>Ga0209758_1002883_pt1 | contig 16636 bp, 8 predicted proteins | sample AraplaMF_Col_mMF_FD_184258 | JGI IMG/M metagenome (GOLD analysis project Ga0209758, IMG submission 184258) | Arabidopsis root microbial communities from the University of North Carolina, USA - plate scrape MF_Col_mMF (SPAdes) (version 2) | ecosystem: Host-associated > Plants > Roots > Endosphere ... | reverse complement strand
TTCGAGGAAGCCGGCGACGCCGATGTGCTGCGCAAAGTGGCCAAAGACCTCGGCGCCAAGGGCGTTGCGATCACGGAAGCGCAGATCCGGGTGAAGATGGACGAGTTGATGGCCCAGGCGGTGGTGCAGGTGAAGGCGGGGACGTAAAGCACAGCGAATAGGGCGTTGCGAATAGCGATTGGAAAAACTGCTCGCGGCACCCCTGTTCGCTACCCGCTCTTCGCCCCTTACTCCTCCTTGAATCCATATTCCTGGATATTGCCGGTCGCGCCGTAGTACTTGAACGGCAGGAATTTGCCGGACATCGTGATCTTGACGCGGTCGCCCTTGGGATTGGCGACGCGTTCCATAGCCATGTCGAAGTCGATCGCCGACATGATGCCGTCGCCGAACTCCTCCTCGATCAGCGCCTTCCAGGCCGGCCCGTTGACCATCACCAACTCATAGAGCCGGTAGATCAGGGGATCGGTCGGCGGCATCGGGGTGCCGTCGCCGCGCATGGGAATCTCGTTGAGCATGGCGGTCTCGGATTTCGACAGCCCGAACAGTTCGGCAGCGTTGGCGGCCTGCGGTTTTGTGAGCTTCATCTGGCCGAGGATGGCGCCGACGATCAGCACGTCGGAGAAGCCGCCGATCTTCTCGCAGATGTATTTCCAGGTCCATTCATTGTCGCGCTTGATGTCGAGCAGCTTTTCGGTGAGGTCGGATCGCTTCATGGTCTCTCTCCTTGGAATTTGAAATGGCGTGCGCCTATCGCGCGACCGCCGGCATGGTGCCGGAGACGTCCTGACCGCCGACGACGGCAGGCGTTACCAGCATGGGCTCGGACAGGCCGATCCGCACCACCGGCACGTTGCGCGGATCGTGGTTGGTGACGGTGGCTGCAAAGGTCTTGCTGCGGCTGACCAGGAAATCGATGATGTGATTGCGCAGCGCGTAGTAGTGCGGATGGCGGTGCAGATCGATCCGGGCGCGATCCTTCGGCAGCGGGTTCTCGACGATCTCGGCCAGCACGGCGCCGGGGCCGTTGGTCATCAGGAAGATGCGATCCGCGAGATAGATCGCCTCGTCGACATCGTGGGTGATCATGAAAGCGGTCTGGCCGGTTTCCAGACAGATGCGGCGGACCTCGTCCTGCAGGGTGCCCCGCGTCAGCGCGTCGAGCGCCGAAAACGGCTCGTCCATCAACATGATCTTCGGCGTGATGCTCAGCGCGCGCGCAATGCCGACGCGCTGCTTCATGCCGCCGGAGAGTTCGGAGGGCCGCTTGTGCTCGGCACCGGTCAGACCGACCAGGTCGATGAACTTCTGCGCGTGGGCCTTGACCCGCGCCTTGTCCCAGCGCCGCCATTTCGAGGTCACCGCGTAGGCGACGTTGCCGAGCACGGTGCGCCATGGCAGCAGCGCATGGCTCTGGAAGATCACCGCGCGGTCTAGGCTGGTGCCCTCGATGCCCTGGCCGTCGACGATGACCACCCCCTCACTGGGATCGTCGAGCCCGGCGAGGATGTTGAGCACCGTGGTCTTGCCGCAGCCGGAATGGCCGATCACGCAGCCGAATTCGCCACGCGGCATCGACAGCCACAGATTTTCGAAGACAGCGGTCTCGCCGCCGCCGGCGCCGGGATAGCGTTTGGCGATGCCTTCGATGGAGATGAATTTGTCCGATGTCATCGCCATCACTCCGGAAACGTGACCATGCGGGTGAAGCGGGCCAGTATCTGGTCGAGCAGCATGCCGACGAGGCCGATCACCAGGATGGCGATGATGACGTTGGTGATGGAGAGGTTATTCCACTCGTTCCAGACGAAGTAGCCGATGCCGGTGCCGCCCACCAGCATCTCGGCGGCGACGATGACCAGCCAGGCGATACCGATGGAAATCCGCATCCCTGTCAGGATGGTCGGCGCCGCGGCCGGCAGGATCACCGTGAAGGCGCGCCGCACAGAGCCCACTTCCAGCGTGCGTGCGACGTTGATCCACTCCTTGCGCACTGCGGCGACACCGAAGGCGGTGTTGAGCAACATCGGCCACACCGAGCAGATGAAGATCACGAAGATCGCCGACAGGCCGGAATCCTTGATGGTGTAGAGCGCCAGCGGCATCCAGGCCAATGGCGAGATCGGCTTGAGGATCTGGATGAACGGATCCAGCGCCCGGTTGATCAGCGGCGACATCCCGATCAGGAAGCCGAGCGGGATCGCCACCACCACCGCCAAGAGATAGCCGATGCCGACGCGCGCGATCGAATACGCCAGTTGAATGCCGAGGCCTTTGTCGTTGGGGCCATTGTCGTAAAACGGCCGCTTGACGTGCTCCCACAATTTGGCGCCGACATCGAGCGGCCCCGGCATCGCCGATTTGCCCTGGGTCGCGGTGATGCCCATCAGCTTGGCGTATTCCGGCGACATCGTCGCCACGGTGGTGGTGCCGCGGGTCGCCAGATGCCAGGTGCCGATGAAGGCCAGGAAGATCACGATCGACATGATCGCGGCGCGAAAGCGGAGGGATTTTGTCATGACGCAAAACCCCTCCCCGAGTCGTCCCGGCGAACGCCGGGACCCATAACCCCTGGCGTTGCTCGTTGCGAAAGGCAGTTTTCACGGTGCCCAAAAGCCAGGCTAGGGATTATGGATCCCGGCGTTCGCCGGGATGACCGGTTGAGGGGTGAGCGCGACATGAGAAAAGCCTTCCCTTACGACGCTTTCTTGATTTTAAAACTCGCCAGATATTCCTCCGGCTTCGACGCGTCGAAGGGCTTGCCCATTACCGAAAACGACTTCGACGTGGTGGCCGGCGGCGCGAGGCCGGCCTCCTTCATCAGCCTGGCGGTGTCGGTGGCGAGATAGACCTGCTCGGCGATGGCCTTGTAATCGATGTCGCCCTTGACCTGGCCCCAGCGCTTCATCTGGGTCATGATCCACACCGCAAACGACTGCCAGGGGAACGGATCGAAATCGACGCGGTTCGGCTGGGTGACGACATTGCCGAGGCCGTCGGCGAAGGTGCCGGTGAGGATCTGCTCCAGCACGATCTGCGGCTGGTTGAGGTAATTCGCCGGCGCGATCGCCTCGGCGATCTGCTTGCGATTTTCGGGTTTATGGGCGAACGCGGTGGCTTCGATGATCGACTTGAGCAGCGCGCCGTAGGTGTTCGGCATCGCGGTGACGAATTCCTTCGACGCGGCGAACGCGCAGCACGGATGGCCTTCCCAGATGTCCTTGCTGAGAATGTGGATGAAGCCGACGCCGTCATAGACCGCGCGCTGGTTCATCGGATCGGGGCCGAGAAAGCCGTCGATGTTGTCGGCGCGCAGGTTGGCGACCATTTCCGGCGGCGGCACCGCGCGGATCTGGACGTCGGCATCGGGATCGATGCCGTGCTCGGCGAGATAGTAGCGCAGCAGGTAATTGTGCATCGAGTAGTCGAACGGGACGGCGAACTTGAATCCCTTCCAGTCCTTCGGATCGCGCTTGTCCTTGTGCTTGACGGCAAGCGTGATGGCCTGGCCGTTGATGTTCTCCACCGCCGGCATGGTGTAGGGCAAGGGATTGGAGCCGGCGCCCATGGTGATGGCGAGCGGCATCGGCGACAGCATGTGCGCGGCGTCGTATTCCTTGTTGATGGTCTTGTCGCGGATCACCGCCCAGCCGGCGGTCTTGATGACTTCGACGTTGAGGCCGTATTTCGAATAGAAGCCCATCGGCGCCGCCATGATGATCGGCGTCGCGCAGGTGATCGGGATGAAACCGATCTTGAGATCCTTCTTCTCCGGCACAGCACCTTGCGCGAACACGTCGGTGGCGGTCTTCAGCGGGAAGAACTGCGACACCGCGGCGAGTGCCGTGGCGGCGCCGACCGATTTGAGGAAGGCGCGGCGCGCGGCGTCCTGCGGAAACACCGCGCGCATCACGGCGGCGGCGACGACGCTCTCGAAGCGCTTCTCGTCGGAGGTGGCGGCGGCGTGCGCGGCCTGGTCGACGTGGCGACCGCAGCTGCAGCCGGAGGCGTGGAGACGGCGGTTGGGATCGAAGGGATTGTCGAATGTGGACATGTAACCTCCTCAGCGTTGAGGTCGGTTACGCAAGGAGTGTGCCAGCGGGGTTTGGGCGAATCCCTTAAGTTTCCGCGCTTTGACTCGCTACGAAAGTTCGTGATATACGATATTTCGTAGTATAATTACGAAATTTCGGAGTCGCGGACGCATGGAACCGAGCTTTCCCACCGCCTCGCGGGACGCCGATCTGGGCGCCGTCGCCTTCGACCACGCGGTCGAGCCGACGCTGCTGCTGGATCCCCATGCCGACCAGATCGTCGACGCCAATCCGGCCGCCTGCGCCCTGCTCGGCTATGACCGGGCGCTGCTGCGGCAAACCAGAATGAGCGCGCTGCATGCCGGACAATTGCCGGCGCTGATCGTGTTCACCCAGGCGGTGCTCGACAAGGGCGCCTGGTGGACCAACGCACTGACCCCGCGCCATGCCACCGGTCAAAGCCTGCGGCTGGAATATGCCGGCGCGCGGGTGCCGCACGAGGGCCGCGCGATCATGCTGCTGACCATGAGCGACCTGGAGGCGCGCCGGCGGCGCTTCGTCGATGCCGCCGCCGAGGACCACATGCGCGGCGGCATCGCCGCCTGGCAGCGGGTCGAGCGGGTGTTCCAGGACATCGAGCGGGAAAACCAGCTGATCCTGCGCGCCGCCGGCGAAGGCATCTACGGCGTCAATGCCGAGGGCAAGACCACCTTCGTCAATCCCGCCGCCGAGCGGATGCTCGGATGGTCGGCCGAGGAACTGGTCGGCAAGGCGATCCACCCGATCGTGCATCATACTCATCACGACGGCCGTCACTATCCGGACCACGATTGCCCGATCTATGCGGCGTTTCGCGACGGCGCGGTGCACCAGGTCGACGGCGAGGTGTTCTGGCGCAAGGACGGCACACCGGTGTGGGTCGAATACACGTCGACGCCGATCCGCGACCGCAGCATGGTGGTCGGGGCGGTGATCGTGTTCCGCGACGTCAGCCAGCGCCGCGAAGCCGACGAAAAACTCCATGCGGCGCTCGCCGAGGTCGACCGGCTGCGCGAGCGGCTGGAATTGGAAAACGCCTACCTGCAGGAAGAAATCCGCATCGAGACCAACCCGCGCGGCATCATCGGCCAGAGCGAGGCGGTCCAGACAACGCTGCGTCAGGTCAAGCTGGTGGCGCCGACCACCGCCGCGGTGATGATCACGGGTGAGTCCGGCACCGGCAAGGAACTGATCGCCCGCGCCATCCATGAAGCGAGCTCCCGGCGCGACCGGCCGCTGATCCGGGTCAACTGCGCGGCGATCCCGCGCGAATTGTTCGAAAGCGAATTCTTCGGCCACGCCCGCGGCGCTTTCACCGGCGCGGTCCGCGACCGCATCGGCCGCTTCGAGCTCGCTGATGGCGGCACCCTGTTTCTCGACGAGGTCGGCGAAATCCCGCTGGAGCTGCAGGGCAAGCTGCTGCGCGTGCTGCAGGAAGGCAATTTCGAACGGGTCGGCGAGGAGCGCACCCGCAGCGTCGACGTGCGGGTGATTGCCGCCACCAACCGCGATCTCAAGCAGGAGGTGGCGCGCGGAAAATTCCGCGAGGACCTGTATTTCCGGCTCAACGTGTTTCCGGTGGAGTCCGTGCCGCTGCGCGAGCGCCGCGAGGACATCCCGCTGCTGGCGCAGCATTTCCTGATGCTGAAATCCGATCTCCGGCTGTCGGAGGGCGATGCGCGGCGGCTCACCCACTACGATTGGCCCGGCAATGTGCGGGAATTGCAGAACGTGATCGAGCGCGCCGCGATTTTGGCGCAGAACGGGCGGCTGCGGATCGACCTGCCGAATGCAGCCGGCGCGACGATGTCATCCGGCGCGGACCGGCCGAAAGCCAACGCCCGTCCGGCGGTGATGACGGCGTCGGAGATGCGCGACCACGAGCGCGGCAATATTCTGGCAGCGCTCGAGGCCTGCGGGGGAAAAGTATTCGGCAACGGCGGCGCGGCGGAGATGCTCGACGTCAAACCGACGACGCTCGCGTCGCGGATGAAGGTGCTGGGGATTTCGGCGGCACGCCCGCGGCAGAGCGTCCGCTAATGCGCAGCATCGGGCAATATCGTCACGACCTTGTATGGAATCCTGTGAGACACAACCTCGGCCTCGTCGATGAGACGAAAGGAGGGCGCCAGCTGAGCCAAGGCTTGCCGATGCTCGGCGAGCAACACCGCAATCGCCGGCGTTCGCAGTCCCGCCAGCTCGCGGACCGTCACCGAGCGGATCGGCCCCGCGACGTAACTCAGCATGTTCGGTTCGCCCGCGTAGAAAATGATATAGAGCGGCTGCGGACTACGCTGGACGACCGATGAGATCGCAGCCCCCGCGATCTCGCTCTCCTTGAAGAGATGTGACCAGAGCGGCATCACCACCCAGCCCCGCACCAGCAATCCGGCAAAGATGAGAAATGTCACCACAAGCGCTGACGCGATCAGTTTCGGATGACTATGCCGTCGAACCTCGAACATCAATCCGCAAACGACGGCAACCGACATCGTCGCCGGCATCGCGTACCGGGCGGCGACGCCACCCGGCCAGAACACCAGAACCAACGTACCCATGACGGAGTAGAGAATAGAGGCGAGCAGGAGGTCGCGGTGCGCGGTTCTCCATGTACGCAAGGCCAATGCGATGGCGGGACCTATCAGGATCGTCCCGGACAGGAATTCTAGAGCGAGACTTTTCACGAAATCCAGATGGCCCCGGATCGTCTCGATGCCATCCGTCGTGTCCGACAGCCGCGAATGCGCCTTCCACAGCTCGATGTCATCCGGTCGGTAAACCGCGGCATACCAGCCGCCAACGATCAGTCCGGCCAACAGGTTCGCGACCATGAATGCAAGAATCTGGTCGCGCTGCTTGAGCAAGATATAGGCGCCGACACCGAGCGTAAGAAAAGCAATCGGCTGCGGTCCCTTCGTCAGGCCGGCCAGCGCCATCAGGAGCGCAATGCAGAGCCACCGCACAGGTGTCATGCTCCGGTCGCGCGTTCCCTGCCACCGGACGAAGAACGCCGCGAACAGCAGCGCTGAAAGAACGATGTCCGGCTCCGCGTTGATGAACTTCGGCGCGACCAAAGGCATGCTGATCCAGCACAGCGCGCCGAAGATGGCCGCGCTCTTGCCGGTCATCGATCGCAACAAACCATAGATCAACAATGCCCCCGCCAGGAATACGCAAAGGTGCGGAACGCGCAGGCACCACAGCGTGACGCCGCCGGTCAGTTCACCGAACAGCGCCGTGATCCACGACAGCAGCACGGGCCTCTCGGCGAACCGCTCGCCATAAACGAAGGGCGTCAGCCAATGGCCATCTTCCACGGCACCTCGTGCCATGGCCAGAATTCGACCCTCTTCCAGATTGGCCGCGCGAATGAGGGTGGCCGGGACAGCCTGGACAAGGAACAGCGCTGTCACCCACGCGATCGGCCAATCGATTTGGTCGAGACGAGAAAACTTTGAAAGGGACCATTCGCCCGGCTTGAAGCTAATATCCCAATATCGTGTGATCGCAGAGGGCCCCCCAGCCCTTTCCAGTCCCATCACTCCCCCAGATCGTGCTCATGCTAAAAATAAAAAGTTAGCAGACAATGCTTCGCTTCTCTAAATAGCCAAGAATACCCGATGTCGGGCGCGGCTCTTGAACAGTATACGCATTTGTTATGATACTGGCGAAGGCCGACACAAGCATTTTCGGACGACCAATGCCGTCGAGTTCACTTAGATGATGGAGAGGGCCGAACGGCTCCAAGCGTCGGAACTCCTCGCCGAGGCGCTGGCTGCCCACAAGGCGGGCAACACTTCGGAAGCGGAGCGTCGGTACCTGCAGATCCTGCACATGGATCCCGATCATTTTGAGGCGCAGCACAGGCTCGGCATTCTGCGCGGCCAGCAAGGCCGTCACGACGAAGCGCTGACGCTGATCGGCCGCGTCTTGCGGGCCGATCCGGGCTCGGCGATGGCTCACCTGAATTACGCAAATGTTCTTCACGCCCTGGGACGCAGCGCCGAAGCCGTCGTCAGCTACGACGCCTCGCTTGTCCTGTCTCCGGACAACGCGGTCGCCTGGAGCAATCGCGGCAATGCGCTGCTGGCCGTTCGACGCTTTGCAGAGGCCCTCGACAGCCACGACAAGGCAATCGAGCTCAGGCCGCGTGACGTTCCGGCGCTCCACAACCGCGCCACCGCGCTGTTGGCGCTGCGCAGGCCCGAGCAAGCCCTGCAGGTCATCGACGAGGTCCTGGCCATGCAGCCGAACCTGGCCGAGGTTTTCGTCAATCGCGGCAACGCGCTCAAGGATTTGAACCGCTTCGACGAGGCGCTGTCCGATTACGGGCGTGCCGTCGCGCTGCGGCCCGACTATGCCAAGGCGCTGGGCAATCGTGGCCTGCTGCTGTTCGAACTGGGCCGCCTGGCGGAGGCGCTGAACAGCCTCGATCGAGCCATCGCCATTACGCCGGACTATGCCGAGGCCCTCAACAACCGTGGCAACACGCTGATGGCTCTCGAGCGTTTCGAGGAAGCGATCAGGGATTTCGAACAGGCGCTGGCGATCCGGCCGGACCACCCATCGGCGCTCAACGGGCTCGCCGATGCGGCGCGCAAGGCGTGCGACTGGCCCCGTGCCGGCAGGATCGAAAGCGATCTCGAACGCCACATCATCGACGGCACGTCGGCGATCAACCCGTTCACGCTGTTCGGCTATCGCAGCGGGCCCGAACTGCAGCTGGCGTGTGCGAAGAACTACCTTCGCAATTTGCTGCCAGCGCTGCCCGACCCGCTGGCGCGGCGCGCCGCGGGCCGCCGTGACAAGATCCGCCTCGCCTATCTGTCAGCCGACTTCCGCGTCCATCCGGTTCCGTCCCTGATCGCGAAGCTGCTGGAAACCCACGATCGCGACCGATTTGAAATCTTCGGATTTTCCTTCGGCCGGGACGACCGCAGCGCGATGCGGCAACGCATGACAGGGGCCGTCGACCATTTTCACGACATAAGGTCGCACAGCGATCGCCATGCGGCCGAATTGATACGCGATCTGACCATCGACATCGCTGTCGACATCACCGGCTACACCCACGACGCCCGACCCGGCATCCTGTCCTTCCGCCCGGCTCCGGTGCAGGTGAGCTATCTTGGATTGACCGCCACGAGCGGCTCGCCGTGCATCGACTACATCATCGCGGACAAGTCGGTCTTGCCGTTCGATGAACAGCGGTTCTATTCCGAGCAGATCGTGCACCTGCCGGACTGCTACATGGCGACCGATCCGACCCGGCAAATATCGCAAAATCCGCCGTCGCGCGCGGCGTGCGGGTTGCCCGAGGCTGGATTTGTTTTCTGTTGCCTCAACGCCGGTCACAAGATCACCGCCCCGATCTTCGACATCTGGATGCGATTACTCAAGGCGGCGCCGGGCAGCGTGCTCTGGCTCGCGCAAACCAACGCGCTCGCAACCGCAAATCTGCGGTCAGCCGCGCAGGCCAACGGCATTGATTCCGGCAGGATCATTTTCGCACCGAGGATGTCGCGGCCGGAAGACCACCTGGCCAGATATCGCCTTGCCGATCTGTTTCTCGATACCCTGCCGTTCAGCGCGCATGCGACGGCGGCCGACGTCCTGTGGGCAGGATTGCCGCTGCTGACCTGCACGGGAACAGCTTTTTGCGGCCGGGTCGCCGGCAGTCTCCTGCGAGCGATCGGGTTGTCCGAGCTGGTCACGACGACACTGCGCGAGTACGAGGCGACGGCGGCGTCTCTTGCCAAACAGCCGGCATTATTGTCGCGGTATCGCGCCAGACTGGAAAGAAACCGGCCGTCTGCTCGCCTGTTCGACAGTGCCCGATTCCGAGGCAATATCGAAAGCGCTTATGAAACGATGTGGGAGCGCCATTTGCGCGGCCAGAAACCGCTCGGTTTTGCCGTCGTGAATTGACGCCGGCAGGCACACGGGAACCCGTCGCGTGAAAACGGAATGCCTGGCTGTGCCCACGATCTGCGTTCTTGCATGAATGGCATTCCGACTTCCCGGGTCATGAAATCCTGATCGGGCACTAGACTGACGGCAGATTTTACCAAAGCAGTTTTTAGCAGTCACATCAGGAATAGCTCGTGGATCATTCAGCCGAGTCAGAATCAGCTGCTCTTTCGAATCTCATTTGTGACATCTACGACGCCGCGCTCGATCCGACGCTGTGGCAGCGAGCTCTCGGAAATGCCTGCAGGTTTATCGGCGGGGCTTCCGCGGCATTGTTCTGGCACGACGCCGCCACCGAACGCTCCGAAGCGCTGCATCTGTTCAATGACGATCCCCACTTCAGCAAACTGTATTTCGAAAAATACCTGCCGATGAATCCGGTGTTTCCGGCCGCCACCTTCATGGAACCCGGCGTGGTGCACACCACCAACGACATCATCTCCCAGGAAGAACTGGTCAAAACGCGTTTTTACCGCGAATGGATCGAACCCCAGGGAATCGTCGACGCGATCGCGGTCAATCTGGAGAAAGGCGTCATGCGATCGTCGCTGCTGAATATCCGGATGGACGCGACATACGGGCCGGCCGATGAGCAGGCGTTGCGCCGGACCCGGCTGATCGTTCCTCATTTCCAGCGTGCCGTCGCAATCGGCCGGCTGTTCGACCAGAGCAAGGCCGTCGAGGCGGCCCTGACCGAGACCCTGGATCATATCGAAGCTGCGGTATTCCTCGTCGGCCCAGGCGGACACATCGCTTTCGTCAACGCGCCGGCCCGGGCATTGCTCGATGACGGCACGCTGCTGCAGCGGAAAGGCAGCACGCTGGTCGCGACGGTGCCGGAAGCGCAACGCATGCTCAAGGACATCTTCGTCGCGGCGGCGAAGGGCGATGTCTCGGTCGGCGATCGCGGGGTGGCGGTGCCGCTGTCGCCGTCCCCTGCAGACCGCTGGTTTGCCCACGTGCTTCCCCTGACCTCGGGCAACCGCCAGAAAGCCGGCGAGAAATACGCGGCTATTGCCGCGATATTCGTGCGCAAGACCTCGATGGAAAATCCGACTCCGCTCGAGGCCATGGCGAAATTGCACAAGCTGACTGGCAGCGAGGTCCGCATCCTCGATGCGGTGATGAAGGTCGGCAGCGTGAAGGCCATGGCCGAGTTGCTGGGCATCTCGCAGTCGACGGTCAAGACGCACCTTCAGAACGTGTTTCGGAAAACCGGTACCAACCGCCAGAGCGACCTGGTGAAACTGATGGCGGGCATCCACGGTCGGACCTGATCGGCGCCGCGTGTCCGCGAGGGTGGCCCCGCGACGATGCAATCAGAGATTTATTGCTAACCAGAAACATTTTGTTAGTTTGTTTCGATCTGGGGCATGGGGAGCGTTTGACTTAGGACTAGGATTTTATTGGTACGGTTGCGGCACCGGAGGCTGGCGTTTGCCCATTTCGGTTTTTTAGTTCGTTCATTTTAGGCGCAGCTGCAATCTCTCGACCGAATGATTGGAAAGGCCGGCTTGCGGAGACTCGCGAGCGCTGCAGCTATTGATATTTCAATTGTATCGCATCGCCCGAACCGATGTGCTCGGATCGATATGGCGCGACCGATTTCACGCATATTTCACGCACAAGAATCCGCGCACAAACTAAGATTTTTTTGCTTCGCTGTCGATTTCACCCGAACGGTTGATTGCGGGCGCCACACGTTTTCGAAAGTCTCTATCTGCGGCCGGACTGGATCGACGCGCATCCATTCCCGAAATTTCACCCGCTCGAATTGATCTCGATATTTGGTTCTCTCATTCGCAACAGTTTTTTTTCTAACCGGAGACGGAGCTGTAGATGGCTTTCACCGCTGACGGCGCAGAGCAACAGATCGACACCTTCTTCGAAATCATTCTCTCCAAATTGACCAACGGCGTCCTCGATCAGGATCTGCCCCTGATCGGCAAGGTGACCGATTTCCTCGGCCTCGACCCGTTTGCGGAGATCAAGGCGAAGGTTCATCAGGCCATCGAGGCCGCCAAGACCGCGGGCGGCGAAATCGGGCCCGCGATCGCCAACGCGATCACCGACGCCGGCATCCCCGGCGTGACCGGCGCGACCTGGGATCCGTCCACCGGCCTCGACATCACCTTCAACAAGTCGATCCCCACCATTCATGCCGACGCCAAACCGATCCAGTTGGGCGACAGCGTCGGGGATTTCCTCAAGCTGACCGTCGATACCGGCGCCACCCTGGACGCCACGCTGAACGCCACGCTGCATTTCGGGCTCGACGGCACCGTCTCGCTCAAGGACCAGACGGCGCCGGAAGTCAGCGTGACCGTCGGCGCGGATTTCAGCGTCAACACCACCGCCGACCTCGGCGTCGCCAACGTCAACATCCACGACGTCGATCCGAGCCAGCAGGAACTCTCCGTCACGTTCGGACTCGATCTGGGCCTCGATTCCGGCGGCAACTTCACCGTCGATCCGACGCTCAAGGCGGACGTCAACCTCGATCTGGATTTCTCCAGCACCGACGTGCTGGCCGGGTTGCTGCCGAACGTCAGCGGCGAGTTCAAGGTGGCGTTTGCGGTGGATGGCCAGACATTCGCGCCGCCGACGGTGTCCGTGGATCACGTCAAGATCGATCTCAGTTCCTATCTCAACATCGCCGGGTCGACCTTCACGGACGTCGCCAAGACGTTCCGCTCGGGCGCGCTGGGCGACATGATCGACCTCGCCGTCAAGCCGATCCCCGCGCTCGACGACCTGGCGCATAAGTTCACGTTCCTGCTCGGCAAGTACGACAAGGTCGGCGACATCTCGGGCGGGGGCGACGGGCACATCACCATCGGCGACCTCGCGGTCAACGCCAATCCCAACCTCGAGCCCTCGATCAGCAAGTGGTACCAGGCGATCGATCTGATTTCGAAGATCCGCAAACTCGCCGGGCCGCATGGCGACGGCACCATCGATCTCGGCGGCGGGTCATTGATCGGCGACAACACCACGCAGTCGAACGCCGATCCGGCCGCGATCGCCGCCCAACTGCAGGAGGAACTCGGCAAGCTCGGCCTCGCCAAGGACGTCACCGACTTCCTGGGCGGTCTCGACATCAACCTGCCGCAGGGCTTCGCTGCCGCCGCCAGCGGCGTCGGGCAGAGCAAGGGATTCGAATTCAGCCTGTTCGATCATCCGGAAAAGATCCTCGACATCCTTCTGACCAACAAGCCGGTCGACATCATCAAGTACGATGTCCCCTCGCTGTCGATCAACGAGCGGTTCGGCGGCTTCTTTCCGGTCATCGGACCGCTGGGCTTCCTGCTGCAGGACGACCTCAAGGCCAAGATCGATATCGACGTCGGCTACGACACCAAGGGTCTGCAGACCAAGCACTTCGAGGACGGCTTCTTCGTCACCACCGCCGCCCCCGTCACCGGCGGCATTCCCGGCGTCAACGCCACGCAATTGTGGGAGAATCCGCAGAGCAAGCAGTTCCTGCCGGTGGGGACGTTCGACACCCAGTTGAAGGGCGGCGCCGGCATCGGATTCGGCGGCAGCAGCCTGACCGTGAACGGCCAATTCGGCTTCGGCCTGTACGCCTATTTCGAATCGGTCGACGGCGACCCGAGCATCGACGGCGGCAAATGGCGCCCCAGCCTCGACGGTTTCGACTGCATCTTCGACCCGATCGGCGGCAAGGCCACGGCCTCGGTCAACGTCACCATCGAAATCGGGTTCGGTCCGTTCTCGATCTCCAAGAATATTCCGCTCGCCGCGACGACGCTGGCCGATTTCACCATCTTCAGCTGCTCACCCGAAACCTTCACGGCCACACCGTTGGCTCCGGGGCTCGCGACCACGGTGACGGTCTCGCCCGGAGTTACCGATCTCCGGCTCAACGTCGGCGATTTCGCCAGCCAGCGCGTGCTCGAGAACGATCATGGCGAGCGGTCGGCGGTCATCGCGCTTCCGGACGACGCCCAGACACCGGGCGTCAACGAAAGCCTCAACGAATCCTATGTGATCGGCTACGCGCGCGGCCCGGCCCCGGGTTCCGACAACCTTGAAATCGACCCGGCCAAAAATCCGGCGCCCGCCATCATCAACGGCTTCCTCGACGTCTTCGCGTTCGGCTTCACCCAGCGAATCGAGATACCGACCCACGTCATCACCGCCAATTTCGGTGACGGCAACGACATGCTGGTGATCCAGAAGGACGTCACCGTGGCATCGTCCATCCAGGGCGGCGCCGGCGACGACGTGCTGTTCGGCGGCGCCGGATCGGACACGTTGTACGGCGACGACATCGGCAATGTGAAATCCGGCAACGACGTCCTGTCGGGCGGCGACGGCGATGATTTCCTCTATGGCGGCAAGGGCAACGATCAGCTAACGGGCGGCAAGGGCGCAGATTACCTCAACGGCGGCGAAGGCTTCGACACCGTCGACTACTCCGATGCCAACAAGGGAACCAGCCAGGGCGTCACCGCGACCATTACGCTCAGCGGCGAATACTACGGCTACGGCGGCGAAGCGACCGGCGACAGGCTCGTCAGCATCGAGAGCCTGGTCGGCACCGACTACGCCGACGATTTCCGCGCCGCGGCGAACGTCACGGCGAATCTGGTTTTCGACGGCGGCGCGGGCCGCGACATCCTGATCGGCGGTCAGGGTGACGACCTGCTGATCGGTGGCGAGGGCGCCGACGTCCTGACCGGTGGCCCGAACGGCCTGTCGCCGGGCAACAACGCAACCACCTACATCACCTCGTGGGGCGCGGTGCGGATCGATCTCAATCAGCATCTGCAGCACGACGGCGACGCCGAGGGCGACTATCTGACCGATATCCAGAACATCGAGGGGTCGATCAACAACGACATCCTTCGGGGCAGCGACGTCGCCAACCTTCTGTTCGGCAATGACGGCAACGACACCATCGAGGGCCGCGGCGGCAAGGACACCATCGACGGCGGCGGCGGCGACGACCTGATTTTCGGCGGCGCCGATGGCGACAGCCTCAACGGCAACATCGGCATCGACACGCTCAGTTACGCGCACGTCAATCACGGAGTCTCGGTCGATCTCGGCGCCAGCCAGATCGTCCTCGGTGGTCCATTCGGCGATACCGTCTTCGATAATCCCGGCGCAGCGCCGGACTCGATCGTCATGGCCATGGTTCCGGTGGCGGGCGATCGCGGGTTGAGCACCTTTGAAAACCTGACCGGCACCGATTTCAGCGACACGCTGATCGGCGACATCGGCGACAATCGCATCAGTGGCCTCGATGGCGACGACATCATCAAGGGGGATTCAGGTTTCGACATCCTGCGTGGTGGCGGTGGCGGGGATCAGCTGTGGGGCGGCGAGCAGGTCGACTGGATCTACTATGACGACTCGCAAAGCGGCGTCACCGTCAACCTGATCGGCTCGGAAAACAGCGAAGGCGGCTTCGGATCCTTTGGAACGCTGGGCGGTTTCGGTAGCGGCGGTACCGCGCAGGGCGACCAGTTCAACGCCGTCGAGAACATTCTCGGCTCGCGATTTGCCGATGACCTCACCGGCAGCCAGCTCGACAACGTCATCGATCCCAACATCTCCGGCAAGATCGCCACTGAACGCGTGGATGGTGCAGGCGGCATCGACACCTTGCGGCTCAACTATTCCGGCTGGGGCGTCGACGTCGGCAAGGGCGTGATCGGCGGCTTCCGGATCGGCCCCGATGCCTCGACCGACGGCTCGTTCAATCGCCTGACCAACGCAGGCGGCGCGCTCGACACCGTCAACTTCAACAACATCGAAAGGCTTGATATCGTCGGCACCCACGCCGACGACACCATTTATGGCGGCGGCTACAGCGACACCATCGTCACCGGATCCGGCAACGATACCGTCTACAGCGGCCTCGGTGCGGACGTGGTGCGGGCCGGCAACGGCAACGACTTCGTCGCCTACGGAACCGACCCGTCGCTGGCCCTGAGCTATCAGAGCGGCAATCTCCCGTTCTATCTCGACGGCGGCAACGGCATCGATACGCTGACCGCCTCGTTCGCGCAGGCAATCGACGACATCACGCTGATCGGCGACGATTCCGGATTCGAGTTTCACGGCACCAACGTCTCGCTGTCGGGTGGCGGCGGCGTCGCCAACTTCGAAATCCTCGGCGACATCTACACCGGCGCCGGCTCCGACCTGCTCGAGCAGGACGGATACCACGACAACCACTTCTACACCGGCGGACGGGCCGACATCATCATGCCGGGCTTCGGCACCGACTTCGTCGACGGCGGCGGCGAGGAGGACAGCCAGTATTACGACGGCGCGAGCCCCGGTGACCTCCTGGTGCTCGACTACTCGACCTATGCCGGCCCGGCCGGCGTGGTCGGCGCGGTGAACCGGATCTTCGGCTATGAATTCGAAGGCTCCAACGCCGGCTCCTACAAGGCCGGCACCGACATCGACCTGACCTTCACCGATATCGAGCGCATGGTCGTCGTCGGCACCGATCACGACGACTTCATCACCGGCACCTATAATGACCCGCCGGCCTATAGCTGCTGCGGCGCGCTGGTTTCGTCCAACAGCGATGCCGAGGCGATCACCCGATT
>Ga0209758_1002880_pt1 | contig 16649 bp, 12 predicted proteins | sample AraplaMF_Col_mMF_FD_184258 | JGI IMG/M metagenome (GOLD analysis project Ga0209758, IMG submission 184258) | Arabidopsis root microbial communities from the University of North Carolina, USA - plate scrape MF_Col_mMF (SPAdes) (version 2) | ecosystem: Host-associated > Plants > Roots > Endosphere... | reverse complement strand
CAAAAATATTCCACTTTACCGAAATTCGGTTTCGGCGTATGTGTCGTCCATCCCGGCTCACCAAGAGGGGCGATCTCGTCGTCGTCTTGATCGCGAGCCGGGCTTGCGGTGGACGCGGCAGCGTCGGCACGAGAGGCGCGGGCAGGGCGGGTAGTCCCTGTGAGCTCGTAACCGCGTGCGGACGACGGCGCTGCTAGGCTTCGTCTCGTCTGTAAGTTTCCGGCTTTGTCGACAGGGCCGGGAATACTGCGGGCGACATGGCGGGCCGTGCGTACGGCAAAACCGTGTGGTCCTGGCCGTCGTTGCTACGGTCAAGCCGGATCGAAGATGTGCGCGAGCCCAACCGGGTGGACGGCATCATCCAATTCGAACGGCGAGGGAGGCCAAAGGAAAGTTCGGCTCCCGGGAGAGCACGGCATAAGCCGTCCAGCCATCGCGCAGGGAAGGCCGAGTGATCGGCGACACCTGTATGCTGCTGTGCGGTTCTTCCTGCGTGTGCATTTCGCGCAGCGGACCGCGGGTGCCTGTCGGCACCCGGCCTTCCCTGCGCCCTCTTGGATTTGGGGGCGGAGTGATCAAGCAAAGCTCGGGCGAAACGCGCCGCGAGAACGAAAAGGCGCGTCTGCGAGCGAGATGGTGCGGAAAGAGCGATGCCCTTGCGTCAAACTCCGTCATTGCTCAATTGCGAGCGCGGCGACTTGTCCGCCGAAGCCGGGGCCCATCCTGGCCGCATGCCGGGCCGCCTCTGGGTCCTGGCTCTGCGCGCATCGCTTGCGCGCTGCAGCTTGTCCGGGACACGGAGACCTCCCTCCAACCAGGTCAGCCCCCTTGACCATCTTTTGGCGTTGCAGTTGCTGCCATTTCTCGTCTAGAAACGACCTCACTGGGCCTCCCGGCAACCAACCGTCAACGGTTTTGGCCGAGGATTTGTGGGCTCAAAAGGGTCTGGCAATGCTGATTCGCGGCCAAATCGAGGGGATTTCGGGGGAGGTGGCTCTGACCGCCGCCACGATCCCGGCCGCGCTGCTGCCCACCCTCCTGATTGGCGGGCTTCTTCTTAGCTGCCCCTGAGGGCCGGCTGGGCGCCATGCGCCTGGGCGCTCAGGGGTTGGTCGAGATCACCGGACACCTCAAGCGCCAAGGGACGAAACGGTCTGAACGGCGCAAAAGCTCAAAAGGAAATTTGAAATGGCCACCGTGAACAAGTCCGAGAAGGACCGCGTCATCATTTTCGATACCACGCTGCGCGACGGCGAGCAGTGCCCCGGCGCCACCATGACCTTCGAGGAAAAGCTCGAGGTCGCCGAGCTGCTGGACGATATGGGTGTCGACGTGATCGAAGCCGGCTTCCCCATCACCTCGCAGGGTGACTTCGAAGCGGTGAGCGAGATCGCCCGCCGCTCCAAGAATTCCGTCATCGCCGGCCTGTCCCGGGCCCATCCGGCCGACATCGATCGCTGCGCCGAGGCCGTGAAGTTCGCCAAGCGCGGCCGCGTCCACACCGTGATCGCGACCTCGCCGCTGCACATGCGGGTGAAGCTGAACAAGACGCCGGAAGAAGTGCTCGAGACCTCGGTCGCCATGGTGGCCCGCGCCCGCAACCAGATCGACGACGTCGAATGGTCGGCGGAAGACGGCACCCGCAGCGAGATGGATTTCCTGTGCCGGATCGTCGAGGCCGTGATCAAGGCCGGCGCCACCACGGTGAACATCCCCGACACCGTCGGCTACACGGTGCCGGAGGAATACACCCACTTCATGAAGACGCTGATCGAGCGCGTGCCGAACTCGGACAAGGCGATCTTCTCCGTGCACTGCCATAACGATCTCGGCATGGCGGTGGCGAACTCGCTGGCCGGCATCGTCGGCGGCGCGCGCCAGGTCGAGTGCACCATCAACGGCATCGGCGAGCGCGCCGGCAACGCCGCGCTCGAAGAGATCGTGATGGCGATCAACGTGCGCAACGATAAATTCCCGTACTGGAACAAGATCGACACCACGCAACTGACCCGCGCTTCGAAGGTGGTGTCGGCGGCGACCTCGTTCCCCGTGCAGTACAACAAGGCGATCGTCGGTCGGAACGCGTTCGCGCATGAGAGCGGCATCCACCAGGACGGCGTGCTCAAGGACGCCTCCACCTACGAGATCATGCGCCCGGAAATGGTCGGACTGAAACAGTCCTCGCTGGTGCTCGGCAAGCACTCCGGCCGCCACGCCTTCGTGCACAAGCTGGAAGAGATGGGCTACAAGCTCGGCCCCAACCAGCTGGAAGATGCCTTCACGCGGATGAAGGCGCTGGCCGACCGCAAGAAGGACATCTACGACGAGGACATCGAGGCGCTGGTCGACGAGAACATGGCGGCCTCCCACGACCGCATCAAGCTGACCTCGCTGACCGTGATCGCCGGCACCCATGGCCCGCAGCGAGCGACCATGAAACTCGACGTCGACGGCCAGATCAAGATCGAGGAGGCCGAAGGCAACGGTCCGGTGGACGCGGTGTTCAACTGCATCAAGCGCCTGGTCCCGCACGAGGCCAAGCTGGAGCTGTACCAGGTCCACGCCGTCACCGAGGGCACCGACGCGCAGGCGGAAGTGTCAGTGCGGCTGTCGCAGGACGGCCGCTCGATGACGGCGCGCGCGGCGGATCCGGATACGCTGGTGGCCTCGGCCAAGGCCTATCTCGGCGCGCTCAACAAGATCGTCATGAAGCGCCAGCGCGACAATGTGACGACGGCTGCGGCGAGCTGACGCGGCTTGCTTCGCCTCTCCCGCTCGCGGGAGAGGCCGACCTGTCCCGGGCGATGCGAAGCATCGTCCCGCGCAGGGCGTCGGAAGGTTCTGCAAGCGGGAGTGCGGTTGCGTTCGCGGCGAGCGTGAATAGCTGCCCTGCTAACGGCCAATAGCAGCGCAAGCCAGCGGCCTGTATTGATACTGCCGGCATGAGGACCAGCCGCCCGCGCGCCGGGCGGCTCAGAAAATAAGCAGGGAGAGAACATGCGCACCTTCGCGATCGCCGCGTCCATCGCGGTATTGGCACTCGGGCTGGCCGGGCCGGCATCGGCGCAATCGCCGGTTATCATCAAGTTCAGCCACGTCGTCGCCACCGACACGCCGAAGGGCAAGGCTGCGGAGAAGTTCAAGGAGCTCGCCGAGAAATACACCGCCGGCAAGGTCAAGGTCGAGGTCTACCCGAACTCGACACTCTACAAGGACAAGGAAGAGCTCGAGGCGCTGCAGCTCGGCAGCGTGCAGATGCTGGCGCCGTCCAACTCCAAGTTCGGGCCGCTCGGCATCCGCGAGTTCGAGGTGTTCGATCTGCCCTACATCCTGCCCGACCTGAAGACGCTGCGGAAGGTCACGGAAGGTCCGCTCGGCACCAAGCTGCTCAAGCTGCTGGACGCCAAGGGTATCACCGGCCTTGCCTATTGGGACAACGGCTTCAAGCAGATGAGCGCCAACAAGAAGCTGGTGACCCCGGCCGACTATCAAGGCGTCAAGTTCCGCATCCAGTCCTCGCGCGTGCTGCAGGCCCAGTTCAAGGCGCTCAGCGCGCTGCCGCAGGTGATGGCATTCTCGGAAGTCTACCAGGCGCTGCAGACCGGCGTGGTCGACGGCCAGGAGAACACCTGGTCGAACATCTATACCCAGAAGATGCACGAGGTGCAGAAGTACATCACCGAGACCAATCACGGCTACATCGGCTACGTCGTGATCGTGAACAAGAAGTTCTGGGACGATCTGCCGGCCGACATCCGCGACCCGCTCACCAAGGCGATGAAGGAAGCGACCGAGTTCGGCAATGCGCAGTCGCAGAAGGAGAACGACGACGCGCTGGCCGAGATCAAGAAGAGCGGCAAGAGCGAGATCATCAAGCTCACGGCGGAACAGAACGAGGCGATGCGCAAGGCGATGGAGCCGGTCTACAAGGACGCCGCGGGCCGCATCGGCCAGCCGCTGATCGACGAATTCCTCAAAGAGGCCAAGAGCGCCACGAATTGATCGTTACGAACGATGAAACGAAGGCTTCCGTGCCCGCTGCACGGAAGCCTTTTTGTTGCGAATGATTTCCCTGTGCGGCTGGAGGTAAAATCGCGCGTTACATCTTGGTAAGGACGCGTTCCCTGTCCAAGTTGTAAGTTGCGTGTCAGCCGCACCGCGCCCATCTTCATGGCACCCTTCCAGAGGAGGTACGCCATGAGGAAGTTCACCATCGCCGCCATCGCCGTGCTCAGCATCGCCGGCTCGGGCGCGGTCTATGCCCAATTTCATCGCCCGTGGATGGAGCACGCCCGCCACTTCCGCATGAACCCGGAAGACCGCGCCGCCTTCGTCGACGCGCGGATCGCCGCCGTCCATGCCGGCCTGAAGCTCAACGCCGATCAGGAGAAGCTGTGGCCGCCGGTCGAGGCCGCCGTGCGCGATTTCGCCAAGCTGCGCATCGACCGCGCCAATGCGCGGATGAATGCCGGTCCGGGGGACGCTGCAAAGGATGCCGACAAGCCTGAGGATCCGATCGCCCGCCTGCGCCAGCGTGCCGAGGACATGGGTGCCAGCTCCGCGGCCCTGAAGAAGATCGCCGATGCCGCCGACCCGCTCTACAAGACCCTGGACGACGGCCAGAAGCGGCGCCTTGCCGTGCTGACCCGTCATCGCGGCCCCTTCGGCGGCGGCGAGGACGGCCCGCGCCACTTCATGGAACGTGGCATGGGGCGCATGATGGATCGCGGCATGGAGCACTTCCATCACGACCGTTTCGACCGCGACGGCGGCGAGGGCCGCGACCGCGAGGGTCGGCTCTGAACGAAGCGGGCTTTTGCGGGGATCAGCCCCGGGATTAACCTTGGCGAAGCCGCTGGAATCCAGCGGCTTTTCGCTTTTCGGGGGCTGTGCAAGAACCTTGGAAAACTTGCGTCCGATCGCTTGCCAGACCCGGATCGCTTTGCTAAACGACCGGCCTCGCAAGGCTTTGACCGGCCTTTCGGGCGCATAGCTCAGTTGGTAGAGCAGCTGACTCTTAATCAGCGGGTCCCAGGTTCGAGCCCTGGTGCGCCCACCATAACCCTCAAGGACTTAGCGGGAAAAACCGCTTGAGACGGCCGACGCTGCTGCGTCTTCAAAAGCGCTCCGGTATTGTTGCTGAACGCAAGAGACGCAAGATGCGTGACCAGAGCATTGTCGTGATCGTTGGATTGGGACTATTGTCGCTATCGATCTGAATTGTCACGGTCCGCCCAACGATCAATTCGTCCGCGTTATTTTTCGTACGGAGCTTGATCCGTACTGGAATTCGCTGTGCAAGCCGGACCCACGAGAAGGTCGGATTGATGTTCGCCAGCATGCTCGCACCGGAACTCCGTTCGCGATCTTCAATTCCGCGGGCGATGCTCTCGACCTCTCCCCTCAGCGTCGAGCCCCCCATCAGGATGACGTCGGCGGGGTCGCCCACGTGGATGCGCGCGAGCTTTGTTTCTTCGAAGTAGCCTTCCGCACGCACCGTATCGGTTTCGATCAGGGCCATTAGGCCTCGCCCCGCCGGCAGATAGGTGCCCGGCCGGAGATCGAAGTTCGTTACGCGACCATTCACCGGCGCGCGGATTTCTGATCGGATTAGGTTAAGATGCGCGACTTCCAGATCCGCCAGCGCTTGATTGTAGGTAGCTTTGGCCTGGAGGTCAGCCGCGCGGACCGCCTCGCGCTGCTGTTGAGAGACAACGCCGTCGCTAAGCTTTTCATAGCGAGTACGGTCATTCGAGGCCCGTTCAAGCGCGGCTTCGCGGCTTGCGACCACAGCTTCTGCCTGCTGGACGGCCAGGCGGAAGCGCTGCGGATCCAGCCGGATGAGTACGTCACCTTTGCGAACCGCCTGATTGTCCTTGATCAGAACCTCTTCGACCAGCCCGGAGACGTCCGAAGCCACGGCGACGACGTCAGCTCGGACGTGGCCGTCACGCGTCCAGGGAGCCTCCTCGTAATGGTCCCACAAGTTGATGGCAATCGGCGCCGCAACTGCGGCGACCAGACCGGTGACAGCAATGCGAGGGATCGAACGCCTGGTAGTCATGACAGAAACTTTCCAAGTAACGTGTAGCAGATGTCGACGAGAATCACGAAGATTGCGAAATCGAATAGCGCCGGGTGCCATGCAAAGCTCTTGATCTCGAATGAAGCAGCGCGCTTGAGCGTTGCGGACAGCGCCATCCCGAGCCCGAGCGCGAAGATGCAGGCGACGACAAAAGTCGGTACGAACACACCCGCGACGTTGATCTCTTCAGTCATCACGTCGTTCCGTCGAAAGTAGGAGCTGGTGCATCTGGAAACAGGGCGCGACGTAAACCGACTAGCGCGGTTCGTCTTGTTCGCTGGATTGCGGCGTCCCATTTGCAGTATTCGCCAAGTTCGGTATCAATGGTCGCGCGCAATGCCTGCGCTTCCTCGGGAGGAAGCTCGATATTCCCAGATGCAAACCATCGGAAGGCGTTCGATAGTTTGACAACAAGACCTTCGAGACGCTCACTCCGCTGGTCGTTCGCGTTCGCCACGCTCGATTTCAGGTCGAACAGATCCAGTCCCATCTGCAGGGCAGCAAGCGAGCGGCCGGCTTCCGTTTCGACGTCCGCGCCGCACAGGGCCAACCGCGGAACGACCAAGCCGAGGCGGTCGAGCATGAGGCCCACCCAACGTTCTCGATCCATCGGTCTGCGGGCACGTGCGAGGATCGCCAGATCGACCCAGCCGTGCCGGATCAGGCGTTTGGCGGCGTGCTTTGCGGTCACAGAGCGAAATGCGCGAACCGCGAGGAATGCCGAAAGAAGGCCGATGAGCGACGCTGCATTGACGTTAGCGAACGAAGCGAAGTCTGCCAGATACCTGTTTTGCAGATCGAGCGCCCCGATCAGGCCGAGGCCGAGAGCCAACGCTTTGACAATGTGACGCGGGTTGGCCTGTAGATAGCCGATGACAAGAAACGGCGGAGCCAGCGAAGCCGCCAGAAGCGGAAACCCATCGATGGCGGGGAAGATGACAAAGAGGTAGATGGCTGCGATCGGCAGCGACGCAATGGTCCAAAGTGTGTAGGACATCAGCGTCGGTGCGGGATCGTCGAGGCTGCTGTAGAGCGCTGCGGCGATCGCGGCGATTTGCGCGGCCAAGCCGCCTTCCGGCCAAGCCGTAGCGACCCAGACTGCAGCGCAGCCGAGGACCGCTGCAAAAAAAGCCACGACGGACAACGCTGCAAGACCCTGGTCACGATGAAGGGGTCTCTTGGCGCGGTGGACTTTGGACTCAAATCTGGTCAGGTATGGGGCAGGTTGGGATCCTTGGATCACCGCATTCAGCTCGACGATCGCGGCCAAAGTCTCGATCATCGCAGATGACTTGGCGATCAGGCTGGATATGAGAAGCGCATCCCATCCGCTATCCTGTGCGGGACGTATGACCTCGAATTCTGCGCAGAGTCGCATCAGCTCTTGTGAATGGTGCTGCGATGTAGCGGGAGCGCGCGCCCATTGGCCCAGTCTCGAGAGAAGCTGATCCAGTTCAGGGGGACGCCGCTCCCCCAGCGCATCCAACCTGTCTTCGATCGCTGTGAGCATAGGAAGGACGAGCGCGAACTTGTCCTGCAGCGCCCGAATCATCCAGTTCTGCGGCTTCGCTGCTGCCGTGTCGTAACGGAGATGGCTTGACAGGACTTCGAATTGCGTCACGTCCGAAGCCAGCCGCCAGCGTGCCGCCTTGCCCTTGGTCGGAGCGTGCTCGAGGAAGACCTCCGCCGTCCAAGCGGAGGCATCGCGAACCGCTGCATCGATGGACCTGATCAGGGCGCCGGTGACGTCACTTGGAAAGAGCAGAGTATGAACAGCAGTTGCGCAGCAGACGCCGAGCACGATTTCCTCGACGCGGGCCAGAGCGACCTCGAACACTAGGTGTGGAGCAGCGACGCTAGAGAACGCGACGGTCGTGGCGGTGTATCCCGCCAACAAAAAGGCGTAACTGCGCGGAGTGCGATCCTGGAGGGAAACGTACAGACACAACGCGGCCCAGCTCGTGATGGCGAGCGTCATCAACGATGGCTGATCGACCAGCAATGGGACAAGCGCCACGGCTGCGCTGGCGCCGAGCAGAGTGCCGAGCAAGCGGTAAGCGGCTCGCGAGCGAACGGCACCGGCGAGCGGTTGGGCGGTAAGATAGACAGTGAGCATCGCCCAGTAGGGCCTCTGCAGGCCCAGGCGAAATGCCAAGTAGATTGCGAGCATCGCCGCGATGAACGAATTGGCCGAAAATAGCGCCCATCGAGGGTCGAAGGTGCCGGGAAAAATGGCGTCTCCGAAAATGCGGGAGAGGAGCGTTCGGGTCATGGTCGACTTCCGGGTCTGACAGGCAGCCGAACGGTAGAACTTGCGACCCTCCAGGAATTTCGTTACTTTACCAAAAAATTGCTAAAAGATGACAATGCGCGGCTCTCTCCTTCAGTCCTTTCGTGAGTTGGATCCGGACTCGCTCGACCGTCCAGCGGTCGCGCTCACGGTCGACACGCAAGAGAGAGAGGACGAAGTTCCGATCCACACACATCGGAAGGGGCAGTTGGTTTTGGCCCAACGGGGCGGCGTGACTTGCGAGGTTCCGAGTGGACTTTGGATGGTGCCTCCGCGCTGCGGTGTCTGGATCCCCGGCGGCATGCCGCACAGCAACCGCGCGACTGCCAACGCCAGCATCTACTTCCTGTACGTGGATATGAATGCGGCGTCTGTTCCGCAGGAGTGCTGCACGCTGTCGATCACGCCTCTGCTGCATGAAGTGATTCATCGACTGGCGACGCTGGCGCCCCTCTATGACCAGACAGGTCCGACGGCTCCTCTCGTCGCGGTTTTGCTGAACGAACTCATCGAGATGCCGACGGAGCAGCTGCATCTGCCGGTTTTGCGCCATTCGAAGTTGCGTGCGATTGCAGATGCCCTCCTGGAAAACCCGGCGGATCGCCGCACGGTGGCAGAATGGAGCGAGGCGATTGCGTTAGGAGAGCGCACCCTGATGCGCCTCGTCGTCGCCGAGACCGGCATGACCTTCAGTCGATGGCGCCAACAATTGCACATCATCATTGCGCTTCAGCGACTATCGGCGGGACATTCCGTGCAATCTGTATCCGAGGTTCTCGGCTACGACTCCGTCAGCGCATTTATAACGATGTTCAAGAAAGCGCTCGGCAAATCGCCGGCGCGGTATTTCTCCGATCGTGTCGAGCGAGGCAAACGGGCGCCCGAGGTGCATTTCAGCTAGACAAGCTGGCGTTCTGAATTGCCGCTCGCCGTCATGGATCGTTCGAAGGACCAGCGCGCGATATTTCGCTGCTCGTAAAGAGGACCGGCAATTGGCGATCGCCCCGTTCCCTCGCCGTCTGAGCGAAACAGCGCGGTCGCGAAAGCGCTGCCTGCTGCGTGACTCTTCAAGTCAATCAGAGTTGCTCGTTTCTGATGATCTCGATGCCGAATCCCGCAAGCCCTTTGAATAGATGGGTAGACGATGTCAGATGGCGGATGGAGGTTATGCCAAGATCTCGCAATATCTGCGCCCCAACGCCGATCTCGCGCCACTGCCGATCTCGGTGCTCTTCAGAGGAGGACGATGGGAGCGGGGGTTCCGGTGGAACACCAGCTGCGCCGTCTCTTAGATAGATGAGCACACCACTTCCGTTCTCCTTAAAGCGTTGCAGAACAACGTTCATCTTCGCTTGGACCTGTCCCGAGAACATGTCCCGTATGATGTTAGGTTTGTAAAATCGCGTTAGCATGTTTTGACCGTCGCCGATCTCGCCATACACATATGCCACGTGGTGGATCGGATCGAACCGCGTGCGGTATGAATACCCCTGCAACGGGCCAATCGCGCTGTCGGCGGTCACACTTGAGACCCTTTCAACCAACTTCTCACGCGCCCGCCGAAAGCCGATGATGTCAGCAATCGTTACGTGATTCAGAGTGTGCCTGGCTGCGAAATCCCGAACTTGCGAGCCCTTCATCACCGACCCGTCGTCGTTCATCAGCTCACTAATGACTCCGACCGGAGCCAGTCTGGTCAACAAGCACAGGTCGATCGCAGCTTCGGTATGACCCGACCGCATCAGCACGCCGCCCTCATTCGAAATAAGAGGAAAGACATGGCCTGGGCGTGCAAAGTCGCTTGCGCCAACGTTGGGGTTAGCCAGCGCTCGGCAGCAGGATGCACGTTCCTCAGCTGAGATCCCGGTCCCACCATCAGGTTTGTAATCGATCGATACCGTGAAAGCGGTAGTGTGGTTGGAGTCGTTGTTGATGACCATGGGATCCAGTCTCAATCGACGCGCATGCTCGGACGTCATGGGCGCGCAGACGATTCCGGAGGTGTGGCGGACAATAAACGCCATCTTTTCGGTTGAACAAAGCGATGCTGCGACGACGAGATCTCCTTCGCCTTCTCGATCATCGTCGTCCGTGACGACGACGATCTCTCCTTCGGAGAATGCTTTCAGGGCGGCATAAATCGACCCAGTCATGTGTCCCTCAGTGCGTTTGTCCGCTCAATTGCCAAAGGCGTGCTCGACGCGTTCGCTTTGGCGTGCCGCCGCCGCTGATCGAATTCCGTAAGGCAAACGGAAACTTTTGAGCCCTGCCGGTGGAGGTCTTTATAGATCCGGAGACGGACACCAGGTCGGCGCTACACATCCCCTTTCATTCATCGATGTTGGCCTCCGACGGATGGTCGTCATTTACTCTGAAAGATTGAAAATGCACGCGAATGGACCGTCCGATGCCCGTGACCGGAGACGTTCTATAGTCGCTTCTGACACCGTGTATTGCTCGGCGCTAAAGTCCTGCTGTGCTGTGGGCAAAGACTCGCGAGTTCTCAATGTTCATTCCGCCGTCGAGCCGAGCCTGAGCTGGCGCATCATACTGAGGTTTGGCGGGTCTCTCTATGCGCTTGGAAGCCAAGTTGCTCGACTTGATCTGAACGGGACGGTTTGCGTCGATGGGGAGCACCGTCTTGTAAGAGATCCGCTTCAACGCCAGGCTTGATCGAATGCTGGAAACACCAGGCATACGTGAGAGCTTGTTCACGATGAGGTCTTCAAGAGCCTCAATGTCTGACACCATGACTCGAAGGAGATAATCGCTATCCCCCGTCATCAAATAGCACTCCATCACCTCACTCAGGCGATCTATCGTGCGAGTAAAGCTGTCGAGGGACGGTTGGACCTGCTTTTCAAGCTTAACCTGTATAAAGGCAGTGACGCCGATACCGAGAACTGCCGGGTCCAACACGGCAATTCTCCTGTCAATGACTCCCAGTTTTTCGAGCGTGCGCACTCGAGCAAGGCAGGGGGATGGTGAGAGATTGACGCGGGACGCGAGTTCTACGTTGGTTAAGCTGGCGTTCTGCTGCAGTTCGTTCAGGATCTTGATATCGATCCTATCCAAAGCCGTCGTTGTCATGTCGGTTCCTCCTGTGGGCAAGCGTTCATCAATGCATCGAGGCCCGGCCCCTCGCGTTATCTCGCGTGATGACATCTCGATGAAACGAATGCTAACCGCTGCCCGGGGACGTAGAATTTCGATAAAATGACGACTTATATCGAAAAACGGACAATCTATTTGCCTGCGCCAAACGCCAACTTTCGAAGGGTCTGCCAATTGCCAAAGCTCTGAGCAATGCGCTTGCAGAATCAGCAATCGCTCTTCGCCTGCATTGCTCTGCTATGGAATGATGGGCGGCCTTCACCACCGATATCGTGATGTGCATCGCCCTAATGACCGGCCATCCGGCTTGCTAATCGTGCTGGCGCCTCGAAACAGGTGTTCCGTCCATCGTCGCAAAGTGAAAAGTCAACGCCCCTTCGCTCGCGGCTTTCCTAGGGCCGAAACACCGTCGCGCGGCAAGCAAGAATGGTCATCTTGCGGTCGGTACTGCCTCTCGCGACGGTCTAGCTCGAAATCTGGTATGGCAATATATCCCGGCGATCCCGGTCGATTTTAAGCTTGCTGTTAAGCGGAGGAATCGCTCGCTGAGGGCAGCTGCTGCGCTCGCAGATCCGACAAGAGATACCGATTGGGTCGTAGGCACCCTTGTTCGCCAGGTCGAGCCCGTCCGCATAGACGAAATCCTTTGCGTAGGAGACTTCGCATCCTAGCGCGATGGCGTATCGGGGGCGCGGCGAGCCGAAGCCGCCCCGGCCTTTCGAAAGTTCGGTTGCAATACAGAGAAATCTGACGCCGTCCGACGTCTCGGCGAGTTGCCGAATGATCTGGCTGGGTGCCTCGAACGCCTGATGGGCGTTCCAGAGCGGGCATGCCGCCCCGTAACGTGCAAATTGCAGCTTTGCCGCGCTATGTCGCTTGGTGATGTTTCCGGCGCGGTCCAGCCGAGCGAAGAAGACGGGCACGCCTTTGGAGCCCGGTCGTTGCAGGGTCGACAATCGATGGGCGACCTGTTCGAGACTCGCGCCGAACCTGGTGGCGATTAGCTCCAGGTCGTGTCGTAGATCTCGAGCGGATTGCAGAAATCGTTGATAGGGCAGAATGAGAGCGCCGGCGAAGTAGTTACGCAGTCCGGCCGCGCAAACGTTCCGCGCATCGGCAGATCGAAAAGCCGCTTGGTCGACAATCTGGCGAATGCGTTCTTCCTCCTCGAGAGCGGCGATTTGGAGCGCTATCTGGAAATTTCGGGTTGGCGTGGGAAGGTAAGGGCTCAGCAATAAGGTGCGGGATGCACGATCGAATTGCCGCAACGACGTCTCGTGGGGTCCGCTCTGACGTATCTGCACCCCGTGCCGGGAGTCCAGGTGGTTGACCAGTGCCGTGGTCGTATTGCTGTCGGGAATGCTGAGGCGCCCGGCGAGGGCCTCAGCCGCTGTATCCAACTCGTGGACGTAATTATCGACCAGATGAAAGAAATCGCGGACTTCTTCGTAAGCCGTCGGTTCGCCAGCCCAGTTGACGATCTGGCCGTCGAGACTTGCAAGCTGTTCGCTGTTTCGTCGATACGCCTGGTGAGCGTTGAGGAGCGCTTGCGCAAAACCCGGCGCGTTCTGAACGACGAGTTTCAGTTCCTGAATGTTCGGCGCGTAGGGCGCAAAGATCGGATCGGCCAGCGCTTCCGTCAGCATCGACATGACCCTGTCGTTGTCATTCACGGACAGAGAGCTGAGGTCGATCTGAAAGCGTTCCGCAAGAAGCACTAAGACAGAGGCCGAAACCGGCCTCTGATTGTTCTCGATCTGGTTCAGATAGCTGAGGGAAATTCCGAGCCGCGCAGCGAATGCTGCTTGGGTCAGCTTCTCGTTCTCCCTCACCTCGCGGAATCGTCGCCCGATGAAGAGTTTGCCTGCCATTTGCAACTTCGCTATTTTCTATTCGCGAAATTGTAACATGTGCAAATGTGCGTCTTCAAGCCTTCTCAAGGCCGATATGGTGCGTGTATCGGCGGGAGAAGCAGGTCCGCCTTACTGCAACGGCAGGGCCACCGAGGAGAGTTCCGTGATCTCGACCGTTGAAGCCCTTGAACACCGTCGCGCCGGAGCCAGGCTCGGCGGCGGGGAGAAGCGCATCGAGGCGCAGCACGCCCGCGGCAAGCTGACCGCGCGCGAGCGCATCGAGCTCCTGCTCGACAAGGGATCGTTCGAGGAATTCGACATGTTCGTCGAGCACCGCTCCACCGAATTCGGCATGGAGAAGAACAAGGTGCCGGGCGACGGTGTCGTCACGGGGTGGGGCACCGTCAATGGCCGCAAGACCTTTGTGTTCGCGAAAGACTTCACGGTGTTCGGCGGCTCGCTCTCGGAAACGCACGCGCTGAAAATTACAAAACTTCAGGACATGGCGATGAAGGCGCGGGCGCCCATCATCGGCCTCTATGACGCGGGCGGCGCGCGCATCCAGGAAGGTGTCGCCGCGCTCGCCGGTTATTCCTACGTGTTCCGCCGCAACGTGCTCGCCTCCGGCGTGATCCCGCAGATCTCCGTCATCATGGGCCCCTGCGCCGGCGGCGACGTCTATTCGCCGGCGATGACGGACTTCATCTTCATGGTGAAGAACACCAGCTACATGTTCGTCACCGGCCCCGACGTCGTGAAGACCGTGACCAACGAGGTCGTCACGGCCGAAGAGCTCGGCGGCGCCTCCGTGCACGCCACGCGCTCCTCGATCGCCGACGGCGCGTTCGAGAACGACGTCGAGACGCTGTTGCAGATGCGTCGCCTGATCGACTTCCTGCCGTCCAACAACACCGACGGCGTGCCGGAATGGCCGAGCTTCGACGATATCGGCCGGGTCGACATGTCGCTCGACACGCTGATCCCCGACAATCCGAACAAGCCCTACGACATGAAGGAGCTGATCCTGAAGGTCGTTGACGAGGGCGACTTTTTCGAGATCGCCGACATGTTCGCCAAGAACATCGTCACGGGCTTTGGCCGCATCGCGGGCCGCACCGTCGGCTTCGTCGCCAACCAGCCGATGGTGCTGGCCGGCGTGCTCGACAGCGATGCCTCCCGCAAGGCCGCGCGCTTTGTTCGTTTTTGTGATGCCTTCAACATCCCGATCGTCACCTTCGTCGACGTGCCGGGCTTCCTGCCGGGCACCGCGCAGGAATATGGCGGCCTGATCAAGCACGGTGCCAAGCTGCTGTTCGCCTATTCGCAGTGCACCGTGCCGCTGGTCACCATCATCACCCGCAAGGCCTATGGCGGCGCCTTCGACGTCATGGCCTCCAAGGAGATCGGCGCCGACATGAACTACGCCTGGCCGACCGCCCAGATCGCGGTGATGGGTGCCAAGGGCGCGGTCGAGATCATCTTCCGCAGCGACATCGGCGACCCCGACAAGATCGCGGCGCGCACCAAGGAATACGAAGACCGCTTCCTGTCACCCTTCATCGCCGCCGAGCGCGGCTACATCGACGATGTCATCATGCCGCACTCGACGAGGAAGCGGATCGCGCGGGCGCTCGCGATGCTGAAGGACAAGAAGGTGGAAACGCCGGCCAAGAAGCACGACAATTTGCCGTTGTGAGATCGCAGTGTTCAAGAAAATCCTGATCGCCAATCGCGGCGAAATCGCCTGCCGGGTCATCAAGACCGCTCGCAAGATGGGAATTGAGACGGTTGCGGTCTATTCCGAAGCCGACCGCGACGCCCTCCATGTCGAGATGGCCGACGAGGCGGTGCTGATCGGCCCGCCGGCCGCGGCCGAGAGCTATCTGGTGATCGAGAAGATCGTCGAGGCCTGCCGCAAGACGGGCGCCGAGGCCGTGCATCCCGGCTACGGCTTCTTGTCCGAGCGCGAGGCGTTTCCGCGCGCGCTGGAGGCAGCCGGCATCGTCTTCATCGGCCCGAACCCCGGCGCCATCGCCGCGATGGGCGACAAGATCGAGTCGAAGAAGGCGGCGGCCAAGGCCAAGGTCTCGACCGTGCCCGGCTATCTCGGCGTGATCGAGGATGACAGGCACGCGGTGAAGATCGCCGACGAGATCGGCTATCCCGTCATGATCAAGGCCTCCGCCGGAGGTGGCGGCAAGGGCATGCGCATCGCGCATTCGACGGCCGAGGTTGCCGAGGGCTTCAATCTCGCCAAGGCGGAGGCCAAGGCCTCGTTCGGCGACGACCGCGTCTTCGTCGAGAAGTTCATCGTCGATCCCCGCCACATCGAGATCCAGATCCTCGGCGACAAGCACGGCAACGTCATCTATCTCGGCGAGCGCGAATGCTCGATCCAGCGCCGCAACCAGAAGGTCATCGAGGAGGCGCCGTCGCCGCTGCTCGACGAAGCCACCCGCCGCAAGATGGGCGAGCAGGCGGTCGCGCTGGCGAAAGCTGTGAACTACGATTCCGCCGGCACCGTCGAGTTCGTCGCAGGGCAAGACAAGAGCTTCTACTTCCTGGAGATGAACACGCGCCTGCAGGTCGAGCATCCCGTCACCGAGCTCGTGACTGGTGTCGACCTCGTCGAGCAGATGATCCGCGTCGCGAGCGGCGAGAAGCTCGCGCTGACGCAGAAGGACGTCACGTTGACCGGCTGGGCGGTGGAGTCGCGTCTCTATGCCGAAGACCCGTTCCGCAACTTCCTGCCCTCGATCGGGCGCCTGGTGAAGTATCGCCCGCCGGCCGAAGCCAGCCACGACGGCATCACCGTGCGCAACGACACCGGCGTGCAGGAGGGCGGCGAGATCTCGATCCACTACGATCCGATGATCGCAAAACTCGTGACGCATGCGCCTTCGCGCGCCGCGGCGATCGAGGCGCAGGCGACCGCGCTGGATTCGTTCTATGTCGACGGCATCCGCCACAACATCCCGTTCCTCTCGGCCTTGATGCATCATCCGCGCTGGCGCGAGGGCCGGCTCTCGACCGGCTTCATCGCCGAGGAATTCCCCAAGGGCTTTGCGGTGCGCGTGCCCGAAGGCGAGGTCGCGCGGCGCATCGCCGCGGTCGGCGCCGCCATCGATCACGTGCTGGGCGAGCGCAAGCGGCAGATCTCCGGCCAGATGGGCGGCCGTGTCGTGCAGCGCGAGCGGCGCCGCGCGGTCTGGCTCGATCGCCAGGAGATCCAGCTCGAGGTCGCTCGCGAGGGCGATGCGATCGCGGTGCGTTTCGTCGATGCCGCCGGCAAGCCCGGCAATGCGCA
>Ga0209758_1002878_pt1 | contig 16655 bp, 14 predicted proteins | sample AraplaMF_Col_mMF_FD_184258 | JGI IMG/M metagenome (GOLD analysis project Ga0209758, IMG submission 184258) | Arabidopsis root microbial communities from the University of North Carolina, USA - plate scrape MF_Col_mMF (SPAdes) (version 2) | ecosystem: Host-associated > Plants > Roots > Endosphere... | reverse complement strand
CCAGCTTGTCCCAGCGCTGGCCGGAAAACAGTTTTAGATAATCCTGGTAGGCCATTTTGGCGTTGGCGACGGCGATTTTGCCCTTGAGCGCCGTAAGCCGCTCTTTCTCGCTGGGATCGTTGGCCTTGGCGATCTTGTCGTCGAGCTGCTTGTCGACCACGCTGTCGATTCGGCTGACAAAAAAACTGGCAACGCTGGCGACGTGCGACGGATCGCCGCCGCCGGCGACATATTTTTCCAGTCCGGCGATATAGGCTTCGACGACCTGCCGATAGACCTTTTGCGAGAACAGCAGGGTGATGTTGATGCTGATGCCGCGGCCGATGAGCTGCTGGATGGCCGGCAGGCCTTCCGCGGTGGCCGGCACCTTCACCATCAGATTCCTGCGATCGACATCCTTCCACAGCCGTTCGGCCTCCGCGATAGTGCCCTTGGTCTCGAGCGCGAGATAGGGCGACACCTCAAGGCTGACAAAGCCGTCATTGCCATGGGAGTCGTCGTAGACCGGCCGCAACACGTCCGCCGCATGCTGGATGTCCTCGACGGCGAGATGCTCGAACAGATCCGCGATCGGACGGTCGCCGCTCTTTAGCGCCTGGCCGATCGGCGCGTCATATTCGTCGGAGCTGCCGATCGCCTTCTCGAAGATCGACGGATTGGAGGTGACGCCCTTGACCCCATCGGTGTCGATCAATCGTTTGAGGTCGCCCTTGGTGACGAAGCCGCGGGCCAGGAAATCCAGCCAGACCGACTGGCCGTGCGCTTCGAGTGCTTTGACAGGGTTCATGACGATTTGTTCTTCTCAATTTGTTGCAGGGCGGCGTCGAGCACTTTTTCCGGTGTGAAGCCGAACTTTGTCAACAGGTCCTTGAGCGGCGCGGACGAGCCGAAGGTATGCATGCCGATGATCGCTCCGGTTGCGCCGGCGTAGCGATCCCAACCGATCACCGAGCCCTGTTCGACGCTGACTCTGGCACGAATTTGCGGCGGGAGCACGGTCTCGCGATAGACCTGATCCTGCTTTTCAAACAGCTCCCATGAGGGCATGCTGACGACCCGGGAGCCGATGCCCCTGGCTTTCAGCTGCTCATGCACCTTGACGCAAAGCTGTACCTCGCTGCCGGTGCCGATCAGGATGACCTGCGGCTCGCCCCTGTCGGGATCGGCCAGGATGTAGGCGCCGCGGGCGAGGCCGTCGGCCGGCGCAAATTTGCCGCGGTCAAAGATAGGCAACGGCTGTCGGCTGAGCACCAGGCAGGCTGGACTGTTCTTCAACTGCAAGAGCACGCGATAGGCCTCACGAACTTCGTTGGCGTCGGCCGGCCGCAATACTGTTAGTCCGGGGACGCCGCGAAGGCTCAGAAGCTGCTCGACCGGCTGGTGGGTCGGGCCATCCTCGCCGACCCCGATGGAATCATGGGTGAACACATGAAACACCGGCAGGTCCATCAGGGCGGCAAGCCGGATCGGCGGCTTCATGTAGTCGCTGAAGATCAGGAAGGTCGAGCCGAACGCGCGCAGGTGGCACAGGCCCATGCCGTTGACGATGGCGCCCATGGCGTGTTCGCGAATGCCGAAATGCATGGTGCGGCCACCGGGACTTTTGGCTTCCAACGCCCCGGCCCCTTCGAAGGTGAAATTGGTTTTGGTCGAGGGGGCAAGGTCGGCGGCGCCGCCGACGATCCACGGGATGTTCTTGGCGACCGCGTTCAGCACCTTGCCGGAGGCCTCGCGAGTGGCGATGCCTTTTTCGTCGGGTTTGAATTCCGGCAGGTCGGCATCCCAGCCCGCGGGCAGTTCACGCCTGAGGTTGCGCCGGATCTCGTCGGCGGCCCTTGCATCAGCCTTGGCATAATCGGCAAAGATCTTCTTCCAGGCGGCGTTCAATTCGGCGCCACGCTGTCCGACGCCCCTCCGGAATGTGTCGTAGACGCCGTCCGGCACCAGAAATTGCGCGTCCTCGGGCCAACCATAGAACCGCTTGGCCTTGCGGATCTCCTCTTCTCCCAGCGCGTCGCTATGAGCGGCGGCGGTACCCTGCTTGTCCGGCGCGCCGTAGCCGATGATACTGTCGACGATAATGATCGTCGGCTGACCCTTGGTTGCCTTGAATTGCTCGAGCGCGTTGCGAACGGCGGCGCGATCATTGGCGTCTCTTACGCGAAGCACGCTCCACCGGTAGCCCTGGAAGCGGGCTGCGACGTCTTCGCTGAAAGCGAGTTCGGTGCGGCCTTCGATCGTGATCGCGTTGCTGTCGTAGATCCAGCACAGATTGTCGAGCTTGAGATGGCCGGCCAGCGACGCCGCCTCGCTGGCGACGCCTTCCATGATGTCGCCGTCGCTGCAGATCACATAGACATCAAAGTCGAAAAGGGTGAGGCCAGGCTTGTTGTACTGCGCGGCCAGCCAGCGCGAGGCGATCGCCATGCCGACACTGTTGCCGCAGCCCTGACCAAGCGGCCCCGTGGTGGTCTCGACGCCAGTGGTGATGCCGTGCTCAGGGTGACCCGGCGTGACGCTGTCGAGCTGGCGGAATCTCTTGATGTCATCGAGGCTGACCGCCGGTTCGGCCGTGACCTGGCCGCTTTTCAGGCGCTTCACGCCGGACAGATGCAGCACCGTATAGAGCAACAGCGACGCGTGCCCGGCCGAAAGCACAAACCGGTCGCGATTGGGCCACAGCGGATCGGCGGGGTCGTAGCGCAGGAACTCCTGCCACAACGTGTACGCCACCGGTGCCATCGCCATCGGCGTGCCGGGATGACCCGAATTGGCTTTCTGCACCGCGTCGGCAGTGAGCGTACGAATGGTGTTGACGCTCAATTCGGCGTGATCGGGTGAATTCGATCCCGACAACGAGGACGGCGTGGACTTTGTCTGAACGCTTGTCATGAGAATGTGCCGTTCGCAGGAGGGACGCCCGACATCTAGTACGTATCATGCGACGAACCGTTCCATCCGGGCAGGTGCTGCGCATCTTGGCAATGTGCTATCTGATATCGCCGGATGCAACGCCTCGCCGCTGCGTCCGGTGCAGCCGCGCTGCGCAAAATATATGCTCCGCAAGAGGCTCGCGCGGCCGGGGGCGATGGCGCGGCTTCAACGCCCGTAATAGCCGGGCATCATCCGCGCTTTGATCTCCTGCTCCGACCGGCGACCGAAGAAGAACAGCCCCGAGGCAGCATCGGCGGTTCTTCTGTCGTCGGAGAACCAATCGAAAAACCTGATCCAGAAAAACGGCAGCGAGATCAATCGAGACAACTTGTCTCCGGCGCCGAGCGCACGGGCAAAATATCTGATCGACCACAGCAGGGCGACGCCCGGGCCGGTGACCGGACCGGCGCGGATCTCCTCAAAGCGCCGGAACAGCCAGCGATGGCCGCTCTGGGTGAAACGGGTGAAATCATATGCCCGCTCATGAACTTGCTGCATGAACGGCGTCTCGGCATAGACCAGCCCGGAAGGCTGCAAGACGCGATGGATCTCGGCAACCACGGCGCCGGGATCGAGCACGTGTTCCAGCACGGCCTGAATCCAGACGCCGTCGAACAGGCCATCTTCGAACGGCAGCTTGTGTCCATCGACCACGAGAATGGTATGCGGAGAGGCATAGACATCCGTTCCGACGAGCTCAATGGACGGATCGTTATAAAGTTCGTCGGCGCCGGATCCGATGGTGCCGCCGCCAATCACCAGGATCAGCGGGCGTTCGGACAGTGTCTTCACGTCGCGCAGGAAGCGCGTGCAGTTTTCGGCTGCGACCGGATTCTTGCCGTTGGTGAAGCGGTGCAGGCGCGAACCCATTGATCGGCGGGTCACATCACGGCTCAGCACCGAACCGTTGGTGTCTTCATAGGCGCCACGTTCGAAAATACTGTCTTCAAAGTCGATCAGCACCGGTTGCCCATGCGCCAAGGGAAACCCGAGCTTGCTGTAGCAGCATTCCTCATTCGCACAGAAGGCGCGAGGCCGCAGCATGTGGAGTGGTGAGGCACAGCGGGGACAGCGCAGGCGCGTCTGCCAAGACGACGCGATGGAGGCCCATGACTGCTCGGTTGCGACGAAGTTCAATGATGAAGTCCCCCAAAGCACGCCACGACCCCTGCACAACCAGCCGTAATTGCTGCAACGCGCAACGAAGCGAATAGTTCTGATCGCTCAGGCGGCAATGAGTTGTCGAAAACGCGTCTTTATTTTGTTTTGCGACGAGGAACCGTAATTTCCGATCACAAGGCGGCCATGCGTCGCCAGGAGAGCACGCGGATGCGGCCTCTCGACGAATGGAACCTCGAGGAGGAACCCGGGCTGCGAGCTTTGCCTTTGGCTTCAGGGCCGCAAATACAAATATCCCAGCGACTGCAGTTCGGCGAGCCTGACTACACCGCCCTTGTCGGCATTTACAAACCTTGGCAGTAGATTCTGCACGCTCACATTCTGCGACTTCATCGTGTTGCCGCAGGCGGCCAATTCAACGCCGGCCCTGGAGAATTGACCGACCCGCCGCGACATGTCCGGGTTGGCTGACGCCAGATGAAAGGCGCGCAGCGCCGGACCGTGCACGACCAAGGCGATCGTCACCTTGTCGGGACCACCGACGCCGTCGAAATGATTCTGGATATTGCCCAGCACGAAGCTGACCTTGTCGAGGTCGCTGAGGTGGTAGACCACCTTCAGCTTCTCCGGCGACTTGTCTAGTGGCCGATCAGAGGTTGCGGCGCGCGCACCGGAAGTCGCGAGGGCCGCGCCGATCGACGACAATGCCGTCCATAAGATGTTGCGCCGGTTCATGACATCCTCCTTGCATCGTACCCCAAGCCTCACGACAAGAGCATGCGTTCCCGGACATCGAATTTTATGACCCGTGCCGGAGCGCGGCGAGAACCTTGCGGTCGGTGGCCAGCGAGGCGCATTCGCGCGGATCGGTACGGTCGAGCCGAAAAACCTTGTCGTCGTCGCCGGCGACCAGTTCGTCGTCACTCTCCACGCCGGGCTTGCTGTGTGGCCTGATACGAATCCGTTCCAGTCGGATCACCGCCGACCCATCGTCCTTCGACAGCGCGACCCCTATGCCGCCGCCGTCGCAATCGACGCCGCATCCGAGCCGCAAATCGTTCCCGGCATCCTCGGCGACGGTGTGACCGCAATATCCGCTGGAATCGAAGTCGCCTTTGCGGGTGCGGTACTTGAGGCCAAGGCGAAATGAGAGGGCGGAGGTGTGTTCTTCCGGCGGATATTCCGCCATCACCAGCAGTTTCATCCCGCTGACTTTCTGCAGCGGATGCCTGGCCAGATGGTCGCTATCGTAGCGCCGGACAAAACAGGCGTAGGCCGTCTTATTGCCGATCGGGCGGCCAAATATTCGGGTGTCGAATTCGGCGGCTTTGCCGGGATCGATCGGCGGTGGGCCGTCCTCAGCGCGGCTAAAAGAGGTGGCAGCCGGCACGATCAACGTCGTTGCCAAGGCTGCCGCCAAAAAGACGTGCTTCATGAGCCGGTTCCACGACAAAACGCTCAGCCCAGGGGGCGGGGGCTCATATTTGTCGTCAGAACAGTGGGGTGCGTTCAAGCCACGGGTAGAGGGCGGCGTCCGGTCGTCGGTCGGAACGCCGCGGGAGGTTTCCTTACCTTAAACCGGCGTTGATTTTGTCGAGCGCGCTTGAACCCGGGCAGAGCGCCTTCTCGTCTAGCCCATTGAGCGGAGTGTCCACAGTATTGAGATGGCTATGGAGGTCCTCGGCATCGGGATCGACATATAGCAGCCCCGTGACTACCTGGCCCTTGGCGGCGTGTTTCTGCAGGAAGGTCATGGCGGCGAGGCGGTCGCTGGCGTCGTAGTCGGCGTCGATCTTGCGGAGCGCCAGCTTGGTGCCGTCGTGTTGTTCGACCACCTGTACGGAGCCCGGCGCGTAGTCCACGCTGATCGGATCGCGCCCGGTGATAACGTCGAGCCGGTTGACCGCATCGTTGTGTTCGCGAACATAATCAAAGCTCTTGGTCGAGCCGGCATGATTGTTGAAAGCGATGCAGGGGCTGATGACGTCGATAAAGGACGCCCCCTTGTGGCGAATCGCGGCCGAAATCAGCGGCACCAACTGGGTCTTGTCGCCGGAGAAGCTGCGCGCGACAAAGCTGGCGCCGAGCTGCAGCGCTATCGCCACCAGGTCGATGGCGTTGTCGGTGTTGGTCAGGCCCTTCTTGGATTTCGAGCCGCGGTCGGCGGTGGCTGAGAACTGCCCCTTGGTCAGGCCATAGACGCCATTGTTCTCGACGATATAGGTCATGTTGACGCCGCGCCGGATCGAATGCGCGAACTGGCCGAAGCCGATAGAGGCGGAATCGCCGTCGCCGGAGACGCCGAGATAGATCAGGTCGCGGTTGGCGAGATTGGCTCCGGTCAGCACCGACGGCATACGGCCATGCACCGAGTTGAAACCGTGAGAGTTGCCGAGGAAGTAATCCGGCGTCTTCGACGAGCAGCCGATGCCGGAAATTTTTGCCACGCGGTGCGGCTCGATCGACAGCTCGTAACAGGCTTCGATGATCGAGGCGGTAATCGAGTCGTGGCCGCAGCCGGCGCACAGCGTGGAGATCTTGCCTTCATAGTCGCGGTGCGTATAGCCGAGATCGTTCTTCGGCAGGCCCGGATGATGAAATTTCGGCTTGGCGATGTAGGTCATGATTTCACCTTGCGGAGCGGGGTCACCTGCAACTGGTCCTGATGGTCGCCGATGGCATTGGCGATGAAACGCGCGGTAATCGGCGTTCCATCATAATGCAGGATCGGCACCAGCCTGACCGGATCGATACCGTTTTCGTTGACAATCAGCGAGCGAAACTGCGCGTCGCGGTTCTGCTCGACGACATAAACGAAATCATGATCAGCAATGAAGCTGGCGACACTGGAATGGAACGGGAAGGCGCGGACCCGCAGCCGGTCGAGCAAATGCCCGCGCTTTTCGAGGATGCCGATCGCCTCGTCCATCGCCGGCGCGGTCGAGCCGAAATAGATCACGCCGTATTTGGTCGGCTTGGCGGCATTGGCCTGCAACGGCCGCGGCACCATGTCCTGGGCGGTCTCGAACTTGCGCACCAGCCGTTGCATGTTGTCGGCATAGACCGCGCCTTCCTCGGAATAACGCGCATAGCGGTCGCGCGAGGTGCCGCGGGTGAAGAACGAGCCCTTGGTCGGATGAGTGCCGGGATAAGTCCGGTAGGGGATGCCGTCGCCGTCGACGTCGAGGTAGCGGCCGAAGTCGCGGCCTGCCTCGTTGAGCATCTCCGCGGTCATCACCTTGCCGCGGTCGTATTGCCTCGCGTCATCCCACCGCAGCGGGTGGCAGAGCCGGTGGTTCATACCGATGTCGAGATCGAGCATCACGAAAATCGTGGTCTGCAGCCGCTCCGCGAGATCGAACGCGGTGGCGGCGAATTCAAAGGCTTCTGCCGGATCTTCCGGCAGCAGCAGCACGTGCTTGGTGTCGCCATGGGAGGCATAGGCGCAGACGAGGATGTCGCATTGCTGGGTCCGGGTCGGCATGCCAGTCGAGGGGCCGGCGCGCTGCACGTTCATGATCACGGCCGGGATCTCGGCAAAGTAGGAGAGCCCGATGAATTCCTGCATCAGCGAGATACCGGGGCCGGAGGTCGCGGTGAATGCGCGCGCGCCGTTCCAGGACGCGCCGATGACGATGCCGATCGAGGACAGTTCATCCTCGCCCTGGACGATGGCGTATTTGGCCTTGCCGGTTTCCGGATCGTGCCGCAGCTTCTTGCAATGGCTGGTAAAGGCATCGGCCAGCGATGACGACGGTGTGATCGGATACCAGGCGCAGACGGTGGCGCCGCCATAGACCGCGCCGAGCGCCGCCGCGCTGTTGCCTTCAATAAAGATGCGGTCGCCGACCTTGTCGGCCTTCTTCACGCGCAGGCCGATCGGGCATTTGAGGTTCTGCAGCGCCCAGTCGCGGCCGAGATGCAGCGCATGGACGTTGGACGACAGCAGCTTTTCCTTGCCCTTGTACTGTTCGCCAATCAATTGCTCGATGATCTTCGGATCCATATCGAGCAGCGCCGAAATCGCGCCGAGATAGATGATGTTCTTGAACAGCTGGCGCTGGCGCGGATCGGTGTAGGTCGAGTTGGTAATCGCGGTGAGCGGTACGCCGATAACGGTGATGTCTTCGCGGAACTTGGACGTCGGCATCGGCTTGGTCGAATCGTAGAACAAGTAGCCGCCCGGCTCGATCGAGGCGACGTCCTTGTCCCAGGTCTGGGGATTCATCGCCACCATCATGTCGACGCCGCCGCGGGCGCCGAGATGGCCTTCCTCGGTGACCCGCACCTCATACCAGGTCGGCAGGCCCTGGATGTTGGATGGGAACACGTTGCGTGGCGACACCGGCACGCCGTGGCGCAGGATCGAGCGCGCGAACATCTCGTTGGCGCTGGCCGACCCCGAGCCGTTGACGTTGGCGAAGCGGACGACGAAGTCGTTTACGCTGCTGATCGGGCTTTGGACGGACATGATGATCCCGCGTGTGTCATATCGATGAGGTATTTCTGCATATCCCAGGCGCCGGTGGGACAGCGTTCGGCGCAAAGCCCGCAATGCAGGCAGACGTCTTCGTCCTTGACCATGACGCGCCCGGTCTTGAGACCGTCGGCGACATAGAGCGCCTGATCGTGATGCGGCGAAGGCGCCTTGAGGCGCTGGCGCAAATCCTCCTCTTCGCCATTCGGCGTGAAGGTGATGCAGTCCATCGGACAGATGTCGACACAGGCGTCGCATTCGATGCAGAGGGGGGCGACGAATACCGTCTGGATGTCGCAATTCAGGCAGCGCTGCGCTTCGCCAAGCGCCAGCTTGACGTCATAGCCGAGTTCGACCTCGGTGCGGATATCCTTCAGCGCGATCACTTTGTCACGATGCGGCACCTTGTATCGTTTGTCGCCGGACACATCGTTGTCGTAGCTCCACTCGTGGATGCCCATTTTTTGCGAAGTGACATGCACTTCGGGCAGCGGCCGCTCGGTGATGTCTTCGCCGGAGAGCAGCCTGTGGATCGACAGCGCGGCGTCATGGCCGTGCGCCACCGCCCAGATGATGTTCTTTGGGCCGAACGCCGCGTCGCCGCCGAAGAACACCTTTGGGTTGGTCGAACCCATGGTTGTGGTATCGACCTTGGGCATGTCCCATTTGTCGAACTCGATGCCGATATCACGCTCGATCCAGGGAAAGGCGTTTTCCTGGCCGACCGCAACCAGCACGTCGTCGCATTCAATGGTCTGGTCAGGTTCGCCCGACGGGACAAGGCTGCGCTTGCCCTTGGCGTCATACTCGGCCTTCACCTTCTCGAAAGTGACTCCGGTCAGCTTGCCGTTGTCGTGGGTAAAGGACTTCGGCACCATGAAGTTGAGGATCGGGATGTCCTCGTGGAGGGCGTCCTCCTTCTCCCAGGGCGAGGCCTTCATTTCCTCGAAGCCGGAACGCACGATGACCTTGACGTCCTCGCCGCCGAGGCGCCGCGCGGTGCGGCAGCAGTCCATCGCGGTATTGCCGCCGCCGAGCACGATGACGCGGCGGCCGATCTTCTCGACGTGGCCGAACGACACGCTGGAAAGCCAGTCGATGCCGATATGGATGTTGGCGGCGGCTTCCTTGCGGCCCGGGATGTCCAGCTCCCGGCCGCGCGGCGCGCCCGAACCGACGAAGACCGCGTCGTAATTCCCGGCCAGCAGTTTCTTCAGGCTCTCGATGCGATGGCCCCCCTTGAACTCGATACCGAGATCGAGGATGTAGCTGGTCTCTTCGTCGATCACCGAATCCGGCAGTCGGAACTTTGGAATCTGCGTCCGCATCATGCCACCCGCCTTCGGATCGGCATCGAACACGGTGCAGTGATAGCCGAGCGGGGCGAGATCACGTGCGACCGTCAGCGAGGCGGGGCCGCCGCCGACGATGGCGATGCGCTTGCCGTTCTTGCCGGACAGCCGCGGCATCCGCTGCTTGACGTCATCCTTGTAGTCGGCGGCGACGCGCTTGAGGCGGCAGATCGCCACTGGCGTCTCTTCGACTCGGCCGCGGCGACACGCCGGCTCGCAGGGCCGGTCGCAGGTGCGTCCTAGTATTCCGGGAAATACATTGGACTTCCAGTTGATCATGTAGGCGTCGCTATAGCGACCCTCGGCGATCAAGCGGATGTATTCAGGAACGGGAGTGTGTGCGGGACAGGCCCATTGGCAGTCGACAACTTTGTGAAAGTAATCCGGCGCCGAGATATCAGTCGGTTTCATTCCCACCTCGTCCGCACGGGACACTGCCGCGCGGCCTTTGAACATCCGCGAACGCTCGTCGCGACGCTCTTGTTATTGTCAACCATCTCGTTGACTGATCGATTTAGAGCCATTCAATATGATCGGCACGGCGCTGAAAAGCCATTTTTGCTGAATCGCCATTCCCCCTTGGTCTGGGACCCCAGCTTTATCGCCGAACGGCTCGTGTGCACTGCAGTATGTGCAGTGCGTTACGCCAGCTCGTCCTTCGCCAAGTCCCACATCAGTCTGTAGGTGCCGGTTGAAACCAGTGTTGCAGCGGGTGACACAAGCGCGCGATCGAAGCGCTTGTAAATGATGGCTGCAACCGCCTCCACGTCGGTACCGTCGATCAGCAAGAACCAGTCGCCGGCTCCTCGGCTCGACGCATCGGCGTTGTCAGTGAGCGGCTGCGAAAGCGCCGGATCGCCTTCGAGCAGATGCATCGAAATGATGCCGTCGAGTGTACCGGGGTCGAGCTGGTCGCGGAGGGTTGCGCGCAACGCCTCACCGGTATCCGCCGCAGGACGAAGGCGAACCAAGCCGAGTGCCGCCCCACGGCCGATCCCGCGGCTGATGGTGAGCCGGGCCACGGAACGGACCATGTTGCGAAAACGTGCGATATTTCGCTTCGACCATCCGGTCTGACTGGCCAGGGCCGCGCGATAGGCGGGACTGTCCAGCACCTCGAATGTGCGAGTCGAGTAGAGACTGAGGTATTTCGGGCTGGCAGCGTGTGCGACGTAGCGCCTGGCTTCGAGAAAGCCTTCGATGGCGACACGCTCCTGCAAGTGTTCGCGGTCATACCAGCGATTGAAATCTTGCTCGTCCGCAGCGTCGACATCCATCGAGGTCAGCAGCATGCCTCTCCCGGCCAGCGGCATCGCGGCATATCCTTATGAGGTCAGTTTCGACGCCACATAGGCGATCGCCTTCATCACGGCGTCACGGACGCCGGGATCGTACAACGAATGGCCGGCGCCCTCGACAGTGCGGATCTCGGCTCCAGGCCACACGGCCGCGAGCGCCTGCGATGTCGCCGGGGGGCACAGCAGGTCATAACGGCCTTGCACGATGATGCCTGGTATTTCTTTCAGCCGCCCAGCCTCGGTCAGCAATTGCCGCGGCTGCATGAAGCAGTCATTGCCAAAATAATGCGCTTCCATGAAGGGCGTGGCGGGCAGGGGGCGACTGGAGTCCAGCGATGCGAGATCGAGCCGCGTGCGCCCGGGCGCATGCTCGGACAGAATGCTCTCGGTGCCCTGCCAGGCGCGCGCAGCGCGGCCATGCACGGCGGGATCAGGATCGAGGATGCGGCGCCAGTAAGCCTCGAGGGGCCGGGCGCGTTCGTCTTCCGGCAGCACACTCAGAAAATCCCCATGCAGTCCCGGACGGAAGCGCGGCAGGCTTTCCAGGAATGCCGCGTCCAGTTCGGAGCGCATGCCGAGAAATGTCGCGCGAAGCACGATTCCGCTGACGTTTTGTGGGTGCGCCTGCGCATAGGCCAGCGCAAGGGTCGCGCCCCAGGAGCCGCCGACCACCAGCCAGCGCTCGAAGCCGAATTTTTTGCGGATCATTTCCATGTCCGCGATCAGGTGGGGCAGGGTGTTGGCTTCGCGACCGCCTTTGGGGCGGCTTCGACCGGCGCCGCGTTGATCGAACAGCACCGCATGAAAGCGTTCGGGATCGAACAGCCGGCGATGGTCGGGCTGGCAGCCGGAGCCGGGACCGCCATGCAGATAGACGGCGGGAATGCCATCGACGCGACCGACGCTCTCGACATGGATGTCGTGGCCATCGCCGACCGCCAGCAACTCGCTGGTCAGCGGCGCGAACGGATCGGAACGGTGACGGGTCTTGCCGGGGTCGGCATCAGGCGCCATCGGCGCCATCCGTCTCGAGAGTGCCGCCGGCAAAATTGCGGTAGATGAAGCGCGTCACGTCGCCGGCCGCCTCACGCTCCGCCATCTTGAAGATCTTGTCGTGCATCGGCGACAGCGTGCAGGCCGGGTCGGTGTTGCCGGCGTCTCCGGTGAGCGCGAACGCTTGGCAGCGGCAGCCGCCGAAATCGACTTCCTTGAATTCGCAGCTCCGACAGGGCTCCGGCATCCAGCTGGTGCCGCGGTAACGATTGAAGGCTTCGGAGTTCTGCCATATCCAGGCGATCGAATGATTTGAGCGTACCGATTCGAATTCCAGCCCGGTGATGCTCTCCGCCGCGTGGCAGGGCAGGATCTTTCCCGCCGGCGAGATGTTGAAGAACTGCCTGCCCCAGCCGCCCATGCACTTCTTCGGCCGCACCGCGTAGTAATCCGGCACCACATAGTCGATCGCCAGGATACCTTTCAGGCGCGCCTCGGCTTCTTCGAGGATCCGGGTCGTCTCCTCGATCTGCTCCAGCGTTGGCATCAGCGCCGCGCGGTTCTTCAGCGCCCAGCCGTAATACTGTACATTGGCGACCTCGAGCCGATCGGCGTCGAGATCGACGGCCATCTGGATGATGTCGGACAGCTGATGGAGGTTCTGCCGGTGCATCACCGCGTTGACGGTGAGCGGCAGGTCGAGTTCACGGGTCCAGCGCGCCACCTCGAGCTTTTTCTCGTGGGCGTTCTTCAGGCCGGCGACGCGATTGGCAACGACCGGTTCGTTGCCCTGGAAGCTGATCTGCACGTGGCACAGCCCGGCATCCGCCAGTTCGGTAAGTTTCTCCCTGGTCAGCAGCACGGCCGAAGTGATGAGGTTGGAATAGAGCCCGACGTCCGTCGCGTGCCGGACCAGTTCGACCAGATCCCTGCGCGCGGTGGGTTCGCCGCCGGAGAAATGAATCTGCAACACGCCGATTTCGGCGAGTTCGGTCAGAACCTTCTTCCATTCCTCGGTGGTCAGTTCGGCGCCACCGCGCTCCAACTCCACCGGATTGGAACAATAAGGGCACTGCAACGGGCAGCGATGGGTAATTTCCGCCAGGACCGCCAGCGGGATACCAAAGGTCTCCGCCGTCGAGCGGCGGCCTTCCATCACCGCTAGGCCGTCGGCCGGATCGGTGGTGAGCGGGCTCGCGTCGGTGAGCGTGGGGCTCATGGGGTCTTCTCCGGCGACGATTTTTCACGCGCTTCGGTCAAAAATCCCTTGTCGGCAAGATCCTGCAACATCGCAACCACATCTGCACTGATGGCCTCGCGCTCGGCGGCATATTTCGCGGCGAGCAAGTCGGCCATATCGGCAACGCGGCGGATGCCATCGCAGAGTTGCAATATCTCGACTGCGATATCGTCTGGCGCCAGCACCCGTTCCGGCGCCAGAATCACCCAGCGCTGCCGGGTCTCGTCAAATTTCAATTTGGCATGGCGCGGCAATACCGGCCTCGAGGCCTCGCTGACACTGATATTGCGGCTTCGTAACGCTGCCATGGGCTTTGCCTAAGCCGCCTCGGGCATGAATGCCCCCGGCGGCACGTGGCCGTCGACGTAGGCATGATATAGAGCGTCGAGTTGAACCCAGAGCACGTTGGTCTTGAAAATCAGCGCATTGCAGACCTGCTCGCGTTCGGCGCGGGTTTTGGCGTGCGTCTTGACGTAGTCCAACGCGAAGTCGGCATCGCGGGGCGCCTGTTCCAAACGGCGCTTGAAGTAGCTCATGATGTTGGGATTGACGAAATTGTAGTGCGCCAGCATGCCGGAGATCCGCTCCTCATGCAGATTTGGCGCGAACAGTTCCGTCAGGGAGGAGGCTATGGCTTCCAGCGGGGACTTGTCGCGCACGAAATGCACATAGGCGTCGACCGCAAAGCGCGTGGCGGGCAGGATGCCTTCGGCGGATTCAACGTAGGCGCTGTCGAGGCCGAGTCCCTCGGTCAGCTTCAGCCAGCGTTCGATGCCGCCCTCGGCGCCGATATTGCCGTCGTGGTCCTCAATACGATGCCGCCATTCGAGGCGAACACCGCGATCGCGGAAGCGCGAGATCACCACCGCATCCTTGATCGGGATCGTGCTCTGGTAATAGTAGCGGTTCAGCGCCCAGGCCTGGACCTGACCCTTGTTCAGCTTGCCGCCATGCAACAGCCGGTGAAACGGGTGCAGGTTGTGATAGCGCGTCGCTCCGATCTGGCGGAGCGTCGCTTCGAGGTCCTCGGCGCTGTCTAACCGCACGGACCCCTTCAAAGAGAACGCTGTGGTCAACCCGCTCAAAGCACAATCTCCGTCCCATCGCCGGGAATTTGCCAGCCCGCGCCTTCCGCAATAGCCCGCTCCTTGGAGTCGTGCAGCAAGGCCGGATTGGAGTTGTTGATATGCAGGAAGATCTTTCGCCCGATGCGAAGATCGGCCAGCGCCGCGATCGCCCCGTTCTCTCCCGACATCGATATGTGTCCCATCCCTTGTCCGGTTTTGTTGCCCAGGCCTGCGGCGATCAACTCGTCATCTCGCCATACTGTACCATCGAAAAACACCAGCGGTGCGCCGTCGAGACGGCCTTTTAGCTCCGGCGTCACTTTTGCGCAGGCCGCGAGGAAATAGAAATGTTTGCCTGTCGCAGCCTCGCCGATCCGCAGGCCCAGTGTATCCCCCGCGGCATCGCCTCCGGTGGGATGGGCGTGTCCTTCCAGATACCACGCCCCCTTGCCGGCGACAGCAAAAGGTAGAATTTCAATCCCTGAGGGCGCTCCACTCGGTAGCGTCGGCTCAAAGGTCACATCGATTGCGATCGGCCGCCGCCGCACGTTCGTCGGATTGAGCACGTTGAAGATGCTGTTGTCTTTGAGGATCGCCAGCACCCGTTCATGCGCATAAATAGTGAAGGGCCAGCCTTCGCGCAATGACAACAGGCCAGCCACCGCATCCACTTCGCTATTGGTCAGGATCACGCCGGTTATCGGGCTGTGACGCAGGCTTCCGGCTCGTGGGTGAAGCTGCGAGGTCGCGATCAACTGCTGGCGAAGATCGGGAGAGGCGTTGACCAGGAACCAGTGTGTGTCATCGACGCTGATCGCAATCGACGCCTGAGTGCTGCGCAGTTCGGGATGATCGTCACGGGCGGACCTGCAAATCGGGCAACCGCAGTTCCACTGCGGAACGCCGCCGCCGGCCGCGGCACCCAGAACGACGACGCGCAACATGACTCGTCTCCGGGGCGATTTGTCGTTCAGGGCACCGATTGTCCCGCGCGCCGAACATCGGAAACCATTTCGGAGGTAGCCGCCACCACTATTCGCCGCCCCGTTTCAGGAGCGTCGAGACGAGGGGCGAATCTACCTCCGTCAATGTTAAGCTGCAGCAACCGCTTACTTGCGGGCCGCGCAGGCATACATGTTGATTTCCATGCCGACCGGCACTTCGACGATTTTCGGGGTCTTCCAGGCCATACTAGGTCTCCCTTTTTAACGGACGACGTTCGCCCTCGCCTAAACTTAATGCAGATCGAAAAGTTCGCCAGTTAATATTTCGCGGTTCGGTTGATTGTTTTTGTGCTGCAACGCAAAATCGGGTTTAGAGCCGGCTACGCGTTTTGACACCTCAGCACCGGTTCCATAAAGCAGTTGTGAGCCGCCGAGCCCCGGCAAAGGCGTTATCGTTCACCCATATAGCCAGCATGCCAAAATATTATTTCAATACCCGCATCGGCAAAGAGCTTATTCTCGACCCGGAAGGCGAGGATCTGCGCGATCCCGATCACGCGTGGGAGGTGGCGCGAACCACCATCCGACAACTGCTCAAAACAGAAGGCAGCCAGCCGAGCGTCTTGAATGCCATTCTTGAAGTCACTGACGACGAAGGGGAGATCGTGCTCGAGTTCCCATTTGCGGAAGCCATCCTCGATATGCCGGACGGGTCCGCAACGAGACATTGACGGCGTGCTGCCGCGCTGCACCATCCCCGGGCCAAAACAATCCTCCTACTGTTTTCATTGACCGCATGCCGGACTACAACCGAGCGTCAAACCAGAGGCCACCCGCGCCGTCCATACAGACCCGGGGGAGGAGCTCACATGATCGTCTCGTCCACACGCTTATTGCTTGCCGGCGTTCTTGTCGGTGCGTTCACCTCGACGGCCGTGGCGCAGCAGCCGGCCACGTCGGCAGCACCGGCGCCCGCAACTGCCCCAGCGCTACCCCCGGGGTCACCGTTGATCGGACGTCCGGACAACGCTGCGGCGGCCAAGCTTGCGCCCGTTGCGCCGCCGCCGATTCCGGCTACTGCGGATAAGCTGCCGGCGGCCCGGCTCAAGCTGCCGCCAGGCTTCAACATCGAAGTCTACGCTGCTGGTATGGCCAATGCCCGCTCGCTGCGCGAAGGCGATAAGGGGACGGTGTTCGTTGGCAGCCGGCTCGTCGACAAGGTTTACGCCGT
>Ga0209758_1002877_pt1 | contig 16674 bp, 14 predicted proteins | sample AraplaMF_Col_mMF_FD_184258 | JGI IMG/M metagenome (GOLD analysis project Ga0209758, IMG submission 184258) | Arabidopsis root microbial communities from the University of North Carolina, USA - plate scrape MF_Col_mMF (SPAdes) (version 2) | ecosystem: Host-associated > Plants > Roots > Endosphere... | reverse complement strand
CGGCCGGCGCGCGGCGGCTCCAGCGACAGGATCGCGGTGCCGATGTTGCCGCCGACCTGCACGTCATGGCCGGCCTCGCGCATCAGATGCCCGACCAGTGCCGTGGTGGTCGACTTGCCGTTGGTGCCGGTGATGGCGACGAACGGCGCATCGGGCACATGGCGGCGGCGCTCCCGGCAGAACAGTTCGATGTCGCCGATCACCTCGATGCCGGCCTCGCGCGCCGCCAGCACGCTCCAATGCGGCGCCGGATGGGTGAGCGGCACGCCCGGCGTCAGCACCAGCGCCGCAAAGCCCTGCCACGACACCGTGCGCAGATCGGCGGTGATGAAGCCGGCCCGCGCCGCCTCGACCAGCCGGTCGACGCTGTCGTCGCCGGCCACCACTTCCGCGCCGCCAGCCTTGAGCGCATGGCAACTCGCCAGCCCCGAGCCGCCGAGCCCGAACACCGCGACCGTCTTGCCGGCAAACGAGGTGACGGGGATCATGGTGTCACCATCACGCCCCGCACCGACCTCATCCTGAGGAGCCGCGCTCTTGCGCGGCGTCTCGAAGGATGGCTCCAAGTCTGTGCCTCATGGCCATCCTTCGAGACGCATCGCTTCGCGATGCTCCTCAGGATGAGGGTGTGTGCGTTTCGTTCGACGGTTAGCATGAATGCTGCCATGGGCCCGCCGTCACCTCAGCTTCAGCGTCGACAGTCCGACCAGCGCCAGCATCACCGAGATGATCCAGAACCGGATCACGATCTGCGGCTCGGTCCAGCCCTTCTGCTCGAAATGGTGATGCAGTGGCGCCATCCGGAACACGCGCTTGCCGGTGAGCCTGAACGACACCACCTGAACGATCACCGAGACCGCCTCCAGCACGAACAGTCCGCCGATCACGCCAAGCACGATCTCGTGCTTCACGGCAACGGCGATGGAGCCGAGCATGCCGCCCAGCGCCAGCGATCCGGTATCGCCCATGAAGATCGAGGCTGGCGGCGCGTTGAACCAGAGGAAGCCGAGCCCGGCGCCGAGCACGGCGCCGCACAGCACGGCGAGTTCACCGGTACCGGCAACATAACTGATCTGCAGATAGTCCGAGAACACCAGGTTGCCGGCGAGATAGCAGATCATGCCGAAACTGGCGGCGGCGATCATCACCGGGACGATGGCGAGGCCGTCGAGACCGTCGGTGAGATTGACCGCGTTGCCGGCGCCGACCACGATGAAGGCGCCGAAGATGACGAAGAACCAGCCGAGGTTCAGCACCACGTCCTTGAAGAACGGAATCACCAGCGCACTGGAAATCGAGCCGCGGCCGAGCTTGATCAATGCATAGCAGGCCACGGCCGCAATCAGGCTTTCGATCGCCAGGCGGGTGATGCCGGAGAAGCCGGCGTGGGTCTGCTTGGTCACCTTGAGGTAATCGTCGTAAAATCCGACGAATCCGAAACCGAGCGTCACCGCCAGCACGATCCAGACATAGGGATTGAGCAGGTTGGCCCACAGCAGGGTGGAGACCACCAGTCCCGACAGTATCATCAGCCCGCCCATCGTGGGCGTGCCCTTCTTGGCAAGATGGGATTGCGGACCGTCGGTGCGGATCGGCTGGCCCTTGCCCTGACGCAGACGCAGATGGTCGATGATCCACGGTCCGAACAGGAACACGAACAGCGCTCCCGTCCCCACGGCGCCACCGGTGCGGAACGTGATGTAGCGAAACACGTTCAGCCCGGGAAACGTGCCGGAAAAATCAACGAGCCAATAAAACATTCAAACCGCCTTACATCGCCGCGTCGTCATGCGCGGCTTGGCCGGGAAAGCGCTTTTCCAGCGCGTTGACAATCGTTTTCATGCGTGAGCCGAGCGAGCCCTTGACCATAATGACGTCACCGGCCCGAACCGCGCCAACCACCTGCGATTCGAGCTCCGCCGCGCTCCCGGCATAGCCTCCCCGCTTGCCGGAGGAAAGAGCATCCCACAGATTGCGCATCATCGGTCCGCAACAAAATACCGTGTCGATGGCGTTGACCTTGACGGCTTCGTTGAGGCCGCGGTGCAGCTCCGGGCTGGACGGCCCCAGCTCCAGCATGTCTCCGAGCACCGCGATGCGGCGTCCGTGACGGCCGACGGCGGCCTGGCCGAGCACGTTCAACGCCGCGCTCATCGAGGCCGGATTGGCGTTATAGCTCTCGTCGATCAGCGTGGCGTCGCCGCCGGCGACGCCCAGTGGGCGGCGGACGCCGCGGCCCGCCGCCGGCTGGACCTGCGACAGGGTCAGTCCGGCCTGCGCCACATCGGCCCCGGCGAGCGAGGCCGCAGCCATCACCGCCAGCGAATTCATCGCCATGTGCCGGCCCGGCATGCCCAGCTTGTAGGTCACGTCGTGCCCCAGAATGTCGGCGTGCACCGCCGAACAGGCCGGATGCAGCGACACATCGATCAGCCGCGCGTCGGCCTCCGGGTGCGCGCCGAACGAGACGATGCGCGCCACGCCGGCTGTCCCGGCCTGGCGGCGCAGCCGCTCGAATTGAGCATTGTCGCGGTTGAGCACGGCGGCGCCGCCGGGCTCGACACCCAGAAAAATTTCCGCCTTGGCATCGGCGATCGCCTCGACACTGGCGAAGAATTCGAGATGCACCGGCTCCACCGTGGTGACGATGGCGACATGCGGCCGCACCAGCTTGACCAGCGGCTCGATTTCGCCGGCATGATTCATCCCGATCTCGAAAACGGCAAAATCGCAGGCTGCCGGCGCGCGCGCCAGCGACAGCGGCACGCCCCAGTGATTGTTGAACGAGGCCACCGAGGCGTGGGTCTTGCCCTGCGCGGCGAACACCCGCAGCAGTGCTTCCTTGGTCGAGGTCTTGCCGACCGAACCGGTGACCGCGATGACGCGCCCGCCGAGCCGTGTCCGCGAGGCGCGCGCCAGATCCACCAGACCGGCGAGCACGTCGTTCACCAGCAGCAGCGGCGCATCGGCGGCGAATTTTTCGCGCTGCGCGGTCTCGACCACCGCCACCGCCGCGCCGGCGTTGAGCGCGGCGGCGACAAAGTCGTGGCCGTCATGCACGTCGCCCTTGATGGCGAAATAGGCGTCACCCGGAGCAATGGTGCGGCTGTCGATCGAAATCCCGCCGATGCCGTCGGGCAGCGCGCCGCTGGCGGTCGCCCCCATCGCCTCGGCCATCGCCAAACACGTCCACAACGGCTCGCGCGTCATGCCACCCTCGAAGTCAGTGCCGCGGCCACGGCATCGTGATCGCTGAACGGCAGCACGCGGTCACCGACGATCTGCCCGGTCTCGTGCCCCTTGCCGGCGATCAATAGCGCATCGCCCGGCTGCAGCGACAACACCGCGTCGCGAATGGCCTCGGCGCGGTCGCCGATCTCGCTGGCACCTTTCGCCGCCGCCAGGATGGCGGCGCGGATCGCGGCGGGATTCTCGCTGCGCGGATTGTCGTCGGTGACGAAGACGCGATCGGCCTGCGCGGCGGCGATCGCGCCCATCAGCGGCCGCTTGCCGGCGTCGCGGTCGCCACCGGCGCCGAACACCACCACCAGCTTGCGCCTGGCATAGGGCCGCAGCGCCTGCAGCGCCTTGGCCAGCGCGTCGGGCTTGTGCGCATAGTCGACGAACACCGGCGCGCCGTTGTGCTCGCCGACCAGTTCGAGCCGTCCCTTGGCGCCTTCGAGATGCTCGATCGCGGCAAACACCCGGTCCGGATCGCTGCCGGTGCCGATGGCGAGGCCGGCCGCGACCAGCGCGTTCTCGATCTGGAATTCGCCGACCAGCGGCAGCCGGATCGGATATTTCCGCTCGTGATATTCGAGCGTCAGGCGCTGGGCAAAGCCGTCGATGGCAACGTCGACCAGACGAATCCCGTCGCCAATGCCGTCACCGCGGCGGCCGACCGAGACGATCCGCAGATCGCGCGCGCGGGCCACCTCGATGACCTGGTGCGAACAATCATGATCGGCTGCGATCACTGCCGCGCCATCGGTCATCACCAGATCGCGAAACAGCCGCAGCTTGGCGTTGAGATAGTGCGCAACATCCGGGTGGTAATCCATGTGATCGCGCGACAGATTGGTAAAGGCGCCGGCGGCGATGCGCACGCCGTCCAGCCGGTATTGGTCGAGGCCGTGCGAGGAGGCTTCGAAGGCGAGATGCGTGACGCCTTCGCCGGCGATTTCGTCGAGCTGACGATGCAGCGCGATCGGATCCGGCGTGGTCAACGATCCGTAGACGGTGCGGTTCGGCGACACCAGGCCGATGGTGCCGATGCTTGCCGAGCAATGCCCCAGCGCCTGCCAGATCTGCCGCGCGAACGCGGCAACGGAGGTCTTGCCGCTGGTGCCGGTCACCGCGGCAATGGTGGTCGGCTGGCGCGGATAAAACCGCGCCGCGGCCAGCGCCAGCGCGCGTCGCGGATTCGGCGTGCTGACGAACGGCACGCGGAGCTTGTCCGCGGGACCATGATCGCCGACCACGGCGACGGCTCCCGACGCGATCGCCTGTTCGATGAAGCGTCCGCCGTCGGTCTTGCTGCCTGCCAGCGCAAAGAAAATGTCGCCGGGCTTCGCGGCGCGACTGTCCATGGCGAGACCGGTGACGGTCAACGCGCCGGCCGGCGCATCGATCGCCGCATCATCGCCGAAAAGATCGCGAAGCTTCATGCTGTTCCAATGTGGCCGCGGAGAATTCGCGGATCGGCCGCCGGGATCCCGTGGACGCAACGCCACGCAAACCGCATTTCGCGCCGGCTGTAAAGTGCCGAGCCGGCTTACTGCGTCACCCTGGATGCCGCAAGAATAAGGCGATCGGCGGGCGGCAGGTCGAAGCGCGGCTCGAGGCCCAGAAGCGGCGCGATCCGTGCAATGACCTTGCCGCCGGTCGGCACCGCGTTCCAGCCCGACGTAATGAAGCCATGCGTCTCCGGCAGCGCCTTCGGCTCGTCCAGCATGACCAATAGCTGATACTGCGGATTATCCGCCGGAAGGATCGCGGTAAACGAGTTCAGCACCTGCTTCTTGGAGTAGCGGCCGCCGACCACCTTTTCCGAGGTGCCGGTCTTGCCGCCGATGTAATAGCCTTTGACGTCGGCCTGCTTGGCGGTTCCGATCTCGGCATTCAGCCGCATCATATAGCGTACCTTTTCGGACGTTTCGGGCTTGATGACCTTCTTGGCCATCGCCTTGGCGTCTTCTTCCGAGCGCTTCAGGAAGGTCGGCGGGATCAGGTAGCCGCCGTTGACCATCGCGTTGATTCCCATCACCGCCTGCAGCGGCGCCACCGCGATGCCGTGACCGAAGGCGATGGTGATGGTGTTGAGCTCGCCCCAGCGCTTCGGCACGATCGGTGAGGCGCTTTCGGGCAATTCGGTGCGCAGCCGGTCGAGCTGGCCGACCTTCTTCAGAAACGCCCGATGCGCCTCGACGCCCTGCCCGAGCGCGACCCGCGCCGCGCCGACGTTCGAGGAGAACGTGAAGACCTCGGACAGCGAGATCGAACGCCCGAGCGGATGGGTGTCGTGGATGGCGAACTTGCCGTAATGCAGCGCGCCGCGCGCGTCATACAGCGTGTTCAGCGTCGCCTTGCCGGAATCCAGCGCCATCGCCAGGGTCAGCGTCTTGAAGGTCGAGCCCATCTCGAAAACGCCGGTGGTCAGGCGGTTGATGCGATCGGGATCGTGCGCTTCCTTCGGATTGTTTGGATCGAAATCCGGCAGCGACACCAGTGCGACGATCTCGCCGGTCTTGACGTTGGAGACCAGTCCCGACGCGGCCTTGGCCTTGTACTTTTCCTTGGCCTTGAGCAGTTCGTCACGCAGCGCGTGCTCGACGCGCAGGTCGACCGACAATTCCACCGGCCGCTGCAGCCGGTCGGTGGCGAAGCCGGCGCGATGCAGGTCGGCGAGACCGTTGGTGTCCAGCCACTTCTCCATCCCGGCGATGCCCTGGTTGTCGATATTGACCAGGCCGATCAGGTGCGCGACTTCCGAGCCGCTCGGATACACCCGCTTGTTCTCGCGCAGGAAGCCGATGCCGGGGATGCCGAGGCGGTGAATGTCCTGCTGTTGCTTCGGCGTGATCTCGCGCTTCAGCCAGACGAAGCCCTTGCGCGACGACAGCCGCTCGCGGACCTCGCCGCCGTCGAGATCAGGAAGCGCCGCGGTCAGGAGTTCGACCGCCTCGTCCTTGTCGATGATCCGCCGCGGCTCGCCGAACAGCGACGGCGCCTTGACGTCGGTGGCCAGCACCTCGCCGTTGCGGTCGAGGATATCCGGCCGCGCGGTGGCGATGGCATCCTGCGACGCGGTGCGGCGGGCGCCGTGAGCGTCGCCGACCACCGCGAACATCACCAGCCGGATCGCGATCACCGAATAGACCAGCGCGAAGGCCAGGATGACGAAACCGACGCGGGCGCGCGCCTTGGCGGCGCGGTCGACATTGCGCCCGTACAGCAGGCTGCGGATCAGGCGCTGCCGCCAGGGTTCGGCAAGACGCTGTGGAGCGCGCTGCACGGCCTTGACGATGTTCTGGCCCGGATCGGTCACTGGCCGTCCTCCGGCGCCGGCAGCGAGCCCGTCACCAGATCGGGATCGATGGTCTGGATCATGGCGCCGATCGGATCGGGATCGCCGGGCTTGGCGAAGCTCGGTGGGCGTTCCGGCAGGTTCTTCAGCCGATCATACTGGTTGGCGGCGATCGGCTTCAGCGACAGATGGCGCTCGGCGAGGCCCTGCAGCCGCAGCGGCGCATCGAGCCTCGACCATTCGGCGCGCAGCGCCGCGATGGCGTCGCGCTGTTCGCGGACGTCGGCATGCAGCCGCAGCACCCGCTCGGTGCGCTCGGTGGACTCCATCTTGATGCGGTAGACATAGGCCGCGGCGAACACCAGAAAGCCGATCACGAGGACATGGATGATCCGCATGGTTCAGCCTCCCCTCATGACGCCATCGAGGGTCGGCCAATCGGGAAGCGCCGCCGCCACATGGGCCGGCGCCTGCGTGCGCTGCGCGGCGCGCAGCTTGGCAGAGCGGGCCCGCGGATTGTCGCGGATCTCGTCGTCGCCGGGCACCAGCGGACGTTTGGTCAGGATCTCGAAGCTCGGCGCCGCCTGCGCAAGTTCAGGCAGATGCCGCGATCCGCCGCTTCGCTTGCCGCGTTCGGCGAGGAAATTCTTGACGATGCGGTCTTCCAGCGAGTGGAACGACACCACCACCAGCCGGCCGCCCGGCTTCAGCACCTGCTCGGCGGCCGACAGCGCCAGCTGCAATTCGTCGAGTTCGGCGTTGACGAAAATCCGCAGTGCCTGGAACGTCCGCGTCGCCGGATGGATTTCGCCGGGTTTGGCCCACACCACCTTGGCGATGATGTCGGCCAGTTGCCGCGTGGTCGAGATCGGCGCTTCCTTGCGCGCGGCGACGATGGCGCGGGCGACGCCGCGGGAGTGCCGTTCCTCGCCGAAGATGTAGATGATTTTTGCCAGGTCGGCCTCAGAGGCCTTTGCCACGACATCCGCCGCGGTCGGGCCGTCACGGCCCATGCGCATGTCGAGCGGCCCGTCGAGACGAAACGAAAAGCCGCGCTCGGCCTGGTCGAGCTGCATCGAGGACACGCCGACGTCCATCACCACGCCATCGACGCCGCCGAGACCCTGGGCGGCGCAAACCTCGGCCAGATCGGAAAACCGGCTCTCGACCAGCGTCAGCCGGCCGCCGGACTGGTCGACCAGCTCGAAGCCGCCGGCAATGGCGGTGCGGTCGCGGTCGATGCCGATCACCCTTGTGTCGGCTGCCGCCAAAAGCGCGCGGCTGTAGCCGCCGGCGCCGAAGGTGGCGTCGACATAGACGCCGCCGTCACGCGGCGCCAGCAACTCCACCGCCTCGCGGCCGAGTACCGAAACATGGCGAGCTGCGGACGACGTCATGCCCGCGCTCCGGAACAGGCGGGCAAACTGGAGATAAAGCTGGACGCCGACAGGCCCATTCCGCCTCAAATATCTGCATTTCGCCCGGTCCTGCCGGTCGAACGGCCACCGCGACCCGCTGTTTTCGGCCTCGTCATCCCACAGGGCGGCCCAGCCCGCCGAATCTGCCGGCGAACCCTGGTCTCCGCATGGGATTTGATGGGCTACCATCGGATTCTAAGCGTCAAATCGGCTTGCGCCGCCCCAGCCGGTCCGGCTCTTCACACCTCAGTAACGTCGCTTAGCGTTAAGAAAGCGTTGCAGGGATCGCTCGACTGCATCCGGTCAGTCCCGGGCCGGGACCAGCCGGCCAAACGGCGCCAAAAAGGCCCTTGAAACCGGCCTTTTCAGGACCACTGATGCACCGTTTACACAGTTGATAAAAAAGGAGAAATTTTAACTATTCGACGATTGCACCGATCGGTCCGGGACGGGATAATGTCGGCATTGCCGTTCTCCTGCCGGTTTTTGGTTGTCCCATGCATTCAGGTTCGTTCGCGTCTGGTGGAGCTGATTCGAAGCGCCAACGTGCCCTTCCAATCCCTAGGGGCAGCGCGGACATGAAGACATTTACTCCGGATTCCTCGGTCGTTTCCGACGTCATCCCGTCGCCGAATTTCGGCGACCGCAATGACGGCCGGCTGCCGGACATGATCCTGCTGCACTACACCGGCATGCCCGACGTCGAGGGCGCGCTGGCCAAGCTATGCAGCGCCGGGACCGACGTCTCCGCCCATTATGTCGTGCTGGAAGACGGCCGCATCGTGCAATGCGTGCCCGAGGCCAAACGCGCCTGGCATGCCGGGATGGCATTCTGGGCCGGCGAGCAGGACATCAATTCCTGCTCGATCGGCATCGAGATCATCAACCGCGGCCATGACTGGGGCTATCCGGATTATCCGCTCCGTCAGGTCGCCGCGGTAATTGCGCTGTGCCGCGGCATCATGCTGCGCCACGACCTGCCGGCGCATCGGGTGCTCGGCCATTCCGACGTCGCCCCTGCGCGCAAGAAGGATCCCGGCGAGAAATTCCCCTGGCATTCGCTGGCCAATTCCGGCGTCGGCCACTGGGTGCAGGCCGCGCCGATCGTGCGCGGGGAATCCCTGAAACTCGGCGCCGAAGGCGACGCGGTGCGCGGCTTGCAGGACGCGCTGGCCCGCTACGGCTACGGCATCCCCCTCAACGGCAAATACGACGCGGCGACCATGGAAGTGGTGACCGCATTCCAGCGCCATTTCCGGCCCGAACGCGTCGACGGCGTCGCCGATCATTCGACGCTGACGACGCTGGAACATCTGCTGGCAAGCCAGCCGGCCGACGGCAAGGTCGCGGTCGCCGCGGCGCGGTGATTACATCTCCGGACTGACCGCCGCCGGCTTCGGGCCGGACCTGCCGAGCATGATCAGGCCCGACAGGATCGCGGCGAAACCGGCGACATGATACCAGCCGGGCTGCTCGCCCAGCCAGCCGATCGACAGCGCGGCCGAGAACAGCGGCGTCAGATAGATGAAGGACGAGGCGCGCGCCGGGCCGAGGACGGTGACGCCATAGAGAAACAGCAGATTGCCGATCATGGTCGGCACCAGCCCGACATAGGCGGTCGCCATGACCGCGAAGCGCAAGTCGGCATCGTTCCAGACCAGCCATGGCTGGCCGCTGGCGATCCAGACCAGGTAGACCGGCAGCATCACCGTGATGATCCCCGACCAGGCCGTCACCACCGTCACCGGCAGCGGGCCGATGGTGCGGGTCCAGTCGCGGGCACGGATCGAGAACCAGGCGAACGCGACCGCCGAGAGCAGCGCCCAGAGATTGCCGAGACTGAAATGAAAGCCGGTCAGCGCCGCCAGCTCGCCTTTGGCGATGATGAGCAGCGTGCCGGCGAAGGCCAGCGCCACGCCGCATCTGGTGGCTGCCGCAAGCCGTTCGCCATCGATCCGCGGCCCGAGCAGCAGCACGAAGATCGGTGTCGTCGCGTTGAGGAAGCCGACCTCGATCGCCAGGCTCTGATAGGCAGCGCCGAGCAGCAGATAAGAAAACAGCCCGACGCCGACGGCGCCGCCGATCACCAGTCCGCCGAGCCGCGGACGGATCGCCGGCCAGGCCGACCGCAGCGAGGGCAACGCCACCAGGGTGAGAATGACGGCGGCGGGAAACCAGCGCCAGAACACCAGCGCCGGCAGCGGCACGGCTTCGCGCGCCGCCCGCGCCACCACGTGGTTGCTGCCCCAGAGCGCGGCGGTGGCGATCAGCGCCAGCGTCCCGAGTGAAGCCGACCTGCTGTTCATCCGCGCTCAATCGGCTCATTGCGAGAAATGCCCGCCTGAAGCGCAAGAGCGCAGGCGTGTCGATCATGGCAGGGATTTGCGAGTTCGATCGACAGCGTCAGATAATCGAAGACAGCTCGCCCGTACAGCAGCTTGTCGATCTCGAGCGCGGCGTTCGGCGTCATCGTTCCGGGGCAGGACCAAGCCGCAGCGCATCAGGCGAAGACGGCTCCCCGTTTCCACCTTGGACAGGATCAAGGCCTCAATTCACCCGCAGCGAGACGTTCAACTCGTTGAAACGGCGCGTCAATTCGGCAACGCTCTTCCAGCCTGTCTTCTCCCGGGTGCGGCGCAGATGGGTGTAGACGGTGGTGATGCTGACGCGGCGGCTGTGGGCATAGGCGACGGCGGTCATTCCGGTGCCGAGCGCGTGGACCAGATGGGCCTCCGCGTTGGTCAGCCCGAACAGCTCCTGCAGCATGTGGCTCGCGGCAAGCTTTCGATCGAGCGGATCGTGAATCAGGAGCATCGCCACCGCTTCGGGATGGCGCCGGGCCTGAGCCTCGCCGCGCGCCAGCGGCCGCACCGAGACCGTAAACGCCGGCAGGCCCTGCGCGCGCGAAACCGCGAAGTCGGCGGCACACGGGGCGGACGGGTCATGGAAACGTTCGGCCGCACTGAGCGCGCCGCCGAACCGGCTGCGCGCGTCGGAGCTGGAGAATTCGATGGCATCGCGCACGATACGGAATTCCCGTCCGCACGCCGCCAGCCGTCGCAGCGCCTCGTTGACATAGACCAGCCTGCCGCCGGGGCCGAGCAGCGCCACCCCATCGGCGAGAAGATCGAGCGCGTTTTCGAGGCCGCTGCTGCGCTCCCCCGCGGCCCTCAGCCGGGATCGCAAGTCGTGCGCGCGTTGCAAGTGCGGACACAGGCGCTGCATCATCGAGATATCGCCGCGATCGACGTGCCCCTGCCCCGCCGTTCGCTGAATGGCGACGACCGCCAGTCGATCCGGGCTCTGTTCCAGCACCACCGAGATGAAGTAGCGCAGGCCCAACTCGGCGAGAAACTCCGAATAGAACGGATCGCGCAGCATCGCCTGCTCGTCGAGAATCTGGTGGTCCCATCCGACTTCGCCGGCGCGCTGGCGCATGGTCGGCGCAATGCGCGGATTGAGCGCGGCGAAATGATTGCGATATTCCGCGCAGGGAATCGGCGGAAGACCCGCCGCACAAAACTCGACATGCGTCTGCGCGGTCTTGTCCAGCACCTCGAGTGTCGCGCCGCAGGCGCCGAACAGCCGGCTGCTCGCTTCGAGCGCATGCGGCAGCCGGTCCGCCTCGACGCCACTGACGTAGATGGCCTCGACAGCCTGCACAAAAAGATTTTCATCCAACATGGTTGCTCCGGAAAACTGCGCGTTCGCAGGCATCGGCAACGGGCGCAATGGCCCGCGCAATGATCTGAGAAACAACACGACGGACGCCGTATTCCCCACCGTTGAGCTTTTCTAAGCGAAACATGCCCTCGGAGTTGATCCGGAGGGACGCGTGAAGAAAACGCGCCGAAACAATCTGAAGCTTCGGTGTTGATTCAATCTGAGCTGAAAGATGACTTAGTCGCCAAAACCGGTTTTCGGTTCAAAGGCCCAGCGCATTTTTTTCCGCAGACCGCGGTCATCGCGATCCGTCGCGAAAGACCCAATGATCGGCGACCGTGTCCAAGCCGTATTTGCGCAACAATGCAACGCTGCCCGAATGCGTGACACGCGCAATATGGCTTGGTTTCCCGACGCGACGCGACGCAGCTCGATGCGCGCGGGTTATGCGGTGCGCAACGCGACGACGGTCTGCCGCCGCATATGCAGCGGGGCCGGCCGCGCTTTGCTCCGCTCACTGCACGACTCCAGGAAACGCGCTGCGGAACGCATCATTCGCGAGCATCATCACCTGATCGGCCAGGACGCCTGCGCGTTCGGTGATTTCGACGACCCGGAGTCGAGCCCGCGGTCGCCGCCATTGCAGCCCCGCTGAAACAGCGGTGGTCCAATTCGCGTTGCTTGCGCTTTGGCCTGGCACGATTCTCTGTCGAGATGGGGGCAGAATCAGGCCCCGGTCCTCACTCCGGAATCATTTCTCCGGAGCCGCCGAGTTCGCTCGGAAAATCCTTCAGCTTGGGCAGGCCGTCGCGCATCGGCAGCACCGTCTCGGCGTAGTTGACATGCACCCCGGGGACGAAATCCAGGTCGGGAATGGTGGCGGCGAACACGTCGACGAGGCCGATCGGCGGATGGTTGGTCATCAGGTGGCCGCCGCATTTCCGGCAAAACTGCCGCTCGCTCAGCGCGGTCTTCTGATAGACGCCAAGGTTCTCCACCCCGGACGTCACCCGCACCGCCTCCGGCTTCCACAGGCTGAAAGCATTGATGGGACCGCCCGACCACGAGCGGCAGGAGCTGCAATGGCAATAGCCCATCGCCTCCGGCGATCCCGTGACCTCGACTTTGACCGCACCGCAGAAGCATTTACCGATTAGGCTCATATCAATTCCTCGTCATCCGGGGTGGTCTGTTCGAAGGCGGCGCCCGCGTGCCGCCAGATCACGGCGAAGAGGGATCATGCCCGAAGCCAATGGGTCTTGGACTGAGGCGACCGATGACGGGCGCGCCGCGACGCGGCGCGCTGTATGTGACTTAACTCACACCGTCCTCTGATCGGGGGACGCAATGTGGACGGTGGGGCGGTACCCATCTCGGGCAGGGGAGCAGCATTTGGGGGCTGATCATTTCCCGGAGCATCGCCGTGACTTTGATGAAAAATAATAGTGCCCGTTTCCTTCGATTTTCCACCGAAAGCCTGCCGGAGCGCGACCGGATCGCCTACTGGCGAGAGCATTATGGACACATCATGCTTCGGGTCGACCTCGAACCCGACAAGGACGCCTCGTTCGAGGCGTGCATGAGTTCCCTGGCGCTTCCCGGCCTCCAGCTCATGGAGGCCTCGTCATCGCCGGCAAGGATATCCCGCACCGGCGCCTATCTGGCCGACGGCAACGACGACGCCGTGATGGCGATCAACCGGGCCGGATCGGCCATCGTCACCTCCGGCCGCCGCGAGCAAAGGCTGGAGGAAAACGAGGCCATCCTGCTGTCCGGCAACGAACCGACCTCGTTTCACCGCACCAGCATGGGTGAGTCCTTCACGCTGCGGGTGCCTCGGGCCATGCTGGCTTCGGCGATCGTCGATACCGACGATGCCGTCATGCGGGTGATTCCGCGCGAAAACGGTGCGCTCAAGCTGCTGACCGAATACAGCCGCCTGCTGTTCGAGACCGGCGCCTTCATGGATTCGCAGCTGATGAACCTGTCGGTCACCCACGTGCACGATCTGATGGCGCTCACCATCGGTCCGGCTGCGGATTTCAGGGAGACCGCGCGAACGCGGGGCCTGCGCGCCGCCCGCCTGAAGCTGGCGAAGAGCTATATCGTCGAAAACAGCCACCGTCGCGATCTCAGCGTCGGCAGTGTCGCCGCGCACCTGTCGGTGACGCCCCGATACGTCCAACGGATGTTCGAGACCGACGGCACGACGTTCTCCGAATTCCTGGTCGGGCAACGTCTGGCGCGCGCTCACCGGCTGTTGTGCGAACCGAGCTCGAACCATACCGCGATCAGCACCATCGCCTACGATGCCGGCTTCGGTGACCTCTCGTACTTCAACCGCCGCTTCCGGCGGCTGTACGGCCTGACGCCGCGCGACGTGCGGGGCGACCGCGGCTGATGCCGGCCGCCGTCATGTCGCGGGTGCTCCCCTTGGTCCGGCAGGATGTCGCCTCAAGCCAAGCGCTGAGGGGAATCAGCATCTATCGTGTGGACGCTGCGGGCAGCGGCGCCGGCGGGCCATCCGCCGGCGGCGGCTGGCTTCGCATTTGTGAGCTGGTTCATAGCGCCCGGTGCACCGCGGAACTATCGATCCGCCTATTTCGCGACAGGTTACGCCGATGACGTCGAAGATTATCGTTTTGAGAATATTGGACGCTCTCATCATTTCGTTTCTCGGCATTCTGACGGTTTCCGTCGCCGGGCTGCCGACAGGCTGGATATCGCGGCTGTTTCACATGTCTGCGATCGAGTTTCGCGAGTTCGGATTCTTCGTCGTATTCGGCGCGATGCTGCTGATGCACGCAATCGCCACGTCCGACTCGGCACCGTAAACGTCGCCTGTTGCATCCCAGCCGTAGGCTGCGGCTCTACGGCTCATCCAATTCCGCGATCCGCCGCGCGTAGAGCCGGCGCAGCGGTTCGACCTGCGTCGCCGCCCGCGCCGCGTGATAGGCCACGCGCGCCTCGTCACGCCGCCCCATCCGGCGCAACAGATCGGCGCGCACCGCGGGCAGCAGATCATATCCGTCGAGACCGCCGCGCGCCGCCAGCGCATCGATCAGGTCGAGCGCGCGGGCCGGGCCGTCGACCATCGACACCGCCGCCGCATGATTGAGTTCGATCACCGGCGACGGACTGATCCGCAGCAGCACCTCGTAAAGCCCGGCGATCTGTGGCCAGTCGGTCTCCTGATAGCTGCGCGCGCGGGCATGCAGCGCGGCAATCGCGGCCTGTACCGCGTAGGAGTCGGGCCGGCCCGGCAGGCGCAGGGCATCCTCGACCAGTTGCAGGCCCTCGGCGATCTGGCGCTGGTCCCACAGCGTGCGGTCCTGTTGTTCCAGCAGCACGACATCGCCGGCGGCGGTGGCGCGACCGGCGCGGCGCGCGTCATGCAGCAGCATCAGCGCCAGCAGTCCCTTGATCTCGCCCCGCTGCGGCATCAGCGCATCCAGCAGGCGGCCGAGCCGGATCGCCTCGCGCGCCAGATCCGGCCGCATCAGGTCTTCGCCCGAAGTCGCGACATAGCCTTCGGTGAACACCAGATAGACCACCGTGAGCACGCCGCGCAGCCGCGGCCCCAGCGCCTCGCGTTCCGGCACTTCATAGGCGATGCCGGCGAGACGAATCTTCTGCCTGGCACGCACCAGGCGCTGCGCCATCGCCTCATCGCCGACCAGGAACGCGCGGGCGACCTGCGCCGTGGTCATGCCGCACACCGTGCGCAGCGTCAACGCCACCTGCACCTCCGCCGCGAACGACGGATGACAGCAGGTGAAGATCAGCCGCAGCATGTCGTCGTCGAGCGCGCTGTCCAAGGTGTCGTCAAGGGCTTCGTCCGACGTCGGCGCATTGAGCAGGATCTCGTGCGCCAATTGCTCCTGCTTGCTGCGAAACGCGACGTTGCGGCGGATGCGGTCGATCACCTTGTTGCGCCCGACATTGACCAGCCAGGCGCGCGGATTGGCCGGCAGGCCGCCGGCGGACCAGCGCTCCAGCGCCACCGCGAAGGCGTCCTGCAGCGCATCCTCTGCAAGATCGAAATCGCCGACGAGACGGATCAGGGTGGCCAGCGCCCTGCCCGCCTCGGCGCGAAAGATCTTTTCGATCTCAACCGGGGTCATGCAACGTGACGCGGCTCAATCATAGATCATGACCGGCCTGACCTCGATCGACCCCGTCGTGGCGCCGGGAATGCGCGCGGCGATGCCGAGCGCGGTGTCGAGATCCTTGGCCTCGACCAGGTAGTAGCCACCGAGCTGTTCACGGGTCTCTGCGAACGGGCCGTCGGTGGTCAGGATCTTGCCGTCGCGGACCCGCACCGTGGTTGCCGTGGTGGTCGGCTGCAGGCCGTCGCCGGCCTTGAAATGGCCGCTCTGGATGATGGATTGCGTGAACGCGCCGTATTCCGCCGTCATCGCCTTGCGCTCCGCGGGCGTCATTTTGCCGAGGTCGGCCTCGCTCCGATAGATCATCAACAGATACTGCATTGCTCTACTCCTCTTGATCGGCGTCATTCGCCGACATCCAGTCGAACGGGCCGGCCGCGGAACGACATCTTCAGGATGATTTATTTTGCGCCGTTTTGCGGCTTGACGCCACGCTTCCGAACCCCCATGCGTAAGGCGTCAGTCGGCCGGACGGCCGCTCCCGCTAGGGCCGAAAGGCTGCGGGGGAGGAAAGTCCGGGCTCCATCGACATACGGTGCCGGATAACGTCCGGCGGGGGCGACCCCAGGGAAAGTGCCACAGAGACTGAACCGCTTCGTCTACGGACGCAGTAAGGGTGAAAAGGTGCGGTAAGAGCGCACCGCGTTTCCGGCAACGGAAACGGCATGGCAAACCACACCGGGAGCAAAACCGAATAGGGACGGCAAAGCGGCGGGTTCGCGCAAGCGATAACACCGTGGGGCGATGTCAGGCTCGCCGTCCGGGTAGGTTGCTCGAGGCCCCGTGCAAACGTGGTCCCAGAGGAATGGCCGTCACGTATCGCCGGTGCAAGCCGGCGGTACCCTACAGAACCCGGCTTACAGGCCGGCTGATATCCTAAAGCGTTTTCGAAGAAAAC
>Ga0209758_1002874_pt1 | contig 16683 bp, 17 predicted proteins | sample AraplaMF_Col_mMF_FD_184258 | JGI IMG/M metagenome (GOLD analysis project Ga0209758, IMG submission 184258) | Arabidopsis root microbial communities from the University of North Carolina, USA - plate scrape MF_Col_mMF (SPAdes) (version 2) | ecosystem: Host-associated > Plants > Roots > Endosphere... | reverse complement strand
GCGATCGCGTTCACGCTGCTGTTCGTGACGCTGCACCTCGCCGCGATGCGCAACGAGATCCTGCGCCGGCGCGTCCGCTCGCTGCAGATGATGCAGGCGAGCCGCGTCGCGTTTTCGAGCGGCGCGCGCGAAGACGGCGCGTCAAAGGAAGTCGGGGCCACGTGATGATGTCGCTCGGTCCCTACGCGTCCTTCATCGTGACGTCCTATGCCGCCGTGGCGCTGGTGGTCGCGATCCTGATCGGCTGGATCGTGCTCGACTATCGCAGCCAGACGGAGCGCCTGCGCGAGCTCGACCGCAGCGGCGTCACCCGCCGCTCGGGGCGCAGCGCGGCGGACGCATCATGAGCGATCAATCGACCTCTGCGCCGTCGCAGCGCCGCACCTTCCTGATGGTGCTGCCGCTGATCGCCTTCATCGGCCTCGCCGTGCTGTTCTGGTTCCGGCTCGGCAGCGGCGATCCCTCGCGGATTCCCTCCGCGCTGATCGGCCGGCCGGCGCCGCAAACCATGCTGCCGCCGCTCGAGGGCCTGCAGGACAACGGCGCTCAGGTGCCCGGGCTCGATCCCGCCGCCTTCAAGGGCAAGGTCAGCCTCGTCAATGTCTGGGCGTCCTGGTGCGTGCCCTGTCATGACGAAGCGCCGCTTTTGACCGAGCTGGCGAAGGACAAGCGCTTCGAGCTCGTCGGCATCAACTACAAGGACGCCGCCGACAATGCGCGCCGCTTCCTCGGGCGCTACGGCAACCCGTTCGGGCGCGTCGGCGTCGACGCCAACGGCCGCGCCTCGATCGAGTGGGGCGTCTACGGCGTGCCGGAGACCTTCGTCGTCGGACGCGAGGGCACCATTGTCTACAAGCTGGTCGGGCCGATCACGCCGGATAATTACCGGACGGTGCTGTTGCCGCAGATCGAGAAGGCGTTGAAGTAGCGACCTTCGTCATTGCGAGGAGCCCTTGCGACGAAGCAATCCAGAATCTCTCCGCGGAAAAATTCTGGATTGCTTCGCTTCGCTCGCAATGACGAGTTGAGAGACCGTCAACCCTTCCGCACATCCCCCGCTTCAGCCTCGCTCGTCTCCAGCGACGCCGGCTCGATGCCGTAGCGCTTGGTCAGCGGCATCTGGGCGATGGCGAAGATCATGGTGATCGGCGTGACACCGAACACCTTGAAGTTCACCCAGAAATCCGTGCTCTGGGTGCGCCAGACGATCTCGTTCAGCACCGCCATGCCGGCGAAGAACAGCGCCCAGCGCAGGGTGAGGATGCGCCAGCCCTGCGGCGTCAGATTGAACATCTGGTCGAACATCACGGCGATGAAGGAGCGGCCGAACAGCAGGCCGCCGCCGAGGATCGCGGCGAACAGGCCGTAGATGATGGTCGGCTTGACCTTGATGAAGGTCTCGTCGTGCAGCACCAGCGTCAGCGTGCCGAACACCAGCACGATCACGCCCGTCACGATCGCCATGATCGGGATGTGGCGCGTCACCACATAGGAGGCCGCCATCGCCGCGACGATCGCGACCATGAAGGCGCCGGTCGCGGCGAACAAGTTGAACTTCGCATTGACGAAGAAGAACACGAGCAGCGGTCCGAGCTCGGTCGCGAGCTTGAACAGCGGATGCGGCTGGGTCTTGTCCATTACCTGACCTTCGTTGCTGTCATGCCCCGCCTGGTGCGCAATTGCGCACGGGGGGCGGGGCATCCAGTACGCCGCGCCGTCGCTGTAGACCACAGGCGCCTCGGAATACTGGGTCCCCCGCCTTCGCGGGGGATGACGAAAGAAACCTATGACTCGATTCCGGCGATGGCGCGGGCGAAATCACGCGCGGTGAACGGCGCGAGATCGTCGACGCCTTCGCCGACGCCGATGAAGTGCACCGGCAGTTTGAACTTCTCCGCCAGCGCCACCAGGATGCCGCCGCGCGCCGTGCCGTCGAGCTTGGTCATCACGAGGCCGGTGACCCCGGCGGTGCGATGGAAGGCCTCGACCTGCGACAGCGCGTTCTGGCCGACAGTAGCATCCAGCACCAGCAGCACGGCATGCGGCGCAGTGTCATCCACCTTGCGGATCACGCGCACGACCTTTTCGAGCTCGTTCATCAGCTCGGCCTTGTTCTGCAGGCGGCCGGCGGTGTCGATCAGGAGAACGTCGATGCCCTGTTCCTTCGCGGCGGTGAGCGCATTGAAGGCGAGACTGGCCGAATCCGAGCCTTGGGCGCCCGCGATGACCGGCGTCCTGGTGCGTTCGCCCCAGACCTTGAGCTGCTCGATGGCCGCGGCACGAAACGTGTCGCCGGCGGCGAGCATCACCTTGCGGCCTTCGCCGGCGAATTTCTGCGAGAGCTTGCCGATGGTGGTGGTCTTGCCGGAGCCGTTGACGCCGACCACGAGGATCACGAACGGCTTCCTGCCCGCGTCGATCACCAGCGGCTTGGCCACCGGCGCCAGCACCTTCTCGACTTCGGTCGCGACGACGTCCTTGACCTCGTCGGCCGAGATCGCCTTGTCGTAGCGCCCGGTGCCGACCGCGTCCGCGATCCGCACCGCGACCGAGGTGCCGAGGTCGGCGCGCAGCAGCACGTCCTCGATGTCGTCGAGCATGGCGCGGTCGAGCTTGCGCTTGGTGACGAGGTCGGCGACCGCGGTCCCGAGCGAGGACGAGGTGCGCTTGAGCCCGTTGGACAGGCGGCGCCACCAGCTCAGCCTGGGGGGATCTGACGTGGTATCGTTCATGGCGGGGGTGTGTTAGCCGTTCCCGCCCTCAAACGAAAGTCTTGCAATTGCTCGATGTTCCCCAATTGACCGCCGACGAGATCATGGCCCGCGTGCTCCATCGCGACGGGCTGATGTTGATCATCGACAAGCCGGCCGGCCTGCCGGTGCATCGCGGTCCCAAGGGCGGCCCCAATCTGGAGGATTCCTTCGACGCGCTCCGCTTCGGCCTGCCGCGGCCGCCGGTGCTGGCCCACCGGCTGGACAAGGACACCTCAGGTTGCCTCGTGCTCGGACGCCATCGCAAGGCGACCGCCTCGCTCGGCCTGCTGTTCAAGCACGGCAAGATCGGCAAGACCTACTGGACCGTGGTCGAAGGCGGGCCTGCCGAGGATGAAGGCACCATCGACATGCCGCTTGGCCGGCTCAATGCCGAGCGCGGCTGGTGGCAGAAGCCGGATCCGGAAGGCCAGAAGGCGGTCACCAACTGGAAGGTGATGGGCCGGGGCGACGGTTTCACCTGGCTCGCCATGGAACCGGTGACCGGGCGGACTCATCAATTGCGCGTGCATTCCTCGGCGACCGGTTGGCCGATCTTCGGCGATAACATTTACGGCAACGGCCCGCGCTTCGGCGAGCCGAAGCTGCATTTGCACTCCCGCGAGATCGTGGTGCCGATCTCCCGGAACAAGGAGCCGGTCCGCGTCGTGGCGCCGGCCCCGCCGCATATGCACGAGAAGCTGCGGGCCTGCGGGTGGAACGGGGAGTAGCTGCGGTGTTGCTTAACCTCTGCCGCTTGCGGGAGAGGTCGCGCCGAAGGCGCGGGTGAGGGCTTTCTCCCCTAGGGGATCGTCCCGTTGCGGAAAAACCCTCTCCCCAGCCCTCCCCCGCAAGCGGGGGAGGGAGCGCATCTCCTCCGTGGCGGCATTTCGCTGAAGCGACTCCGTCCGCTCCATGGTTTACGAAACGTTCAGTGCTCGCCCCTAATGATAGCGGTTGCTTAGAACAAGCTTCCGTCAATCGCTCAGGACGAGCTGCGCGTCATGTCCAAGGCCGAGCTATCGATTATCGACGAGGTCGAATCCGCCATTCGACTCGGCTCGGCGGAGAAGGGCCTCGAAACGGCCCGGCGCGTCACCGACCTGTTCCTCTCCTCCGCGGGCAATTTTGACGACGAGCAGATCGCGCTGTTCGACGACGTGCTCGATCGCCTGATCGGCACCATCGAGCTGCGCGCGATCGCCGACATGGGCGCGCGCGTCGCGCTGGCCGAGATCAGCACGCAGCTTGCGCCGATCGCGCAGGCGCCGCCCTCGGTGATCCGCCGCCTCGCCAACAACGACGAGATCCGCATCGCCGGTCCCGTGCTGCAGGAATCCGCGCGGCTCGACGACGGCGAGCTGGTGAAGATCGCCTCCAGCAAGAGCGAGCCGCATCTGCTCGCGGTTGCCGGCCGCTGGTGGCTGAAGGAGATGGTCACCGACGCGCTGCTGGCGCGCCGCTACCCCAGTGTCAGCCGGCGTCTCGCCGCCAATCCGGGCGCGCGCGTGTCGGGCAACGGATTTTCCCTCATCGTCGGCCAGGCCGAGAGCGATCCCGAGCTCGCCGTCAGCGTCGGCGTCCGTGTCGACCTGCCGTCGGAGCTGCGCCGCCGGTTGCTGCGCTCGGCAACCGACGTCGTGCGCACGCGCCTGTTGTCGCGCGCGCCGCCGCATCTGTTCGAGGAAATCCAGACCGCGATCGCCGCCGTCACCGTCGGCGTCGAGCGCGAGATGTCCGCCGTCCGCGACTTCGAAGGCGCCAAGCGCGCCATCGCAGGCCTCAAGGCCACCGGCCAGCTCAACGAGGCAATGCTGCTCGGCTTCGCCAGACAGCGGCGCTACGAAGAGACCGCCGCGGCCCTGGCGGCGCTCTCCGGATCGACCGTCGAAGTGATTCGTCCGCTGATGCAGAGCCTGCGCGAGGATGGCCTCCTGGTGCCATGCAAGGCGGCGCAGCTCAGCTGGGAGACGACCGTCGCCGTGCTCGAATGCCGTTTTGCGACAGGTGCGATGAAGCCGGCGGATCTCGCGAGGGCGCAGGGACATTTCGCGAGGATGACGCCGGAGAATGCGCGGCGGACGCTGCGGTTCTGGCAGGTCAGGGCGTCGTAGGGGCGGTTTGGGGAACGGCGCATCCACACTCCGCTGTCGTCCTGGCGAAAGCCAGGACCCATTACCACCGAATCCAGTTTGGCGAAGACTGGTGGTTGGCAATTGCGTACAACAACTTCTCCCTGGGGTAATGGGTCCTGGCTTTCGCCAGGACGACGTTGAGGATGAAGCTGTGAGATGACAGCGACTATGTAGTCAGCCGCTCGCCATCGCTCCCGGCGATCCTGCGCGATACGACACTGCCCACACGCTCGCCCACCACCGCCACCGGCAGATAGTGCTCCGTCCGCCCCTGCCCTTCGCTTTCGATCAGCACATCGCGTGTCGCACCGATCTCGGCTTGCAGCCGGCGGCGCAGCGCGGCTTCACCGGCTGCGCGCAGCCGCTTCGCGCGCTCCTTGATGACCGGCCCCGCAACCTGCGGCATCCGTGCGGCGGGCGTGCCGGGGCGCGGGGAATAGGGGAAGACGTGCAGGAAGGTCAGGCCGCAGTCCTCGACGAGATCGAGCGAGCGCGCAAACATCTCCTCGGTCTCGGTCGGGAAGCCCGCGATGATGTCGGCGCCAAACGCAACGTCGGGGCGCAGGCGGCGGACCTGGTCGCAGAACGCGATCGCATCCTGCCGCGCATGGCGGCGCTTCATGCGCTTCAAAATCATGTCGTCGCCCGACTGCAGCGACAGATGCAGATGCGGCATCAGCCGCGGATCGTCGGCGATGGCATCGAGCAGGTCGCTGTCCGCCTCGATCGAATCGATCGAGGAGATGCGCAGGCGCCTCAACTCCGGCACATGGCGGAGGATCTGCTTCGTCAGCATGCCGAGCTTCGGTGCGCCGGGCAGATCGGCGCCGTAGCTGGTGAGATCGACGCCGGTTAGCACGATCTCGGCATGGCCGCGCTCGGTGAGCGCCCGCACTTGCTCGACCACCGCGCCCATCGGCACCGACCGCGAATTGCCGCGGCCGAACGGAATGATGCAGAAGGTGCAGCGATGGTCGCAGCCGTTCTGCACCTGCACGAACACCCGCGGCAGGCCGCGCGCAAAGCCGTCGACGAGATGCGGCGCCATCTCCCTCACGGCCATGATGTCGCTGACGGCGATCTTTTCGCTCGCTCCGATGTCGAACGCATCGCGCGTCTCGCGCCACGCTTCGCCCCGCATCTTGTCGTCATTGCCGACGACGCGGTCGACCTCGGCCATGTCGGCGAACATCGCGCTTTGCGTCTGCGCCGCGCAGCCGGTGACGACGATGCGCGCCGACGGGCGCTCGCGCTTCAATTTGCGGATCGACTGGCGCGCCTGCGCCACCGCCTCGTTGGTGACGGCGCAGCTGTTGATGACGATGGTGTCGGAAAGCCCGGCGTCTTCCGCTTTGCTGCGGATCACCTCGGCCTCGAAGGCATTGAGGCGGCAGCCGAAGGTGACGATGTCGACAGGCATTATCCGACCGGCGCGAACAGCGCCGGATCGAAATTGCCCTCATATTCGAAGGTCGCCGTGCCCGTCATCAGCACGTGGTCGTCGCGCTCGCGCCATTCGATGCCGAGCTTGCCGCCGGGCAGCGTGATCTCGACCTTGCGCTCGGCGCGCTTCAGGCGCGCTGCCGCGACGGCCGTGGCACAGGCCGCCGAGCCGCAGGCCCGGGTCAGCCCCGCGCCGCGCTCCCAGGTGCGGATCGTGATGTGCTCGCGATCGACGATATGGGCCAGCGTGATGTTGGCGCGCTCGGGGAAGATCGGATGGTTTTCGAGCAGCGGACCGAAGCGGCCGAGATCGTAGGCGTTGACGTCGTCGACCCAGAACACCGCGTGCGGATTGCCCATGCTCACGGCCGACGGCGAATGCAGGATCGGATTGTCGATCGGCCCGATCTGCAATTCGATGTAGCGCGTGTCGCGAAACTCTTCCGCCAGCGGAATATCCTGCCAGCCGAACTTCGGCGCGCCCATGTCCACCGTGTAGAGATCGGGCGCCGGACCCTGCCAGGCGTTGAGCAGGCCCGCGGCCGTCTCGAACGTCGCCGTGGCCTGTCCGGTCTTCTCGAAGATGCGACGCACCACGCAGCGCATGCCGTTACCGCAGGCGCCGGCCTCGGAGCCGTCATTGTTGTAGATGCTGATGAAGGCCTCGGTGCCGCCGAGCCGCGGCTTCTGCAGCACCATGAGCTGGTCGTAAGCCACGCCGCCCTGCGCGGACGCCACGGCGCGGGCATCGTCCGGCGTGACCTTGCCTGCGGAATCGCGCATGTCGACAACGACGATCTCGTTGCCGATGCCGTTCATCTTGGCAAATGCGTGGTTGGCCAGCGCGCTCATGAAAATTCCCGAATTTCGCCCGTCTTATATGGCGATCCTTGGCCGCTTGGCCAGTGATTTGCCGCCGGCAGCCGGGACCTGCCATGACGCATCTGTCATGGGACGAATTCGGCGCTCGCGTGTTAGAACGGCGCGGTTCGCGCGAACCGGGACGCGCGGTCGGGTTAAGGCCTTGGTGGGTAAGGTCTTGATGAATTAAGGCCCTGACGAAGCAGGGCCTCGGGGAGAATAAAATGACCAGTTTTCGTCGTCTCGCTCTGGCCGCGCTGATCCCGGCAGCGGCCATGTCGTTTGGCCTGACGTCGCTTGGGCTGTCAGGCGCCCTGGCGCAGACGCCAAGCCCGGCGCCAGCTGCCTCCGCGAGCCCTTCGCCTGCGCCGTCGGCCTCGCCCGCCCCGGCCGCGAGTGCATCGCCCGCCCCTGTCGCGACACCGTCGCCGGCGGCCAGCGCCTCGCCCGCGCCTGCAGCCTCGCCATCACCCGCCGCCAGCGCCTCGCCCAGCCCGCAGGCCCCGCCGCCGGCCGCGGCCGCCACCCCGGCGCCGGTGCAGACCGCCGATCCCTTCGGCCTCGAGACCACGCTCGAGCCCAGGAAGGTCGTGATGGTCAAGGGCACCGCCAATTGGGACTCGGCCTTCGACACGCTGGTCGACGCCTTCAAGGCGCTGAACACGCTGCTGGACAAGCAGGGCATCAAGCACGCCGGCAATTCGATGATCGTCTACACCTCGACCGACGACACCGGCTTCACCTTCCTCGCCGAAATCCCGGTCGACCAGGACCCGAAGAACCTGCCCAAGGACATGAGCATCGGCAAATCGCCGGAGGGCAAGGCGCTGAAATTCGTCCATCGCGGCTCCTACGACAACATGGACAACACCTATGAGGCGATCACCAATCACCTCGACGACAAGCGACTGGAAGCCAAGGATACCTTCATCGAGGAATACCTCACCGATCCGCTGAAGACGGCCGAGGACAAGCTCGTGATCAATGTTTTCGTACCGCTGAAGTGAGACTGATGAAAAAGCCTGCCGTACTCGCCGCCGCCCTTGCCACCGCGCTGCTGGCAGCGCCCGCGCGCGCCGACGATTTTCCTTCCGCGATTTCGGTGAGCGGCGAAGCCTCCGTCACCGCGGCGCCCGATCTTGCGCAGCTCGACGCGGGTGTCGCCAACGACGCCAAGACGGCGAAGGAAGCGTCCGATGCCAATAACGCGGCGATGGGCAAGGTGTTGCTGGCGCTGAAGGGCGCCGGTATCGCCGAGAAGGATTACCAGACCTCGCGCCTGTCGCTGCAGCCGCAATACGGCCAGAATAAATCCACGGGCGCCTCGCCCGTGGTCGGCTTTCGCGCCTCCAACCGCGTCACCGTCAAGCTCCGCGACGTGAGCAAGGTGGCAGGCATCATCGACACGCTGGTCAGCGCCGGCGCCAACGACATCGGCAACATCTCGTTCGAGGTGACGCAGGCCTCGAAGCTGCTCGACGATGCGCGCGAGCAGGCGGTGGCCGATGCGCGCCGCAAGGCGGAGATCTATGCGAAGGCCACCGGCGTGACGCTGGGCGCGCCGCTCAGCGTGTCGGAAGGCGGCGCCCCGGTGCCGCTGTTCAAGGCACGGATGGCAACGGCCCCGATGGCAGCGCCCGCCGCGGTTGCGCCGGGCGAGGAGACGCTGTCGGTGACGGTGAATGTGAGCTGGGCGATCAAGGCGGGGCAGTAACCTCCTTCGTAAGAGGCACATCGCCGCAACACCAACGGTGTCGTCCCCGATCAATCATTCACGCTGATATCGGTAAAAAGGAACCCCGCCGGCGTCTTGGTAAAGACGAAGATGTCCTCGTAGCAGAAGATGTAGTAAGTGTCAGTCTTGTCTTCCTCGCGCTCGTAGCGGGCCTTGCTGCGCTGGAGACACGCGCGATTTTTCGCGGTGAACGAGGTCCGATAGGTCTTGGCGCCAAATTGCGCGGCGTCGCGAATTTCCTTGTCGTTCATGAACGGCAATTGCGTCATACCGGCGACGGCGGCGGAATCGTTTGCTTTCAGCGCCGCGCGAAACTTCTCGATGAAGCCATCGAATTCCTTCTGCACGGCAGGAGAAGCGACGGGGTCCTTCGCCTGGGCCACGACCGGAGCAAGGTTCACGAGAGCGGTTGCAAGCACAATTCTCAGCAAAAATTTCACAGGCCGGCTCCATCCATCGATCAATCAAGGTCGTCCGACCAAAAGCAATCCATGGTGTTTTGTTGCGTCACGGGCTTTCTGGTTCAACGGCGCAGAGCCACACGCATTTGTCGCTATGGGAGCAAAGCGGATATTGCTTTCGTCGCGTCACGCCGCGGGGTTGATGGATAGACGACCTAAATCTCCACCACCTGCCCCGGCTTCATCGCCACGAACTTCTCCTGCGGAATCTTTGCCGCGTCGAGCGCTTCGACCAGCGCTTTTGCCGGCGCATCGATCGCCTCATCCGTCAGCTGGAACGTGCCGTGATGATGCCCGAGCGCGGCTTCCGCGCCGCAATCGCCCAGCGCCTTCACCGCATCTTCCGGATTCATGTGCTGGTCGCGCATGAACCAGCGCGGCTCGTAGGCGCCGATCGGCAGGATCGCGAGGCGCAAGGCCCCGTGCTTCTCGGCGACGCGGCGGAAATGCCGGCCGTCGCCATAGCCGGAATCGCAGACGACGTAGATTTTCCCGGCCGGCGTCTCCAGCACGAAGCTTGCCCACAGCGCCTTGTTGCGATCGAACATGCCGCGCGCGGTCCAGTGCCGGGTCGGCACCAGGTTTACGGCGATGCCGCCGCCGAGCTCGACACGGTCGTGCCAGTCGAAGGCCTCGGCCTTGATGGTGGGATCGGCGCCGCGCATCGTCACGTCGTTGCCGAGCGGGGTGACCACGCGCGGAGCAAAATTCTTCGCGAGCCGCGACAGCGTCGCCATGTCGAGATGATCGTAGTGACCGTGCGAGACCAGCACGACGTCGATCTTCGGCAGCTTCTCGAAGGCGATGCCGGGATCGTTGTGCCGCTTCGGCCCGGCGAAGCTGACCGGCGACACCCGCGACGACCAGACGGGATCGACGAGGATGTTGAGCCCGCCGGTCTGGATCAGCCAGCTGGCGTGCCCGACGAAGGAAAGGCGCACCTTGCCGCCATCGACCCGCGCCGGCGGCGTGTCGGCATGCGGGTTCGGAACCCAGTCCGGCCAGGCCGCCCGCTGCCGCTTGCCGCTGAACTGCCAGCGCAGCACCTGACGAAGCGATTTCGGCGGCGCCCCATCCGGATCGAAGAAGTGCAGGCCGTTGAAATGGTCGGAGGCGGGTCCGTCGTAGGTCTTCATGCGGGACATCCAGAGGGAGGGGACACCGACCAGAGCCCCGGCTCCGGCAAGCAGTCCGAAAAGGCGGCGGCGCGTGACCGGCACGGGCGGGCTTCTAGGGATGGCGGGGGCGGTAAGACATCACCGTCTATATGGGCGGGGCCGCGCGAAAAGGAACCCGTTGCCGGAAATGACGTATTTTCAAGGGCTTGCCCTGGCAAAGGCGGACTTGCGCCCTAACTTTCCTTGACTTTTGGGCGGGAGCGGCGTTTAACCCCGCCACTTTCTCGGAAAGGCTTTCTTTTCGACCCGCCGACCGGCCCTGGAGGCCGGAGGTCAACGCCCGACAGCGCGATGCGCCCTCGGGCGCAAAGGTGTTTGGTTTTCTGCTCCCTCGCCCCGCTCTTGCGGGGAGAGGGTCGGGGTGAGGGGCTCTCTCCGCGTGTGATGCGCGTAGATGGTCCCGTACCCCCTCACCCGCCGCCCAAGAGGGCGGCGACCTCTCCCCGCAGGCGGGGAGAGGGAAAGAAGGACAACGGCATTGTTCGACAATCTGTCGGAACGGCTTGGTGGCATTCTCGATCGTCTAACGGGGCGCGGTGCGCTGACCGAAAAGGACGTCGACGCCGCGATGCGCGAGGTGCGCCGCGCGCTGCTGGAGGCCGACGTCGCGCTCGAAGTGGTCCGCAGCTTCACCGAGCGCGTCCGCGAGCAGGCGATCGGCGCCACCGTCGTCAAGTCGGTCACGCCCGGCCAGATGGTGGTCAAGATCGTCCATGACGAGCTGATCAACACGCTCGGCGCCGAAGGCCAGACCATCGACGTCAATTCCGTGCCGCCGGTGCCGATCATGATGGTCGGCCTGCAAGGCTCGGGCAAGACCACCACCACCGCAAAGCTCGCCCGCCGCCTGGTCCAGCGCGACAAGCGCAAGGTGCTGATGGCCTCGCTCGACGTCTACCGTCCGGCGGCGATGGAACAGCTGGCCGTGCTCGGCCGCGACCTCGACATTCCGACGCTGCCGATCGTCGCCGGCCAGCAGCCGCCGCAGATCGCCAAGCGCGCGCTGGAAGCCGGCAAGCTCGGCGGCTACGACATCGTGCTGCTCGACACCGCCGGCCGCACCACGCTCGACGAAGAGATGATGGCGGAAGCCGCGGCGATCAAAGCTGCTGCGAACCCGCACGAAGTTCTGCTGGTTGCGGACAGCCTCACCGGCCAGGACGCGGTGAATCTTGCGCGCGCGTTCGACCAGCGCGTCGGCCTCACCGGCATCGTGCTCACACGCGTGGACGGCGACGGCCGCGGCGGCGCCGCGCTGTCGATGCGCGCCGTCACCGGCAAGCCGATCAAGCTGATCGGCACCGGCGAAAAGACCGACGCGCTGGAGGATTTCCACCCCGACCGTATCGCCGGCCGCATCCTCGGCATGGGCGACGTGGTTTCGCTGGTCGAGCGTGCCGCCGCCAATATCGACGCCGAGAAGGCCGCGCGCACCGCCGAGCGCATGCGCAAGGGTCAGTTCGACCTCAACGACATGCGCGAGCAGCTTTTGCAGATGTCCAACATGGGCGGCATCAGCGGCCTGATGGGCATGATGCCCGGCATCTCCAAGATGAAGAACCAGATCGCGGCGGCCGGCATCGACGACAAGATCCTGAAGCGCCAGGTCGCGATCATCGATTCCATGACGCGCGACGAGCGCCGTCATCCGGATGTGCTGAAAGCAAGCCGCAAAAAGCGCATCGCCGCGGGTTCCGGCCAGAGTGTCGAGCACGTCAACAAGCTGCTCAAGATGCACCGGAACATGGCCGACGTGATGAAGGCCATGGGCTCGGGCAAGCGCGGTCCGCTCGCCGGCATCGCGCAGGCCATGGGCTTTGGCGGCGGCATGAAGATGCCCTCGCCCGAAGAGATGAAGGCGCTGCAGGAGAAGATGCAGAGCGGCGGCGGACAGGGCCTGCCGAATTTGCCGAAGGATCTGCCGGCCGGTCTTCGCAGCGGTCTGCCGAATGTGCCGGGGCTCACCGGGTTGAGCGGTAAGCCGACGCTGCCGGGCCTCGGCGGTTTCCCGGGCAAGAAGAAATGAGGAATTCGTCGCACGGGATCGCAACCGGTCTCGTGTGACGCGGAATACCAATCAACCGAACAAAACGTACTTTGCAAACCACACTTTCAAGGAGAACTGAATGTCCGTCGTCATCCGCCTCGCCCGCGCAGGCACCAAGAAGCGTCCCGTCTATCACGTCGTCGTCGCCGACTCGCGTTTCCCCCGCGATGGCCGCTTCATCGAGCGTCTCGGCTATTTCAATCCGCTGCTGCCGAAGGACAACGAGACCCGCCTGAAGCTCGACATGGACAAGGTGAAGGCCTGGCTCGCCAAGGGCGCGCAGCCGTCGGATCGCGTCTCGCGCTTCCTCGATGCCGCCGGCGTCAAGAAGCGCGAAGCGCGCAACAACCCCGAGAAGGCCGTGCCGCGCAAGGAGCGCAAGGCGCAGGCCGAAGCCGCCGCGAAGGGCTAAGGCTAGATCATGTCGGCGCTGGTCTGCGTCGCGCGGATCGGCGCCGCGCATGGGGTGCGCGGTGCGGTCAAACTATGGACCTTCACCGAAGATCCGTTTGCCGTGAAGCGCTACGGTCCGCTTCTCGCCAAGGACGGCAAGCGCCAGTTCGAGGTCGCGACGGCGCGCGAGGCAAAGGATCATCTGGTCGCGACGTTCAAGGGCGTCACGACCCGCGATGAGGCCGAGCGCCTCAACGGCATCGAGCTCTACGTTCCGCGCGAAAAACTGCCCGCGACGGACGAGGACGAATATTACCACACCGACCTGATCGGCCTCGCCGCCGTCACCACGGATGGCGAGCCGCTCGGCCGCGTACTCGCGATCCATAATTTCGGCGCCGGCGACATCATCGAGATCGCGCCCCTCAAGGGCGCGACGATGCTGCTGCCGTTCTCGAATGCGGTGGTGCCCGAGGTCGACCTCAAGGGCGAACGCGTGGTGATCGCGCTGCCGCAGGAGATCGAGGGGGAAGATCGTGACGACGCTCCCTCCACGAGTCGTCCCGGCGAAGGCCGGGACCCATAACCACAGGCCGTGGTTTTTGGCTAAGCTGATCGCTCCAGCCATCGCAAAACGAAGTGCGGTGGCTATGGGTCCCGGCCTTCGCCGGGACGACAGCAACTGAGATCGAATGACACCCTCCTCCCCCTGGCGCGCAACCGTGCTGACGCTGTTTCCGGAGATGTTTCCGGGGCCGCTCGGCGTAAGCCTCGCCGGCCGGGCGCTGGCTTCCGGGCTGTGGGAGATCGAGGCCCGCGACATCCGGGCCTCCGCCACCGACCGCCACCGCAGCGTTGACGACACCCCCGCCGGCGGCGGTCCGGGCATGGTGCTGCGGGCGGACGTTCTGGCTGCCGCCATCGATGCCGCCGGGATCGCCCCGGAGCGGCCTCGCCTGCTCATGAGCCCCCGCGGTCGGCCATTGACCCAGGCCCGCGTCGCCGAGCTCGCGCAGGGATCTGGCCCGCTGATCGTCTGCGGGCGGTTCGAGGGCATCGACCAGCGGGTGATCGACGGACGCGGCCTGGAGGAGGTCTCGATCGGCGATTACGTGCTGTCGGGGGGCGAGATCGCCGCCCTGGCCCTGATCGATGCCTGCGTCCGGCTGCTGCCGGGGGTGATGGGCAAGGAAGCCTCGGGAACCGAGGAGAGCTTTTCGGACGGGCTGCTCGAATACCCCCAATACACCCGCCCGCAGCTGTTTGAGGGGGTCCCGATCCCGGAAATCCTCACCTCGGGCGACCACGCCAAGGTTGCTAGCTGGCGGCGGGCGCAATCGGAGGCCCTCACAGAGGCCCGGCGGCCGGATTTATGGGCCCAAATCCCGCCCAAGCCCCCGAATCGGCCCCGTCGCCAAAAAACGCCAAAAAACAAGACAGACGGGTGACAAACGCTCCGGCTTGCCTTATAGGAGCGGCCACATCCGCAATAGCTGGATAGACGAATTTCGCGCAGCCCCCGATCTGCGGCTGGGCGCGCCGATGGAGATTACCCCATGAACCTGATCCAACAGCTTGAAAAAGAGCAGTTCGAGAAGCTCTCCGCCACCAAGGAGATTCCGGAATTCGCCCCCGGCGACACCGTGATCGTCAACGTGAAGGTCGTCGAAGGCGACCGCACCCGCGTGCAGGCCTATGAAGGCGTCTGCATCGGCCGTTCCGGCGGTGGCCTCAACGAGAGCTTCACCGTCCGCAAGATCTCCTATGGCGAGGGCGTCGAGCGCGTGTTCCCGCTGCTCTCCCCGATGATCGACTCGATCAAGGTGGTGCGCCGCGGCAAGGTGCGTCGCGCCAAGCTCTATTACCTCCGCAACCTTCGCGGCAAGTCGGCCCGCATCGTCGAGAAGCAGGACCGCCAGGCCGCCGTCGGCGAGTAAGCTTCGCCACCAGGCAAGTCTTTCGAAAGCGCGGGGCTCGGCTCCGCGCTTTTTTGTTTGGCTCCGCTGTCATTGCGAGGAGCCCTTGCGACGAAGCAATCCAGACTGTCTCCGCGGCTGCATTTCTGGATTGCTTCGCGGAGCCTGTCATCGGGCCGCGCTACGCGCGGACCCGGTGGCTCGCAATGACGAGCTGAAACTCTCGCGCTTTTACCGCTGCGTGCTATATAGCTTCTAGAATGTTTCCAGATCTGACCAGCTTCGCCCCCGTCCAGCGCATCGTCATCGACGATCGCTCGCGGCTGCCTGGCCGGTTCTTCGGACGCTTCGCGACCTCGGCAACGTCAGAGCTTACGCGCGCAGCCTAAAAGCTGCGCTGACGATTTTGTTGCCCCGCGCGCGAGCCGCGCTCATCGCCTTCACACATTCTTCGGAGCTGACGCTCATGTCCAAGCCGACCACATTGTACGACAAGATCTGGAACGACCATCTGGTGCACGAAGCCGACGACGGCACCTGCCTGCTCTATATCGATCGCCATCTGGTGCACGAGGTGACCTCGCCGCAGGCGTTCGAAGGCCTGCGCGCGACGGGCCGCAAGGTCCACGCACCCGAGAAGACGCTCGCCGTCGTCGACCACAACGTGCCGACCACCGACCGCACCAAGCCGAATCCTGACCCCGAGAGCATCGAGCAGATCAAGGCACTGGCCGAGAACGCCAAGGAATTCGGCATCGAATATTATAACGAGTTCGACAAGCGCCAGGGCATCGTCCACGTCATCGGCCCCGAGCAGGGCTTTACCCTGCCCGGCACCACCATCGTCTGCGGTGACAGCCACACCTCGACGCATGGCGCGTTCGGCGCGCTCGCGCACGGCATCGGCACCTCCGAGGTCGAGCACGTGCTGGCGACGCAGACGCTGATCCAGAAGAAGGCCAAGAACATGCGCGTCACCGTCGACGGCAAATTGCCCGACGGCGTGACCGGCAAGGACATCATCCTGGCCATCATCGGCGAGATCGGCACCGCGGGCGGCACCGGCTACGTGCTGGAATACGCCGGCGACGCGATCCGCGCGCTCAGCATGGAAGGCCGCATGACGGTCTGCAACATGTCGATCGAAGGCGGCGCCCGCGCCGGCCTCGTCGCGCCCGACCAGAAGGCCTACGACTTCCTGCGCGACCGTCCGAAGTCGCCGAAGGGCGCGGCCTGGGACGCTGCGATGCGCTATTGGGAGAAACTGCGCTCCGACGAAGGCGCGCATTTCGACCACGAGCTGCGCCTCGATGCTGCAAAGCTGCCGCCGATCGTGACCTGGGGCACCTCGCCCGAGGACGTCATCTCCGTGACCGGCATCGTGCCCGATCCCGACAAGATCGCGGACGAGGCCAAGCGTCTCTCCAAGCATCGCGCGCTGAAGTACATGGGCCTGACCGCGGGCACCAAGATCACCGATATCAAGCTCGACCGCGTCTTCATCGGCTCCTGCACCAACGGCCGCATCGAAGACCTGCGCGCCGCGGCGAAGATTGCCGAAGGCAAGACCGTTTCGGCGAGCGTCAACGCCATGGTCGTGCCGGGCTCCGGCATCGTGAAGGAGCAGGCGGAGGCCGAGGGTCTGGACAAGATCTTCATCAAGGCCGGCTTCGAATGGCGCGAGCCGGGCTGCTCGATGTGCCTTGCCATGAACCCGGACAAGCTGAAGCCGGAAGAGCGCTGCGCCTCGACCTCGAACCGCAA
>Ga0209758_1002873_pt1 | contig 16695 bp, 11 predicted proteins | sample AraplaMF_Col_mMF_FD_184258 | JGI IMG/M metagenome (GOLD analysis project Ga0209758, IMG submission 184258) | Arabidopsis root microbial communities from the University of North Carolina, USA - plate scrape MF_Col_mMF (SPAdes) (version 2) | ecosystem: Host-associated > Plants > Roots > Endosphere... | reverse complement strand
CAGGTCGATCCATATAGAAAGCGATGTGCCTATCGTCGCCTATGCCCATATCAGTGGCGCCGGTTCGTCTGGCGCCACTATGTTAATGCCTGTGGAGTCGTGGGGGTATTCTTATTTCTCTTTGAACACCCGGCAGATCATCCGCGGTGTAGCAAGCGGGGATGGCTGTTTTTCCTGGCTTTTTGTAGTGGCAGACCATGATAACACGGAAGTAGAAATAACACCTTCCGTGCCTTTACGCAACGGCGCTGTTGCGGGCCAGCCATTCAGGGCAACATTGAACCGCGGTCAGATCTACCAGGTAGTAGGCGCCGCTATCAGCAACATCGAAGGGCAAGACCTTACAGGTACCCGTGTACGATCAGTAGCCAATGCGGCGGGCGATTGTTTTCCAGTGGCGGTGTTTGCAGGTAGCAGTTCCACCGCCATCACCTGCAACGCGACCAACTCCGGCTTTGCAGATAACCTGATACAGCAGATCTTCCCTGTTCATGCCTGGGGTAAAAGATATTTGACCGCTCCTTTCTCTGCCAGTGATGATGCGGCTACGCTAAACATGGGCAGGTTCCGTGTCGCAGTTAAAGACCCAACTACAGTTGTAAAAAGAAACGGCGTGATACTATCATCCCTGATCAATAATTTCTATTACGAATTTGAAAGTAATACCGCCGACCTGATTGAAGCAGACAAGCCTATACAGGTAGCTCAATACATGCCTTCCATGAATGACAATGTATCAAACGGGGGCTGTGCTTACACTGGTATGGGAGATCCGGAAATGATCTATCTGAGTCCGCTGGAGCAATCCATCAAAAGAGTGGGCTTCTACCGCAATACTGCTGCTGTGGTAGAAGTAAACTATCTTACGCTCATCATCCCCGCTAATGGCGTTTCTTCGCTTACAATAGATGGTAGCAATACTTTCTCGCATAGCTATCCGCACCCTAACATACCTGGCTACACGGTAGTAGTACAACGCTGGCCTGCTGCCAAAGCGCAATGTATTGTGCAAAGCGATTCGGCATTCACCGCCATTACATATGGTATGGGCAAGTATGATAGCTATGGTTACAATGCCGGAACGATGATCAATAACCTCAATGGCATTTTAAACCTGCACAATACGGAAGGCGCTGCAGACGCCGTGCATTCCTTTGCCTGCCGCAATGCTCCAACAGAGATCTCCATCCTCATGACCTATCAGCCTTCCAGGCTCCTATGGCATCTGAGCCAGCTGGCATATATCACCCCAAATGCAGATGTTGTACAGAACAATCCCACACCTGCTGGTACTGTAGTATATAAAGGCCTCACTTATTATAAATACACCCTGCCCGGAACCTATACTTTCAGCCAGGCAGATACATTCCGGTTTGAAGTAAGCAGTACGCATACCGCTATTGAAAATTGCAATAACACGGAAAAGCTGCCCCTCGATATTATAGTAAATGATATCAGCAATACCGCATTGTTTAAATACACATTATCCGGCTGCTTGCCAGACAGGGTAAAGCTGCAATGGGACAGTAGCAATGCAGGCGCTTATCACTTCAATAAATGGCGCTGGACTTTCCCTGATAACACTACCGCCAATACAGATACTACCAGTAAATTATTTGCTGCGGAAGGCATTTATCCTGTACAGTTAAAAGTGGTCTCAGAAGAAGGCTGTATAGATGACACTACAATGAATGTAACTATCCCCGAAGAAGGATCCTGCGACCAGCCACCCGGAACAGTTAAAGTGCCCAACGCCTTCTCGCCTAACGGCGATGGTATCAATGATACCTGGGAGATACGCAACCTGTCCGCATATCAAACAGGTACAATAGAGATCTTTAACAGGTATGGTCAGCGGGTATTCTATTCAAAAGGCTATGGTAAACCCTGGGACGGAGGCAGTTTGCCGCTGGGCGTATATTATTACGTGATCGATCTGAAAAACGGTTCCCGGAAATTGACTGGCTATGTTACCATATTGAGATGAGTTTTACTTTTATTTTCCCCACCTACCGCCGCGTTTGCCGCCCGCTCATCAAAAAGCGAAAAAAGTATGGGTATCCGGTAAAATCATGAGAGCTAATTCCCTTAATATCTGGTTCTTTCGTATTCAGGAATAATTCACCACAGACTTTGCGGCGCGGCATCCTATTACCCATACTAAAAACACGTACATACATGCAAACGATTGCATTATTATAGGACAATCTGTTTTTACCACATAAATCCATACGTTATGATCAATGTTTATGACACACGCATAAGGCAATTGCTCCTATGCCTTATCCTGTCTTTTATCTGCATCCCATGGGCAAACGCACAGGTCCGGACCATCGCCGGAACTATTATAAAAGAAAGTGATCAGCAGCCCCTGCCCGGCGCCACCGTTAGGGTAAAAGGTTCCAATATCGGTACTTCCACAGACGACAAAGGGCATTATACCCTGGCCAATGTGCCCGCCAACGCCACCCTCGTGTTCACCATCCTTGGTTTTCAATCGCAGGAGAAACCGGTAGGCAGTCAGTCCCAAATAGATGTCACCCTCACTGAAAGCAGTAAAGGATTGAACGAAGTGCTGGTAGTAGGTTACGGTACCCAGAAAAAAGTAAACCTTACCGGGGCCGTGGCGACAGTGAATGGCGCCGAGCTGAATAAAAGGATCGCTACAGACCCCGTGCAGCTGTTGCAGGGCAAAATGCCCGGTCTTTCCCTTACACAGGGCTCAGGTGAAGCTGGCAATGAAGGCTCCGTGCTGCGGGTAAGAGGCCTGGGTACCTACAGTGGCGCAGGCAGTAGTCCCCTGGTAATTGTTGATGGTCTGCCGGGCAGCCTGACGGCACTGGACCCACAGAACATTGAATCCGTTACACTGTTAAAAGATGCTGCTTCCGCCGCCATCTATGGTACCAGGGCCGCTAACGGCGTGATCCTGGTAACTACCAAACAAGGGAAGGCCGGGCGCTTCCAGCTGTCTTACGATTACAGTGTAGGCATCACCAAACCCACCGCCCTGCCGGATAACCTGATCTATAACTCTGCACAGTATATGCAGCTGTATAACCAGGCGGCCGCCAACTCCGGTTATCCTAACCGCTTCACCCCCGAAATGATCGCTGCATATACCAACCCTTCCGATCCTGGTCGCTATCCCAATTTCAACTGGCTGGATGCGGTGATGAGAACAGTACTAATGCACACGCATCACATAGGTATGACCGGTGGCAACAACGGTACCGTCTATAACGTAGGCCTGGGATATGTAGACCAGCCGGATATCATGATCGGCTACGCCTACAAGAAATACAACCTGCAGCTCAACCTGAATTCAAAGATCAACGACTGGGCCACTTTCGGAGGCAGCGTTACGCTCAACTACGGAAAAAGGACCTACACTTCCAGGGGCAGCCAGGACCAGTTCCTGTCTACCCTGTCACAATCACCCATGTACGGGCCTAAACTACCGGATGGGAGCGGGCGCTACGTAAACTCTGTATATCCCAGCGTACAAACGCCTAACAAAAATCCGGTGGCTGTCGCAGAGAACGCATCGGTGAATAGTAACGACTATTACCTGCAAAGCAGCTTCTTCCTGAACATCCGCTTATTGAAAGGACTGGAATGGAGAACAAGCGGCGGCCTGAATTTCAACTTCAATAAAGTGTACGATTTCAAACCGGTGATCAACCAGTACAATTGGTTCGCCGGACCGAACGATGCGCCGGAACGTACACTGGATGTGAACGGACAGGGGCTCGTAGTCACTGACAGTAATATGGTATACCCGGTTGGCTACACACAGTTGACCTACACCACATCATTTGACAAACACAATTTTAAGGTCTTAGCCGGTACCCAGGCAGAGTACAACAAAGCACAACGCCTGGTTGGCACGCGTAACACGCCCTTCCCCAGTAATGAGCTGCATGAGCTGAATGCAGGCCCTACCGGCTCACAGCTTGCTACTGGTACCTCATCAGAATGGGCCTTACGCTCTTACTACGGAAGATTGAACTATGACTATGATGAAAAATACCTGCTGGAAGTGAACGCCCGTTATGATGCTTCCTCCCGCTTCCCGCCCAACAACCGCTGGGGCCTTTTTCCTTCTGTTTCTGCAGGCTGGGTGTTGACGAGAGAACAGTTCCTCAGCAACATTGCATGGCTGGGCAACCTGAAACTCCGCGGCTCATGGGGAAAACTGGGTAACCAGAACATCGGCAACTATCCTTACCAGGATGTATATTCCAGTCAGAACTACTACAACACCAATACCAGCTATGCCTATTCATTTACAGGCAATACCCTGAGCTCAGGTGTTGCACAGAACGGCCTGGTTGATCAGAACATCCGCTGGGAAACCACCCGCATCGTTGATGTCGGTATGGATGCTAACCTGTTCAACAAGCTGGATATTACAGTCGACTGGTATAATAAACTCACCTACGATATCCTGTATGCGCCCCAGATCCTGGCATATATCGGTTTGAACGCACCGGTTATCAACCAGGGAAAAATGAGGAATACCGGGGTAGAAGCCTCTTTACAGTATACAGATAATATAGGTGATGTCAGATTCTCCGCCGGTGGTACTTTCCAGGCCAATAAGAATACCGTTATAAAATTTGGCGCGCCTGCCATCAACACGAGCAATAACACCATCATCAAAGAAGGGCAGCCTTACGGAAGCTTCTACCTGTATCAGTATGATGGGATCTTCCAGTCCACCGATGAAATTAATAAGTCTCCCGTACAGCAGTTCAGCCCGAAACCCGGCTATATGAAGTTCAAAGATGTAACCGGTAATGACACTGTAGATGCCAATGACCGCGTGATCGTACCGGGTGTTTTTCCGAAGTTCGATTACTCCTTTAATGCCAGCGCCTCCTGGAAGAACTTTGATATCTCCGTTTTCCTGTATGGCTCTTACGGTCAGAAATTATTTGTGAATGGCTGGGGAGTACAACCCTTCAACCAGGGCTCTCCTCCCACAACAGATTGGCTGAACGCATGGACGCCTGAGCATCCCAGCACCACCATGCCGCTGATCTATATCACGGGACAGGGCAATGCAAGCAGCAATATCAGCACAGCGTCCACCTACTATCTGCAAAGCGCTTCTTTCCTGAGGCTCAAGAATCTGCAGCTGGGATACACACTGCCCTCCGCGTTGGTGAAACGGGCCGCCCTGAGCAGTCTGCGGATCTTCTTCAGCGGAGATAACCTGCTCACCTTTACCAAATTCAAAGGCCTGGATCCGGAAAGGGTATCCAACAATACCAGGTTTGTGTCGCATCCGCAAAACCAGGTCTTCGCCTTTGGTGTTAAAGCGGTTTTCTAACAGTTTAATCTTTACAACAATGAAACATCATATAAAACATCTCGCTATACTGCTAACGCTAACGGTCATACTGTATAGCTGCACAAAAAGCTTCCTGGACAGAAACCCGCTGGATCAGCAGTCTGCTGCCACCTTTTGGAAAACCAAAGCAGATGCAGACCAGGCCCTGACAGGGATCTACAGCTTCCTGGTACAGGGATATAATTATACGAATGCCAACAACACCGGCCAGGGTTGGGGCGCCGGTACGCCTTACTGGGAAACACTTACGGATAATGCCTACAGCAGCGCTTTCTCCAACGTTGCCCAGGGCGCTATTGAGGCTACTACTGGTACTATCCAGTCTGACGCCTACAACACACCCTACAGGGCCATACAAGCCTGCAATATCTTCCTGGCCAATATCGGGAATGTGTCAATGGACAATGCAGTGAAAGCCACTTACATCGCAGAGGTAAGATTTATACGCGGATACTATTACTTTTTGCTGACGCAGCTCTATGGTGATGTGGTATTATCTTTCCAGCCATTAGGAAAGGATCAGTCTTCCTACCAGCTGGGCAGGGCGCCCAAAGCAGTAGTCCTTGATTCGGTGATGAGCGATTTGCGTTATGCAGCCGCCAACCTTCCCAACACCCCTTACAAAGGGCATGTGGTAAGAGGTGCTGCATTGGGGTATATCACAAAGGTATTTCTCGCTGTTCGCAACTACCAGGAGGCGGCAGCTACTGCCAAAACGATCATCACAGAAGGCCGGTTCAGCCTGTACACAGGCGGCTATCGCAAACTGTTTCTCAAACCCGGTCAGGACAATAATCCCGAGATCATGTTCTCCGGCCGTTACCAGGTGCCCAACGCCTACAGTCCTGCAGATTACCTCTATACCTACAGCGCCAGTTTTCAACCCCTCGGCTACCTGGTAAATGATTATGAATGTATCGATGGCCAGCCTATTACCACCTCTCCTTTGTACGACGCCGCAAATCCCTACAATAACAGGGACCCTCGTTTACTGGCAACCATACTGGTGCCCGGGGTATTATACAAAGGCGGCATTGTATTCAGGCCTTCAGATATCGGCGCATCATCCGGTTTCCTGAACAAAAAAGGAGTAGACTCTACCCGCGCTACCGTGATCGGCACCCAAAGCGATCAGGACTGGGTATACCTGCGTTATGCCGATGTACTGCTCATGTATGCAGAAGCGCAGAATGAAGTAGCCGGCCCCGATGCCAGTGTCTACGACGCCGTGAACGCTGTCCGTAACCGTCCCACTGTAGATATGCCCGATTTACCAGCAGGTCTTTCCCGTGATGCCATGCGTACAGCTATTCGGCATGAACGTCGTATAGAGCTGGCGCTGGAAGGACAACGTTATTTTGATCTGAAACGCTGGCAGACCGACAGGACTATCATCCCTGCCATTAAAGATCCCAGCGGCGCTTCCCGTACATTCCCTTTGCGGGATACCTTGTGGCCCGTTCCCCAGTCTGAAATAGACAACGCCGCCACCTATGGCAATAACGCTTTTAAACAAACGCCGGGCTGGCAATAAAACACCTACTCATGATAAAAGTAAGATCAGTTATCCTTGCTTGTTTACTAACCGGCAGCGCTTTCTCCCTAAGCGCTGCCGATCTGAACATCCTGCAATATGGCGCTGTTGGCGATAGCAAAACACTGAATACGCAAGCTATCCAGGCTACCATAGATGCCGTGAGCAAAAGGGGTGGAGGTAAGGTGATCTTCCCCGCAGGCAAATTTCTCTCCGGTACCATCGTGCTGAAAGACAATGTGACCTTACAGCTGCAGAAAGACGCCGTTCTGCTGGGCAGCACTAACGTGGAGGATTACAGGAACATGGATCCCTTTGCAGACGGGCTCGGAATAGATGTAGGCTGGGCGCTGCTGGTAGCCGTAGACGCCAAACATATCGGCATAACAGGTCAAGGCGCCATCAATGGACAAGGCACAGCATTGAAAGCGCAACAGATCTTAACAGACACCCGCCCGGAATCCCAACGCTGGGGACGCCGTCCTTTCCTGCTTCGCATTGTAAGATGCGATGATGTGAGGGTAACTGACATAACGCTCAATTATGCTGCCGCCTGGACCTCCCACTATTTCCAGAGCAGGAATGTGCTCATTGAAAAGGTAAAGATCGTCAGCCATGGCGTAGCCCACAACGACGGCATTGATATAGATGGTTGCCAACAGGTGCGGATAAAAGATTGCGATATTGTCAGTGGCGACGATGCGCTTTGCTTCAAAACCACTTCCAGCACAATGGCCTGCCGGGATATTGTAGTAAGCGGCATGAAGCTGAAAAGCAACCAGGGCGCTATTAAAATGGGTACTGAATCAATGGCGCCCTTCGAGAACATTGATATCTCCAACTGCTTCATCTACGACACGAAGAACGGAGGTATAAAGCTCCTGACGGTAGACGGTGCACACCTCCGCAACGTCACGATCAGCGATATTACCATGATAAATGTGAGAACGCCCATGCTTTTCCGTTTAGGTTCACGCCTGAGCGTCTTCCGTAAAGGAAAGGATACGCCACAGCCAACAGGTACGATGGAGAATGTGATAGTCAGAAATGTAAAAGCGCAGGCTGCCGCCGATGCACAGCTCATGCCACCCTCCGGCATCCTGATCACCGGTGTGCCCGGGCATTATATCACTGGCCTCACCCTGGAAAATATACAGATCGATCTTGCAGGCGGCGGTACGGTAGAACATGCCCGTCAATTGGTGCCAGAGGCAATAGATAAGTATCCTGAGGTAAAAACATTTGGTCCATTGATACCCGCTTACGGTATTTGGGCCAGGCATGTACAGGGCTTGAAACTGAAGGATATTAGCTTCCGTTTATCGGCCAATGATCAACGTCCTGCTTTTGTATGTGAAGATGGAAAGGATATTGAACTGAATGCTTGGATACTTCCTGAAACGGCTCGAGCAGTAGCTGTCATCCGCCTGGATAACGTAAAAGGAGCATTGATCAGTAACGTACAGGCAAAAGGAACTGCCGGAGATTTTGTTCAGCAAGACGCTGGTAGTAAAGATATAAGGCTCGTGAAAAGCGGGTTGACTACCGCCCGTAGTCATTAACCGTAAGCAGTACCGGATAAACGTTTTATACCTGTTTCCTATAGGTTCCCCTCTGTAAATACACCTTCCATATACCCTCCATATACCCTCCACATACCCCTACCCCATATTTATGGGGTAGGGGTAATAATATCATTCACTATCTTGTCTCATCATTATGCTAAATTCCATGAAAAAATTATCTGTACTCACGGCCCTCGTGCTATGCTTTGCCACGCACCTTACCGCACAAACTAAATCCGCTACCCGCACATCGCAGCACCAGAATCCTTACATCCAGCTGCCCTTAGGCGACATCCAGCCACAAGGCTGGCTACGTGAAATGCTCATCCGCCAGAAGAACGGCGCCACCGGTCATCTGGATGAGCTTTATCCCCTGGTCATGAACCACCGTAATGGCTGGCTGGGCGGCGATGGCGACCAGTGGGAGCGTGGCCCTTACTGGATAGATGGCCTGCTGCCACTGGCCTACATCCTTCACGACACTGCCCTCATCGCCAAAGTAAGGCCCTGGGTAGAATGGACCATTAAAAGCCAGCAAGCCGATGGCTATTTCGGACCTTCAAAAGATTACAGTCCCGAACCAGGCTTGCAACGCGATAATAGCCACGACTGGTGGCCCAAGATGGTAATGCTGAAAGTACTGCAGCAGTACTACTCCGCCACCGGCGACAAACGGGTGATCAGCCTGCTGACCAATTACTTCCGTTATCAGCTGAAAGAGCTGCCCGCCAAACCACTGGACCACTGGTCCTTCTGGGCACGCTATCGCGCCAGTGATAATCTCCTGGTAGTATACTGGCTGTACAACATTACGCATGAGCCCTTCCTCCTGCAGCTGGGCGATCTGCTGCACAAACAGTCTTTTGATTTCACCAACGCTTTTTTAAATACCGACATGTTGTCCACAGCTGGCAGCATTCACGCCGTAAACCTGGCGCAGGGAATGAAAGAACCGGCTGTCTATTATCAGCATCACCCGGAAAAGAAATACCTGGACGCCACTAAAAAAGGTTTTGAAGACCTGCGCAAATTCAACGGTATGGCCCACGGTATGTATGGTGGAGATGAAGCCCTGCACGGCAACAACCCTACCCAGGGATCAGAATTTTGTTCCGCCGTTGAGATGATGTACACACTCGAAAATGTATTAGAGATCACCGGCGATGTATCCTATGCAGACCAGCTGGAAAAGATCGCCTTTAACGCCCTGCCCACACAAGCCACCGATGATTTCACGGGCCGCCAGTACTTCCAGCAGGCCAACCAGGTAATGATCTCCAGGCACGAACGCAACTTCGATGTAAACCACCACGGCACCGATGTATGTTACGGACTGCTCACCGGCTATCCCTGCTGTACTTCCAACATGCACCAGGGCTGGCCTAAGTTCACGCAGAACCTCTGGTATGCCACGCCTGATAAAGGGCTCGCCGCACTGGTCTACGCCCCCTGCGAAATAAAAGCCTCCGTTGCCAACGGCATTGCGGTGTCTTTCAAAGAAGAAACCAATTATCCCTTCGAAGAAAGCATCCGCTTCACTTTAAACGCAGACAAAAAGGCGACTTTCCCGCTTCACCTGCGCATTCCCGCCTGGTGTAAGAAAGGCGCCGTAAAGATCAATGGCAAAGTATGGAAGGAGTCCGCAGGCAATACCATCGTTAAGATCAGCCGTGAATGGCAGCCCGGCGATGTGGTAGAGCTGACATTACCTATGCATATCTTCCGCAATAGCTGGTATGAAAATTCCGTATCAGTAGAACGCGGTCCCCTCACATATGCCTTGAAGATAGGAGAGTCCTCTAAGTTGGTTAAGAACGATAAGGATCCTATTGACTATGGTGACAGCTACGAGGAAATATACCCTACCACTCCCTGGAACTATGGTCTGATGGAAATGCCCGAAAATAAGCTGGCTGAAAATTATGAGGTAGAAAAGAAAGGGTCAGTGTCTTCCTATCCCTGGAATCCGGAAAATGCGCCGCTGATTATCAAGGCAAAGGCTAAACGAATTCCTTCCTGGGGCATGTACAATGAAATGGCCGGACCTATTCCTTTTAGCTACACCTTCCAGATGGAAGTGGCGGACAAGGAAGAGGAAATTATCTTGATCCCCTACGGATGTAGTAAGTTAAGGATTTCACAATTCCCGGTAATAAGAAGGTAGGATAATACTTTTTTCGTACCTTGCGGCCCATTTTTAACATTACCTATGCAAAGATCTATTAGTTTACTCCTGCTGGTACTCACGGCAGGTGTGGTGAAGGGACAGAACATCTACAGCGCCCTGCAATTAAATGAACAAACAGCATACAAAGCGAAGCGGCCTAAACAAATTGCCGAAACAAAGACTGTCTTTGGCCTGGAAGGCCAGAAAGTCGAGAAGTCTGTCAAGGTTTTTGACGCTGCCGGAATGCTGCTGACAGAAGAACGCTTCGATGAGAACGGCAAACGTACGGCCAGGCTGACACTCAAAAATGACACCGTTAATCGGCGCTGCCTGGAAAGATCCTTTGAAAGATGGGGCGCAACAGGAAATGCCAGGGAAACAACCATCTACAGCTATGATGCCAGTCATTTTCTGATCCGTGTAACAGACCAGGACGCAAACGGAGCCACCATGTTGATCTCAAAGATCACAAATGATGAAAAGGGACATCCTGTTGAACTGTCATTGGAAGATGGACAGGGAACCCCGATTGGTAAAGAAACCGCTGCCTATCTTTATGATCGTAACAGCGTTGTTACAACGGTGTTCGATAACGATGGCAAAAAGATCTCGGCCGATACGCTGAGGATCAGCCTGAAAGATGCCCGTCTGCATCCGGCAGAAGGAACTGTTTATAATGAGCAGGGCGATCTGACAAAATGGACCAGCAAGCAAACCACCGGAGCGCCGGATGTGTATGAAGCAGAGTATGTATACGATACTGCAGGTAACTGCATTGATGAAGTGATCTCTAAAGTAGAAGTGAAGGGCGCCGCTAAACCTAAGAAGAAAAAGGAGAAGCGTTTTGAACGGCAATACACTTATTAACAGAAACATAACCCCAAACACCGGAAATACGATAAGTATACTATAATAAGGAGCGCGAAGAATACTATATCTTCGCGCTCTCCTTTTATCCAATAAACCCATAGTGCTATATGAGAACAACACCCGCTATTCCAACCATGTTTGTGGCCGCTTTTTTTTGTTTATGTTCCCTGTCCTGTAAAAAGGATAACGACAACAATGGACCAGATGATGAGGATTACGGTACGGAAAACTATTCTCCCTCCTCCGCGCTTATAGCAGAACGGCCGGTCATGTATACTGGTACCGACACTATCAGGGATACGCATAGGATCACAGCATACTTGATCCGCAGAAATGCACTGGACAAGTTTACCTTTATGCCTGATATACCGGGAGACAACTTTAGTTCCTTCTCCATGCATTTTAAAGAAGGGAATAAGATCCAGCTGGGTTTCAGAAACGCCGAGATCATAGAAAAGACGGCTTCTCAACTACTGATCGCTGAAATGGATTCATCCGTTAGCCAGCCAGTAGGCGAGGGGAAAGCCAACCGTCTGATGAGCCTCGTGCCACTGCACAGCCCGAGAACAATCTGTTCAGATTTTTACAACACACCTTGCAAATACCGGGAACTGACCCCGATATTGCTGGCGGACGGTAAATATTTCATCCCTTATGTGGTAGCCTATGTTTCTGTAGATGAAATGGTGTCTACTCCATTTGGAATGGCCAATTCCACTACCTACAGTTCAACGCAGGGCATTATGCTCTTTAACAAAGCGATGATTTCCGAACTGAATGATGGTGGTGGTATTAATCGCCAGGATACACTGGTGGTGCAGGTATTGAAACGTAAAATGGTAAAACAGTAAATAAAAAAGACGCGGAGATCATCCGCGTCTTTTTTATTTACGCTTATTATTTTATTGAGACCATTTGGTACGTGTTCTCTCCCAACGATGTTTTTTCAGTTCTTTCAGCAGTTCACCCGGCAGCCCTTTGCCATCACTGCAGTTCATATTCGATTCCACATTCTTTATCTTCCTCATACCCGGTATGGTAGTAGCAATATCAGGATTGCTGAGGATGAAACGTATAGCCATTTCCGCCATGGTCATTCCCGCAGGGACCAATGGTTTCAGTGCATCCGCATGTTCAACGCTGGAATGCAGGTTCTCCGGAACAAAATAAGTGGCCCTCCAGTCACCCTGGGGGAAAGTGGTTGCTTTAGTGAAAGTGCCTGTAAGTGTGCCTTCATCGAAGGGCACCCTGGCTATCACACCAATGTTCCTTTCACGGCATAAGGGCAGCAGCTTATCTTCCGGGTTCTGGTCAAAGATGTTATAGATTACCTGTACGGCGTCTATCAGTCCGGTCTTTAATGTATCCAGACAGTTATTCGGCTCCCAGCGGTTCACACTGATGCCCCAGGCCTGTACTTTACCTGCTTTGGTTAATTGGGTGATGGCTTCCTGCCATTCATCCAGCTGGGCCCAGTTGTCTTCCCACACATGGAACTGCTGCAGGTCGATGGTTTCAATACCCAGGTTTTTCAGGCTCTTCTCCGTGTATTCCACAATATGAGCTGCCGGGAATACCTCTTCCAGTTTGAACTCCGGTTGGGAAGGCCACGTAAAGTTCTTGGGGGGTATCTTGGTAGCTACGTATAAGCGTTTCCCGGGATGCCGTTTGATGGTCTTGTTCAGTATCTGCTCACTGAGCCCTTTGCCGTATCCCCAGGCCGTGTCAAAAAAATTGCACCCTAATTCGATGGCCCTGTCCAGTGCATCGTTTACTTCCTTTTCTTCCGAGCCTGTCCAATCGGCCATTCCCCACATACCATAGCCTACTTCACTCACTTTCCAGCCGGTTCTGCCAAATGTTCTGTATTGCATAGTATTCTGTTTAATGATCCCATAAAATAAGCAATACTTTTCGGAATTATTGTATCTTTCACGTATTATCCCTATAAGAATTGGCGGACGTGGCTAGATAATTTCAGAATACAATGACCCATAAATACCTGTAACATTTCTAAACCCATATAACAATCCCTTTATCTTAAATCAAATGACCAGTATGTATCTGCGAATGATGGCTATTATCGTAATAGGTATAATGGCCTGTACTCCAAAAGTCAAAACCTCCCTGAGTCAGTCTCAGCAGGCGCTGGACTATAAAGAAGAAGTATTCGTGATTGGCGTTTCTGAAGAAGCTCCCGCTTCGGCTGTCGAACTAGGTACGGTGAAGATAGGCGACACGGGTTTCTCTACCGATTGTGGCTGGGAAACGGTAATTGAATCCGCCAGGATGGAAGCCCGGAAGGCAGGAGGCAATGTATTAAAGCTAACGGAGCATAAGGCTCCTTCGTTTGGAAGCAGCTGCCATAGGATCAAAGCCAGGATCCTCAGGATACAGGACCCCTCGGAGCTCACGAAGCTGAAGCAGGCGGCGGCGCCAGCAACCATAGACAGCACATGGGATTACGCCAAACTTTATGTGTACCGTCACAAAGGTGTTGGCTCATTGATTGGCTATGATCTGTACCTGGGTGATTCGCTCTTATGCAGGGTGAAGAACAACTCCAGACAGGAGATTAGGATCTATTCCAAGGGCCCCAACAAGCTGTGGGCCAAAACAGAATCCAAAGCAGAGGTGCCCATAGATATAACCATGGGACACGAATATTATCTGCGTTGCGGTATACGTATGGGCGTGATGGTTGGGCGTCCTGAATTACAATTGGTAGACAGCAGAGAGGGACAGGTAGAATATAACACTATCAAAACAAAAAAGAAAAAATAACCTATGAAGCCATTTTATATTGTAGCAATTTTATTGCTATCAGGATTAAACATCCTTCGCGCGCAGGATCTGATCGTAACCTCCAAGGGGGATTCAGTGAACTGTCTGATCACAAAGGTCAGTAAAGAGCACATCTATTTCGTTTATAAAAATGGGGAAAAGGCAACCAGAACCCTGATGCCGGCTGACCAGGTAACATACCATAAGAAAAAGTATTTTGATCATTCGGCCCTACCTGCAAAAACAGTGCAGGCTTATAACGATCTCCCGCGCTTCCGCATCTCCTTACAGGGAGGATGGAGCCGTCGCCTGGCAAAAGTAGCCGATGTGGGAGACGCTGATCTCAAAGAATACATTAAAGGTCTGAAATCCGGCTTCCACCTGGGTGTGGACGGAGCTTTCTTCTTTACAGAAAATTACGGCGCCGGCCTTAAGTACGCCTACTTCCGTACCAGTAATGAAATAGGCAATGTTACCGTTACCACCAGCACCGGGGAAACGAAGACCGGTTTGATGCAGGACAAGGTCAATATTCATTACTTCGCGCCGGAGTTCTGGACAAGATATTCCTTCGCCGATGACAAGCTCATTTTACTTGCCGGAGCTTCCATTGGTTACCTGCGCTATATCGACAACGGTGTGCTGGTAGATCCCCTCACTATTACAGGCAGTACAGTAGGTGTAGGATTTGACATCGGCCTGGATTATATGATCACCCCGCACTTTGGCATCGGCGCCAACCTGGGGCTCATAGGCGGATCAATCGGTACTATGAAGTATAACGACGGCACCGGAGAAAGAGAAGTTAACCTGAACGATAACCAGCGGGAAAACCTTACCAGGCTTGATGTTTCCGCAGGCGTAAGGTGGTGCTTCTGATAACTATTCTGAAATGATCACCTTCACACCACGGTCGGTCACCATTTTTATCGTGTCGGGCGATACCAGGTTATCTGTAATGATATAATCCACCTGTTCCAGGCTGCAGATGCGGCCAATGCCCCTCCGGTCAAACTTGGAGCTGTCGGCCATCACCACTACCGTTTGTGCGAGGGTGATCATTTTCATAATAAGACTGGCCTCCGCCAGGTTGGAAATAGATAACCCGAATTCAGGATCAATCCCATCTACCCCTATAAATAATACCCCGCAGGATATATCATCCAGCAGCCTTTCCGCAAAAGAACCCGCTGCAGAAGAAGAGCTTTGATGAATAAGTCCCCCTATCTGCAATACATCCACATGTGGGCGGTTGCAGAGCTCCAGCGCCACCTTCAGGGCAGGGGTGATCACCGTAATATGTTTGGAGGGATATAATGCGCGGGCCAGCTCAAATGCTGTAGTGCCCGAGCCTACAATAATAGAATCATTCATACCGATCAGGTTCATCGCAGCCTTTGCTATCTTCTTCTTTTCATCCGTTTTAATGAACTCCTTTTCATTGATCGGCTTCTCGATCGTATACGGGTTCTGAGTAGAGCCACCGCCCTTGGTACGGAACAGCAGCTTCTTTTCCTCTAACAGCTTCAGGTCTTTCCGGATAGTTACACCGGACACCTGCAGGGAGTCGCTCAACTCCTGGATATCTACCCTCCCATTCTCCTGCAGTTTCTGTAAAATAAGCTGATGCCTGTCTGTAATATTCATAAAGCGACCCCTGGTCTTATTTATGTTAAAAAAACTTTCACCAAATATAAAGATTTTATAAGCAGAAAAGGGGATTATTCTCTCCAATCCCCGAGCAGTAAGCTTATGCTGATACTTACGGTGGCCTGTTGCCGGGTATACGGCAGCTTTACAAGCGGAAGAAAAAATATTTAAATAACTTTACTTTTATTAAAACAATTACTTAACTTTAATTTAATTTACTTTAATAAACTTTAAACTCTACTTTCGCACTGACGCTTTAAAGTAGTTCAATTAGTACTGTATGGATTCCACGACTGATATGAAATAACAGCCGGAGGCCCTGGTGTACACAGGCCCTGACTGAAATACTATCATACCTTAAAAACGATCAGAAACACACACAACAAACCAGTTTAAAACATGAACAATCATAGCTGCACTAACATGTGCCTCAGGCACGTGCTGGGAATACTGCTGCTTGTACTGCCGTCTGTACTGTTCGGACAAACGCAGCGAACCGTGCGGGGATTGGTAACCAATGATAAGGGGGAACAGCTCATTGGCGTGAACATAAGAGTTAAAGGCACTAACACCGGCACTATATCCGGCACAAATGGACAATACCAGCTTACCGTACCCGGTAACGACGCCATCCTTGTATTTTCTTTCGTAGGCTTCGCCGAAACGGAAACACCCGTAGGCGAACGTAATAACATCGACATTCAGCTGAAACCCAGCGCCCGCAACCTGGACGATATCGTGGTAGTAGGCTACGGCACCCAGAAAA
>Ga0209758_1002872_pt1 | contig 16699 bp, 15 predicted proteins | sample AraplaMF_Col_mMF_FD_184258 | JGI IMG/M metagenome (GOLD analysis project Ga0209758, IMG submission 184258) | Arabidopsis root microbial communities from the University of North Carolina, USA - plate scrape MF_Col_mMF (SPAdes) (version 2) | ecosystem: Host-associated > Plants > Roots > Endosphere... | reverse complement strand
ACGCACACCGTCGTTTCCGGCGACCGCGCCGCTTAATTTCCCAGCGAAGAGAGCCCAAGCCATGGCCACCGCCGAAAAACCCGTCCTGTCCCGCTACAAGGACCGCATGGACAAGTCCGTCGCCGCGCTGAAGGAAGAGTTCGGCTCCCTGCGCACCGGCCGCGCCTCCGCCAGCCTGCTGGACCAGGTGATGGTCGACGCCTACGGCTCGACGACCCCGCTGAACGCGGTGGCCTCGATCAGCGTGCCCGAGCCGCGCCAGATCAACGTCAACGTCTGGGACCGCGGCGTCGTCGTCTCGGTCGAGAAGGCGATCCGCAACGCCGGCCTGGGTCTGAACCCGGTCGTCGAGGGCCAGAACCTGCGTATCCCGATCCCGCCGCTGACCGAGGAGCGCCGCAAGGAGCTGGTCAAGGTGGCCGGCAAGTACGCCGAGCAGCAGAAGGTGGCCGTCCGCAACATCCGTCGCGACGCCAACGACGACCTCAAGAAGGCTGAAAAGGCTTCCGTCATCAGCGAAGACGAGCTGAAGAAGATGGAGACCGAGGTCCAGAAGTTGACCGATGCGGCGATCAAGCAGGTCGACGAGGCCTTGAAAACCAAAGAACAAGAGATCATGCAGGTTTAGCATCGACCTGCGTTGTGGGGGGCGATGAGGGAAGGCTGAAGCGCATGGCGCCGACGACCGGCCTGCAGAATGTCTCGACGCGCGCCGGGGGCGCCAAGTCGGGCCAGTCTCTGCATGTGGCCATCATCATGGACGGCAACGGCCGTTGGGCGAAGCGGCGCAACCTGCCGCGCGTCCTGGGCCATCGCGCCGGCGTCAACGCCCTGAAGCGGACCGTCGAAGGCGCCGCGGCCCTGGGCGTGGGCGTGATGACGGTGTTCGGCTTCTCCACCGAGAACTGGAGCCGCCCGCCGCAGGAGGTGTCGGAGCTGATGGGCCTGCTCAAGGCCTATCTGGAGTCCGATATCGACCGCCTGGCGCGCGAAGGCGTGAAGGTGCGGATCATCGGTCGCCGCACCGGCCTGGCGACCGACGTCCTGGCCGTGATCGACCGGGCCGAGAGCCGCACCGCCCACAACAGCGACTTCCTGCTGCAGGTGGCCTTCAACTACGGCGGTCGCGCCGACATCGCCGACGCCGCGCGGGCCTTCGCCCTGGCCGTGGAGCGCGGCGAGGCCCGGGCCGAGGACCTGGACGAGGCCCTTTTCGAGCGGCATCTGTCCACCGCCGGCGCCCCGGCGCCGGATCTCATCGTGCGCACCAGCGGCGAGCAGCGGATCTCGAATTTCCTGCTTTGGGAGTGCGCCTACGCCGAACTCGTGTATCAGGACGTTCTTTGGCCGGACTATGGGCCCGAACACCTGGCCGCCGCGTTGACGGAATATCGCAGCCGCGACCGTCGCTATGGAGGTATCGCCGTCGATGACGTCGCCGTCGCCGGCTAAACGTTTCAACTGGAGCAACCTGCGGATCCGTGTCGCCTCGGCCACGGTGCTGGTGCCCACGGTCGTGGCCGCCGTGTGGTTCGGGAACGTCTGGTTCCTGGCCCTGATCCTGGTCGGCGTGGCGCTGCTCGCCCGCGAGTGGGCCGAGATGAGCGCCCGGCGCTCGGCGCTGGGCGTGGCGGTGGCCATCGGCGCGGCCGTGACGATCTCGGTGATCGTCGCCTATCTGGGCCACTACTACATCACCTGGCCCGTGGTGATCATCGGGGCCCTGGCCGCGGCCCTGATGGCGCGCGGGGCCCTGGAGCGCCGGGCCGACGCGGCCTACGGCGTGATCTACATCGCCCCCGCGGTCATCGCGATGATCTGGCTGCGCCGCATGGACGCCGGCCTCAGCTGGACCCTGCTGCTGTTCACGGTCACCTGGTTCGCCGACATCTTCGCCTACGTCACCGGCAGCCTCCTGAAGGGCCCCAAGCTGTGGCCGCGCTATTCGCCCAACAAGACCTGGTCGGGCTTCTTCGGCGGGCTGGTCGCCGCCTCGCTGGGCGCGGTCGGGATCGTGGCCCTGTCCCGGGTCCTGCCGGCCTTGCAGGACCTGCACCTGGCCTGGCCCGTGGCCGCCCTGATCGGCCTGCTGGGCGGCCTGGCCACCATGACCGGCGACCTCTGGGAATCGATGCTCAAGCGCCGGTTCGGCGTGAAGGACTCCGGCGACCTGATCCCCGGCCACGGCGGCATGCTGGACCGCGTCGACGGCCTGATGTTCGCGGCGATCGTGGTCGCCGCGGCCCGGCTGCTGGACCAGTGGGGATGGCTGCCTTGACCGCCCATCGCGAGGCCGCGGCCCGCAAGGTCGTGGTGCTGGGCTCGACGGGCTCGATCGGCGTGTCGACCCTGGACCTGTTCGAGCAGGCCGGCGTCGCCGTCGAGATCCTGGCCCTGACGGCCGGCCGCAATGTCGGCAAGCTGGCCGAGCAGGCCCTGCGCTGGAAGCCCCAGGTGGCGGTAATCGACGACGAGACCTGCCTGCCGGAGCTGCGCGAGCGTCTGGCCGGTTCGGGCGTGCGGGCCGCGGCCGGCCCGGCCGCCGTCTCCGAGGCCGCCGCCATGGGCGCGGACTGGGTGATGTCGGCCATCGTCGGCGCGGCCGGCCTGGCGCCCACCCTGGCGGCCGCCCGCACCGGCGCGGTCATCGCCCTGGCCAACAAGGAGAGCCTGGTCTGCGCCGGTCCGGCCCTGCTGGCCATCGCCCGGGCGGCCGGCGGTTCGGTGATTCCCGTCGATTCCGAGCACTCGGCGATCTTCCAGGTGCTGCAGCGCGATTGTATCGACCAGGTATCGCGCCTGATCCTGACGGCCTCCGGCGGACCCTTCCGGACCTGGGACAAGGCCGCCATGGCCAAGGCCACGCCGGAGCAGGCGGTGGCCCATCCCAACTGGTCGATGGGCGCCAAGATTTCGGTCGATTCCGCGACGATGATGAACAAGGGCCTCGAGATGATCGAGGCGTCGTACCTGTTCGAGACCCCGCAAGAGCGCATCGACGTCGTGATCCATCCGCAGTCCGTGATCCACAGCCTGGTCGAATACGCCGACGGCTCGACCCTGGCCCAACTGGGCCCGCCGGACATGCGCAGCCCGATCTCCTGCGCCTTCTCCTGGCCCCAGCGCCTGTCCTGGCCCGCAAAGCCCCTGGACCTGGCCGCCTACGCCCAGCTGACCTTCGAGGCGCCGGACCTGGACCGCTTCCCGTCGATCGCCATCGCCCGCGAGGCCTTGCGCCTGGGCGGCGGCGCGCCCGCCGCGATGAACGCCGCCAACGAGGTGGCCGTCGCGGCCTTCCTTGACCGCCGGATAGGCTTTCTGGATATTGCCGGCGCGGTGGCGGGGACACTTGAGCGCATGAACGGCCTAGGCGAGCTTGCCGACAGCACAGGCGACGCCCTCGACAGCGCGATGATGACCGACGCTTCGGCCCGCCGCATTGCGGCCGAGGTTGTCGGCCAGAAGCGTATCTAGAGACGGATCGGGGAGTTAGGCGCCACCTTATGAGCGGTATTCTGTTAGGCCTCGTCGCGTTCGTGTTCGTGCTGTCCGTGGTCGTGACAGTGCACGAGCTCGGCCACTTCCTGGCCGCGCGGGCCTGCGGCGTGGCGATCGACTGCTTCTCGATCGGCTTTGGTCCCCAGATCATCTCTTGGCGCGACAAGACCGGGGTCGAATGGCGGATCGCCTGGATCCCGCTGGGCGGCTATGTCCGCTTCTCGGGCGACGACAACGCCGCCAGCGTGCCCGACGGCGGCGACCTGGCCATTCTGAAGGCCGAGATCGCCGCGCGTGAAGGCGAGACGGCCGTTTCTCGCTACTACCATTTCAAGCCGGTGTGGCAGCGTGCGTTCATCGCCGTCGCCGGGCCGATGGCGAATTTCCTGCTGGCGATCACCGTCTTCGCCGTGATTCTGGCGACCCTGGGCGAGTATCGTCATCCGGCGACGGTCGATCGGGTCCCGGCGGGCGGCGCTGCCGCGGTGGCCGGCTTCAAGCCCGGCGATCTGATCACCAAGGCCGACGGTCGCAGGATCAAGAACTTCGAGGACGTCGGCCGCTACGTCATGTTGCGGTCGGGCCTGCCCATCGATTTCACGGTCAAGCGCGGTGATCAGACCCTGAACCTGGTGGCCACCCCCGTCCAGGTCGAGATCAAGGACAAGATCAACGGCCGCGCCAAGATCGGCCGCCTGGGCATCGAGAACCTCAGCCGCCCCTACCACTACCGCTCGAGCATCTGGCGCGCCGTTCCCGACGCCACGGTCGAGGTCTGGGACCAGGTCAGCACGATCGGCTTCTATCTGGGCCGCCTGGTGACGGGCCAGATCTCGGCCGACCAGATCAGCGGCGTGATCGGCATCGGCCACGCCGTCGGCGCGGTGGCCCAGGCCTCCACGGCCAACGCGCCCGACCTCAAGACGCTGTTGCTGGGCTTCTTCGTCGGCCAGATGCTGATGGTGGCCACCCTTTCGGTCAGCATCGGCTTCATGAACCTGCTGCCCATCCCGGTCCTCGATGGCGGCCACCTGCTGATGTACGCCTATGAAGCGATCGCCCGCCGGCCGCTGCAGGCCAAGTTCCAGGCGGCCGGCTTCAGAGCGGGGCTTGCCTTGATCCTCGGTTTCATGCTGTTCGCGGCGTGGAACGACCTTCACCGCTACGACGTGTTCAAATTCATTGGCGGCCTGTTCTCGTGACCTGTTCTCGCGAACCCGGCCGTCCGTCCATGATTGGTCCCATGAGCAAAATCCGCGCCCATAGCGCCGCGTTCGCCACCGGCGTTGCGCTCCTCCTCGGTTCCACGGCGCTGACCGCGCCGCAGGCCGCCTTCGCCCAGGCCCAGACGACGGGCGTGGTCCAGCGCATCGTGGTGCAGGGCAACGAGCGGATCGAGCAGGGGACCGTGCTGTCCTACCTGCCCATCCAGCCGGGCGAGACGGTCGATCCCCAGCGCCTCGACCTGGCGCTGAAGACCCTGGCGCGCACCGACCTGTTCGCCGACGTGAAGATCGAGCTGCAGGGCGGCGACCTGATCGTGAAGGTCGTCGAGAACCCGATCATCAACCAGGTGGTCTTCGAGGGGAACTCGGCGCTCAAGGAAGACAAGCTGAAGGACGAGGTGCAGATCCGTCCGCGCGGCATCTTCACCCGCGCCAAGGTGCAGGCCGACGTCCAGCGCATCATCGAACTGTACCGCCGCTCGGGCCGCATCTCGGCCACGGTGACGCCGAAGGTGGTCGAGCTGCCGCAGAAGCGCGTCGACCTGGTGTTCGAGATCAACGAAGGCCCCAAGAGCGGCGTCCTGGGCGTCAACTTCCTGGGCAACCAGGAGTTCTCGGACAACGACCTGAAGGACGTCATCGTCACCAAGGAGTCGCACTGGTACAAGTTCCTGACCAGCAACGACAACTACGACCCCGACCGGATCGAATACGACCGCGAGCAGCTGCGCAAGTTCTATCGCAACCGCGGCTACTTCGACTTCCGCGTGGTGGCGACGGTCGCCGAACTGGCCACCGACAAGAACGGCTTCGCGGTCACCTACACGATCGACGAAGGCCCCAAGTACAAGTTCGGCAAGATCACCGTCGAAACCGAGCTGAAGAAGCTGAACGGCGACCTGCTGGCCCAGATCCTGCCGGTCCGCACGGGCCAGCTGTACGAAGACGACAAGATCGAGCAGGCCACCGACGCCCTGACCTTCGCGGCGGGCGCCGCAGGCTTCGCCTTCGTGGACGTGCGTCCGCGCTACGTGCCCAACCACGAGACCAACACCGTGGACGTGGTGTTCTCGGTGCGTGAAGGCCCGCGCGTCTACGTCGACCGAATCGACATCGTCGGCAACACCCGCACGCTGGACTACGTCGTGCGCCGCGAGCTGGAGGTCGCCGAGGGCGACGCCTACAACCGCGTCCTGGTCGACCGCTCCAAGAACAACGTCCGCGCCCTGGGCTTCTTCAAGGACGTCAACATCGAGGAAGTGCCCGGCGCCCAGCCCGACCGCACGACCCTGCGCGTCAAGACCGAAGAGCAGCCGACGGGCGAACTGTCGTTCAGCGCCGGCTACAGCTCGGTCGACAAGCTGGTGCTGGACGTCGGCATCACCGAGCGGAACTTCCGCGGCCGCGGCCAGAACCTGCGGGCCCGCGTCTCGGTCGGTTCGCTGCGTCAGCAGATCGACTTCGGCTTCACCGAGCCGCGCTTCCTGGGCCGCGACCTGCGCGCGGGCTTGGACCTGTATTCGTACCGCTACGACCTGAGCGACTACGCCGCCTACGACACCGAGTCGACCGGCGGCACGCTGCGCGTGGGCTTCCCGCTGACGCAGAACGCTTCGATGAGCCTGCGCTACCAGCTTCGTCAGGACAAGGTGAGCGTGGAGGACAGCCTCTGCACCAGCGGCTCGGTCTCCGACATCCTCTGCCTGCAGCGCGGTTCGTACATCACCTCGCTGTTCGGCTACAACCTGCGGATGGACAAGCGGAACGATCCGATCCAGCCGACCCGCGGCTGGTTCGCCGACCTGAGCCAGGACCTGGCCGGGTTCGGCGGCGACGTGAAGTACCTGAAGACCGAGACCGACGCCGGTTGGTACTGGGGCTTCAACAAGGACTTCATCTTCAGCGCCACCGGTTCGGCGGGCTATATCGAAGGTTGGGGCGGCGACAACATCCGCATCAACGACCGCTTCTACAAAGGCGGCTCGACCTTCCGCGGCTTCGAGATCGCGGGTATCGGCCCGCGCGACACGACGACGCAGAGCAGCGCCCTGGGCGCCAAGCTGTATGCGATCGGCACGTTCGAATTGACGGTTCCGACCTTCCTGCCCGAGCAGTACGGCATCAAGGCCGCGGTGTTCTCCGACTTCGGTACGGCGGGCCAGTTGGACGACATCGATCGTCTGAACTCGGACGGCACCATCAACCAGAACATCAAGGACGGCCTGGGCCTTCGCGCCTCGGCGGGCTTGAGCATCGACTGGAAGTCGCCCATGGGCCCCATCCGGTTCGATTTCAGCCACATTCTCGCTAAAGAAGACTACGACAGAACCGAAACCTTCCGGTTCTCCACCTCCACAAGGTTCTAACCAACATGACCTCCAAGTTCCTCGCCGCGACCGTTTCGGGTCTGGCCGCTCTCGCCACGGCGTCGGGCGCTTTCGCCCAAGCCGCGCCGCCCGCCGCCGCGGCCGCCCCGGCCGTGACCCACGGAGCCCCGATCGCCGGCGTCTGCATCTTCTCGAGCCAGCGCGCCGTGGCGACCTCGCAGGTCGGCAAGGCGGTCGACGCGCGCCTGAAGACCATCATCGCCCAGGTCAACGCCGAGCTGACGGCCGAGCGCACCAGCCTGGACAACGACGCCAAGGCCCTGGACGCCAAGAAGGCCACCCTGGACCAGAGCGCCCTGGAGCAACAGGCCGCCGCCCTGCAGGTGCGCGCCAACGCCTGGCAGCGTAAGGGCCAGCTGCGCCAGCGCGAAGTCGAGGCCACCGAGCAGAAGCAACTGGCTCGCGTCTATCAGGAACTGGACCCGGCCATCCGCCAGGCCTATCAAGCCAAGAGCTGCGCGATCCTGATCGAGCGGGAATCGGTCCTGCTGGGCAATCCGGCCATGGACATCACCGACTCCGTCGTGGCCGCGGTCGACGCCCGCATCAAGACCCTGACCTTCGATCGCGAACGTCTGGACCAAGCGGCTCCGGGGGCTCAAGCTCTCCAGCCGACGACTCCCAAGAAGTAGTCGAGTCGGCCTGGGCGTGTCGCCCGGGCCGCTCCCGAGAGGACCGATGCCGGACCCGCGCTTTTTCGAAGACCTGGGTCCGGCGACCCTCACGGAACTGGCCAGCCTGAGCGGCGCTCGGCTGGCCGATCCCGCCCACGGGAACCACCAGGTCTCGCACGTCGCGCCGCTCGAGAGCGCCGACGCCGGGTCCGTCACCTTCCTGTCCGATCCCAAGCGCCTGGCCGACCTGGCCGGCCTGAAGAGCGCGGCCTGCTTCCTGAAGCCCGAACACGCCGCCCAGGCTCCGGCCGGCGGCCTGTTGCTGCTGACCAGCCATCCGCAAGCCGCGTGGGCCGCCGCCGCCCAGAGGCTGCATGCGCCCCGGCGCCACGACGGCGCGCAGCACGTCCATCCCGACAGCGAGCTGGAGGAGGGCGTCGTCCTGTCCCCGGGCGTCGTCGTGGGGCAGGGCGCCAGGATCGGCCGCAACACCTATCTGGCGCCCGGCGTGGTGATCGGGCCGGGCGTGGCCGTGGGCCGCGACTGCCGGATCGGCGCCAATGCCGTCATCGGCTTCGCCCTGGTCGGCGACCGGGTGTCGATCCATGCCGGGGCGGTGATCGGCGAGGCCGGATTCGGCGCGGCCGGCGGCCCCAAGGGCGTCGTCGACCTGCCGCAGCTGGGCCGGGTGATCCTGCAGGACGGCGTGACGATCGGGGCCAACAGCACCGTGGACCGCGGCGCGTTCGGCGATACGACCATCGGCGAGAACACCAAGATCGACAATCTCGTCCATGTCGCTCACAACGTCCGGCTCGGTCGCAACTGCGTCGCCGCCGCCTTCACGGGCATTTCCGGCAGCACGACGGTGGGCGACGGAGTCGCGTTCGGCGGCAAGGCCGGCGTGGCCGATCACCTGACGGTCGGCGCGGGCGCCCAGATCGGCGCCGCGGCGTCGGTCTTCAAGGACGTCCCGGCCGGCGAAACATGGACTGGGTTTCCCGCGCGACCGCTCAAGCGGTGGCTGCGGGAGACCGCGTGGCTGTCGCGCAAGGCGGGCGGCCGGGAACCAAGGGGCTAGAATGAGCCGATCCAAGACCACCGAGCCCGCTGAGGTTTCGTCCATCGACATCGCCGAGATCCTGAGCCGGATCCCGCACCGCTATCCGTTCCTGCTGGTGGATCGCGCCGAGGACTATCGTCCGCACCAGTCGATCGTCGGCATCAAGTGCGTGACGATCAACGAGCCGTTCTTCCAGGGCCACTTCCCGGGCAATCCGGTGATGCCCGGCGTGTTGATCATCGAGGCCCTGGCCCAGACGGGCGCGGTGCTGATGAGCAAGTCGCTCGAGGTCGACACCGAGGGCAAGACGATCTTCTTCATGTCGGTCGACAACGCCCGCTTCCGCAATCCCGTGCGCCCGGGCGACGTGATCCGCATGGAAGTCGAGGTGCTGCGCGCCCGTTCCAGCATCTTCAAGTTCAAGGGCGTGGCCAAGGTCGGCGACAAGGTCGCGGCCGAGGTCGAGTTCGCGGCCATGGTGGTGGAGACTCCCAAGGCATGACCCAGGTCCATCCGTCCGCCATCGTCGATCCCGCCGCCAAGCTGGCGGACGACGTCGTCATCGGGCCGTTCTGCATCGTCGGCCCGGACGTGACCCTGGGCGCGCGGGTGCGTCTGCTGTCGCACGTGGTGGTCGACGGCGTCACCACCATCGGCGAGGACACCGAGGTCCACGCCTTCTCGTCCCTGGGCGGTCCGCCCCAGCACCTGGGCTACAAGGGCGAACGCACCGAGCTGGTCATCGGCCCGCGCAACATCATCCGCGAACAGGTGACGATGAACACCGGCACGGCCTCGGGCCGTGGCGTGACCACCATCGGCGCCGACGGCTTCTTCATGGCCGAGGCGCACGTGGCCCACGACTGCATCGTCGGCGACAACGTGGTCCTGGCCAAGGGCGCGACCTTGGGCGGCCATGTCGACGTCGGCAACTTCGTGTTCGTGGGCGGCCTGGCGGCCATCCACCAGTTCTCGCGCGTGGGCCGCTACAGCTTCATCGGCGGCCTGGCGGCGGTGACCAAGGACGTCATCCCCTACGGTTCGGTGTGGGGCAACCACGCCCACCTGGAGGGGCTGAACCTGGTGGGCCTCAAGCGCCGGGGCTTCAGCCGCGAGGCGATCAACGCCCTGCGCGCCGCCTACCGCCTGCTGTTCGCCGACGAAGGCACCTTTCAGGAACGCCTGGACGACGTGGCCGAGGCCCATGCCGGCACGCCCGAGGTAATGGAGATCGTCGAGTTCATCCGCGCCGACGGCAATCGGCCGCTGTGCCTGCCGGAACGCGAGGTCTAGGGAGGGGCCATGCGCAAGCTTGGTCTGATCGCTGGAGGCGGCTCCCTGCCGGTGGAGCTGGCCGCCCACTGCGAGGCGGCCGGCCGGCCGTTCGCGGTGATGCGCCTGAAGTCGTTCGCCCTGCCGGTCCTGGCCCAGTATCCCGGCGTCGAGGTCGGGCTGGGCGAGTTCGGCAAGGCGTTCAAGGCGCTGCGGGAAGAGGGCTGCGAGGCCGTCTGTTTCGCGGGCGTCGTCGATCGTCCCGACTTCGCGACCCTCAAGCCCGACCTGCGCGGCCTGGCGGTGATCCCGGGCCTGGTCAACGCCGCCCGCAAGGGCGACGACGCCCTGCTGCGCCGCGTGCTGGCCGAGTTCGAGAAGGAAGGCTTCGTCATCGAGGGCGCCCACGAGGTGCGCGGCGAGATGACCCTGCCGCGCGGTCCCCTGGGCAAGCACATCCCCAAGGACGGCCACATCGCCGACATGGACCGCGCCCTGCACGTGGCGCGCGCCATCGGGGCTCTCGACGTGGGGCAGGGCGCCGTGGTCTGCGACGGCCTGGTCCTGGCCGTCGAGGCCCAGGAGGGCACCGACGCCATGCTGCGGCGAGTCGCCGACCTGCCCCAGGCCGTCCGGGGCAACCCCGAGGCCCCGCGCGGCGTGCTGGCCAAGGCGCCCAAGCCGATCCAGGAGACCAAGGTCGACCTGCCCACCATCGGCGTGGCCACCGTGCAGCGCGCGGCCCGCGCCGGCCTGGCCGGCGTGGTCGGCGAGGCCGGACGCCTGCTGATCGTCGACCGCGAGCAGGTCATCGCCTGCGCCGACGACCTGGGCCTGTTCGTGTACGGGGTCGAGCCCCGCGCCGACGCATGAGCGCTGAAAGCCTCCCGCAGTCCGGACCGCTGACCGTGATGCTGGTGGCGGCCGAGGCCTCGGGCGACGCCCTGGGCGCCAGGCTGGCCCACGTGCTGCGCGACCGCCTGGGCGGCGACAAGGTGCGCTTCGTCGGCGTCGGCGGGGCCAAGATGGCGGCCGAGGGGGTGGAGAGCCCGTTCGACATCGCCCAGCTGTCGATCCTGGGCATCTTCGAGAGCCTCAAGGCCTATCCCCGCGCCATGGCGCGGCTGAAGGACACCCTGGCCCTGGCGGCCCGCGAGAAGCCCGACGTGGCGGTGCTGATCGACAGTTGGGGCTTCAACATCCGCCTGGCCAAGGCGCTGCGGAAGCAGGACCCCGGCCTGCCGCTGGTCAAGTACGTCGCCCCCCAGGTCTGGGCCTATCGCGCCGAGCGCGCCAAGGACCTGGCGACGGCGGTGGACCTGCTGCTGTCGATCCAGCCGATGGACAAGCCGTTCTTCGACGCGGTCGACCTGCCCAGCGTCTTCGTCGGCAATTCGGCCCTGGCCCACGACTTCAGCCACGCCGATCCGGCCCGCCTGCGCGCCGCGATCGGCGCGGGTCCGGGCGACCCGATCCTGCTGGTGCTGCCCGGCAGCCGCCCGTCCGAGATCCAGCGGGTCATGCCGCGCTTCGAGGACGCCGTGCAGCGCCTGAAGGCCCAGCGGCCCGACCTGCACGTCGTCGTGCCCGCCGCCTCGACGGTGGCCGACAGCGTCAAGGCCCGAGTCGCGGCCTGGCCGTTCCGGGCCCACGTGATCGAGGACGAGGCGCTGAAGGACGACGCCATGGCGGCCGGCACGGTCGCCCTGGCCTGCAGCGGCACGGTGACCACCGAGCTGGCCCTGGCCGGCTGTCCGGTGGTGGTCGGCTACGTGACCGGCGCCATCACCTACAGCCTGCTCAAGACGATGTTCAAGCCGCGCTGGGTGACCCTGTTCAACATCGCCGCCCAGGACACGGTCGCGCCCGAGCTTCTACAGGGGGATTGCACCGGCCAGGCCCTGGCCGCCGAGGTCGCCAGGCGGCTGGACGATCCGGCGCTGCGCGCGGCCCAGGTCGCCGCCCAGGATGCCGCCCTGGTCAAGATGGGACGCGGCATGCCCGATCCCTCCGAGGCGGCCGCTTCGGCCCTCCTGGACTTCCTGAGGGCGCGCGGAAGGGCCGTCTAGGCCGTCGCCAGGGGCGGAGCCTCCGCCGCCAGGCTCGCCGCCCGCTCCAGGGCCGTGAACAGGGCCACCACGTCGATCGGCTTGGCCACGTGGTCGTCGAAGCCCTCGGCCAGCAGGGCGTCGACCTGGTGGCTCATGGCGTTGGCGGTCAGGGCGATGATCGGCGTCCGCGCGCGGCCCTCGACGGCCTCCAGGCGGCGGATCTCGTGGACGGCGGCGACGCCGTCCATCACCGGCATGTGGACGTCCATCAGCACCAGGTCCCAGCCGCCGTCGCGCCAGGTCTCGACGGCCTGGGCGCCGTTGGCGACCACCTGGGGGGCGATGCCGGCCTGGCCCAGGATCGCCTTGAGCACCAGCTGGTTGACGTGGTTGTCCTCGGCCGCCAGCACCCGCAGCGGCGCGCGCGGCGCGGCCTCGGGCGCGATGACGATCCGGGGCTCGGCGGCGGGCAGGGGGCTCAGGCGGTCGGCCGGCAGGCGGACGGTGAAGGTCGAGCCGAAGTCGACCGCGCTGGACACGACGATCTCGCCGCCCATCAGCACGCAGAGGTCGCGGCAGATGGCCAGGCCCAGGCCGGTGCCGCCGTGGCGGCGGGTGCTGGAAGCGTCAAGCTGGCTGAACTTGCCGAACAGGCGGTCGATGTCGCGGGGCGCCACGCCGACGCCGGTGTCGGCTACGGCGAGCTCAAGCCAGTCGCCCGTGACCCGCGCCGACAGGTCGATCGCCCCGGTGTTGGTGAACTTGGCGGCGTTGGACAGCAGGTTTCCGATCACCTGGCGCAGCCGCAGCGGATCGCCGCGATAGAGGCCCTGGGCCTCGGGGGCGATGCTCAGGGTGTAGGCCAGGCCCTTCTGCCCGGCCAGGACCGAGAAGGCGTCGTGGCAGCCGACCAGCAGCTCGGGCAGGTCGAAGGCCACCGCCTCGACCTCCAGGCGGCCGGCCTCGATCTTTGACAGGTCCAGCACGTCGTTGAGGATCGCCGTCAGCCCCTCGCCGGACTTGCGGACGATGTCGAGCCGCTCGCGCTGGGCGTCGCTCATCGTCTCGGCCTGCATGACCTGGATCATGCCCAGGATGCCGTTCAGGGGCGTGCGGATCTCGTGGCTCATGGTGGCCAGGAAGGTGGTCTTGGCGGCGTTGGCGGCGGCGGCCTCAGCCTCCTTCTCGCGGGCGGCGGTCAGGGCCTGGACCAGGTCGCGCTGGGTGGCCGCGCGGTGCAGGGCGGCCAGCAGCACATAGGCCAGGAAGGCGAGCGCGGCGATGAAGGCGACCGCCGACTGGCCGCCGGTCTCGCCGACGGCGGGCCGCGCCAGGGCCAGGCCGGCGGTCAGCAGCACCGCCAGCAGCGAGGCCGCGCCGATGCGGCGCGAGATCGGGAATTCGGCGGTGCTGCTCAGGGCCACCGCGCCCAGCATGGCCGCGCCGGCCACGGCGGAGGCCCGGCCGCCCTCGACGGCCATGGCCAGGGGCAACAGGCCGTAGACGCCGGTGTAGACGAAGGTGACGGCGGCGTAGAGCCACTCCTGGCCCGGGCTGGGCTCGGCGGTGCGGTCGACCCACAGGCCCATCAGCTGGTTGCCGGCCATGAACAGGGCGACGGCCGCCAGCCAGGCCGCGACCCAACGCGGGTCCAGCCAGGCGATCGACCCGGCGGCCGCCAGCAGCGTCATGGGCAGGATGGTCTTCAGGTCACGGCGTCGATGGGCCGTGATGTCCGTCCAGGCCAGGGATGGGGCGGCGCGCGTCAAGCCCGAACTCCAAATCAGGGGCGCACTGTCGGCGCGCGGCGTTAGCAAAGCCTTTAAGACGCGCTTCACGGCTCTCGACTAGGTTGGAAGCTCCGGCGACCCTCTCGCCGCCGGCCGGAGACCTGGCGTGACGATCTTCTCGGTCGCCCCTCTGTCGTCCCTGACGCCGTCGAATCCCGTGAACCGGGCCGACCAGGCGGCCGACGCGCTCGCCCGCATCGCCGTGATCCAGACGGTCGAGACCCTGGGCGCGATGATCGACCAGTCCAATTCCCAGTCCCAGGGCGATCTGGCCGACCTGGCCAAGAACGCTGTGGGCGAGGGCGAGGCCAATCTGGCCCGGGTGGCCGACGCCAAGGGCGTCGCCGTCGGTCCCGAGGTCCAGGCCGAGACCCCCGCCCGCGCCGTGGCCGCCGCCGCCGGCCGGGCCGCCGCCCGCCAGGCGGGCCTGGCGCCCCTGATGGCCGACATGGCCCAGGCCGCCGCCGAACCCGACACCCCGCGCCAGGTCAAGGCCGCCATCGCCCAGGTCATGGCCCTGAGCGCCCGCCTGGACGGCCAAATCAGCGGTCCCGAGATCCGCCAGGCCCTGCAGCGCTCCGGCCTGTTCCTGGAGGCCCGCCTGGCGGCCGGCGACCAGGCCCAGCGCCGGCAGCCCCTCACCGTCAGCGCCCCGCCCAAGACCGTCCCGACGCCCACGCCCAACAGCGACATGAAGGCCGCGCTGCTGGTCTTCCGCGAAGTGGTCAAGACCTGGGCCGAGGGCCTGCCGCCGATGTCGGCCCAGGCCGGGGCCGCGCCGAACGCGATGACAGGCGCCGCGCCGGACCCAGCCGCCGCCCAGGCCGCCGCCTCGGCCCAGCTGGCCAGCCGGGGCACGCCCCAGGCCCTGGCCGCTTCGGTCTCGACGCCGGCCGATCCGTCGGTCGAGGCGGTCGCCGCCGAGCCGGAGGCCGCGGTCCAGGCTTCGCCGACCGACGACGGCGCGCCGCCGCCCGCTCGGCCCGTCGTCAACGCGCCTTGGCAGGCGGTCCGCCCGACGCCGGCACCTCCGCCGCCCCTGCCGGCCTTCGGCGCGATCGTCGCCGAGGACTTCCCGCCGACGCCTCTCGACGCGCCGCGCGCCGCCTCGGCGGCGGTCCTGGCCTATGGCGGACCCGAGGCCGCCCCGGCCCCGCCGTCCCAGACCCCGCCGCCCTACGCCGGGGCGCCGACCCACGCCCAGGCCGCCGCCCAGCCGGGCCTGCCCGCCGGAGCGGGGCCGCACGCCGTCGCCCAGCGCCTGCTGGCCGAGAGCGGCGCGGCCCTGGCCCGCACCGAGCTGCTGCAGATCGCCTCGCTGCCCGAGCCGCCGCCCGCCGGCCGTCCCGCCGAGGCGCAGGGCGCGCGGTGGGTGTTCGACATGCCGTTCATGACCCCTCAGGGGCCGGCCGCCGCCCAGTTCGAGATCAGCCGCGACGGCGGCGGCGGCGCGGGCGGGGAGGGCGGTCCCGCCCTGGGCCGCACCTGGCGCGCCCGCTTCTCGCTGGACGTCGAGCCGATGGGCCCCGTCCACGCCCAGGTGGCCCTGACCGGCGACCGCGCCCGCGTGTCGCTGTGGGCTGAACGTCCCGCCGCCATGGCCCGCCTGCGCACCGGCGAGGAACGCCTCAACAGCGCGCTCCGCGAGGCCGCCCTGGAACCCGAGGTCGCCTTCCACACCGGCCAGCCGCGCGCCTCCGCCGCCGCGCCGGGCCAGTTCCTGGATCAAGCCACATGAAGGGGGGCACATGACCGGCGCCGTCCGCGCCGCCGGGCCGCGCATCGCCGTCGCCCTGCGCTACGAAGAACCCAACGCTCCGCGCGTGGTCGCCACCGGCCGCGGCTGGGTGGGCGACAAGATCATCGAGACCGCCCGCGAGCACGGCGTGCCGATCGAGGAGAACTCGGCCCTGGCCCAGGCCCTGTCGACCATCGAGATGGACGAGGAGATCCCCGAGGCCCTCTACGTGGCCGTGGCCGAAATCCTGGGCTTCATCCTGCGCTCGGCCGAGGGGCGCTAAAGAAAAAGGCCCCGCTTTCGCGAGGCCTTTTCCGTCTTCAGCGATCGTGGGCGGCTCAGCCGCGCTTTTCGACCGGCACGTAGTCGCGCTGGGTGGCGCCCGTGTACAGCTGACGCGGACGGCCGATCTTGCGCGAGGGGTCCTCGAACATTTCCTTCCACTGGCTGATCCAGCCGACGGTGCGAGCCAGGGCGAACAGCACGGTGAACATGTTGGTCGGGAAGCCCATCGCGCGCAGGGTGATGCCCGAATAGAAGTCGATGTTCGGGTACAGCTTGCGGTCGATGAAGTACTGGTCGCTGAGCGCGACCTTCTCCAGCTCCATGGCCACTTGCAGCAGCGGGTCGTTGATGCCCAGCTGCTCCAGAACCTCGTAGCAGGTCTTCTGCATGACCTTGGCGCGCGGGTCGAAGTTCTTGTACACGCGGTGGCCGAAGCCCATCAGCTTGTACTTGCGGTCCTTCACGCCCTGCACGTAGGCGGGGATGTTCTCGACCGAGCCGATCTCTTCCAGCATCTCCAGGGCTTCCTGGTTGGCGCCGCCGTGCGACGGGCCCCAGAGACAGGCGATGCCGGCGGCGATGCAGGCGAACGGGTGGGCGCCCGACGAGCCGGCCAGGCGGACGGTCGAGGTCGAGGCGTTCTGCTCGTGGTCGGCGTGCAGGATGAAGATGCGGTCCATGGCGCGGGTCAGGACGGGGTTGGGGACCCAGTCCTCGGCCGGCACCGAGAAGCACATGCGCAGGAAGTTTTCCGAGTACGACAGCTCGTTGCGCG
>Ga0209758_1002870_pt1 | contig 16710 bp, 19 predicted proteins | sample AraplaMF_Col_mMF_FD_184258 | JGI IMG/M metagenome (GOLD analysis project Ga0209758, IMG submission 184258) | Arabidopsis root microbial communities from the University of North Carolina, USA - plate scrape MF_Col_mMF (SPAdes) (version 2) | ecosystem: Host-associated > Plants > Roots > Endosphere... | reverse complement strand
GGGGGGGGGGCTACGCTCCGGTCATCGTCATCCCGAGTCCTGTGCCTACTGGAACCGGCAAGACCTGACGGTGACGATCTGAACGTCCGCCTGCCGACGGGGGCAATGACGGATTTCGAGCCGTGGCGGAAGTTCAGGCTGGGTACGCCGTGCGCTTAACGCAAGGTGATGAAATGTCTAAGCCCGCGCCAAATAATTGACAATACGCAAGCAATGAAAATTATCGGCATTCCCAGCCGTCGCTCGTGACTTATTTCAGCAGGAATGAATACCGAAGCGGCGAGGATGCATCCAACGACTATACCGGAAATTACGGCTGATCGAGCGTACTTGAAGCATCCTATACCAATAGCAGTTTGTATAAATGCGCCCGCAAAGAAGTGTAATATCGATGCTGTAAGGACGTTTCCGTACATATCAACGCTCATCTCATGCCGTCAGAAAATCTGCAATGGTCCGACATCTCCCATCGCAGACTCTCAAAACATCCGCTTGACGCAAGTCCGCATCCGCCCCGGATGGGGCTGCGCCTTAAAGCCTTGGTGGATCGGAGCTCTGGCGTCTGGCCGTGTCAAGGACCGCCTCCGGCGGCCGCGTCGCGGCGACGCGGAGCGTCGTCCTTGACACGGCCAGACGCCAGAGCAGGCTCGCCATCAAGGTTTCAAGGCGCGGCCTTGCCAGGCCGGCGGGCGGCCAACGAACGCGCGACTCTTCTTTCAGCCGTTCATCCCGAGCCTTGCGCCCGGAATGACGGAGATGGATGGGATCGAACGCCGCCGCCAGGCGGCCCGCCAGCCCCTCTGACGGGGATACAGCTCCCTCGATCCTCGGCGTTCAGCGACTCAACGCCAACGAAATCAACGCTCTAAACTTTCTCGACCTAACTTATCAGCGGCGTCCGCTGCTCCCGTATCTTTGTGTCATGGCCGGGAGAAGCGAGATGAGCCCCGAAGATCGGATGAGAGGCAGCGACGTCGTCCTGGCGAAATTGCAGGCCTTCAACGTCGACCGCATCAAGGCTGGCGCGTCGCAGTGCTCGACGGCCGAGCTCAACAAGCTGATCGCTGGCGCGGGGCTTTCCAGCCGCAGGGTCAGCGTCGCCCTGGCGGCGAGCCGCAAGGGTCAGGCCGACGTGGCCAAGGCGGCCGCCGCTTCGGCGCTCGAGAGCCTGGCCGCCAACGAAAACGACATCGACGCCAAGCTGGAGACGAAAATGGATGACGACGACTCTGGTCGAACCCCCGAACGGGTGGAGCAAGTTCGAGCCGAAATCCGCCGCCGACTGGGCGTGGTTGAGGTCGCCCGAGAATCTAAATCTGTGGACGGAGTTGGCGCCGTGGCCGGTGGTGGAGCGCTGCCTGGCGGCGTGGCGAGCCCCCGCCCCGCACCAGACGCCCCCGCCTGACCCCTGGACCACCTGGCTGTTCCTGGGCGGTCGCGGCGCGGGCAAGACCTTCGCCGGGGCGGCCTGGATCGCCCAACAGGCCCGGCCGGGCGCCAATCTGGCCCTGGTGGGCCCCACCTTCCACGATGTGCGCGAGGTGATGATCGAGGGGCCCTCCGGGATCAAGAGCTTCTACCCGTCCGACGAGCGTCCGAAATGGCAGGCCAGCCGCCGGCGGCTGGAGTTCGCCAACGGCGCCGTCGCCCAGGCCTTCTCGGCCGAGGATCCCGACAGCCTGCGCGGGCCGCAGTTCCACGCCGCCTGGGCCGACGAGTTCTGCGCCTGGCCCAGGCCCGCCGAGACCCTGGCCATGCTGCGCTTCGGCCTGCGCCTGGGGACCGACCCGCGCCTGGTGGTGACCACCACGCCCCGGCCGATCCGCGCCCTGCGCACCCTGATCGCCGAGCCGGGCGCGGCCCAGACCCGGGCCCCGACCCACGCCAACGCCGACCACCTGGCGCCGGCCTTCCTGTCGACCCTGCAGGGCCTCTACGGCGGCACCCGCCTGGCCGCCCAGGAGCTGGACGGCCTGATCGTCGAGGGCGAGGGCGGGCTGTTCCGCGCCGAGGACCTGGCCCGCTGCCGGGGCGCGCCGCCGGCCGCCTTCGAGCGGGTGGTCGTGGCCGTCGACCCGCCGGCCACGGCGGGCGGCGACGCCTGCGGCATCGTGGTCTGCGGGCGTCATGACGGCAGGGCCTTCGTGCTCGCGGACCGCACCGCGCGCGGCCTGTCGCCCCACGGCTGGGCCCGCCGCGCGGTCGAGGCCGCCGTGCGCTGGAACGCCGACGCCCTGGTGGCCGAGGCCAACCAGGGCGGCGACATGGTCCGCGCCGTCCTGGCCCAGGCCGGCCCGCCGTGCTCGGTCAAGCTGGTCAGGGCCTCGCTCGGCAAGCGGGCCCGGGCCGAACCGGTCGCGGCCCTCTACGAACAGGGCCGCGTGATCCACTGCGGGGCCTTCCCCGCCCTGGAGGAGGAACTGATGGCCCTCGGCTCCGGCGACCTCGACCACAGCCCCGACCGGGCGGACGCCCTGGTCTGGGCGGTCAGCGAACTGATGCTGGGGGTGGGGCGACGGCCGCGGTTGAGCGTGTTGTGAAGCCGACCGAGGGGGCCTTTGCCGCCACCGACAACCCTAACATGTTCCCTTTTCGTTCTCAATCGCGAGGCGTCGACATGCCGTTGTTCAAACCCCGCCGTCCGCCGGAGGCCAAGGACTCCCGGGCCGCGCGCCTGATCGCCCTGACCACGGGCGGGCGGCCGAAGTGGACGCCGCGGGACTACGCCGCCCTGGCCTCCGAGGGGTTCGGCAAGAACCCGATCGCCTATCGCTGCGTGCGGATGATCGCCGAGGCCGCCGCGGCCGTGCCGCTGGCCGTGTTCGTCGGCGGCCGGCGGGCCGACGACCATCCGCTGCGCGGGCTGCTGCGGGCCCCCAACCCCGAGCAGGGCGGGGCCGACCTGATGGAGGCGTTCTTCGGCCACCTGCAGGTGGCGGGCAACGGCTATCTGGAGGCTTCCGGCGACGCCGCCCCGACCGAGCTCTACGCCCTGCGGCCCGACCGGATGACCGTGGTCCCGGGACCGCGCGGCTGGCCCCTGGCCTACGACTACCAGGTCGCCGGCCGCACGGCCCGGATCGGCCGCGACGCGTCCGGCTGGCTGCCGGTGCTGCACCTGCGGCTGTTCAATCCCACCGACGACCACTACGGCTTCTCGCCGCTGGAGGCGGCGGCCTTCGCCATCGATGTCCACAACGCCTCGGGGGCCTGGAACAAGGCCCTGCTCGACAACAGCGCCCGGCCGTCCGGGGCCCTGGTCTACGCCAACCGCGAGGCCGGCGACCGGCTCTCGGCCGAGCAGTTCGAGCGGCTGAAGGCCGAGCTGTCCGACGCCCACGCCGGCACCGCCAACGCCGGCCGGCCGCTGCTCCTGGAAGGTGGCCTCGACTGGCGGCCGATGTCGCTGACCCCGGCCGACATGGACTTCGTCGCCGGCAAGCACGCCGCGGCCCGCGAGATCGCCCTGGCCTTCGGGGTGCCGCCCCAGCTGCTGGGCGTGCCGGGCGACGCGACCTACGCCAACTACCGCGAGGCCAACGGGGCGTTCTGGCGCCACACCGTGGTCCCGCTGGCCGAGCGGGCGGCGCGGGCCCTGTCGGTCTGGCTCGAGCCGAAGTTCCCCGGCGCCCGCATCGCCTGCGACCTGGACGCCGTGCCGGCCCTGTCGGCCGAGCGCGACGCCCTGTGGGCGCGGCTGGAGGGGGCCAGCTTCCTGACCGACGCCGAGCGGCGGCGGCTGGCGGGGCTGGAGGGGTAGGGGCTCGAACCCTCATTTTAGGCCCTCCCCCTGTGGGGGAGGTGTCGCCCGTAGGGCGACGGTGGGGGGCGTGATCGGCAGGCGACCACAATCCGGATCGACGATCCCAAAACTCCCCCCCACCGGCCTTCGGCCGCCTCCCCCCACGGGGGGAGGGACTTGGAGAACCCCATGACATCACCCAACCGCTGGCGGCTCGACCGCCAGGTCTCGGTCGGCCTGCTGGTCGCCGTGGCCCTGCAGGCCGCCACCGCCCTGATGTGGGCCGGCCGGGCCAGCGCCCGGATCGACGACCTGCGCCAGCGCCTCGACGCCCAGGCCCCGGTCGCCGAGCGCCTGGCCCGCCTGGAAACCCAGGCCGACGCCACCCGGGCCTCGCTGGCCCGGATCGAGAGCAAGCTGGACGGAGCGCGCGATGACTGACGACAACCTGCCCATCGAGGGCCACGCCAGCCTGTTCTGGACGCGCGACCTCAACGACGACGTCGCCGCCGCCGGGGCGTTCGCCGCAAGCCTGGCCCGCACCGGACCGGCCGGGGTGAAGATGCTGCACCAGCACGACGACGCCGAGCCCGTGGGCGTCTGGGACGAGATCGCCGAAGACGCGAAGGGCCTCTACGTCCGCGGCCGCATCCTGCGCACGACGCCGAGGGGCCGCCTGGCCGCCGCCCTGGTCGAGGCCGGGGCGCTGGACGGCCTGTCCATCGGCTTCCGCGCCGTCAAGGCCCGCCCCGACGAGACCGGACGGTTGCGGGTGCTGCGCGAGGTCGAGCTGTGGGAGGTGTCGATCGTCACCTTCCCGATGCTGCCGGGGGCGCGGCTCAAAGCTTCTGGACCTCGGCCGCGACCGGCGGGGTGAAGTCCGCCGTGAGCAGGTCCAGGTCGCCGTAGCTGTCCTCGAAGGTATAGGCCTCGATCGTGTGGGCGTAGCCGTCGGTGACCCACAGCATGAACTCGAGGGGACAGCGGTCCGGGCCGACGAACGCGCGGACGGCTCCGATGGGGTTGGCCAGGCCCGTCGCGGGGGCGACGCGCCGCGGAACCTCGAACTCGGTGAAGAAGCCGACGCCCGTGAAGTCGCGATTGGTCACTCGCGCCTCGGCGAACTGCTCGAGCAGCGCGGCCTGGGCGTGCGGGAACTGACCAGCGATCGCCTGGGCGACCGCCAATTCCAGGCGGCTGAACGGCTGGGTGTTGGGGCTGTTCTCGCCGACGGCCTCGGGCAGGAAGCGCACCTCGGCCTGGGTCCAGCAATCGCTCCATTCCGTCGCGACGACGGCCCCGCAGACGCAGGCCCGATTGGGGCCGTCGAGCCCGTCGGAGCCGCAGCAGCCGTTGTCGGGTCCGTGCGACACAAGGGCGTCGGGCGGGACGTCGTCCGGATGGGCGGCGATCGCCCCGGCCGGCGAGAAAACGTGGAGCCCGATCATCTGGCCGTGCTGGAAGATGGGCGAACTGATTTCCTCGGGCAGGCGGATGACGGCGCCGACCGGGACGGCGGGCGCGCGATCGACGACCTCCTCATCGTGTTCGACCAGCGCGCCCCAGCGGCAGTCGCGGGTCAGTGGTCGGCCGCAAGCGTTGCAGATCAGGCGGGGCATGCGCCGACGATAGCGTTCCAGCGCGGGTCCTAGAAGACCGCGCGTGCGAGCACCCTCCCAAGCCTTCCAAGGAAGGCGGAGGGACCTTTCTTCAAACCCGGAGACTCCCATGAAGGAAACCAAACAGGCCGCGGCCTCGCCGGAGGCCCGCGCCGCCTTGCACGAGGTGCTGGCGGCGTTCGAGGGCTTCAAGGCCGCCAACGACCAGCGCCTGGCCGCGCTGGAGACCAAGCGCGCCGACGTGCTGCTGGAGGAGAAGGTCGCCCGCATCGACGAGGCCGTCTCCAGCGCCCAGGCGCGGCTGGACCGCGTGCTGGCCGACGCGCGTAGGCCCTCGATCGGCGGTGACGCGCCGCTGGCGCGGGTCGACGAGCGCAAGGCCGCCTTCGACCGCTATATCAAGACCGGCGAGGCGCCCGCCCTGCTGCTGGAGGCCAAGGGCCTGTCGGAGGGCGTGGCCACGGCCGGCGGCTATGTCGCCCCGGCCGAGCTGGAGCGGCAGATCCTGCGCCGCCTGCAGGCCTCCTCGCCGATGCGCGACATCTGCCAGGTGCGCACCATCGGGGCGGGCACGTTCCGCAAGCCGGTCTCGACCGCCGGCCTGGCCGCCAGTTGGGTGGCCGAGACCGCCGCGCGTCCGGAGACCACGGCCCCGACCCTGGACGTGATCGACTTCCCGGCCGGCGAGCTCTACGCCAGCCCGGCCGCCACCCAGGCCCTGCTCGACGACGCCTATGTCGACATCGACGAGTGGCTGGCCGAGGAGGTGCAGGACGCCTTCGCCGCCCAGGAGACCGCGGCCTTCGTCGGCGGCGACGGGGTCAACAAGCCCAAGGGCCTGCTGGCCTATACGGCGGCCGCCGACGCCACGGCGACCTGGGGCCAGCTGGGCTATCTGGCCACCGGCGTGGCGGGCGCCTGGCCGGCCAGCAACCCGACCGACAAGCTGATCGACCTGATCTACGCGGCCAAGACCCAGTACCGCCAGAACGGCCGTTTCGTGATGAACCGCCGCACGGTCAGCGCCGTGCGCAAGTTCAAGGACGCCCAGGGCAACTACATCTGGAACGCGGCCCTGCAGCCGGGCCAGTCGGCCAGCCTGCTGGGCTATCCGGTCACCGAGATCGAGGCCATGCCCGACGTCGCGGCCAACGGCCTGGCCATCGCGTTCGGCGATTTCGAGAAGGGCTACCTGATCGTCGACCGGGCCGGCGTCCGCGTGCTGCGCGACCCCTATTCGGCCAAGCCGCACGTGCTGTTCTACACCACCAAGCGGGTCGGCGGCGGGGTGCAGAACTTCGACGCGATCAAGCTGCTGAAGTTCGCGGTGTCTTAGTCAGAGCGCGTCCCCACTTGCCCCCACCTGGCGGCTGCGCCGCCTGTCCGCCCCCATAGGGGGCGGAGCGCTCTTCCCCCTATGGGGGAGGAGGGTCGCGAAGCGGCCCGGAGGGGGCAAGTCCCTCCCATCCACGGACATTCCCAACATGCCCCTCTCCATCACCCTGGCCGAGGCCAAGGGCTTCCTGCGCGTGGCCGACGCCGCCGAGGACGTCCTGGTCGGCCTGTTGATCGACGCCGCCGAGGCGCGCGTCGCCGCCGCCACCGGCCTGGCCCTGACGCCGGCCAGCCCCGCGCCGCTGCGCCTGGCCGTGCTGCTCCTAGTCGCCCACGCCCACGAGCACCGGGACGATTCCGAACCGCCGCCCGGCCTGGTCGAGGCCTGGCTGGCCCCGTACCGGGAGGCCCGGCTGTGAGCGGCCCCGGCAATTTGGGTCCCGACGCGGCCGTCGCCGCCGCCCTGGTCGAGGCCCTGAAGGCCGCGCCCGCCGTCGCCGCCCTGGTCGCCGCCCGCGTCCACGCCGACGCCCCGCGCCATCCGGTCTATCCCTGCATCAGCCTGAGCCGCCAGGAAAGCCGGCCGTTCGGTCCGGACGACGCCCAGGCCAGTGGCGGCCTGGAGCACCTGCTGACCGTCACCTGCGCCAGCAAGTTCGGCGGACCCGAGGAGGCCCGCGCCGTCACCGCGGCCGTCCGCGCGGCCCTGCACAACGCGCCGCTCGCGGTCGCCGGCCGCCGGCTGGTCACCCTGCGCGTCACCTATGCCGACGTCTTCCGCGCCGCCGACCGCGAGCTGTCGCTGGGCGTGCTGCGGGTGCGGGCGGTGACGGAAACCCTCTAGCGAAAGGACACGCCCATGGCCGCCCAAGCCGGCAAAGACATCCTGCTGAAGATCAGCGACGGCGCGCCGACGCCCGTCTTCACCACCGTGGCCGGCCTGCGGGCCCGCACGATCAGCCTCAACGCCCAGGCCATCGACGCCACGGACGGCGACAGCGCCGGCCGCTGGCGCGAGCTGCTGGCCGGGTCGGGCGTGCGCTCGGTCGCCGTCTCCGGCTCGGGCGTGTTCCGCGACGCGGCCTCCGACGCGGCGGTGCGCGACAGCTTCTTCGCCCAGACCGCCCGGACCTGGCGGCTGGTGATCCCCGACTTCGTGCAGCTGGAGGGGCCGTTCCTGGTGGCGGCCCTGGAATATGCCGGCGACCACGACGGCGAGGCCGCCTTCGCCCTGTCCCTGGCCTCGTCCGGGCCGGTGACGTTCACGGCGATCTGACGCGGCGCGGACCCCCTCCGGCCCTTCGGGCCACCTCCCCCAGAGGGGGAGGATCTAGACGGCGCGGATGCTCCCCCTCTGGGGGAGCTGTCGGCGAAGCCGACTGAGGGGGTCTCTCGCAGGGAGAAAACCACCATGCCCACCCCCAACCCCGCCCGCGGCGAGGTCGTCGTCCCGCTGGCCGGCGCGCCTCGCCGCCTGTGCCTGACCCTGGGCGCCCTGGCCCGCATCGAGGCCGTGCTGGGCCTGGACGACTGGAGCGCCCTGCCCGAACGGTTCGGCCGGCTGTCGGCGAGCGAGCTGGTGGCCGTCCTGGCCGCCCTGCTGGACGGCGGCGGCGAGGATCCGGCGGTGCTGGACGCCGCGCCGGTGTCGATCCCCGAGGCCGTCGCGGCCGTCGCCGCCGCCCTGGCGGCCTGCGCATGAACGCGCGCTGGCGGGCCGCCCTGCGCCTGGCGAGCGGGCGGCTGGCCCTCTCGCCCGAGGCCTTCTGGCGGCTGTCCCTGGCCGAGTGGCGGGCCCTGACCGAGGCGCCGGCCGCCCCGGTCCTGGACCGCGCGGCCCTGGACGCCCTGATCGCCCGATTTCCCGACGAGGAGCAACGATGAGCGACTTCGAGCAAGACGGCCTCGACGCCGTCCCCGCCCGCGCCGCCGAGGCCGCCGCGGCCCTGGCCGCCCTGCGCGCCCCGGCCGAGCAGGCCGCCCGGGCCATCGACGAGTCCTTCGCCAAGGCCGGGACCAGCCTGGCCCGCTCGCTGGCCCATGCGGCCGCCGACGGCAAGGTCAGCCTGTCCGAGCTGGCGCGGGCCGTGCTGGACGCGGTGTCGAGCGGTTCGGGCGGGGGCGGCGGCCTGGTCAAGGCCCTGGCCGGGGCGGTCGGCTCGGCCTTCTCCGGCGCGCGGGCCGACGGCGGACCGGTCGCGGCCGGCGGCGCCTACCTGGTCGGCGAGCGCGGCCCGGAGCTGTTCCGTCCCGCCGGCGCCGGCGCGATCGAACCCCTGGGGACCGGCGGCGGGGTCAATGTGACGATCAACGTCCAGGGCGGCGACGCGGCCGGCCTGGCCCGCTCCGACGCCCAACTGGCCCAGGCCCTGGCCCGGGCGGTGAGCCTGGGAGCGCGGCGGCTGTGATCAAAGGACCCTCTCCCATGGGGAGAGGGCAGGGTGAGGGGGTTCTGCGTTCGACGGCGGGCCGGCAGGACGCTCGTGAGAAAAGGGCGAGGGCGTAATCCCTCACCCTCCCACGACTGCGTCGCGGGCCCCTCCCTCTCCCTCTGGGAGAGGGCGCTTACAACGCCTAAGCCATCATCGGCGTCAGCGGCGGCTCGCCGTAGCGGTTCTCGCCGGCCTGGCCCTCGGCGACGCCCACCCACAGGGTGAAGGCGGCCACCGAGAGGAAGGCGATGGCGACGCTGACCAGCAGGCCCCCGACGCCGGCCAGGGCGGCCCAGCCGGTGTCGGTGTTGGTGATCTCGCCCAGGATCGCGCCGAAGCCGATCGACAGGGCCGAACCGAAGATCAGCACCGGCCCCAGCACGACCGGCACGAGTTGCCACCAGCCGCTGCGGCCCATGTCGTGCAGGCGCTTGGTGCAGAGGCACACCCAGGCGAAGACGGCGATCAGGCTGATCACCTGGCCGATCAGCGGGATCCAGCCGGCCACCACGTGGGCGCCCAGCAGCATCAGCCAGCCGATCCAGAACACCTGGCGGCCGATACGGCCCTCGGCCGAGAAGAACAGCGATTTCCAGTCCATTTCCAGCTCCCAATCTTGAGGATGAGATTAGGGCCGGCGCCGTCGCTGTTTAAGTGAATTGCAAGTCATGACGAGGGTTTAACCTGGGAGCGAGCGACGTAGGTCGGGGCGTGGGCGAGCCACACCAGAAAGCCCGCCCACAAGATCGCAAGGCTCAAGACGTCCAGCATCAAGCCGACGAAGGGCAGGACCTTGTCCAACTCGTCGGGTTTCCACGCGCCCGCCGCCACGTGGACCATCAGGGTCGCCGCGACCATGACGACCAGCCGGTCTGGCGTGCGTCCCTGATCGCGGAGCCGCTTGACGCAGAGACAGGCCAGGACATAGGCGCGCACGCCTAGGATCAGACCGAATGCGATCGCCGTCGACATGTCCAGGCCCTGGAGGGGCCCGTGAAACAGCGCCGTCACCGACAATTCGCTGACGATCGGGATCAGGGCCAGTTCCAACGTCGCCGAGCCGCTGACCAGCACCGCCGCCGCCGTCGACAATCCGGCCAGGCCCAGCAGGCCGACGGCGAAGGCGCGACCGTTGATGCGGCCGGTGGGATCGAGCAACAGTCTTAGCCAGTGCATCGGAGGTCTCTTCCCGGGTTAGAAGACCGGCCGCCGATCATGACCAAGAATGCCGCTCCGACCAGCGCGGTCGCCGCGATCTCTGCCACCATCGGCACGATCACCGCCATGCCCTCGCCGAACAGCGCGTAGGCCCACAGGCCCATCGCCCCGTGAATCAGCAGGCCGGCCAGGCCGAAAGCGACCAGCGGTCGGGCGCCCCATCCGGCGTCGCGCGACCGCTTCAGGAGCAGGCAGGCCGTGGCGTAGAGGCGCGCGGCGACGACCAGGATCGACGCGACCAGCGGAACGTCGGGCGCGACGGCGCCATAGGCGTGCGCCACGACGCCGCCGACGGCGAACGCCTCGCCGATCCCGGGAAGCGCGGCCGGCGCCACGTCGGGGGCGAACCGGATCAGCCCGACATAGACCGCCACGCTGACCACCGTCAGCTGCAGCAGGCCGCTCCAGAAGGCGCGCCGATCGATGGCGCCGCGCGGGTCGAACAGCAGGGGCAGGACGCGCATCGGCGGGCTTCTCCAGGTTTCCGACAGCTATAAGTGAATGTTCACTCACATGCAAGGAGCGGCGCCATGACCGCGTTTCACGAGACGCGCCTGCCCGCGCGCCTGGCCTTCGGCTGCACCGGGGGCGTCGAGCGGCGGACCCAGGTAACGACCCTGGCGTCGGGCTTCGAGCGGCGGTCCAGCCCCTGGGCCCAGGGGCGGCGGCGCTACCTGATCGGCACGGCGACGCGGCCGCTGGACGACGCCGCCGCCCTGATCGCCTTCTTCGAGGCGCGGCGCGGGCGGTTGCACGGCTTCCGGTTCCGCGACCCGGCCGACTGCCGCTCGTGCGCGCCCTCGGGCGCGCCGGCCGCCACCGACCAGCCGATCGGCACCGGCGACGGGGTCCGCAAGACCTTCGCCCTGGCCAAGACCTATGGGACCGGCGAGACGGCCGTGGTCCGGCCGATCACCAAGCCCGTGGCCGGCACGGTCAAGGTGGCGGTGGCCGGCGCGGCCCTGGCGGCCGGGGCCTTCGCGGTCGACGTGGCGACCGGCCTGGTGACCCTGGCGACCGCCCCGGCGGCGGGGGCGACGGTCACCGCCGGCTTCGAGTTCGACGTGCCGGTGCGCTTCGACGGCGACCGCATCGACGTGACCCTGGAAAGCTTCAACGCCGCCCGGGTCGGGGCCGTGGCCCTGGTCGAGGTCCGGGTCTGATGCGCGCGGTCCCGCCCGACCTAGCCGACCGCCTCGAGAGCGGGGCGGCCGGCCTGTGCCACGCCTGGATCCTGACCCGCGCCGACGGGGCGGTGCTGGGCTTCACCGACCACGACCGCGACCTGGTGGTCGAGGGCGTCGTCTGCAAGGCGGCCAGCGGCTGGACCGCCGGGGCGGCCGAGACGGCGGCCGGCCTGTCGCCGGGCCAGGCCGCGGCGGTCGGCGGCTTCGACGACGCGGCGCTGTCGGAGGCCGACCTGGCGGCCGGGCTCTATGACGGGGCGCGGGTGGAGTGTCGGGCGGTCGACTGGTCGGCGCCGCAGCTGGCCGTGCGGCTGTGGTCGGCCCGCGTCGCGGCGGCCAAGGCCGAGGGCGGGGCCTTCACCCTGGCCCTGGAAGGCCCGCTGGCGGCGCTGGACCGCGTGGCCGGACGCACCTTCGGCCGCACGTGCGACGCGGCGTTCGGCGACGCCCGCTGCGGGGTCGACCTCGCGGCCTTTCCCGGCGCGACCTGCGACAAGCGCTGGGCCACCTGCCGCGAGGTGTTCGGCAACGGCCTGAACTTCCGCGGCTTCCCGACCGCGCCGGGCGAGGACTTCCTGACGCTGTACCCCAGCGAGGGGGAGCGGAATGACGGGGGGCGGCGGTGAGCGACGCGACTTGCCCCCACCTGGCGGCTTCGCCGCCTGTCCGCCCCCGTAGGGGGCGGAGCGCTCTTCCCCCTCCGGGGGAAGACGATCGCGAAGCGATCCGTAGGGGGCAAGCGTTGGCCGCCGAGACGACGACCGGCCAGCGCGCCCTCCACGAAGCCCGCCTCTGGCTCGGCACGCCCTACCAGCACCAGGCGTCCCTGCGTGGCGTCGGCTGCGACTGCCTGGGCCTGGTGCGCGGCGTCTGGCGGGCCCTGCACGGCGCCGAGCCCGAGGTCCCGCCGCCCTACCGTCCGGACTGGGCCGAGCTGGGCGGGCGCGAGCTGCTGGGTCAGGCGCTGGAGCGCCGGCTGGTCCGGCTGGACCTGGCCGCCGCCCGCCCGGGCGACGTGCTGTTGTTCCGCATGGCGCCGGACGCCCCGGCCAGGCACTGCGCGATCGCCTCGGCCGACGACCGGATGATCCACGCCTATTGGGGCCGGGCCTGCGTCGAGAGCTGGCTGGGCCGTTGGTGGCGCGCGCGGCTGGTCGCGGCCTTTCGATTTCCCGAACCCTGAAGGACACCCCATGGCCCAGGTCATTCTCTCCGCCGTCGGCACGGCCGTGGCGGGTCCCGTCGGCGGCGCGATCGGCCTGGCGGTCGGGGCGGCGATCGACAACGCCGCGCTCGACGCCCTGACGCCGGCCCGCCGGACCGGTCCGCGCATTCCCGAGCTGCGGCTGTCGGGGGCGGCCGAGGGCGCGCCGATGGCGGCGGTGTTCGGCCGGGCCCGGGTGGCCGGCCAGGTGATCTGGGCGGCGCGGTTCAAGGAGCGCTGGGTCGACGGCCGGTCGGGCGGTGGCAAGGGATCACGCACCACCAGCGCCGCCTACAGCTTGTCGTTCGCCGTCGCCGTCTGCGAGGGCCCGATCGACGGCATCGGCCGGGTCTGGGCCGACGGCAAGCCGATGGACATGGCCGGGGTGGTCATGCGCGTCCACACCGGGGCCGAGGACCAGCTCCCCGATCCGCTGATCGCCGCCGTCGAAGGGGACGCCCCGGCCTATCGCGGCACGGCCTATGTGGTGTTCGAGGACCTGCCGCTGGGCGTCTACGGCAATCGCCCGCCGCAGCTGTCGTTCGAGGTGTTCCATCGGCCGCGCGCCAGCGGCGCGCCTGCGGGTCTCGAGGAAAGGCTGAAGGGCGTCTGCCTGATCCCGGGGGCGGGCGAGTTCGTCTACGCCACCGACCTGGTGATGCGCCGCGACGGCCTGACCCGGACCACGGCCGAGACCCTGAACAACACCGAGGGCCGCCCCGACCTGGTGGTGTCGCTGGACCAGCTGCAGGCCCAGCTGTCGAAGGTCGAAGAGGTGACCCTGGTGGTGGCCTGGTTCGGCGACGACCTGCGCTGCGGGTCGTGCGCGATCCGGCCCAAGGTGGAGCAGGCGGCCAAGGCGACGCTCCCGTTCGACTGGCGGGTCAACGGGATCGACCGGGCCGGCGCGGCCTTGGTCTCGACGAATGGCGGCGGCCCGGCCTATGGCGGCACGCCGGCCGACCGGGCCGTGCTGCAGGCGATCGCCGAGCTGAAGCGGCGCGGCCTGAAGGTCACCCTCTATCCGTTCGTGCTGATGGACGTGCCGGCCGGCAATGCGCTGCCGGATCCGTACGGCGGCGCGGCCCAGGGCGCCTATCCCTGGCGCGGGCGGATCACCTGCCATCCCGCCGCCGGCCGGCCGGGCTCGCCCGACAGGACGCCCGCCGCCGGGGCCCAGGTCGCCAGCTTCTTCGGCGCGGCCACGGCGGCCCAGTTCGGCGCGGCGGACGGCCTGCCGACCTATTCCGGCCCGGCCGGCGACTGGGGACTGCGGCGGATGCTGCTGCACTACGCCAAGCTGGCCCAGCTGGCGGGCGGGGTGGACGGCTTCATCCTCGGCTCGGAGCTGCGCGGCCTGACCACGGTGCGCGACGGCGCCTCGTCCTATCCGGCCGTGGCGGCGCTGAAGAGCCTGGCCGGCCAGGTCCGCGCCTTGCTGGGGCCGGCGACGAAGCTGGGCTACGCCGCCGACTGGAGCGAGTATTTCGGCCACCAGCCGGCCGACGGCTCGGGCGACGTCCACTTCCACCTCGACCCGCTGTGGAGCGACGCCAACATCGATTTCGTCGGGATCGACTTCTATCCGCCGCTGGCCGACTGGCGCGACGGCGACGACCACCTGGACGCCGGGCAGGGCGGGCCGCACGACCCGGCCTATCTGCGGCGGGGCCTGGCCGGCGGCGAGGGCTTCGACTGGTTCTACGCCTCGGACGCCGATCGCCTGGCCCAGGTCCGCACCCCGATCACCGACGGCGCCTACGCCGAGCCCTGGGTGTTCCGGCCCAAGGACCTGCTGTCGTGGTGGAGCCGGCCGCACTTCGACCGTCCCGGCGGCGTGCGGGCCGCGTCGCCGACCGCCTGGGTCCCCCGGTCCAAGCCGCTGCGGCTGGTCGAGTTCGGCTGCGGCGCGGTCGACAAGGGCGCCAACGCGCCGAACCTGTTCGTTGACCAGAAGAGCGCCGAGAGCGCCCTGCCGCCGTTCTCGGACGGGACCCGCGACGAGGTCGGCCAACGGCGGGCGCTGGAGGCGGTGCTGGCCCACCTGGCCGACCCGGCCGGCAATCCGGTGTCGCCGGCCTATGGCGGGCCGATGATCGAGGCGGCGGCCGCCTGGTGCTGGGACGCCCGGCCGTTCCCGGACTTCCCGGCCCGCAGCGGCGTCTGGGCCGACGGGCCGAACTGGGCCCTGGGCCACTGGCTGAACGGCCGGGCCGGGATCGCGCCGCTGCCCGAGCTGGTCGCCGCCCTGGCCCGGCGGGCCGGCGCGGCGGTCGATCCGGGCGAGGCCGGCGGCGCCATCGTCGGCTACGTGGTCGACCGGCCCATGCGGCTGCGCGACGCCCTGGCCCCGCTGCTGGAGGCGTTCGCCCTGGACCCGGTCGAGCGCCAGGACGGCGTCGTGCTGGCCGGCCGCTCGGGCGCGGCGGCCCTGGCCCTGGGCGACGACGACCTGGCCTGGCCGGAGGATCGCGCCGCGCCGCTGACCAGCGCCCGGACCCTGTCGGCCCCGGTCCAGGCCCTGCGCCTGCGCTTCATCGACGCCGCCCGCGACTACCAGACCGGGTCGGTGATCGTCCGCCGCGAGGGCGGGCCCAATCCTGGAGAAGGGAGCGCCGACCTCGACGCGCCGCTGGTGCTGGCCGCCGCCGACGCCCGGGCCGTGGCCGAGCGCCTGCTGGCCGCCGCCGATCCGCGTGAGGCGACCGTCCACCTGTCGCCGCTGGCCGCCCTGCGCCTGGAGCCCGGCGACCGGCTGGACCTGGATAGCCAGGCCTGGCGGGTGACGCGGATCGACCTGGACGAGCACCCCCGCGCCCAGCTGGCGCCGGTGGCCGATCCGGTGCGGGCAGGCGGGGACCTCGACTGGTCGCCCGCCGCGCCGCGCGAGGTCCCCGGCCCGCCGGCGCTGCACGTGCTGGACCTGCCGGGCCAGGCGGACGAGCGGCCGCTGGTGGCGGTGGCGGCCTCGCCCTGGCGGGCCTTCGACGTCCAGGCCGGCGTCGGCGTCGAGGCCTTGCGCGTGCGCGCCACGGCCGCCGTTCCGGCCACGGTGGGCGTCACGGGCTCGGACCTGCCGGCCGGTCCCTTGCACCGCTTCGACCACGCCACGCGGCTGACCGTGCGGCTGGAGGGCGCGGCCCCGGTCAGCCGCGACCGCTCGGCCGTCCTGGCCGGCGCCAACGCCGTGGCCGTGCGCGGCGCGGGCGGTGAGTGGGAGATCCTGCAGTTCCTGGTCGCCGAGCCGGTCGGCGCCGACGCCTGGATCCTGTCGGGCCTGCTGCGCGGCCAGGCCGGCAGCGACCCGGCCATGGCCGCCCTGACCCCGGCCGGGGCGGCGGTGGTGGTGCTGGACGAGGCCCTGGTCCGCGCCGACCTGGCCCTGGCCGAGCGCGGCCTGCCCCTGACCTGGCGCGCCGCCCCGGCTGGCGGTCCGGCCTCGGGCCCCTCGATGAGCCAGGCGGTCGAGACCTGGCGCGGCCGGGCGGCCCGACCCTGGTCGCCGGCCCATCTGCGGGCGCGGGCCCAGGGCGGCGACACGGTCGTGACCTGGATCCGCCGCGCGCGCCTGGCCGGCGACGGCTGGGACGCCGAGGTCCCGCTGGGCGAGGAGCGCGAGGTCTATCGCGTCGAGGTCCTGGACGGCGAGACCGTGGTCCGGACGGCCGAGACGACCACGCCGAGCGTCACCTACACGGCCGCCCAGCGCGCCGCCGATTTCCCCGCTGGACCGACCGGGGCCCTGGCTGTCAGGGTGGCCCAGGGCTCGGCCCTGTATGGCTGGGGCGCGGTGTCGCGGGTCTCTCTGTGATAATAATGCAACATAACGCTTGCGCGCCGCGCCGAACGGCCTAATTGAGGCGTTCGCCTGTTTGAACTGACGTGAGGAGCCTCCTTGGCGCGCGACCCCTATCTGGAGCTTGGCGTTTCCCGCACCGCGAGCGCGGCGGAAATCCGCAAGGCGTTCCACAAG
>Ga0209758_1002865_pt1 | contig 16738 bp, 17 predicted proteins | sample AraplaMF_Col_mMF_FD_184258 | JGI IMG/M metagenome (GOLD analysis project Ga0209758, IMG submission 184258) | Arabidopsis root microbial communities from the University of North Carolina, USA - plate scrape MF_Col_mMF (SPAdes) (version 2) | ecosystem: Host-associated > Plants > Roots > Endosphere... | reverse complement strand
GTCACAGCCATGATTGCCGCATTCGCGATCAGCCCGGCATATTCGATGACCCCGACGGAGCAGCAGCAGGGCTCCGCGATGTCGGCGCGGGCCATGGTCCCGAAGAAGCAAGCCGTCCGCCCGGCCAAGCCGGCGCCGCACCGGCTGGTGATCCAGGTCAACCAGAACGATCCTGCCGTGATGAATCTGGCGCTCAACAACGCAACCAACGTGCTCGACTACTACCGCAAGAAGGGCGAGGAGGCCGACGTCGAGATCGTGGCGTTCGGGCCCGGACTGCACATGCTGCGCAAGGACACGACGCCGGTCGCAGACCGCATTCACGCCATGAACGAGCTCGCCTTCCCGAGCAAGATCCGCTTCGCCGCATGCGGCGTCACCCGGGAAGGGATGGAGAAGAAGGAAGGCAAGCCGCTGGAGCTGCTGCCGGAGGCGTCCATGGTGCCCTCCGGCGTCGTCCACATGATGGAGCTGCAGGAGAAGGGCTGGAGCTAAGTCCGGCCGTAGACGGGGCAAAGCATGGGAGGCCACGATGATGCGCAAGCTTCTGTTCACACTGGCCTTGTCGTTGCTCGCGCTGCCTGCGTCCGCGCAGAATGCCAACAGGGCCGGCGGCGAAAAACGCTCCGTCGAACGTGCTGCACCCGCGCCGGTGCGCGTCAGCCGCGCCGCGCGCCCCGTTCAGCCGCGGAGCGCGGAAGCGGAGGTGAGGGATCGCATCAATGCCGGCTCGGTCGGTCTCGCAGCCGGGTTGCTGGAAGGCGCGCCGCTGCGCTTCGCCACCGAGATATCGCGCGTCGTCAACGACGGCGGCAAGGTCAACGTGCTTCCGATCGTAACGCGCGGACCGACCGAGAACGTCAACGATCTGCTCTATCTCAAGGGGATCGACGTCGCGATCATCAACAGCGATTCGCTCGATGAGTACCGCGCCCAGGTGCCGGAGATCGGAAACCGTATCGTCCACGTGATGAACCTGTTTCCGTCGGAGCTGCACGTCTTCGCGCGTCCGGAAATCAAATCGCTCGCCGACCTCGCCGGCAAGAAGGTGAATTTCAACACGCAGGGCACCGCCGCCGCCTATTCCGGTCCGCTCATTTTCAGCCGCCTCGGCATCGCCGTCGAGAAGACGTTCGTGCCGCACCCGGTTGCGCTCGAGCAGATGCGCAAGGGTGAGATGGCGGCCGTGGTCTTCGTCACCTCCAAGCCGGTGGACGCATTCGTGAAGCGCAAATGGGACGAGGGCTTCAAGTTCCTGCCGGTCCCCTTTGGCCCTGGATTGATCGATTATTACGTGCCTGCCGCGCTGACGTCGGCCGATTATCCGGCGCTGGTGCCCGCGGGAGAAACGATCGAGACGATCGCGGTGCCGACCGTTCTGGTCGCCTACAACTGGACCCCGGGTTCGCCGCGCCATGACCGTGTGACCGCCTTCGTGAATGAGCTGTTCGGCAAGCTCGACGCGTTGCGCGTGTCCGGCTTTGATCCGAAATGGAAGGATGCCGATCCCCAGGCCAGTGTTCCCGGACTGCAGCGCCTGAAGGCGGCCGAGAGTTGGCGGGATCCGCAGATGGCCAATCGGACCGCGCGTCCATGAAGCGGCTCGCCGCTCTCCTGTTCGCCATGATCGAGATCGCGGAAGTCCACGGTCAATCCGCGTCCAGCACGCTCAAGGGCCTCGACGAGTGCTTCGCGCAGACGCGCAACGCCGAAGCTGCCTGCGATCAAGCCGGCGGCGACAACGCGGCGCGCCTCGGCTGCAGGTTGAAGGCGCATAGTGCGGAGAAGCAATGCCTCGACAATCTGTTCGCGAGCAAGGACGAGGCCAGGCAGTCCGGCGAGGTGCCTGCGAAGCCGCGCGTCCGAGCGCCGGCCGCATCCGAGCCGCCGTCGACGGCGGCACGTCCAAATCGGGATGATCCGACCGCAGCATTGCCGGCTGCACAGGGATGGCTGATCAGCGAGACCACGTCGCCGCGGGACTTCTCGCCGCTGTTCGTGGCCAAGCTGTACGCGCTTCTTCCCGTGCCCGCCGACGCGCCCCAGACCCTGGTCCTGCGATGCCGGAACCAGCGGACCGAGATGTCCCTCGGCGCCAACGGCGTCTGGCGCGCCTCGCGCGGCGGTGACGTCGAAGTCGTGATGTCCTCCGATAGGGCGGCGGCAAGACCGCTGCGCTGGCGATTGGCGGTCGATGGCCGCACCGCCTTCATGACTGACGATCCGGTCGATCTGATCCGCGCGCTCGACGGCGGGCGGGTGTCGATTGCCGTGACCGATGGTGCGGGTCGCACCATCAGCGCGACCTTCGACCTCGCCGGTATCGACATGGTCCGCGCCAGGCTTGCGAATGCCTGCCGCTGGCCGAATGCGACGGTCGAATCCCGAGGGCGGTGACGGCATCCGGCTTGCAAGGCTCGAACGTCTTCCGGGCGGATCTTTCAACGATTCGATCGATGACCCGGGCGCCAAGGACGACGCAGCGTTCAGAGCGACCATAGCGGCTAAACTTTGCTCACGTGTCGGTCGGACGCGCGCATGCGCATTGTCGTTCGGGCATACCGGAATCCATGCGCCGTCATTCGCAGTTTGCAGCGATGACGCTTCACCTCGCGCCGGGGTCGTCGATCCCGCTGGCCCACGGTGCGGCGCCGGATTTTCTGGTCTAGCGCATGACGTTGAACGAACTCGCGGTGCGTCCCGGCGTCAGCCGGGCCCCGGCTGGAGGCTGGAGCGGGCGCGAGCGCATCCGTGGGCGTAGTTCAATGGTAGAACGGCAGCTTCCCAAGCTGCATACGAGGGTTGGATTCCCTTCGCCCGCTCCAGGCTCTATTTCGGCAAGCTTCGCAGAAACTCTACGATCGCCGCGTTCACCTCCGCGGGCCGCTCCTGCTGCGTCCAGTGTCCGCAGCCTGGCAGCATGCTGATCTCGCGGAGCTGCGGCACCCATGTCTTCATGCTGGCGAGGTGCTCTGCGGCGCCGGGGAAGGCGATGACCATGTCGTGGTCGCCGGCGATGTAGAGCGAGGGCACGATCACCTTCACGCCCTCGAAGGCCCCCATCAGCTCCCAGTTGCGATCGATGTTGCGGTAGTAGTTGAGCGGCCCGCGGAAACCGCTGCGGGCAAATTCGGCGCCGTAATAATCGAGATCGGCGGCGCTCAGCCATGATGGCAGAGGCACCTGAACCTTCGGCAGCAAGCCGTCCTTGCGTGAGACCATTCCGACGCCGACGGTCCTGCCGGCGCGCTCGGCATTGGCGCGGATCGCCGCGGCTCCTTCGCCGGAGGCGCCATAGAGCATGGCAGCCAACGTCGCACGCGGATCGCGTTCGAATTCGGCTTCGGCTGCGCCCGGCTCCTGGAAATACAACTGATAGAACTGCGCATCCGCCGTCTGCGGCATGACACTGGTCGGCCGCACCGGGCTTCGTGGGCGATAGGGGACGCTGAGGATGGCGGCGGCGCGAAAACGATCGGGCCGTAGGCGTGCCGTGTGCCAGGCGATGGTCGCCCCCCAATCGTGACCGACAATGACCGCGTGCTTCGCCTCAAGGGCATCGAGCACGCCGACGAGATCGCCGACCATGTGGAAGATCGTGTACTGGTCGATCGCCTCGGGCTTGTCGCTCTTGCCGTAGCCGCGCATGTCGGGCGCGACGGCGTGGTAGCCGGCTGCGGCCAGCGCCTTGAGCTGGTGGCGCCAGGAGTACCAGCCTTCCGGAAAGCCGTGGCAGAGCAGCACCATCGGTCCTTCGCCCTGCTCGGCGATGTTGAGACTGATGCCATTGGCCTTGATTGTCCGCTGCGTCGGCTCGCTCATGTCATGAGTCTCCCCGGGCATTGTTGTTCAGCGTATCCTAGACGTTTGCTGCGCGCCGCGCAAAAATTCCAATATATTAGCCTCTCGGTCCCGGCACGCGCCGCTGCTCCGGCCTAAGCTCCATTTGCCCGGCGGATGCGGTCCATGTGCCGGGCGATGTTCGGATAGAGGCCATGGACCAGCAAAAACTCGATCGTGCGATCGGTCGTCGCTTGAAGACTCTGAGGACGCAGGCGGGCATGACGTTGAACGAACTCGCAGCGCGCTCCGGCGTCAGCCGGGCCATGATCGGGCGGGTGGAGCGGGCACAGAGCAGCGCGACGGCGGCGCTGCTCAACAAGCTCTGCGCGGCGCTCGACGTCACGCTCAGCGACGTCGTCGCGCTCGCGGAGAAGCCGCCGGAGCGCCTGATGCGGCTGGCCGACCAGCCGCATTGGCGCGATCCCGACAGCGGCTACCGCCGCCGTCACGCCTCGCCGCCGGATGCGGCCAGCGGCATCGAGATTATCGTGGTCGACCTACCGGCCGGCGCGCGCGTGTCCTACAGCCCCTGGGGCCGCAACGCCTTCACTCAGCAGCTCCTGATGCTGGAGGGAGCGGTCTGCGTGCATATCGACGCCAAGACCGTGCGCCTGCGCGACGGCGACTGTCTCGACTTCGACGTGATGCGCGCCGTGACCTTCGAGAACGAAACCAAACAGGACGCGCGCTACGTCATCATCACGCGGCGCGGCACTTCTTACGGGAAAATGTGATGCCGCTGGTCGTACGGGATGCCACGCTGGAAGATGCGGAGGATATTCTCGCCATCTACAATTACGCCGCGGTCCACACCACGGCGGTCTGGACCGACGGCGCGGCCGATCTCGCCTCGCGGCGCGCATGGATGTCCGCGCGGCAGGAGGCCGGCTACCCCGTGTTGGTCGCGATGAAGGGCAGGGACGTGGTCGGCTTCGCGTCATTCGGCGATTTCCGCCCCTTTCCCGGCTATCGCCACACGGTCGAGAACTCCATCTATGTCGACCAGCGGTACCACCGGGCGGGCATCGGCCGCAGCCTGATGATCGCGTTGATCGAGCGCGCCGCGCTGCTGAACAAGCACATCATGGTTGCGGCGATCGAGGCCTCGAATTCCGCCTCGATTGCGCTGCACGAATCGTTTGGCTTTGCCGAGGTCGGCCGTATGCCTGAAGTCGGCTGCAAGTTCGGCCGCTGGCTCGACATGGTCTTGATGCAGAAGCAACTGGCAGGTGACGTCAAGCCATGACGATGCAGATCCGCACCGGCGACACTTTCGATCCGCGCGTCATCGCGCTGCTCGATTATCACGTCACGGCGGCACGGGCGCAGACCGCGCCGGGCAGCGCCCATGCGCTCGACCTCGCGGGGCTCCGCGCCAGCGACATCGCGTTCTGGACCGGCTGGGACGGCGACACGCTGGTCGCCACCGGCGCGCTGAAGACGCTTCCCGCCGGCCACGGCGAGGTGAAGTCGATGCACACGCTCCAGACCACCCGGCGGCGCGGCCATGGCGGCCAGATGCTCCGCCACATCATCGCGCAGGGCCGCGCGCGCGGCTTGAGCCGGCTCAGCCTCGAGACCGGCTCTTGGGATTATTTCAAGCCGGCGCATGCGCTCTACCAGGCGCACGGTTTTGTGCTCTGCGGCCCGTTCGAGGGCTATGTCGAGGATCCCAACAGCCTGTTCCTGACGCTGGATCTGACCTCGGGCTGACCTGCCGGCCCAGGTGGCCGATTCAACCCGGGCACGAAAACGCTCTCTTATCCCTCAAAATGAGTTGCGTACCTCAAAACACCTCTGCTAGCCTTCAGGCATGGCCGAGACGCTCACCACCGCCGCCTTGACGCTGAAGGATATCGCCCGCGAGGCGGGCGTCAGTCTCGCGACCGTGGACCGCGTCCTGCACAACCGCCCGGGCGTGCGGCCGGACACGGTCCGCCGCGTCAGGGAGGCGATCGACCGCAACGCCTTTCAGCCGCATGTGGCGGCCGCGGAGCTCGCGCGCAGCCGGGCCCGCCGCTTCGCCTTCGTGATGCCGTCGGGGCCGAACCCGTTCATGCAGCAGATCGAGGCCTATCTCGGCGAAATGTCGGCCTGGCTCTCGGCCCGCCGCCTCAAGGTCGAGATGGTCGCCACCGACGTGTTCGATCCGTCCGTGCTCGCGGCCTCGCTGGAGGCGCTGTCCGGCGATTACGACGGTGTTGCCGTGGTGGCGCTGGATCATCCCACCGTCCGGGCCGCGATCAACGACATCGTCGATGCCGGCACCAAGGTCGTGACACTGGTCTCGGATGTGCCGTCCTCGCGCCGCCAACACTATGTCGGCATCGACAACATCGCCGCAGGGCGCACCGCAGGTGCGCTGGTCGGGCGGCTGGCCGGCGGGCGAGCGGGCAAGGTGGCCGTCGTCGCGGGATCGCAGGGCCTGCGCGACCATGCCGAGCGCATCTTCGGCTTCAACCAGGTCATGGCCGCCGAATTCCCCGGCCTCAGCGTGCTGCCGGTGCTCGAAGGGCGCGACGAGGACGCGCGCTCGGAGCAAGTGCTGGCACGGCTGTTGGGCAAGCATGCTGACATTGTCGGCCTCTATAACGTCGGCGCCGGCACGCAGGGCGTCGCCAAAGCGCTGACCGACAAGGCGTTGAGCGAGGCCGGCCGCGACAAGGTCGTGTTTGTCGGGCACGACGTCACCGCGCTGACGCGCCGGCTGCTGCTGCAGGGGGTGATGGATGCCGCGATCTCGCAGAATCCGGGGCATGAGGCGCGCGCCGCCGTGCGCGTGCTGCTCGCGCTCGCCCGCGGCGAGCCGATCCTGCGCGAGCAGGAGAAGATCAGGATCGACATCGTGATGCGGGACAATCTGCCTTAGCGACGGAACGTCGAACGGCAATTTGCGGGGAAGGCGGCACCAAGCCCGCACACCGCGACAGGCGAAAGGGAGGGTGGTGTGTATCTCGGACTGGACATCGGCACATCCGGTGTGAAGGCGGTGCTCGTCAACGATGCCGGCGCGGTGATCGCGACGGCGTCGCGCGAACTGACGCTGTCGCATCCGGCGCCGCTATGGTCCGAGCAGGATCCCGATGCCTGGGTCGCGGGCGCAATCGGCGCGGTCGACGATCTCGCCAGCCGCCAACCGCGCGAGGTTGCTGCAGTCGCCGGCATCGGACTGTCGGGGCAGATGCACGGCGCGACGCTGCTCGGTGAGGATGGCCGGCCGCTGCGTCCCGCCATCCTCTGGAACGACGGCCGCTCGCAGGCCGAATGCGCCGCGCTGGAACGGCGCTGTCCGTCGCTGCACATGATCGCCGGCAATCTTGCGATGCCCGGCTTCACCGCGCCAAAACTGCTCTGGGTCGCACGGCACGAGCCGAAAATATTTGCGCGCGTCGCCAAGGTGCTGCTGCCGAAAGCCTATGTCCGCTATCGCCTGACCGGCGAGATGGTCGAGGACATGTCGGACGCGGCCGGCACGCTGTGGCTCGACGTCGGAGAGCGCCGCTGGTCGGCGCTGCTGCTGCATGCGACCGGTCTCGATCTCCACCACATGCCGCGCCTCGTCGAGGGCAGCGCGGTGAGCGCTGTGCTCGCGCCGGACTACGCGCAGCGCTGGGGCATGGCGAAGAACGTCGTGGTGGCCGGCGGTGCCGGCGACAACGCGGCGAGCGCGATCGGGCTCGGCGCGATTGCGCCCGGCGATGCCTTCCTGTCGCTCGGCACATCCGGCGTGCTGTTCCGCGTCACCGACCGCTTCGCGCCGGCGCCGGCATCCGCAGTGCATGCCTTCTGTCACGCGCTGCCCGGGCTCTGGCACCAGATGGGCGTGATGTTGTCGGCGGCGGCGTCGCTCGCCTGGCTCTCCGGCGTGATAGAGACGCCGGCCGCTGCGCTGTTGGCGCCGCTCGGCGAACGTGTCGACGGGCCGAGCCCGATCAAATTCCTGCCCTATCTCGATGGCGAGCGCACGCCGCACAACGATGCCGCCGCCAGCGGCGCCCTCGTCGGCCTGCGCGGGGCCACAGGCCGCAGCCAGATCGTTCAGGCCGTGCTCGAAGGCGTCGCCTTCGCGGCGCGCGACAATCTGGCGGCCTTGAGCGCGGCGAGCGGGCCGGTCGGCGAAGTCGATCTGGTCGGCGGCGGCTCGCGCTCGCCGTTATGGGCGCAAATCTGCGCCGACGTGCTCGGCATTCCCGTCCACCGCGTCGAGGAAGGCGAGGTCGGTGCTGCGCTCGGCGCCGCCAGGCTCGGGAGGCTTGCCGCCACCGGAGAAGATCCCACCGAGGTCTGCACCCGCCCGCGACGGCTTGCGAGCTTCGCGCCGCGCCCATCCGTGACCGCCGCCTATGACGAGGCCTATCGCCGCTGGCGCGCGCTCTATCCCGCATTGAAGGAGACTCCTTAAGTGAACGCGTCAGCCAAATTCTTCGATGCAACGATGCCCGTCGCCTTTGTCGGCAAGGATGCGGCGAACACGCATGCCTTCCGCTGGTACGACAAGGACCGCATCGTCCATGGCCGCCGGATGGAGGATCACTTACGCTTTGCGGTCTGCTACTGGCATTCGCTGTGCTGGCCCGGCGGCGATCCGTTCGGCGGCGAGACCTTCCTGCGGCCCTGGCACCACGGCACCGACGCGATGGCCATGGCGCGCGCCAAGGCCGATGTCGCCTTCGAGCTGTTCCGCCTGCTGGATGTGCCCTTCTTCACCTTCCACGACGTCGATGCGGCGCCGGAAGGCAATTCGCTTGGCGAGTCCGTCGCCAATCTCAACGCGATTGCTGATGTTTTCGAAGCGAAGATGGCCACGGCAAAAGTCCGCCTGCTCTGGGGCACCGCGAATCTGTTCACGCATCGCCGCTACATGGCGGGCGCTGCGACCAATCCGGACCCTGACATCTTCACCTACGCGGCCGGCCAGGTCCGCGCGGCGCTGGAGGTGACGCACCGGCTCGGCGGCCAGAACTATGTGTTGTGGGGCGGGCGCGAGGGCTATGAGACGCTGCTCAACACCGATCTGAAGCGCGAGCTCGACCAGCTCGGCCGTTTCATCTCGCTCGTCGTCGAGCACAAGCACAAGATCGGCTTTAAGGGGCCGATTCTGATCGAGCCGAAGCCGAAGGAGCCGACCAAGCATCAATACGACTTCGACGTCGCCACCTGCTACGGCTTCCTCGAACGCTACGACCTGCTCAAGGACGTCAAGCTCAACATCGAGCAGAACCACGCCATTCTCGCCGGCCACTCCTTCCATCACGAGGTCGCGCTGGCCGAGGCGCTCGGCGTGTTCGGCTCGCTCGACATCAACCGCGGCGACGATCTGCTCGGCTGGGACACCGACCAGTTCGCGATGAACGTCGGTGAGCTGGCGCTGGTGTTCCACGAGATCCTGAACCGCGGCGGTTTCACCACGGGCGGGCTCAATTTCGACGCCAAGATCCGCCGCCAGTCGATCGACCCCGATGATCTCATTCACGCCCATGTCGGCTCGATGGATGCCTGCGCACGCGCCTTCCTCGCCGCCGCCGACATGCTCGATGCCGGCGCCCTGACCGCGCCGCTCGCCACGCGCTATGACGGATGGGCCGGGCCAGAGGGCCGCGCCATTCTCGGCGGACAGCGCTCGCTCGCCGATCTCGCTGACCGCGCGATGGGTGCCGGATTCGATCCGCAGCCGCGCTCGGGGCGGCAGGAATATCTGGAATCCCTGGTCAACCGCTACGTCTGAGGAACGCCGCTGATGGCAAGCGCTGACGCAACACCGGTTCTTGAGCTCTCCGGCATCGGCAAGGAGTTCGGCGCGATCCGCGCGCTGCACGATGTCGACATGCAGGTCCTTCCGGGCGAGGTGGTCGGCCTGATGGGCGACAACGGCGCCGGAAAATCGACGCTGGTCAAGATCATTGCCGGCAATTTCCGTCCCACGCATGGCGAGATCCGCTTTGCCGGCAGCGCGGTCCATTTCAACCGGCCCGTCGATGCGCGTGCTGTCGGCATCGAGGTGGTCTATCAGGACCTCGCGCTCGCGGACAATTTGTCCGCAGCAGCCAATGTCTTTCTTGGCCGCGAGCTGAAGCGCAAATTCGGACCGCTCGCCTTGCTCGACCACAAGGCGATGGCGGCGCGGGCGCTGGAGCTGTTCGGCGAGCTGCGCTCGGAGACGCGCCCGGACGATCTCGTCAAGCAGATGTCCGGCGGCCAGCGCCAGGCGGTCGCGATCGCGCGGACCAGGCTCTCCAATGCGCGGCTGGTGATGATGGACGAGCCGACCGCCGCGATCTCGGTGCGCCAGGTCGAGCAGGTGCTCGGGCTGATCCACCGGCTCAAGGAGCAGGGCGTCGCCGTGATGCTGATCTCGCACCGCATGCCCGACGTGTTCGCGGTGTGCGACCGCGTCATCGTCATGCGCCGCGGCGAGAAGCGGGCCGACAAGCCGATCCACCAGACCTCGCCGGAGGAAGTCACGGCTCTCATCACCGGCGCGAAGGAGGCGGCGTGATGGCCATGCCCATGGAATCCCCGATCACCTTCTCCAATGTCGGCAAGATCAGATGGTGGCAGCGCGGCATCTTCGCCTCGCAGACCGGCTACGTGCTGCTCGCGCTGGCGGTGCTGCTGGTGATCATGCATTTCGCCAGCCCGTACTTCTTCACCCAAGGCAACATGCAGAACGTGGCGAAGAATTTCTCCTTCATCGCCATCGCCACGCTCGGCGTCACCTTCGTCATCATCACCGGCGGCATCGATCTGTCCGTGGGATCGATGATGTGCTTCTCCGCCATGATCACCTCGATGGTGATGACCGAGCTGTCGGCGCCGGGCTCGCCCCTGGTGCACATGGCGGCCGACGGCAAGACGGTGCTGGCCAATGTGCCCGGCCTGATCCTGCTGATCTCGATCCTCGCGGGCCTCGGCGTCGCGCTGATCGCGGGCCTCGTCAACGGCTTCTGCATCGCCGTGCTCGGCCTGTCGCCCTTCGTCACCACGCTCGGCATGCTCTCGATCGTGCGCGGGCTCGGCTATGTCGTCTCCAACGGCCGCGGCAGTTTCCCGGGCGGGCCGGATGCCGATTACTTCTACGCGCTCACCTCGGGCGACGTGCTCGGCGTACCCGCGCCGTTCATCTATCTCGTGATTCTCGCGCTGGCGATGGCCGTGGTGTTGCATCATAGCGCGTTCGGCCGCCACGTCTTCGCGCTCGGCGGCAACGAGAACGCGGCCGAGCTCACCGGCATCCCGGTGGTGCGGGTGAAGATCGAGGTCTACGTGATCTGCGCACTCGCCGCGGGCCTCCAGGGCATCATCATTTCCGGCTGGCTCGGATCGGCGCCGGCCAACATGGCGACCTCCTACGAGCTCAACGTGATCGCGGCGGCCGTGATCGGCGGCGCCAACCTTGCCGGCGGCATCGGTGGCCCGCTCGGCGCCATCGTCGGCTGCGTGCTGCTCGAAGTGATCCGCAACGGTCTCGTGCTGGCGCAGGTTTCCTCCTATTGGCAGCAGACGCTGGTGGGCGTGATCATCATCCTGGCCGTGCTGGTCGACCGCATCCGCTCGCGGATGACCTGACGTGACGTCATCCCGGGGAGGCAACGAAAATGCCGCCTGTCCGCTTCCCGGGCGCTTTCGAGAGGATAGGCACCAAACAAGGGTGGAGGAGACAATGAGGAAACTTCTTCTTGCCGGCATCGCCGTTGCGATGATGGCGACGCCGGCGTTCGCCGCGAACTACCGCTTCGTGATCGTGCCCAAGGCGATGAACAATCCGTTCTTCGACTTCGCGCGCGACGGATGCCTGAAGCGCGCCAAGGAGCTCGGCAACATCGAGTGCATCTACAAGGGGCCGGTGGAGCACGAGCCGGCAACGCAGGCGCAGATCATCCAGGACTTCGTGACCCAGAAGGTCGACGGCCTCGCCATCTCGGTCGCCGACGTCGCGGCCATGACCAAGTCGATCGAGGCGGCGACGGCCGCCGGCATCCCCGTCATCACCTTCGATGCCGATGCGCCGGGCTCCAAGCGCATCGCCTATATCGGCACCAACAACAAGGAGTTCGGCGTCGCCCTCGGCAAGGAATTGCTGAAGATGCGGCCCGAAGGCGGCAAGTATGCGATGGTCTCGGGCGGTCCCGGCGCCAAGAACCTGGCCGAGCGCGTCGACGGCGTGCGCGAGGCGCTGAAGGGTTCGAAATGGACCGAGGTCGCGGGCTCCCCGACCTTCTGCAACGACGATCCGGCGCTGGCAGTCCAGCAGATGACGGACATGCGCACCGCGACGCCCGATCTCGCCGCCATCGTGCCGATCGGCGGCTGGCCGATGTTCGCCCCCGAAGGCTTCAAGGCGTTCGCCAGCAGGAACAAGAAGGACATCGATTCCGGCAAGTTCACGCTGGTCGTTGCCGACACGCTGAAGATGCAGCTCGAGCTGCTGCGTGACGGCTACGCCAACGCGCTGGTCGGCCAGCGCCCGTTCGAGATGGGCGAGAAGGCGATGGACACGCTGCTCGCCATCAAGAAGGGCGAGAAGGTTCCTGAGATCGTCTACACCGGCCTCGACCTCGTTACCAAGGACAACGTCGCGCAGATGTTGAAGTAGGAGCGCTCGCCAGCCCCGCGCTCCTGCATGCCTCCCCCGCTTGCGGTTTCCGCGAGCGGGGGAGATGATCCGGACAGTCGGAATGAAGACTGTTTTAAGGCAATGGGAATGAAGCGCGCACGGCTCGGCTCTCTCGACGTCACCTCGATCGGTCTCGGTTCCGCCCCGCTCGGCGGATTGTTCAGTCCCGTCAGCGATGCTGATGCAGAGGCGACGGTCGCGCGCGCCTGGTCGGCCGGCATCCGCTTCTTCGACACCGCGCCGCTCTACGGCTTCGGCCTCGCGGAACGGCGGCTCGGCGCGTTCCTGCGGCAACAGCAGCGCGAGTCCTATGCGATCTCGACCAAGGTCGGCCGTCTGTTGCGCGCGCCCGACGGCGGCGCCGCCGAGGACGAACACTACAAGGGCACATCGCGCGAGCGGCCCGTGTTCGATTTCAGCTATGACGGCGTGATGCGCTCGGTGGAGGAGAGTCTGGCCCGCCTCGGGCTCGACCGCGTCGACGTGCTTCTGGTGCACGATCCCGACGATCACTATGACGACGCCGTGTCCGGTGCGTTCCGCGCGCTGCAGCGGCTGCGCTCCGACGGCACCGTCAAGGCGATCGGTGCCGGCATGAACCAGTCGGAGATGCCGGTTCGTTTCGCGGAGGCCGTGCCGGTCGATTGCTTCCTGCTCGCAGGCCGCTACACGCTGCTGGACCAGGGCGCGCTGGATGCGCTGTTTCCGGTCTGCAAGGCGAAGAACATCGGCATCCTGCTCGGCGGCATCTACAACAGCGGCATCCTGGCGAACCCGCAGACAGGCGCGAAGTTCAACTATCAGGATGCGGATGCAGCACTCGTCGCACGTGCGCTCGCGCTCGACGAGCTCTGCCGCAAGCACGGCACCGAGCTGAAGGCCGCCGCGCTGCAGTTCTGCATGGCCCATCCGGCGGTGACGGTCGCGGTGATGGGCGCACGCAACGCCGGCGAAGTCGCCGACAACATCGCGATGTCGGAGGAGGCGGTGCCGGCGTCGTTCTGGCAGGAGCTGCGTGCGCGAAACCTGGTCGATGCCCGGGCGCCGCTGCCGGGTGGTGCGTAGACCATGATCATCGACGCGCATCAGCATTTCTGGGATCCCGCACACGCCGACTATCCCTGGATGAACGCGCCCGAGCTCGCGCCGATCCGCCGCGCTTTCGGCCCCGGGGATCTCGCGCCGCTGTTGAAGGCGAACGGCATCGACGCGAGCATCGTCGTGCAGTGCCGCTCCGCGCTGGAGGAGACCGATGAATTCTTGCGGATCGCGCATGCGACGCCTTCGGTGATCGGCGTCGTCGGTTGGGCCGATCTGACCGACGGCAATCTCGGCGACGCGCTGGACCGGCTGCGCGCGTCGCCCGGCGGCAACAAGCTGGTCGGCATCCGCCACCAGGTCCACGACGAGTCTGATCCGGACTGGCTGCTGCGCGAAGACGTGCAACGCGGCCTCACCGCGGTGTTCGCCCGCGACCTCGCCTATGATTTCCTGGTCCGCAGCCGCGAATTGCCCGCCGCGATCGCAACCGCACAGGCCTTCCCGCGAGCGCGCTTCGTGCTCGACCATGCCGCAAAGCCGCCGATCGCCGATGGCGGGAGCGACGAATGGACGGACCGCATCGCAGCTTTGGCTGCCTGCGGCAACGTCTGGTGCAAGATCTCGGGGCTCGCGACGGAAGCGAAGTGGGACGATTGGGATGCGGAGCGGCTGCTCCCGTATGTCGCGCATGCGGCGAAGTGTTTCGGCGAGGACCGCCTGATCTACGGCTCTGACTGGCCGGTGTGCCTGCTGGCAGGCAGTTACGGCGAAATCAAGGGCGCGCTGGAGGCGTGCCTGGCGAGGCTCGGGCCGACCGTGCGCGAGAAGGCGTTCGGAGCGAATGCGAAGGCGGCGTATCGGTTGCGGATCGTAGGTTAGAACGAAGCCGCGAGCTCCCACCCTCCCCTGGAGGGGGAGGGTCGATCGCGCGCAGCGCGAGCGGCGCGGGGTTATCTCTCCACGCGGGCACCGCTTCGGTGGAGAGACCGTCACCCCACCCCGTCTCACATGTCGCTGCGCGCCATGCGAGCCGACCCTCCCCCTCCAGGGGAGGGTAAGATAGACCTCACGCCCCCGCGGGCACCTGGTCCAGGAATCCCGTCACGCTCTTGATCCGCCCGTCCTTTAGCACGGCGAAGTCCGTTCCCTTGATCGGGCTGTCGGCACCGTCAGGACCAAGACCCCATGAAAACCGCACATGGTCGCCGTAGCCGGTGGGCTCGCCGATCAGCTTGAACCTGAAATCGGGAAATCGCTGCTGCACGCCCGAGATCAGCGCGTCGATGCCATCGCGGCCGTCGCCCTTCATCAGCGGATCGACATAGCTGGCATCGGCCGTCCATGTCTCGCTCAGCAACTCGCGCCGACGGCTCGGCGTGCGTTCGTTCCAGAGATCGATGTAGCAGTGGGCGATGGCGATGTGGTCGGTCATGTTGCTCTCCTTCGATGACGCCGTGTCCGGCTGACCGTCACTATCGAAGGTTCGCGTGCGCGGATCGATTACCTCGGAGGTCATCGTCGCGCACATGTCAGGTCGGCGTCATCCAGTCGCAATGGTCTGGATGGCAATACACGTCTAAATAGTGATATCATGCAGTTCGTTTTAAGGGGGTAATTTCAACTCAGTCATTTGGTGAGACGTATGTCATACGATTTTCCAGTGAATGGTGACGTCATCTTCACCTCCGATGATCGTCTCGTCCTGGCCACCCAGACATTGCTCCGGGGCCGCAGGGCGAAATGGTCGCATGTGATGATTACCATCAGCCAGGCCGGCGCACTGCATTCGATTCCCGTGACGGGCGTGACAATCGAGGGATGGGACACTCTCTTTGCGACAAGGCGATTTCGCGACGGAAGGATGAAGGCCTATCGTTCTCCGAAGGTGGACTATTTCGGGCTTCCCGTGTTTCAGGAAGCGGAGTCCGTATATGGAGCAAAGTATAACTCCGTCTTCGTATTTCGGAATTTTCCGGTAGTCCGGCGCTTCTTCCTGCGGAGCTTCTTCTGCTCCGAGCTGGCGGCCGAGTTTCTCGCAAAGCATGGAACGGGCGGCAACAAAGCGTCCATGCGCATTTTTCCGGTTGATCTTGAGCAGATACTTGAACGTCAAGGCTGGATCGATGTGTCGCACGTCTACGAGAGTGTGCTCTCGGGCAAGATGGTAGTATCTGAAAACCAGAAATATTATTTGCAGGCTATGCGCGATGTAATCGAATTGCTGCAGATGTCGGTAAGGCAGAGGAGGCAGGCTGCTGACCTTGAGCGAAGAACTCGCAAATTCATGGACCTGCAGATCGCCAAACTAAATCGCTCTGTCACAGAGCTACAGGAGAATACCAAGAAATATTCTGGTGATCGGAATCAAGGCTTGCTGGCGGAAGGGAAGAAGAAGCCCCGCGGTCGCGGAGCTTCTGCCTTGTTGGCTACTCTCTTCGCCCTTTGGCGGAGAACTCGGCGTTACTTTACTTCGCGGCCGTGACCATGATCTCGACGGTGTATTGCGCGGCCGCCAGCTTGGCTTCGACGGTGGCGCGGGCCGGGGTGTTGCCGGGGGAGACCCAGGCGTCCCACACGGCGTTCATCTCGCCGAAGGTCTTCATGTCGGTGATGTAGATCGTGGCCGAGAGCAGCTTCGACTTGTCGGTGCCGGCCTTGGCGAGGTGGCCGTCGATCGTCTTCAGGATGTCCTGGGTCTGCTTGGTCACGCTTTCGCCGGCCGCATTGTTGGCGACGACGCCGGCGAGATAGACGGTGTTGCCGTGCACGACGGCCTGGCTCATGCGCGGGCCGGTTTCGAAACGTTGAATGCTCATTGGGGGTCTCCTGCTGGAATGGCGGCCCTGTCTAGCGCAGCGCGCCGCGATCAGCCACCCCCGGCACGCATGCGTGACAGGCAACGCATGCGCCGCTCACGGAAAGTGACTGAAGAATGTCCAGATCGTCTCGGCGCCGTCGATGTCGACGTTCTGCGGCCCGAGCAGGCTGGTGGCAACCCGCGGGAAGCGGGCATCCGGCGCAAAGCCGGGCATGCGGTGGCCGCCATGATTGACACGGTAGAGCACGACGTCGTGCCCGGTCGGGCAGCGCGAGGTGATCCGGGTGACCGTGGACTGGTCCGCGGGATTTTTGTGGGGCAGATCGACGCTGGCGGCATCGTCCGTCTCGCAGCCGTTGAGCTTGCGCCAGAACGCCAGCGTGTCCTCGGTCGACCAGAACCCGTCTGCGGCAAAATAGCTC
>Ga0209758_1002864_pt1 | contig 16738 bp, 18 predicted proteins | sample AraplaMF_Col_mMF_FD_184258 | JGI IMG/M metagenome (GOLD analysis project Ga0209758, IMG submission 184258) | Arabidopsis root microbial communities from the University of North Carolina, USA - plate scrape MF_Col_mMF (SPAdes) (version 2) | ecosystem: Host-associated > Plants > Roots > Endosphere... | reverse complement strand
TTCTGCGAAGAGAGCTGCCCGGTCGACTCGATCGTCGAGACGCACATCTTCGAATACCACGGCGAAAAGCGCGGCGACCTGTACTTCACCAAGGACATGCTGCTGGCCGTGGGCGACCGCTACGAGGCCGAGATCGCCGCCAACAAGGAGGCTGACGCCCGCTACCGCTGACCGTCCCCGGACGGTCGGCGCACGGTGCTCGACAAGAATATGGACATCCCGACCGCGCTTTTCTACATCTTCTCGGCCGTGCTGCTGGGAGCTTCCTTCCGCGTCATCACCGCGCGCAGCCCGGTGCATGCCGCGCTGTTCCTGGTGCTCGCGTTCTTCTCGGCGTCCTGCGTGTGGATGCTGCTGCAGGCCGAGTTCCTCGCGATCTCGCTGGTGCTGGTCTACGTCGGCGCCGTGATGGTGCTGTTCCTGTTCGTCGTGATGATGCTCGACATCAACGTCGACTCGCTGCGCCAGGGCTTCTGGAAGCACTTCCCGGTGGCCGGCCTGGTCGGCGCGATCATCGTGCTCGAGATGGCTGCGGTGCTGATCCCCGGCTTCGACGTGCGCAGCGCTCCGGTGACCGATGCGGCCTCGCTGCAGCTGGGCAACACCAAGCTGCTGGGCATCCAGATCTACACCCACTACCTGTACCCGCTGCAGATCGCGGCCGTGCTGCTGCTGGTGGCCATCGTCGCCGCCATCGCGCTGACGCTTCGCAAGCGCAAGGATTCGAAGGCGATGGACGCCTCGCAGCAGGTGCGTGCGAAGAAGGCCGACCGCGTGCGCATCATCAAGATGGCCGCCGAGGTCGAAGCCCCCCCCGAAGCCTCCGCAACAGCGCCGGCCGCCCCCGCAGCTGGAGACGTCAAGCCATGAGCCCCGTGACGCTGAGCCACTACCTGACGCTGGGCGCGATCCTGTTCGCGCTGTCGGTGATCGGCATCTTCCTGAACCGCAAGAACCTGATCGTGCTGCTGATGGCCATCGAGCTGATGCTGCTGGCGGTCAACCTGAACTTCGTCGCGTTCTCCCACTTCCTGGGCGACATGGCGGGGCAGGTGTTCGTGTTCTTCATCCTGACCGTGGCCGCGGCCGAGTCCGCGATCGGCCTCGCGATCCTGGTCGTGCTGTTCCGCAACCGCGCCACGATCAACGTCGACGAGCTCGACTCCCTGAAGGGCTGAGCACAGAATGGCTGCAACTCTCTCCCAGAACCTGCTGCTCGCGGTGCCGCTCGCGCCGCTCGCCGGCGCCGTCGTCGCCGGCCTGTTCGGCAAGCAGGCGGGCCGCCGCGGCGCCCACACCGTCACCATCCTCGGCGTGCTCATCGCCTTCATCCTGTCGGCGATGACGCTGAAGTCGGTCGCCGTCGACGGCGCGCGCTTCAACGCGACCGTCTACGAGTGGATGACGCTCGGCACGCTCAAGATGGAGATCGGCTTCCTGGTCGACGGCCTCACGGCGATGATGATGTGCGTCGTCACCTTCGTCTCGCTGATGGTGCACATCTACACCATCGGCTACATGGAGGAAGACCCGGGCTACCAGCGCTTCTTCTCGTACATCTCGCTGTTCACCTTCTCGATGCTGATGCTCGTGATGAGCAACAACATGCTGCAGCTGTTCTTCGGCTGGGAGGCGGTGGGCCTGGTGTCGTACCTGCTGATCGGCTTCTGGTTCACGCGGCCGACGGCGGTGTTCGCCAACATGAAGGCCTTCATCGTCAACCGCGTCGGCGACTTCGGCTTCATCCTCGGCATCGGCCTGCTGCTGGCCTTCGGCAACACGCTGAACTACAGCGAGATCTTCGCCAAGGCGCCCGAGCTGGCCAAGGCGGTGTTCCCCGGCACCGAATGGATGCTGCTGACGGTGGCCTGCATCTGCCTCTTCATCGGTGCGATGGGCAAGAGCGCGCAGTTCCCGCTGCACGTGTGGCTGCCCGACTCGATGGAAGGCCCGACCCCGATCTCGGCACTGATCCACGCGGCGACCATGGTGACGGCCGGCATCTTCATGGTGGCGCGCATGTCGCCGCTGTTCGAGCTGTCCGACGTGGCGCTGAGCTTCGTGCTGGTGATCGGCGCGATCACCGCGCTGTTCATGGGCTTCCTGGGCATCATCCAGAACGACATCAAGCGCGTGGTCGCGTACTCGACGCTGTCGCAGCTGGGCTACATGACGGTGGCGCTGGGCGCCTCGGCCTACTCGGTGGCGGTGTTCCACCTGATGACGCACGCGTTCTTCAAGGCGCTGCTGTTCCTGGCCGCCGGCTCGGTGATCATCGGCATGCACCACGACCAGGACATCCGCAACATGGGCGGCCTGCGCAAGTACATGCCCATCACCTGGATCACCTCGCTGCTGGGTTCGCTGGCGCTGATCGGCACGCCGCTGTTCGCGGGCTTCTACTCGAAGGACAGCATCATCGAGGCGGTGCACGCGAGCCACCTGCCGGGCGCCGGCTTCGCGTACTTCGCGGTCATCGTCGGCGTGTTCGTGACGGCCTTCTATTCCTTCCGGATGTATTTCCTGGTCTTCCACGGCAAGGAGAACTTCCGCCACAAGCCGTTCCCGGGCGAGCATGATCATCACGACGACGATCATGGCCACCACGAGCCGCACGTGCCGCACGAATCGCCGTGGGTCGTCACCGCGCCGCTGCTGTTGCTGGCGATCCCGTCGGTCGTGATCGGCTTCATGACCATCCAGGGCATGCTGTACGGCGGATTCTTCGAGGACGCGATCTTCATCAACCCGGAGAAGCACCCGGCGATGGAGGAGATGAAGAACGAGTTCCACGGCGCGGTCGCGATGGCGCTGCACGGGCTGATGTCGCTGCCGTTCTGGCTGGCGCTGGCCGGCGTGGTCACGGCCTACGTGTTCTACATGGTCAAGCCGGCGATCCCGGCCTGGTTCAAGTCGAAGTTCGGCTTCGTCTACACCATCCTCGAGAACAAGTACTACTTCGACTGGTTCAACGAGAACGTGCTGGCCGCCGGCTCGCGCCTGCTCGGCCGCGGCCTGTGGAAGGGCGGCGACGTCGGCATCATCGACAACATCGTCATCGACGGCTCGGCCAAGGCGGTCGGCGCGTTCGCGTCGGTGGTGCGCGTGGTGCAGACCGGCTACCTCTACTGGTATGCGCTGGTGATGATCCTCGGCGTGATCCTCCTGATGACCTGGCAGCTGTGGGGGCCGCTGATGAGCGCGGCCGGCAGCCTGCTGGGCAAGTAAAAGCGGCACCGGAGAACAAGAACATGGGTTTGTTGAGCCTTGCCATCTGGCTGCCGATCGTCGCGGGCGTCGTCCTGCTGCTGGTCGGCCGCGACGAGCATGCGAACGCGGTGCGCTGGATCGCGCTGGTCGCGGCGATCGCGAGCTTCGTCGTCACGATTCCGCTGATCACCGGCTTCGACGCCGGCACCGCGGCGATGCAGTTCCAGGAGAACCTGGCCTGGATCGAGCGCCTGAACGTGCACTACCACCTGGGCGTGGACGGCATCTCGGTGTGGTTCGTGCTGCTGACCGCCTTCATCACCGTCATCGTCGTGATCGCCGCATGGCAGGTGATCACCGAGCGCGTCAACCAGTACATGGGCGCGTTCCTGATCCTGTCGGGCATCATGGTCGGCGTGTTCAGCGCGCTCGACGGCCTGCTGTTCTACGTGTTCTTCGAGGCCACGCTGATCCCGATGTACATCATCATCGGCGTCTGGGGCGGCCCGCGGCGCGTCTACGCGGCCTTCAAGTTCTTCCTGTACACGCTGGCCGGCTCGCTGCTGATGCTGATCGCGCTGATCTTCCTGTACTTCAAGTCGGGCGGCAGCTTCGAGATCCTGACCTGGCACAAGCTGCCGCTGGGCATGTCGGCGCAGACACTGCTCTTCTTCGCGTTCTTCGCGGCCTTTGCCGTCAAGGTGCCGATGTGGCCGGTGCACACCTGGCTGCCCGATGCCCACGTCGAGGCGCCCACCGGCGGTTCGGTGGTGCTGGCCGCCATCATGCTGAAGCTGGGTGCCTACGGCTTCCTGCGCTTCTCGCTGCCCATCCTGCCGGACGCGAGCCACAAGTGGGCCTGGTTCATCATCGCGCTGTCGCTGATCGCCGTGGTCTACATCGGCCTGGTCGCGCTGGTGCAGCAGGACATGAAGAAGCTGGTGGCCTATTCGTCGATCGCCCACATGGGCTTCGCGACGCTCGGCTTCTTCATCTTCAGCGAGCTGGGCATCTCGGGCGCATTGGTGCAGATGATCTCGCACGGCTTCGTGTCGGGCGCGATGTTCCTGTGCATCGGCGTGCTGTACGACCGCGTGCACTCGCGCGAGATCGCCAGCTACGGCGGTGTCGTCAACACCATGCCCAAGTTTGCCGCCTTTGCGGTGCTGTTCGCGATGGCCAACTGCGGCCTGCCGGGCACCGGCGGCTTCGTCGGCGAGTGGATGGTGATCCTGGGCGCGGTGAAGGCCAACTTCTGGCTCGGCGCGCTGGCCGCCACCACGCTGGTGTTCGGCGCCGCGTACACGCTGTGGATGGTCAAGCGCGTCTACTTCGGCCCGGTGGCCAACGAGGACGTGCGCGCGCTGCAGGACCTGAACGCCCGCGAGTTCGGCATGCTGGCCGTGCTGGCCATCGCCGTGCTGTGGATGGGCGTGTACCCGAAGCCCTTTACCGACACCATGCACGTCAGCGTGACCGAACTGCTGAAGCACGTGGCCGTCTCGAAACTGAATTGATGCGGCGGCAATGATGATCAAAGACATGAACTGGCTGGCCGTCTACCCGGAACTGGTGCTGCTCGCGATGGCCTGCGTCGTGGCCATGGTCGACCTGTGGGTCACCGACCCGAAGCGCACGCCGACCTACTGGCTGACGCAGGCGACGCTGGCCGTCGTCGCGGCGATGCACCTGGTCTACTTCGACCAGGGCTTCACCGTCTACGGCATGCAGCGCATGATGGTGACCGACCCGCTGGGCCACCTGCTGGGCTTCTTCGCGGCACTCGCGGTGATGGTGACGCTGGTGTATGCGCGGCCCTACGCCGAGAGCCGCGAGATGCTGAAGGGCGAGCTCTTCACGCTGTCGCTGTTCTCGCTGCTGGGCATCTCGGTGATGCTGGCGGCCAACAACTTCCTGGTGGTCTACCTGGGCCTGGAGCTGATGTCGCTGTCGCTGTATGCGCTGACCGCGATGCGCCGCGACCACGCCCAGTCGACCGAAGCGGCGATGAAGTACTTCGTGCTGGGCGCGCTGGCCAGCGGCTTCCTGCTGTACGGCCTGTCGATGATGTACGGCGCGACCGGCTCGCTCGACATCCCGAACGTGTTCAACGCGATCTCCACCGGACAGATCAACCCGACCGTGCTGGTGTTCGGCGTGGTGTTCATCGTCGCCGGCCTCGCGTTCAAGCTTGGTGCCGTGCCCTTCCACATGTGGCTTCCCGACGTCTACCACGGTGCGCCGACGGCGGTCACGGTGCTGATCGCCGGTGCGCCCAAGCTGGCGGCCTTCGCGATGACCTTCCGGCTGCTGGTCGAGGGCCTGTCCGGCGTGGCCGGCGACTGGCAGCAGATGATGATGGTGCTGGCCGTTGCGTCGATGTTCCTCGGCAACCTGGCGGCCATCGCGCAGAGCAACCTGAAGCGGATGCTGGCGTACTCGACGATCGCTCAGATGGGCTTCATGCTGCTCGGCTTCACGACCACCGTGATCACCGGCAACACGCTGTCGGCCTCGAACGGCTACAGCTCGGCGCTGTTCTACATGGTGACCTACGTCTTCACGACGCTGGGCACCTTCGGCATCGTGATGCTGCTGTCGCGGCCGGGCTTCGAGTCGGAGAACATCGACGACCTGAAGGGCCTGGGCAAGCGCAACCCGTGGTTTGCCGGCGTGATGGCGATCTTCATGTTCTCGCTGGCCGGCATCCCGCCGACGGTGGGCTTCTACGCCAAGCTGGCAGTGCTGCAGGCGCTGGTCACGACCAACGTCACCGGCTACATCGTGATCGCGGTGCTGGCGGTGCTGCTGTCGCTGGTCGGCGCGTTCTACTACCTGCGCCTGGTGAAGGTGATGTACTTCGACGAGCCGGTCGACACGCAGCCCATCGTGGCCGGGAGCGACGTGCGCATGGTGCTGTCGCTGAACGGTGCCGCGGTGCTGTTCTTCGGCATCCTGCCGGGCGGGCTGATGGCCTTGTGCTCGCAGGCCATCGTCAAGGCACTGGCCACCTGACGCGATGGGCGCGCCGCACGGACCGTCCGCCGGCGATCCGCGGCTGCGCCCCGATTGCGTGCAGTCGGAGCAAGCCTGGCAAGGCCAGTTCCTTGACGTGCGCTGCGATCAGGCCCGACTGCCCGATGGCAGTCTCGGCCGGCGCGAATACCTGGTGCATCCCGGTGCGGTGATGGTGGTGCCGCTGCTGGACGACGGGCGCGTCGTGATCGAGCGCCAGTACCGCTACCCGATGGGGCGCGAGATGATCGAGTTCCCGGCCGGCAAGCTGGACGCGGGCGAATCGACCTGGACCTGCGCGCGCCGCGAGCTGGCCGAGGAAACCGGCTACACCGCCGCCGAATGGGCACGCGCCGGCGTGCTGCACAACGCGATCGCCTACTCGACCGAAGGCATCGAGGTCTGGTTCGCACGCGGGCTGACGCCCGGTGCGCGGCAGCTCGACCATGGCGAGTTCCTGGAGGTCGAGGTCGCGAGCGTCGACGCGCTGGAGCAGCTGGCGCGCGAGGGGGCGCTGACCGACGCGAAGACCCTGATCGGCCTGATGTGGTTGCAGAATTGGCGCGCCGGCCGTTGGGACATCGCGTGGCAGGCTGCGCCTTGAGCCGCGGCTGACCATAATGCGGGCATGAAAGTGCTCAACCTGTGCTGCGCGCACGACCATCGCTTCGAAGGCTGGTTCGGCTCGGAGGCCGATTTCCAGTCGCAGTTCGACGGCGGCCTGGTCGAATGCCCGCTGTGCGGCGACAAGGCGGTGAAGCGGCTGCCGAGCGCGCCGCGGCTCAACGTGTCGGGCGCGCGCGAGATCCGCACCCTGCCGGCCGCCGAGCGCGAGCAGCCGGCCACGCCCGAGGCGGTCACGATGCAGGCGATGTGGCTGAAGGCGGTGCAGCACGTGATGGCCCACACCGACGACGTCGGCGAGCGCTTTGCCGAAGAGGCGCGGCGCATCCACTACGGCGAGACCACCGAGCGGGCGATCCGAGGGCAGGCGACGCGCGAGGATGCGCAGGCCCTGGCCGACGAGGGCATCGACGTGATGTCGTTGCCGATGCCCGCCGCCGCGAAAGGGCGCCTGCAGTAGCCCGGATGCCAATCCGGGACATGTCGGACAAACCCTGGATTGGTCGCCGGGCTACGTGACCCGCCCGGGGTTCATCGTGCCGCGCGGATCCAGCGCCGCCTTGATCGCCCGCATCAACCCCAGCGCCACCGGCGACTTGCGCAAGGCCAGTTCCTCGCGCTTCAAGGCCCCGATGCCATGTTCGGCCGAGATCGAGCCCCCGCAGGCGCCGACCGCGTCGTACACCAGCGTGTTGACCTCGGGCTCGCGCAGGCGCAGGAACTCCTTCGCATCCACCCCTTCCGGGGCCTGCACGTTGTAGTGGAGGTTGCCGTCCCCCAGGTGCCCGAAGTTGACCAGCCGCACGCCCGGCACCGCCGCGCGCAGCGCCGCATCGGTGGAAGCGACGAAATCCGGGATGCGCGACACCGGCAGCGAGATGTCGTGCTTGATGTTCAGGCCTTCCTCCGACTGCGCCAGCGGGATCGATTCGCGCAGGTGCCACAGCCCGTTCGACTGGTCGATGCTCTCGGCCACCGCCGCGTCGCTGATCAGCCCGCGCTCCAGCGCCGTCTCCAGCAGACCCTCGAACAGCCCGCGCGCATGGGACTCTCCCTCGGTGTCCGACTGCTCCAGCAGCACGGTCCACGGCGACGGCGGCAGCGGTTGCCGCAGCTGCGGGAAGTGCCTGCGCACCAGCCCGAGCGCGAACTCGCCCATCACCTCGAAGCCGGTCAAGCCGGCCCCGAGCCGCGCCTGCGCCAGTTGCAGCAGCTCGACCGCCGCCGCCAGCGAGGGCAGGGCGGCCAGCGCCGTCAGCGTCGCGGCCGGTTGCGGGTAGAGCTTCAGCGTGGCCGCGGTGATGATGCCCAGCGTGCCCTCGCTGCCGATGAACAGGTCGCGCAGGTCGTAGCCGGTGTTGTCCTTGCGCAGCCCCGACAGCCCGTGCCAGACCTCGCCTTGCGCGGTGACGACCTCGAGCCCCAGGCAGAGCTCGCGCGCGTTGCCGTAGCGCAGCACCTGCGTGCCGCCGGCATTGGTCGCCAGGTTGCCGCCGATCGTGCAGCTGCCTTCGGCGGCCAGGCTCAGCGGGAACAGCAGGCCCTGGGCGGCCGCCGCCTCCTGCACCGACTGCAGCACGCAGCCGGCCTCGACCGTCATCGCCAGGTTGGCCGCATCGATGCTGCGCACGCGGTCCATGCGCGACAGCGTCAGCAGCACCTGGGTGCCGCTGTCGTCCGGCACGCCGCCGCCGACCAGGCCGGTGTTGCCGCCCTGCGGCACGATGGACGCGCCGTGGCTGATGCAGGTGGCCACCACCTGTGCCACCTCGTCGGTCGAGCCCGGCCGCACCACCGCCAGCGCCTTGCCGCGGTAGCGCTTGCGCCAGTCGTGTTCGTAGCCGGCCAGGTCGCCGTCGGTCAGCACGTTGGCCGGGCCGACGATCGCGCGCAGCGATTCGAGCAGCAGCGGCTTCATGGCTGCGCCTTCGCATGGCCCAGGCGCCAGCGCACGTGCAGGCCGCAGGCGGCGAACAGCACCAGGCACAGCGCCACCTCGACCAGGCCGAGCCAGCTGCCGGCGCCGCGATCGCTGCCGGCGCGCACCACGCCTTCGATGAAATACAGCCAGACCAGCAGGCTGACCCAGCGGTAGGTGTACATGCGGTTGCGCAGCAGGCCGGCCAGCGCGATGGCGAGCGGCAGCACCTTCAGCGCGAGCCAGGTGCCGCCCGGTCGCAGCGGCGCGAGCCACAGCTCCCAGGCCACGCCGAGCACGATCAGGCCGGTGAGGCTGCCGACCGCGAGCACGCGCGTCCAGGCCACGACGGGAGGGAGGGGGACGGGTGGAGTCGGGGAAGGGGAGGTGGTCATCGCTGGCTATGATGCCACCCGATGAATCTCCCGACACAGGCCGAGGCCGCGGTCCCCAAGCTCAGCTGGCGGCAACAGCTGTCGCGCCTGCTGCAGACGCTGCAGACCTGGCCTTGGCTGGAGACGCTGTACACGCTGCGCCAGCGCTTCCGCGAGGACCGCCTGGGCCTGACGGCCAGCAGCCTGACCTTCACGACGCTGATCTCGCTGGTGCCGCTGGTCACGGTGATGCTGGCGGTGTTCACCGCGTTCCCGATGTTCTCGAGCTTCCAGGAGGCGCTGCAGAAGTACTTCCTGCAGAGCCTGGTGCCCGATTCGATCGCCAAGCCGGTGCTGGGCGCGTTGACGCAGTTCGCGAGCAAGGCGAACCGGCTGGGCACCTTCGGCCTGGTGCTGCTGGTGTTCACGGCGCTGGCGTTGATGCTGACGATCGACCGCACGCTGAACGCGATCTGGCGCGTGCCCAAGCCGCGCCCGATCGCGCAGCGCGTGCTGGTGTACTGGGCGGCGATGACGCTCGGGCCGCTGCTGCTGGGCGTCAGCCTGTCGCTCACCTCGTATGCGATCTCGGCGTCTCGCGGCGTGGTGGGCGTGATGCCGGGCGGCGTCAGCCTGCTGCTGAACGTGCTCGAGTTCGCGCTGCTCGCGGCGGCGATGGCGGGGCTGTTCCACTACGTGCCGAACACGCTGGTGCGCTGGCGCCATGCGGTGGCGGGCGGCGTGTTCGTCGCGGCCGGCTTCGAGCTGGCGAAGAAGGGGCTCGGCTGGTACCTGGGTTCGGTGCCGACCTACACGACGCTGTATGGCGCGTTCGCGACGGTGCCGATCCTGTTGATCTGGATCTACCTCGGCTGGGTGATCGTGCTGCTGGGTGCGGTGATCGCGGCCTATGCGCCCAGCCTGCAGATGCGCGTGATCCGCCGCCCGTCGACGCCGGGCTACCTGTTCCAGCTGGCGGTCGGCATGCTGCGCGAGTTGGCGCAGGCGCGGACGCTGAGCACGCACGGCATCAGCGCGGCGCAGCTGTCCGAGACGCTGCGCACCGACCCGCTGCAGATCGAGCCACTGCTCGACACGCTGGTCGCGATCGACTGGGTGGGCCGGCTGGACGAGGAGGGCAATGCCCGCTACGTGCTGCTGTGCGACCCGGCGACCACGTCGGCCCAGCCGCTGCTGGCGCAGGTGCTGCTGGACCCGACGCCGACGCTGCGGGGGTTCTGGCACCGGGCGCAGTTCAGTTCGATGATGCTGCAGGATGTGATCGCGGCGGATTGACGCGGGCGGGCGCTTCTGCCGCTGATGCGGAACCGAGGGGTATGGGTGTGTTACTGAAGCAGCAGTTGCGGCAGGGGCTGCTGCGACGCGAATCCTCGAACTTGGAGTCCGCATGCTTTCTCCCGTGACTGTTAAATCTCAAGGCGCGCGTGCTGGTTCCGAGCCGAAGACGACGGGGAGCGAGCATCATCAGCAGACGGCATTGGCGCTGAAGACCCTGCCCCCCGCCCTGCATCCGTCGGCAATGGCGCTGGTGCAGGTCCTCGACGACCGGCGACTTCCCGACAAACTGAGCGCCGTCGTCGTCGATTCGTTGGATGCTTCGACACGAAAAGGCTTTCTGGACAAACTTGGCCAGATCAAGTCCGCGCAATTGGAGCTCCTTGCTTCAAACTGGAAAGCAAGTGACCGGATCCAGGACGGGCAGGCAACATTTCGTGATCTGATACGTCGCTGGCACGACCGCTTCAATGAAGCGGATGGCAAGGCCATCGATGCAATCGAGGCTTCATTGCCTTCCAGTGCTCGCGCCAACAGCAGCGATTGGGGCAAAATTCTTGTCGCGATCAACCGCATCGAATTCGTGATCGATGGAAGTGCGGCCTCGGTCCTCACGGTTGATCAGGCCCAAGCCGAAATCAGGGCCTTCGCTGACTCACTGCCGGCCAGTGGCGAGCCGAAAGGAATGTGCGCGGTCGCGTGCCTGGGTCTTTGCAAAACGATGGCACGGCTTCCAGCGGACAAGGACGCCTCGTGGGGCATTTACTTTCCGGTTTTGCTGGCGAAGATCCTTGAGTCCGACGACTTGGTCGGTTTGAAGTCGCTGCTTGCAAGTTCCGCCGAGACACTGAAGCAAGCATGCGGTTGAGTTGTTGACGCAGGCCGATGCGGATCGTCAGCGGCTCGCCCCGGATTCAGCGCACGCGTGGATCACGCAGTTCTTACCCTGCCGCTTGGCCGCATACATCGCGTCGTCGGCCAGCTGCAGCAGGCGCGGCGCGTTCTGCGCATCGGCCGGCGCCAGCGCATAGCCGATGCTCGCGCTGATGCCATGCCGGTCTACCGCCGCGACGGCCGACAGCATGTGCAGCGCCAGCGCGTGCGCCCCGGCCGTGTCGCGCACCGGTGCCAGCACCAGGAACTCGTCCCCGCCGAAGCGCCCGACCGCATCCTCGGCCCGCACCGAGGCTTGCAAGGCACTGGCCACCGCCACCAGCAGCTCATCCCCGACCCGATGCCCCCGCCGGTCGTTGACTTCCTTGAACCCGTCCAGGTCGACGAAGAACAGCGCCACCGGCATCTGTGCCGGGTCCACCAGCGCCGCCTCGATGCGGTCCATCATCGTGCGCCGGCTCAGCACGTCGGTCAGCGCATCGCGTTCGACGCTGCGCTTCAACTGCTCCTGCGTGATCGTCAGTTCGTGCACGTCCACCGTCACGGTGTAGACGCCGATGACGTCGCCGTCGGGCCCGAAATCCGGCACGTAGCTGGTGCGCATCCAGCGCCGCCCCAGCGTCACCAGGTCGACCATGCGCGTGTACTGCACCGTGTGCCCCGCCAGCGCCCGGTCGAAATACGGCTCGTGCTCGGCCCAGCGCTTGGCGCCGCGCACGTCGCCGATCGGCCGGCCCAGCAGCTGCTTGGGCTGCTGCCCGGTGGCCTCGACATACGCCTTGTTGACGAAGCGCAGCACGAAGTCGCGGTCGACATAGGTCAGCGGGAACGGGATGTTCTCGGTGAAGCGGTCCAGCCGCTGGCGCGCCGCGACCAGCGCCTCGCGCTCCAGCACGTCCTGGTGGATGTCGATCGCGATCGTGAAGATGCCGTCGACCCGGCCCGCCGGATCGAGGTGCGGCAGCACCTGGATGCGTGCCCAGCGCCCGGCGTGGCAGCCATGGTTCAGGCGCCGCTCGTAGTTGACGGTGCGCCCCTCGGCCGCCTGCGCAAACGCGCACTGCGCGCGCGCCCAGGCCTCGTCGCCGAACAGCTCCTGCAGCGTGTGGCCCAGCAGGTCCTCGCGGCTGCGCTGCGCCCACTGCAGGTAGGGGTTGTTGCAGAACACCAGCCGGTGCTCGAGGTCCCAGCGGCCGATCGGCAGGTCGATCGCGTCGATCAGCCGCTCGATGTGGACGAGCTGCTCGAGGACCGGGAGGTCGTTGGCGTCCATGGGCAGGGGCCCTGGCTCAGCGCGGCGTCAGAACGGGATCCTGCCCAGCCAGATGTCCTTGTACATGACCCAGTCGCCCATGAAGCTGTAGAGCGGGCGCTTGAACGAGGCCGGGCGGTTCTTCTCGAAAACGAAATGACCGACCCACGCGAAGCCGTAGCCGCACAGCAGCGCATAGAGCAGGTAGACCGGCTGGCCACGCACCAGCCCGGTGAGCAGGCAGCTCAGCGCCAGGCTCGAACCGACGAAGTGCAGGCGCCGGCAGGTGCGGTTGGCATGCTCGCCGAGGTAGAACGGATAGAACTCGGCAAACGACTTGATCGACGCTGCGTCTGGAGGAACGGTACTGCTGTTCATGAGGTCTCCTCCGAAATGAAGGTCCGGATCGCATTCAACACGGCGTCGGGCGCCTCTCCCATCAGGGAATGCCCGGCCGGCAGCATGAGAACGTTACCTTGCAACGCCTGGGCCAGGGCCATGCCCGCCTTCGGTGCGTTCATCTGGTCGTGCGACCCTGCGATCAGCAGGCTCTTGCAGCGCACGCGCGCGGCGGCCTCCAGCCCACCGGCGTAGTGGTCGCACACCTGGAAATCGTTGTGGAACAGGTTGCCGTGCCCGGCGGCGGTGTGTGCGGCCTGCAGGCGGCGCATCAGCGCACGGTTCGCGCCGTGCAACGAGAACCCCGGCGCGGGCGCCGATGGCTTGGCGGCATGACCGGCGTGCGAGAAGGCATTGACCCTGTCGATGGCTTTCAGCGGCTCGTTCAGCGCGGTGGCCAGCAGTGCATCCGACACCTTCATCGGGTATGCCGGCCCCAGCAGCACCAGGTGGCTGGCACGCTCGCCCAGCCGGGCCGCCGCTTCCAGTGCGATCAGCGAACCCATGCTGTGCCCGACCAGCGCGGCGCGTTCGACACCGGCGGCCTCCAGCAGCGCGATCAGCCAGTCGGCCAAGGCCTCGACGCTGCCCAGCGCCGGCCCGGCGCTGCGGCCGTGGCCGGGCAGGTCGGGGGCCAGCACGCTGCGGCCGTGGTGCGCCAGGTAGCGGCTTTGCAGGCCCCAGACGCTGTGGTCGTGCATCGCGCCGTGGATGAACACGACGGACGGCCGCCCGGCCTCGACCGGCTTGCCGCCGGTGTAGGCATAGGCCTCGCGGCCCTGCAGTTCGAGCCTCATGCGCCACCCGCCTTCTGCGCGGCGCGCAAGGCGCGCGACAGGTCGTCGACCAGGTCGTCCGCGTCCTCCAGCCCGATCGACAGCCGGATCGTGCCCTGCGTGATGCCGGCCTGGGCCAGCGCCGCGTCGTCCATGCGGAAGTGCGTGGTGCTTGCGGGGTGGATCACCAGCGAGCGGCAGTCGCCGACGTTGGCCAGGTGCGAGAACACCTTCAGCGCCTCGATGAAGGCGCGGCCCTGGGCGCGCTGGCCCTTCAGGTCGAAGCTGAACACCGAGCCGCTGCCGCGCGGCAGCAGGCGCCGGGCGAGCTCGTGGTCCGGGTGGCTCGGCAGGTCGGGGTGGCCGACGCGCGCGACCATCGGGTGCGCGGCCAGGAACTGCACCACCTTGCGCGCGTTCGCGACGTGCCGCTCCATGCGCAGCGAGAGCGTCTCGATGCCCTGCAGGATCAGCCACGCGGTGTGCGGGCTCATGCAGGCGCCGAAATCGCGCAGGCCTTCGCGGCGCGCGCGCAGCAGGAAGGCGCCGACGGTGCTCTCCTCGCTGAACACCATGCCGTGGAAGCCGTCGTAGGGGCGGCTCAGTTCGGGGAAGCGGCCGGAGCGGTCCCAGTCGAACTGGCCGCTGTCGACCAGCACGCCGCCGATCACGGTGCCGTGGCCGCTCAGGAACTTGGTGGCCGAGTGGTAGACGAGGTCGGCGCCGTGGTCGAACGGGCGGATCAGCCACGGCGAGGTCAGTGTCGAATCGACCAGCAAGGGCAGGCCGTGCTCGTGCGCGATCGCGCTGACGGTGGGGATGTCCAGCACGTCCAGGCCGGGGTTGCCGACGGTCTCGCCGAACAGCAGCCGGGTCTCGGGGCGGATCGCGGCGCGCCAGCCGTCGATGTCGCCCGGCCGCACGAAGGTGGTCGTGATGCCGAAGCGCGCCAGCGTGTAGTGCAGCAGGTTGTGCGAGCCGCCGTACAGCGCGCTGCTGGCGACGATGTGCGAGCCGGCGCCGGCCAGCGTGCAGATCGCCAGGTGCAGCGCGGCCTGGCCGCTGGCGGTGGCGATGGCGCCGGCACCGCCTTCGAGGGCGGCGACGCGCTCTTCGAGCACCGCGGTGGTCGGGTTCGAGATGCGGCTGTAGACGTGGCCCGAGCGTTCCATGTTGAACAGCGCCGCGGCATGGTCGCTGCTCTCGAAGACGAAGCTGGTGCTCAGGTGGATCGGCACCGCGCGGGCACCGGTGGACGGGTCGGGGCCGGCGCCGGCGTGCAGTGCCAGCGTGTCGAAGCCGGGGTCGGAATGGCCGGGCATGCGGTCTCCTGTCGGGCCGGGGGCACTTCATGGGTGCCTCCGGGGATGTTGCTGCGGGGCATTGTGGGCTATATTGGCCCGGCATTCCCCCCAAGCGACCCCCAAGGAGGACCCCATGAAAGTCGCAGACATCCTGCGTGTCAAGGGCGGCACGTTGTTCACTGTGTCGCCGGACCAGCCCCTGGCGCACGCCGTGCGCACGATGGCCGAGCGCGACATCGGGTCGCTGGTGGTAATGGAACACGGCGACCTGGCCGGCATGCTCACCTTCCGCGAGGTGATCCTGGCGGTGGTCGGCAACGGCGGCACGGTCGGCACGACCATCGTGCGCACCGTGATGGACGATCACCCGCTCACCTGCACGCCCGAGACCGAGATCGACGAGGTGCGCCGCATGATGCTCGAGCGCCACGCCCGCTACATGCCGGTGATGACGCAGCGCACGCTGATGGGCGTGATCTCGTTCTACGACGTCGCGAAGGCGGTGGTCGACAGCCAGGACTTCGAGAACCGCATGCTCAAGGCCTACATCCGCGACTGGCCGGTCGACGAGCAGCAGCCGGTGCAGAACTAGCACTTCGGACGACGCATTCCGGATTGGCATCCGGGCTACCTGGTGTTCGTAGCCCGGATGCCAATCCGGGGTTTGCCCCTGACTTCGCCGAGCCGGCAGAAGAAAAAGCCCGCGTCCTTCGACGCGGGCTTTCGTCTTTCAGCTCAGCGAGTGCCAGGGATTCAGGATCTGCGTGCCTGTGCTTGCGAAGTCGGCCTCATTGCGGGTGACGACGATCAAGCGGTGAACGAGGGCAGTTGCCGCGATGAGTGAATCTCGTTCTGAACGAGGGTTGGGGACATGCAGGGCCGCGCAGCGCAGCGCGATGGCCGCATCGACTGGAAGGATTCTTCCGTTGAATGTCGGCAGCACGTAGTTGTCCATCCATCGGCGCAGCATCGCGGACTGGGGGATGTCGCGGCGCTGCAGTTGCAGGATGCCAAGTTCCAGTTCGAGGACCGTGATGGCCGAGATGGACAGGTCGGCCGCTGCGACCGACTCGGCCCACGCTACCACCCGCTCGTCCGCTCGACCGGAACTGGCCTTGCGCAGTTCGGACACCACGTTGGTGTCGAGCAGATACATCAGTCGAACTCTGCGCTGCGATAGACAGCGCCCACTCGCGCCGGCTCGAATTCGATGTCGGCGACCTCCGGCATCCCGAGCAGGTCGATGATGCTCGGCTGTTTCCCGGTGAGCTCCCGATAGCGCTCATAGGTCATCAACACGTGTGACGGCTGCCCTCGGTCCGTGATGATCACAGGGCCCCGCGCTGCGGCCTTCTTCGCGCCGGCTGTGTCCTGGTTGAACTCCCGGCTGGAGAGAGTAGTGGTGGTCATTGCGACAGTTCTCCATCAATGTAGCAACGTTACTAGGTTGCCGCGGCAATGACAAGGCCAAAGAAAAAGCCCGCTCTTCGCAGAGCGGGCTTTGTCGTGAGCCTTTCGGCTTGAGGCTTAGAACGAGTGGCGAATGCCAGCCGTGAACTCGGTGATGTTGCGATCATCAGCCGTCGTCAGGCCGGCCGGCACGGCGCTGGCCCAGCGGTTGGCGTAGGTGTCGCCGTCGTTCTTGAAGCGCGTCACCGCGGTGTACAGGTTGGTGC
>Ga0209758_1002861_pt1 | contig 16759 bp, 13 predicted proteins | sample AraplaMF_Col_mMF_FD_184258 | JGI IMG/M metagenome (GOLD analysis project Ga0209758, IMG submission 184258) | Arabidopsis root microbial communities from the University of North Carolina, USA - plate scrape MF_Col_mMF (SPAdes) (version 2) | ecosystem: Host-associated > Plants > Roots > Endosphere... | reverse complement strand
ATCGAAGGCCTCATCCACATTTCCGAAATGTCCTGGACCAAGAAGAACGTCCATCCCGGCAAGATCCTGTCCACGACGCAGGATGTTGACGTGGTCGTTCTCGAGGTCGATCCGTCCAAGCGCCGTATCTCGCTTGGCCTGAAGCAGACGCTCGAAAATCCGTGGCAGGCATTTGCTTACTCTCATCCGGCCGGCACTGAAGTCGAAGGCGAAGTCAAGAACAAGACCGAATTCGGCCTGTTCATCGGCCTCGAAGGCGACGTCGACGGCATGGTCCACCTCTCCGACCTCGACTGGAACCGTCCGGGCGAACAGGTCATCGAGGAGTTCAACAAGGGCGACGTCGTCAAGGCTGTCGTTCTCGATGTGGACGTCGACAAGGAGCGCATCTCGCTCGGCATCAAGCAGCTCGGCAAGGACTCGGTCGGTGAAGCCGCCGCTTCCGGCGACCTGCGCAAGAATGCCGTCGTGTCGTGCGAAGTCATCGCCGTCAACGACGGTGGCGTAGAGGTTCGTCTCGTCAACCACGAAGACATCACCTCCTTCATCCGCCGCAACGACCTGGCACGCGATCGCGACGATCAGCGTCCGGAGCGTTTCTCGGTCGGCCAGGTCTTCGATGCCCGCGTCGTCAACTTCTCCAAGAAGGACCGCAAGGTCATGCTGTCGATCAAGGCTCTCGAGATCGCGGAAGAGAAGGAAGCCGTCGCTCAGTTCGGTTCGTCCGACTCTGGCGCGTCGCTCGGCGACATCCTCGGTGCTGCCCTGAAGAACCGCGGCAACAACGAGTAATCGACGCCTCGCAGAAAATCGAAAACCGCCGGATGCAAGTCCGGCGGTTTTTTCATGCGCGGTTTTTGGAAGCGGAATTCAGGCCCAGCCAGCCATGCGCCAGTAGAGGTCGTTCGCGCGCTCCGCATTCTCGGTGGCTTCCTGGGAAACCTCGTCGCCGTCGTCCTGATCCCGGTCGTCGGCCGGGCCCTCTTCGCCGAATGCCTGTTCGTCGGCCGAATGCTGCTGTTCGCCGTCCTCATCGGTCTCCGAGATCGCCTTGGTCTTGCGTTCCTCGGGGTCCCGCTCGCGCTCTTCGGGCGGATAGGCGACATAGGGAAGGGCAACGCCGTCGCGGAACATCGGCGGCATGGCGATCGGGAGAGCGAGCTGTTCGGCAAGTTCCGTCGCACCTGCCGGATGACCGTTTGCGTTCGCAGGAGTACCGGCGGCGCGGGTCGTTGAACCGGTGCTTACCGGTTCGTCCGTCGCAGTCGGCGCGGGTTTTGCCATGGCGGCGCCCGCTGCATCGCTCGCCTGCATGGCGGATTTTGCGATGAGCTCCCTGTCGGTCAACTGCTGCAGCGCCTGCTGTTCCGGCAGTTGTCTTGCCGCGACCGGCAGACCGTCGAGAAGATCGCTGGTCGCTTCGGCAAGCACTTCCGCCAGCCATATGGTCGTCGCGCCAGCGGGCTGCTTCTCGGCATTGAGCGCGCGTGCGCCGCCCTGCTGTTCGAGGCCGCGCTGGGAAAGCCGGGCCAGCGCCGGAGCATCATAAAAGACGGGTTGAGACGTGCGCCGGTCGCCAGCCGCCGCATTCGCGGCCTGCCGGTCTTCGTCCGGACGCGTGGCGGATGGGCTTTCGGCGGTATCCTCGGTGCGCGCGCCGGCGAGCTCCGGCGTCTCGCTTTCCGTGAGCTCGGCCGCTTCCTGTGCGGATGCCGATGCGGCCGGATCGGCCTCGGCGCTCGCCTGCAATGCAGCCTCGTCGGCGAAGGCCACCGAGGCCTCGGTTTGCGCGGAAAGCGCGGCAGTATCCTGAGGGGCGCCGGAAACGGTCGTCGAGGGCGCTGCTTCCGCCTCCTGCGCGGTGGCTTCCACGGCCATTTCCTCCGGCAGGGCTCCATCGATCGCCGCGTCCTCGCCGGGTTGCGCCGTCTGAGCCTCGGCGTCTGCCGTGGGCACGGTTACGGCCGCCTGGCCGGACGCGGAAGGCGCGGTGTTCGCCGGTTGTGCCGCCTGTTCTGCCCCGGCATTCTGTCGATAGGAGCTGACGACGGCCTTGGCGGCGAGGTCGCGGTCGAGCAGCTGCGCGGTTTCCAGCTGCATGGCGACGCGCGCCGCTTCGGGACCGGCCGGATTGTTGAGGATTTCGGTGAGCAGGCGGATCGAAATGCCCTTGACCAGCTGGTTGAGCGTCCGTTCGAGGGCTGCCTTTTCGGCGGGGTTCATCGCCTTTACCGCTTCCGAAAGGCGTTGGGCATAATCCGCGAGCGTCTCGCCTTCGCGGCGCGGGACCTTGATCAGCCGGCCGATGGTTTCGGCGAAGACGGAAAACCCCTGGGCGAGCTGGAGCTGGGCCGAAAGCGAAAGAACGTCCAGCCGTCCCGCCGACATCGGCGAGGAACCGATCAAGCTGCTGTTCGCCACGGTATTGGCCACGTCGATCCGCTGACGCAGCATCGGTTGCTGCGAAGGGGTCTGATAGTCGACGAATGAACTGGTACGAACCGGGGGCAGCATCGTCCGCTCCAATGTCTGATAGAGACGACAGGACAGCTCGGCCAAACGGTTCTTGTCTTTTCGCAACGAGCGGCGTTGCGACCGGAACGCCTCATGGCGTCGCCAGTGCCGATACACAGATATGACTGTGCGGCAAAAAGGTTAACAATTCGCTAACGGTCTTCGCCTTCCGCTAAAAAGTCAGCGGAATTGATCCATGGCGAGACGGACGAGGGGGGAGAGTGGGGTTATTGCAGGATCACGCAGCCAACTTCTTCTTCAACAGTTCATAAATGCCGATCTCGTCCACGCGCACGGGGATGATATCGGCCGGGGGTTCCTCGGCGTTGTCGGCGGCAAGCTCCTCGATCGCTTTCGCGGCGATTTCATTGGTCGGCGCTTCATTGTCTGCAAGCATCTCGCCGGTGTCCGGGGACGCGGCGGAGCTGTCGTCGGAAACGAGGCTGTCGGTTCCGTTGCCCGTGTCGGAACTGGCCACGTGCTCGGCGGCTGCGGCAAACAGGGCAAGCAGCTCGGTATCGTCGGCGGATGCCTTGTCGGCCGCACCAACGGCGGCAGGTTTTGCCGCCTCGTCATTCTTCTTTTCGATGACGTCCTGAACCTTCTGGACATCTTCAAGCTTCTTGCCTGCTTCGGCCGCAAGGATGTCATCCTGGCGTTCGGCACGGGTTTCGGCGTCTTCGACGCGGGTCGGATCGTAGCCCTGCGGACCGAGCTTCAGCTCTTCCAGCGTCTTCGGATCGGCGGCATCCTCGAGCCGCTGCACCACGCGTTCGACTTCGGTGTCCAGCTTGCCGCCATTGGCCTTGCGGTTGAGGCCCTCCATCAGGCGCTGGTTGTCGTCGCCATAGGGGTTCTTGATCGCCGCCAGCAGCGTATCGATCGAGATGCCCATGTCCTTGAGGCCGAGATCTTCCTCGAGCTTGGCCGAGCCGGCCTCTCCGAGGTCCTTCAGCGCGTCTTCCAGCGCCTTGCCGAGCTTGTAGGAGGAACGCGCCTCGTCGGTATCGATGCCGAGCTTGGAAGCCAGCCGGTCGACGAGCTCGATCTTCAACTCGTTGGGATCGGTGCTGTTGACGCCGAAAAGGGCGGTGGTGATCTTGTCGCGGGCGCGCTTGGCGTCTTCGCTGGCGCTGATGCGGGCTTCGACGACCGGATCGCTCTTTTTGCCGGTCCGCTGCTCTTCGTCCTTCTTGCGCTGCTCCTCGATGCTGTCGAGCATCGACTGCATCATGTTGGTCGCGGCAAGCCCATAGGTCTGCTGGGTAGGAAGCAACATGGCCCGAAATCCGGTCTCGTCGAGAGTTACACCGGGGGCAAAGTTAGATTTGAAGGGTTAACGAGATATTACCGGGCAACTAGAAGTAATGCCACTCTTTATCATATTCGGGCGCAGGCCGCTCGATACATGCCGATCCGCATGTGCCGAAGACGGTCTCCGCTTAATGGCGTCAGCTGTGGGCGAAGATATCGGCCTCTTCCCAGCCGAGCAGATCCAGCTTCGCCCTGGTCGGCAGGAATTCGAAACAGGCCTCTGCCAGTTCGGCGCGCTTGTCGCGCACGAGCCGGTGGTTCAGCTTGTCGCGCAGCGCATGCAGGTGGAGCACGTCGGAAGCCGCATATTCGAGCTGCGCCGGCGAAAGCACGTCGGCCGCCCAGTCGGATTGCTGCTGCGCCTTGGAAACGTCGACATCGAGCATTTCCTTGAGATTGTCCTTGAGCCCGTGCCGGTCCGTATAGGTGCGGGTCAGGCGCGAGGCGATCTTGGTGCAGAAGACCGGCGTCGTGGTGACGCCGAACGTATGGAACAGAACGGCAATGTCGAAGCGGCCGTAATGGAAGATCTTCTGGCGCGTCGGGTCGGCAAGCATGGCGACGAGATTGGGCGCCTGGTTCTGCCCGGCGGCGATCCGGATCACGTCGGCGGAACCGTCACCCGGCGAAAGCTGCACGACGCAAAGCCGGTCCCGGCGCGGCACGAGGCCGAGCGTTTCCGTGTCGATGGCGATCGCTCCGGTGTAGCGCGCCGCATCCGCTGCCGGAATATCGCCTTCGTGGTATCTGATCTCTGCCATGTCCGTCTCCGTCTGCCTGTCTGCAAGGGTTGCTATAGACCACGTTTTTCACCGGGGAAACGGTGATCTTGGGAAGCTCGGTCCCGGGCGCTTTGGAAGCGTGGGGATGAGCGACGGAATTATCTCTGGGCATTTGCTCAGCCGTGCGCCCAACGCATTGCTGCATTGCAACAGGGTGGGTTGGCGTGATTAAACGATTAGCCTATATCTCTGGTCATCGAGCGACGCACTCCTCCTCCCAGTGTTGCTCGATACGGATCGGCAACATCCTCCTCCTCCCAGTTGTCGATCAAGTTTAAAGCCTGGCGCACCCTCCTCCCGCGCCAGGCTTTTTCCGTTTCCGGAGCAGGATTCCCCTTCAAAACATTGTTCTTTCCGCCTCGCGACATCGTTCGCCCAGGCACCTCGATCCATGGTTGGCGTCACGCAAGTGTCATGCACCGCCAGTATACGAAACCTCGCCTTCCCTTTGAACTTTTCGTGAGGTTACTATGCGCAAGATTTTTGCCGCCCTGGTCGTTTCGACCGTGCTCGCCGGCGCCGCCCAGGCTGCTACCGTATATCCGCTGGATCGCGCCACGATTCTCTCCGGCTCGCCCTTCGACTTCAAGGTCGAATTCAACTCGGTCGTGAAGCCGGAAGACGTCAAGATCACCGTCAACGGCCAGGACTACAAGGCCGTGCTCGGCAAGGACGTTCAGTTCGTCGCGGAAGAAAAGAACAAGGACAAGGTCCTCGGTTCTGCCGTCATCCTGCGCGGCCTGACCATCGCCGCTGCCGGTGATTACAAGGTCGAAGTTTCCGCCGGTTCTGAAACCAAGACCGTCACCTGGAACGTTTACGGCACGGGCTCTGCCCCGAAGGCCAAGAACATCATCTTCCTGCTCGGCGATGGCCTCTCGGTCGCGCACCGCACGGCTGCCCGCATCATGTCCAAGGGCATGACCGAAGGCAAGGCGAACGGCCGTCTCGCCATGGACGATCTCGATCGCATGGCTTTCGTCGGCACATCGGCAACCAACGCCGTCGACACCGACTCGGCCAACACGATGTCGGCCTACATGACCGGTCACAAGACCGCCGTGAACGCGATCGGCGTTTATGCCGACCGTACGCCGGACTCGCTGGACGACCCGAAGGTCGAAACCATTGCCGAAGCCGTGCGCCGCCAGACCGGCAAGTCGATCGGTATCGTCGTCACTGCCGAAGTCGAAGACGCCACTCCGGCTGCCGTCGTCGCCCATACCCGCAACCGTAACGACAAGGCCGATGTCGTCGGCATGCTGCTCGACGTCAAGCCGGACGTCCTGCTCGGCGGCGGTTCCGCCTACTTCCTGCCGCAGGCGACTGCTGGCTCGAAGCGCAAGGACGACAAGGATTATATCAAGCTCTTCAAGGATGCGGGCTACAGCGTCGCCACCGACAAGAACGAGCTTGCCGCCAACGTCAATGCCAACGGCCTGCTCCTCGGCCTCTTCCATCCGGGCAACATGGACGTTACGCTTGACCGCGAGTTCCTGAAGAAGGGCACCGTCGAAAAGTATCCGAACCAGCCTGGTCTGGTCGCCATGACCAAGGTTGCTCTCGATCGCCTTTCCAAGGATCAGGACGGCTTCTTCCTGATGGTCGAAGGCTCCTCGATCGACAAGATGTCCCATCCGCTCGACTGGGATCGCGCCGTCATCGAAACCATTGAATTCGACCAGGCCATCGCCGTTGCCCGCGAATTCCAGAAGACCCATCCGGATACGCTGATCGTCGTCACCGGCGACCACACCCATGGCGTTTCGATCATCGGCACGGTCGATGACGACAAGCCGGGCACCGAAATGCGCGAAAAGGTCGGCACCTATGCGGAAGCCGGCTTCCCGAACTACAAGGACGAAAACGGCGACGGTTACCCGGACAAGATCGACGTTTCCCGCCGCCTGTTCCTCGCTGCCAACAACGGCCCGGACCACTACGAAACCTTCCGCCCGAAGATGGATGGCCCGTTCGTTCCGGCAATCCAGAACGAGAAGAAGGAATATATCGCCAACGAACAGTACAAGAATGTACCCGGCGCAGTCTTCGTTCAGGGCAACATCCCCAAGAACGGCGACAGCGGTGTGCATTCGGTCGACGACGTCGTCCTGCAGTCGGCCGGCCCCGGTTCGGAAGGCTTCAAGGGCTACATGGAAGAAAGCGACATCTACAAGGTGCTCGCCGATACCTTCGCTCTGGGCAGCAAGCAGACCAACTAAGGTCTGGCCGACGGCCGTACCCGTGATAAAACAATGCTCCCGGCCGGAACTCGGCCGGGAATGCCGTTTCAGGAGGGTTTCATGACAGAACTCTTTTTACCCGCGTTCAACCGGCGTTCCGTGCTGGGCCTCCTCGCCGCCGCGCCGCTCCTGGCGTCGGCCCGCTCCGCCGCAGCAGATGATCTCGGTTTCGGGGAGCTCTACGCCAAGTACGGCGTGCTCGGGCTTGAATTCTCCGACAAGGTCAAGAAGCTCGCCGGCCGGGAGGTGGCGATCCGCGGTTTCATGGCGCCGCCGCTGAAGGCCGAGGCCGCTTTCTTCGTGCTGACCGAAGTGCCGATGGCGCTTTGCCCCTTCTGCTCCTCCGATGCCGACTGGCCCGACAACATCGTCGTCATCTATCTGCACCGCAAGCAGACCTTCACCCAGGCGAACGAAACCATCGAGGTGCGCGGCACGCTCGACGTCGGCTCCTGGAAGGACCCCGATACCGGATTTGTCAGCCTTCTGAGGATCCGCGACGCCGCATATCAGGCCGCGTGACCATGCTTTCCCTGCATTTGGACAATCTGGCCAAATCGTTCCCCGGCCTCGGCAGCCCGGTCTTGCGGGTCGATTTTCTGACGATCGGAGCCGGCGAGCGCGTTGCCGTGACCGGCGGCTCCGGCTCCGGCAAGAGCACGTTCATCAATATCGTGACCGGGCTCGAGCGCCCTACGTCCGGCAAGGTTGCCTGGAGCGACGAGGACATCACCCGGCTTTCCGAGACGGCGCGGGATCGCTGGCGGGCAGAACATGTCGGCCTCGTCATGCAGGATTTCCATCTTTTTCCCGGTCTCTCGGCGGTCGAGAACGTGCTTCTGCCGGCGCGGCTGGCGCGCGTCGCCGATGCGGCGCTGATCGCCCGTGCGCACGATCTCCTCAAGGGCGTGGGCCTTTCCCGCCCGGACCAGAGGATCGAGACCATGTCGCGCGGCGAAATGCAGCGCGTCGCGATCGCCCGCGCTGTTTTGCGCAAGCCGGGCGTGATCGTTGCCGACGAACCGACCGCGAGCCTCGATGTGGAGGCCGGCGAAACGGTCGGGCGGCTGCTTCTGGATATGGCTGGCGAAACGGGAAGCACGCTGATCGTCGTTTCCCACGATCAGCGCCTGATCGACCGGCTCGACCGCCGCATCACGCTCGGCGCCGGCAGGATCGTCGCCGACAGCCTTCGCGAAGAGGCCGCCGCATGATCCGTTTCATTCTCGCCGATCTGCGCCGTCTCTGGGCGGGCGCCGTCGTGGTCGTGCTTCTGGTGGCGCTTGCGACCGCGCTTGGCGTCACCGTCACGCTGCAGGAACGCGCCTTGCGTCTCGGCAGTGCCCGCGCCGCCGACAAGTTCGATCTGGTCATCGGCGCGGCGGGCAGCGAAACCCAACTCGTGCTCTCCTCGATCTTCCTGCAGCCGGCACCGCTGCCGCTGATGCCGGGCGAGGTGCTGGCGAAGCTTTCGAAGGATCCGCGCGTCGCCTGGGTGGCGCCGGTCGGTTTCGGCGATTCCTTCGCCGGCTACCCGCTGGTCGGCACGACCCGCGCGCTGATCGGCAGCACCGTTTCCGGTTTCGCCGAAGGTCGCCTGTTCGAGAAAGAAGGTGAAGCGGTGGTCGGCGCGGCCGTGAAGCTGCCGCTTGGTGCCGAAATCAAGCCCATGCACGGCACGGCGCAGATGGGCGGCGAGACCCATGCGGGTGTCGTGTACCAGGTGACCGGCAAGCTGCCGCCGACGGGCACGCCTTGGGACCGCGCCATTCTGGTGCCGATCCAGGCCGTCTGGCACGTCCATGGCCTCGGCCACGATCATGACCATGAGCAGGACGAGCATCACGAAGGCGAAGCTCTCCAGGTAACCCAGGCGGCGGCCGTCACTGATGAACATGGCCACTCGCCGCTGGAAGCGGCGCGAGAACATGCCGGAGATCATCGGCACGAAGGTGAAGCGCCTGCTGCTGGCGTTCGCGACACGCATGCCGACGAGGATCACGACCATCACGGCGCCATCGATGCCGATGCTGATATCGACGAGGATTTCGCCGCCGATGCGCCGGGTCTTCCGGCAGTCCTCGTAAAGCCGAAGACGATTGCCGATGCCTACAAGCTCCGTCAGGAGTATCGCAAAGGCAATACGCTCGCGGTTTTCCCGGGCGAGGTGCTGACCAGCCTCTATGCGACGCTCGGCGATGCCAAGATGGTTCTGAGCGCCGTCGCGGCCGGCTCTCAAGGGCTGGTGGCGGCCGCGCTGGTTCTCGTTACCGTCACCCATATCGGCCAGCGGCGGCGCCAGATCGGCGCGCTGCGGGCTTTTGGCGCGCCCCGGCTCTCGGTGTTTGCGATCGTCTGGCTCGAGCTTTTCCTGCTGGTCGCGCTCGGCATCGGCCTCGGTTTCCTGACCGGCCTTGCCGCCGCGCAGATGATCGCCAATGCGTTTACCGTCAAGAGCGGCATTATCCTGCCGGTCGGTTTTACCGGCGAGGACCTGCGCATGGCGCTTATCCTGCTTTCCGCGTCGGCAGTCCTGTCCGCCGTGCCGGCGGTCCTCGCCTACCGCCAGTCGCCGGCCGCAGCGCTCCGGGCTTGATCCGGGCCTAGGCCAGCGCCCTGATCGCGGCGATCACGTCGTCCTCGACGTCCAGCCCCTGCTCGATCGCCGCCCGTCGCGCGTTCTGGCCGCGCCGGCCGGGCAGGCGTACGCCTTCTTCCGAGGCCATTTCCGTCACAAGTCCGGCGATCCGCTCGGCAGCCGAGGCAGCGCTCGCGGAAGGATCGATGACAACAAGCGTCTGGCCGACCGAGGGCGGCGGGCCTTTCTCGTCCATGAACGAGCTCGCCTCATAGGAAAAACTCGAGCCGGTCAGGCCCGCCGAGAGGACTTCCACCATCAGCGCCAGCGCGGCACCCTTGGCACCGCCGGAGGGCGCCATCAGGCCCTTGTGGGCCTCGTGCGGGTCGGTCGTCGGCTTGCCATTGGCGTCGAAGGCCCAGCCTTCGGGAATACTTTCGCCCCTCTGGCGCGCGGCCATGATCTTGCCGGCCGCGACGGTCGACAGAGCCAGATCGATCACCAGCGGATCCTCGCCGGCGACCGGCGTCGCGAAGGCGATCGGGTTGGTGCCGAACAGCCGCTTCCTGCCGCCCCAGGCCGCCATGGAGGCCGGCGCATTGGCAAACATCAGCGCCATCAGGCCCTGCTCGGCAAACCGCTCCACGGTCAGCGCCATGACGCCCGCATGGTGCGAACGATGGACGGCGCCGAGCGCGATACCCTGTTCCCGTGCGATTGCCGGCAGTTCGGCGACCGCGATGTCGAAGGCCGGATAGGCGTAGCCGAACGCCGCATCGACGAGAAGCACCGCCGGCCGCGGCCGGGTGGCGACGGCCTTGGCCTTGCCATCCACCTTGCCGGAGCGCGCCTGGCCGATATAGGCGGGAACCCGCCGGAGCCCGTGGCCGTATTGCCCGGCAGCTTCCGCGTGCACGAGCGCGCGGGCCACGGATCGGGCGGTATCGGTCAGAACGCCATTCGCTTCGAAAACGCTCTGCACGAGCGTTTCGGTGGCTTCGAGGGTCATATGCATTGGCAATCCGGAGAGTTGTTGGGCGGTTGCCATACCTATGCCTGCAGCCGGAAATTCAATCAAGTTTCCCCGGTCACATGGAAGAACCATGAAAGCGCCACAGGGTCCTGTTCACTCGCATTGAAGCGGTTGCTCAAGGTGGCTGGCGACACCGGAAGGCGGAGGCGGTATTGGGGAAGCGCGTTGTACGGCAGAAATGATATAGTCGTCGATCTTTGAATTACCGGAAGAGCGCAAAAGCGATACTGCGGTTATGTTGCCGCTGCCATCGAAGCTAAAACGTACCCCCGCGGTGCCCTTGTCGTTGCCAGGGCATTTACGGGCATACCGGGCAATCTTCGTCCTCACGCGCGTCATCCACTGCTGCGGCGAGACCGACGAAGAGAAGAGGCTCGTGGAATTCTGGCTGGCGGCGGTGCGGTCCGATTGCTTGGCCTGGATCTTCGCCTCGGCCATATCCGGCTGGGCCTGCTGCTGCTGTTGCTGCTTCGGCTTCTGGACCTTCTTCACCGGCTCCTTTTTGGGTTCCGGCTTTTTCGGCTGTTCCGGCTGCTTTTCGGCGACCGGGGGCGGCTCAGGCCGCACTGCCGGCAGAGGAACTTCGACATTGTCCAGTGCCGCCGTCATCTGTTCGTCGACCGGCTTGATCTCCTCGATCGGTTCCGGCAGCGGCTGGGGGATGGTTTCGGTGATCTGGGGCTCCGGCAATGGTTCGGCGACCGGCGGCTGCACCGGTTCGGGCTCCACCGGTTCGGCAACCTCCTGCGGCGGCGGCTCGACGGGTTGCTCGACAGGTTCGGCAACGGGCTCCGGCATCGGCTCGGGTTCGGGCTGCGGCTTCTCGACGGGCTCCGGCTGCGGTTCCTCGACCGGCTGGGCCTGCTCGCTCATCACCTGTTCCTGCTCCTGCATATCAGGAGAGATCTGTTCTTCCTCGGTATTGGCGGATTCCGGTTCCGGCGCCAGCTCGATCATGATCGCTGCCGGCGGTGAGTTGTCGGCGAGCACTTCCGGCTGTTCGCGCATCAGATAAGCAGCCGCACCGAAATGCACGGTCAGCATCACCAGCCCGGCAGCGCCCCACAGCGCCAGCTCGCCGACGCGTCCGCCCGGACCTGTCTGCGAGACGACAAGGCTCATGGGTTGCCTCCGGCTGCCGGAGGGACGGGCGGCACGACCGGAGCAGCACCGGCCGGTGCTGCCGCCGGCGCGGCCGGAGCGGGCAGTGTCTCGAGGCCGACAAGCGCGATCTTGAGGTAGCCGGAATCGCGCAGGAGGTTCATGACCTCCATGAACTGGCCGTAACCGACCGCCTTGTCGGCCCGCAGGAACACGCGCGTATCCTTCTTGCCCTCCGTGACGCGGTCGAGGGTCGCGGCGAGCTGATCGCGTGCCACGGCGTCATTGCCGATATTGAGGCTCAGATCTTCCTTGACCGTCAGGTAGAGCGGCTCGTCCGGCCGTTCGGCAGGCTTGGCGGTCGAGGCGGGAAGGTCGACATTGATATCGACGGTCGCCAGCGGCGCCGCAACCATGAAGATGATCAGCAGTACCAGCATGACGTCGATGAACGGCGTCACGTTGATCTCGTGGTTTTCGGAAAGCTCGTCGCCGTGCTGTTCGCGGATGCCGCCGGCCATGGTCGATCAGCCTCCCGCCACAAGCGAGACTGGCGCCTTGCGGCTGCCCGGGGGCACCTTGCGGAAATCGAGGTCGCGGCTCACCAGCCGTTCCACGCCGGCTGCCGCATCCGCCAGCAGCTGGCGATAGCCGGTGATCGAGCGGGCAAAGACGTTGTAGATGACGACTGCCGGAATGGCCGCAACGAGGCCGATCGCGGTCGCCAGCAGCGCTTCCGCGATGCCCGGCGCGACGACGGCGAGATTGGTGGTCTGCGATTCCGAAATGCCGATAAAGGCGTTCATGATGCCCCAGACGGTGCCGAACAGGCCGACGAACGGCGCGGTGGAACCGATTGTCGCGAGCACACCGGTGCCGCGCGACATCCGCCGGCCGGCATAAGCCTCGATGCGGGAAAGCGCCGAGCCGACCCGCTCCTTCAGCCCGTCGCCATGGGCATGGTCGAGGGCTGCTTCGGAGAGCTGCATTTCTTCGGCCGCGGACCGCAGCATCAGCGCGGCGGGGCCGCCCCGGCCACCGGCGGCGCCGACGGCTTCCGAAAGCGTGCGGGAGCTGCGGATGATTTTCAGCGTCCGTGCGGCACGGGCGCGGGCGCCTGCGAGTTCCAGCGTCTTCGCGAGCCAGACCGTCCAGGTGATCAGCGAGGCGAAAGCAAGCCCGATCATCACACCTTTGACCACCCAGTCTGCCGCCATGAACATGCCCCAGGGGGAGAGGTTGTGCGGCAGGTCCGAACGCTGGCCCGGTTCCAGGAACTGCGTGAACATGTCGATCGGCTGGCGGGCAGCCGGTGCCTGGGCGGGTGCGGGCTGGGCGGTGTTGTTGGCCGGTGTTTCGGCCGGTGCGGCCGGCTGCGGCGCGGAAGCGCTCGGTTGCGGGGCGACGGGGTTGGTCGGCTGTGCGGCGGCCGGCGCCGCGGGCGATACCGCAGTCGGAGATACCGCCGGCTCGCCCGGTGTCGTGCGGGACGTTGTGGGCGCTGCCTGCGTAGCAGGAGCGGTGGGGGTAGCGTGCGCCCCGGAAGGCGAGGTTGCTTGCGGCTGTGGCGGGGCTTGCGTTGAAGCGTCCGGCGCCTGCGCCATCGCCGTCGAAGCTGCCATTGCAAGCGCCGCGAGAGCGATCGGTAACCGGCTCCTGATCGGCTGGCGCATCGAAAAAGCGGGCTTCAGGGCAGCGGGCATGGCAGGCGATACTCCGGACAGTTCGGCATGGCGGATGACGCTTGAACGCCGATCGGCAATGGCGGAAACGGGACATCGGAACGCCGCCGGCATTGCCGCCGGGTTCGCGATGTTGCAGCTACCGGATAATAAACATGAGTAGAAATGGCAACTAATAAATCTTGAGGATGCCGATCAAATTCACGCAGATCGGCAATCGCGACTTGGTTCGCGCCTGGATGGCCTGGCCTTTGCCGAAAAATGAGGCGGCGGGCGCTTACCGCGCCAGCCAGCCGCCATCGACCGGCAGCACGATGCCGTGGATATAGTCGGCGGCCGGCGAGGCGAGGAATACGGCGGCGCCGCCAAGCTCCTCCGGCTGGCCCCAGTGCCCGGCCGGAATGCGTCCCAGGATTGCCGAGTTGCGGTCCGGATCGTTGCGCAGCGCCTCGGTGTTGTTGGTCGAGAAATAGCCCGGCGCGATGGCGTTGACGTTGATGCCCTTGGCTGCCCATTCGCAGGCGAGAAGCCGGGTCAGGCCGGCGAGGCCGCTCTTCGAGGCGGTATAGGAAGGAATGCGGATGCCGCCCTGGAAGGAAAGCAGCGAGGCGATGTTGACGATCTTGCCGCCCTTGCCCTCGCCGATCAGCCGGCGCGCAAACGCCTGGGAGAGGAAGAACACGGTCTTCAGGTTCACGTCCATCACCGCGTCCCAGTCGGCCTCGGTGAAGTCGATCGCGTCCGCCCGGCGGATGATCCCGGCATTGTTGACGAGGATATCGGCACGTCCGGTCCATGCGACCGTTTCGCTGATGATCCGATCGACCGGTTCGAGCGTCGAAAGATCCGCCTGGATCGACAGGCTGCGTCCGCCGGCCGCACCGACCGCGGCTTCCGTGTCGGCCATGGAGGAGCGGCCGACCAGCGCCACATCCGCGCCGGCCTGTGCCAGCGCTACCGATATCGCCTGGCCGAGGCCCGTATTGGCGCCGGTGACGATCGCGGTCTTGCCCGTCAGGTCGAATGAAACAGCCATGTTATCCTCCTCTGAAACTCAAATGCGGATAGATGCTTACCGTTGCGAGCGCTCCGGTAGAAGCTGAAAATTTTTGCCATGGTCGGACGGGCGCCGATCGAGGGGTGGATTCAAAGATCCGCAGCACCCTTCGTGCGCTCGTCCGGACGCCTGGCGCTCCGGTGGAGGCGCCATGGGCTGCGGATCAGGCTGCGGATAAACGTGATGAAGCTGTTCGCCGCCTCGTCGTCGGGAAAGATGCGTCGCGGCAGCAGGACCGGCCCGTCGGCGTGGAGAAGCAGAAGCCAGCCGTCGAGATCGACGATTTCCTGAAGGCCCCTTACATCCAGCTCCACGGCCATGCCGTCGGCATGAGCGCGAAGCGTCGTTGTGTCGGCCGTTGCCCGCACATGATAGACGTCGCGCTCCTCGTGCCGGATCGTCGATGCCGGAAGCGCCGTATCGCGGGGTTTCGTCATCAGCAGGATCAGGAGGACGAGGCCGGCAATGGCGGCAAGCGAAGGCATGACGCCATCGGTAAGGCTCGCCCGCCACTCGTCCGAGAGCCATCTCAGGAAGTCGTCGAGATAGGTCATCGCGACGAAGACGAGGAACGGCACGAACAGCAGGGTCGAGGTGAGGAGCGCCCTGGTGAGGCGCCGCGGCCGCCGCTGTCGGCTTTCCCGGTAGCGGAGCAGGAGTTCGGTCCCCGCGGCCAGTTCTTCCCGGGAAACCGAATACTCAAAATGCCAGGAGCCGCCCGTGAAGGTCACGGACGGCTCCTGAAATCGATGTGGCTGTTCGCCGGAGATCACAGCGTGCGCGTGATATGCTCCACGCGGAAGCATTCGATCGTATCGCCGACGCGCATGTCCTCGTAGTTCTCGAACGCCATACCGCACTCCTGGCCCATCGGCACTTCGCTGACTTCGTCCTTGAAGCGCTTGAGCGTCTTGAGCTTGCCTTCGTGGACGACGACGTTGTCGCGGATAAGGCGCACGCCCGCTCCACGCTCGACCTTGCCTTCGACGACACGGCAACCTGCGACCTTGCCGACCTTGGTAATGTTGAACACTTCCAGGATCTCGGCATTGCCGATGAAGGTTTCGCGGCGTTCCGGCGAGAGCAGGCCCGACATCGCCTGCTTCACGTCATCCACCAGATCGTAGATGATGTTGTAGTAGCGGATCTCGATGCCGTTGCGCTCTGCGGCCGTGCGCGCCTGGGCGTTGGCACGGACGTTGAAGCCGATGATCGCGGCGTTGGAAGCCTCGGCCAGCGAGATATCCGATTCCGTGATGGCGCCGGCGCCCGAATGAACGATGCGGGCACGAACTTCGTCGGTGCCGAGCTTGTCGAGCGAGGCGATGATCGCTTCGATAGAACCCTGCACGTCACCCTTGATGACCAGCGGGAACTCCTTGAAGCCGGTATCCTGCAGCTTGCTCATCATCTGTTCGAGCGAACCGCGCTGACCGGACTGGCGGGCAGCCGCCTTGTCGCGGGCAAGACGCTGGCGATATTCGGAAATCTCGCGAGCACGGCTTTCGTTTTCGACGACGGCGAACTTGTCGCCGGCAGCCGGCGTGCCGGAAAGACCGAGCACTTCGACCGGCATCGCCGGGCCAGCTTCCTTGACGTGGTCGCCCTTGTCGGTGACGAGCGCGCGCACGCGGCCCCACTGATCGCCGGCAACGATGATCTGGCCCGGCTTCAACGTACCCTTCTGGACCAGAACGGTCGCAACCGCACCGCGGCCGCGGTCGAGCTGGGCTTCGATGACGGTACCTTCCGCCGTACGGCTCGGGTCGGCCTTCAGGTCGAGGATTTCGGCCTGCAGCAGCACGGCTTCGAGCAGCTTGTCGAGGTTGGTCTTGTTCTTGGCCGAAACCTCGACGTCGAGCACTTCACCGCCGAGCGATTCAACGAAGACTTCGTGCTGCAGAAGCTGCTGGCGGACCTTGTCCGGCTTGGCTTCGTGCTTGTCGATCTTGTTGATCGCCACGATGATCGGAACACCGGCCGCCTTGGCGTGGTTGATGGACTCGATCGTCTGCGGCATCACGCTGTCGTCGGCCGCGACCACCAGGATCGCGATATCCGTCGCCTGTGCACCACGGGCACGCATGGCCGTGAAGGCGGCGTGGCCCGGGGTGTCGATGAAGGTGATCTTCTGGCCGTTCTGCTCGACCTGGTAGGCGCCGATATGCTGGGTGATGCCGCCGGCTTCGCCGGAGACCACGTTGGCATGGCGGATGGCGTCGAGCAGCGAGGTCTTGCCGTGGTCGACATGGCCCATGATGGTGACGACCGGCGGGCGCGAAACCATCTCGCCTTCGTCGTCCGTCTTGTTGAAGATGCCTTCTTCGACGTCGGATTCCGAAACGCGCTTGACCGTATGGCCGAATTCGCCGGCGATGAGTTCGGCAAGGTCGGCGTCGATGACGTCGCCCGGCTTCATCATCTGGCCTTCCTTCATCAGGTACTTGATGACGTC
>Ga0209758_1002860_pt1 | contig 16761 bp, 15 predicted proteins | sample AraplaMF_Col_mMF_FD_184258 | JGI IMG/M metagenome (GOLD analysis project Ga0209758, IMG submission 184258) | Arabidopsis root microbial communities from the University of North Carolina, USA - plate scrape MF_Col_mMF (SPAdes) (version 2) | ecosystem: Host-associated > Plants > Roots > Endosphere... | reverse complement strand
ATAGGAAGCCCAGCCCCTTGGCCAGCCACTTCAGGATGCCCCAGTGCCACAGCAGGGCCGACAGGGCGCAGACCACCAGGATCACCGGCATGACGCGGAAGGCGAACAGGAAGCCGGCCCCCGGATTGGTCTCGGTATAGGGCGGCGTGGTGCCCGACAGGTAGCCGAACACGAAGTTGGTGCCCGCCTGGGTCGACGAGGCCAGCCCCTCCACCGCGCCATTCACGCCTTGCAGCGCGTCGCGCGTGGCCGGCAGCCGGAACAGCACGAAGACCAGGATCAGCTGGATGGCGATCGCGCAGACGGCCAGCACCAGCGGGAAGCGCTTGCGGTTTTCGGACACCAGCCAGCAAAGGCCGAGGATCAGCGCCACGCCCGCCAGGGCTTGGACGTTCTCGGGAAGGAAGATCAAGACGGAAGGACCCTAAGATGTGAGCGACGCGCCCCCGCGACGCAGCCAAGGGACCAAATGACTATGATTAGGGGGCGCGGCGCAAGCGCCTTGCGTCGATACGGGCCGGCGAGCCGGCGATGACACCGAACCGGGCGTCGCCTGGCGCGCCGAGGCCGGGCGCCGCGCGAGGCGAGGCGGTCGAAGCCGCGGGGCCTGGGCGCCCCGCGGCTCGCCCCGGATCAGGCCGCGACGCTGACGGACGCGGTCGAGGCCTTGGCTTCGGCGCTGGCCAGTTGGGCCAGCAGCTTCTGCATCAGGTCCGAGGCCAGGGTCGAGGTCGAACTGGCCAGGCCCGTGGCGGCGCTGGTCGTGTCGGCGCTCGCCGAGGCCTGGGCCTTCTTCAGCATGTCGGTGAACTCGCCGCCCGACAGCGAACCGTCCCCGTCGGTGTCGGCGCCGCTGATCAGGCTGCCGGCCGCTGAGGTGGCGTCGGCGCTGGCGGTGTCGGCGGCGGCCAGTTCGGCGGCCGAGACGACGCCATCCCGATTGGTGTCCAGCGCTTCGAAGACGCCGGACGTGCCGCTGGCGCCACCGGCTCCGCCGCTCGGAGGCGGCCCGGGCGGCGGGCCCTGCGGACGGCTGGCTTCCGCCATGGCCGCGAACTCGTCGCCGGACACCGCGCCGTCCCCGTCGCTGTCGGCGGCGGAAACCAGGGAGTCGACCGCCGAGGACACGTCCTCGGACTCCCCCAACGCGCTGGTCAGGGCGGTGGTCAGCTCGTCGGTCGACAGCGCGCCGTCGCCATCGCTGTCCAGGGTCGCGAAGGCGTCCTGGAGACCGCCGGGGCCGCCACGCGAGCCCTGGCCTTCCTGCGCCGAAAGCAACGATCCCAACGTATCGGCGCTGAAACCTTGGCCGCTGGAGCCTTGCGAACGCATCGGCGGGAGCGGCGGCGGCGGATCGTTGCTGCCTACCGCCGGAAAACCTTGCCCGGTGGAGGCGGCGCCGGACGTCGAGGACGTCGTGCTTGTCGCTGTGGTGGTGGAGCTGCGCATCGACTGCAGCAACTGCTGCATGATCGAGGAACGGCTTAGGCTTGAGACGCTCAAGACGGTTTCTCCTTGTGACCCTGAACGGCGCGCCAACGGCGGCCGGGTGACGCCGAACCTCTCGACGCCTTCAGGATCGAGCGAAAAACATTCCAGATTTCAGCATGTTGCAAAGGCGACACAACGGTCGGCGCGCCTTCGTTGAAGACCCCGGCGCAACGGCGCACGACGTGAAGCCCCATGGCGAAGCCTGCTCGACGGGCGCCACCCAACCGCGCAAATCGCCGCTCGGGACCCGCCTGGCGCGTCTTACCCCGATTTAACTTGGCCGCTTGAAGTTCACCGGGCATTGCTGCAACCCTGGATTTGGGGGAGCGTTGCGCGCATGTCGTTGGCCTTGGCCACACTGTTGTACGAGTGGCGTCGATACATGGCGGCGGTCGTCGCCCTGGCGTTCTCGGGCCTGCTGGTGCTGGCCCAGGTCGGCATCTTCGTCGGCATCGGCAAGGGCTTCACCGCCCAGATCGACCGCGCCCGCGCCGACATCATGGTGCTGGGCCCCGGCGCCAAGGCGCTGTTCGGCGGCCCCTCGGGCCTGCCGCGCCGGATGATCCCCCTGGTCTACACCCATCCCGAGGTGCTGCAGGTGGCCCCGCTCGACGGCTCGGGCGGCCGCTTCCAGAACATCCTGTCGCCCGAGGAGCAGGCCAAGGCCGACGCCCGCGCCAAACAGGCCAGCAAAGGCGGCAAGGGCGGCGGGGGCGGTCGCAAGAGCGAATTCGTCAACGTCACGGTGATCGACGCGATCCCGGGTTTCGTCACCGTGCCGACCGACTACACGCTGAGCATGGTCGAGGCCCTGCGCCAGCCGTACGCCGTGGCCGTCGATCAGACCGCGCTCAAGCGCCTGGGCGTCAAGAAGGGCGACAAGGCGCTCTACAACGGCAAGACCATCACCATCGGCGTCGTCACCCACGGCTATCCCAACATCATCCAGCCGACCCTGGTGATGTCGCGCGACACCCTGCGGATGCTGGGCGAGGCCGACACCGGCCAGCGCGTGGGCCCGCTGATGGTGCAGATCCGCGACCCGGCCCGCGCCGAGATCGTCGCCGCCCAGCTCAACAAGAAGGGCGACGGCAAGTTCCGCGCCTGGACCCGCCAGGAGCTGGCCGACGCCAATTCCGGCGCCATGCTGGACGACCAGATCATCGGCATCATCCTGGGCTTCTCGGCGTTCCTGGGCCTGCTGATCGGGGTGGTGATCACCTGGCAGACCCTGCGCGGGGCGATCATGGCCAACATCAAGGAGTTCGCCAGCCTGCGCGCCCTGGGCGTGTCGATGGGCGACCTGCGCAACATCGTCATGGAGCTCAGCTTCTGGGTCGGGATCGTTGGCGTGCTCGCCTCGGCCGCCCTGACCTGGCTGGTCTCGCTGGCGGCCACCGCCGGCGGCGTGCCGATGTCGTTCCCACCGGTGCTGGTGGCGGTGGTCGCGGTATTCCTGATCGTCATCGCCATGGTGTCCGGCTTCCTGTCGCTGGGCGTCCTGAAGAACAGCCAACCCGCGGATCTCTTGCGATGACCGGCGACCACAGCCACAAGCGCGGCGAGAGCGCTCTCACGGCCAAGGGCCTGGTCAAGCGCTTCAAGACCGGCCGCACCTTCATCGAGGTGCTCAAGGGCGTCGACTTCGACGCCAAGCACGGCGACGTGACCATGGTCATGGGCCCGTCGGGCTCGGGCAAGTCGACCCTGGTGGCCGCCCTGTCGGGCCTGCTCAAGCCCGACGAGGGCAAGGTCAAGGCCCTCGAGGCGGCGGACCTGTGGAAGCTGTCGCCGGGCAAGATCGACAAGTTCCGCCTCGACCACTGCGGCTTCATCTTCCAGGGTTTCAACCTGTTCCCGGCCCTGACGGCCAAGCAGCAGGTGATGACGGCCCTGAAGTACCAGGGCGTCGGCCCGGGCGAGGCTGGACGGCGCGCCCAGGCGGCGCTGGAGTCGGTGGGCCTGGGCCCGCGCGTCAACCAGCGCCCGTCCGAGCTGTCGGGCGGCGAGAAGCAGCGCGTGGCCATCGCCCGCGCCCTGGCCAAGAACCCGAACCTGATCTTCGCCGACGAACCGACCTCGGCCCTCGACGGCAAGAGCGGCGAGATCGTCATTCGCCTGCTGCGCCAGGCCGCCACCGAGCGCGGCGCGGCGGTGATCTGCGTGACCCACGACCCGCGGCTGGAGGCCTATGCCGACCGCGTCATCCACATCGAGGACGGCCGGATTCTGGACGACGTGCGCAGGACGCCCGACGCCAATCCTGCGCCGCTCAGCCACTAGACTTCTGGGGAAACTCTCAAATGCCCGCGTTCCTGCGCCGTCCCGCCTTCTGGATCGTCATCGCCGTCGTCGTGCTCGGCGGCGGCGGGTTCTTCTTCATGAAGAGCCAGGCGGCCGAGAAGAAGAAGAAGCTCGAGGCCGCCGCCGTCCAGGAGGAGCCCAGCCCCTACGCGGCCATCGCCAACGGCAAGGCCGACGTCGAGGGCGGCATCATCCAGGTGGCCGCGCGCCGCCAGGGCATCGTGCGCGAAGTGTTCGTGCAGGAGGGCCAGGACGTGGTCGCCGGCCAGGCCCTGGCCAAGCAGGAGGACGACGACGCTCGCCTGGCCGCCGCCACCGCCTCGGCCAGCCTGGCCTCAGCCCAGGCCCAGGTGGCCGTCTACCAGGTGCAGCTGCGCACCGGCCAGCGCGAGTACAAGCGCCTGCAGAACCTGTCGGCGTCGAACTTCGTGGCCGGCCAGCGGCTGGACGCCGCCCAGGACCAGATCGCCACCGCCACCGCCGCCATCCAGGCCCAGCAGGCGGCGATCCAGGTGGCGACCGCCCAGTTGGCCCAGGCGCGCTACAACCAGGAACTGACGGTGATCCGCGCCCCGGCCAACGGCCGCATCGCCCGCCGCTACGCCAATCCCGGCGCCGGCGCCTCGACCCTGAACGTCACCCCGATGTTCGATGTCGAACCGGAGACCGCCCGCATCGTCCGCGCCGAGATCGTCGAGGCCGACATCCCCAACGTCACGATCGGCCAGGAGGTCGAGATCCAGCCGGAAGGCGACCCGACCAAGACCTATGTCGGCAAGGTCCTGCGCCGCGCGGCCGTCTACGGGGCCCGCAAGCTGGCCTCCGACGACCCCAGCCAGCGCAGCGACGACCGCGTCGTCGAGGTGGTGGTCAGCGCCGACGGCGCCCCGATCCTGGTCGGCCAGCGGGTTCTGGTGAAGTTCATGAAGCCCGGCCAGAAGGCCGGGGTGAAGCGCGACCAGCCCAAGCCGCCGGTGGCGGGCGGCGACAAGAAGAAGGCGTAGGACGCCCTCCTCCCCCTTCAGGCGCGGCTATCGCATATGCGTTGAGCCGGACTGGAGACCGCGAAATCCCGTCTTCGCGGACCTTGCTCCCGGGAAGACCCGCGAAATTTGACTATGCCCCCACTCGACCGACCTGATCTTGCGGCCAGGGAAGCGAAGGGGTCGCCGCCGCTCCGTGCTTGACCACCCGTCCAGGTCTGCCGGCGGCGGACCGCTCTCTTGACGCCCCCTCTCCCGCACCGCACAAACGCGCCAAACCAAACACGCGTTTAGGGGAGATACGAGCATGGCGGACGATATCCGGTTCGACGGTCAGGTGGCGATCGTCACGGGAGCCGGCGGGGGCCTGGGCCGGCAGCATGCGCTGGAACTGGCGCGGCGCGGGGCCAAGGTCGTGGTCAACGACCTGGGCGGCACCGTCGACGGCTCGGGCGGCTCGTCCGAGGCGGCCAGGGCCGTCGTCGCCGAGATCGAGGCCTTCGGCGGCCAGGCCATCGCCCACGGCGCGTCCGTGACCGACGACGCCGGCGTCGCCGACCTTGTGAAGACCACCATGGAAAAGTGGGGCCGGATCGACATCCTGGTCGCCAACGCCGGCATCCTGCGCGACCGCACCCTGACCAAGATGGAGCTGGCCGACTTCGAGGCGGTGATCCAGGTCCACGTGTTCGGCACCTTCAAGCCGATCAAGGCGGTCTGGGACATCATGAAGGCCCAGAACTACGGCCGCATCGTCGTGACCACCTCGTCCTCGGGCATGTACGGCAATTTCGGCCAGTCCAACTACGGGGCCGCCAAGATGGCGGTGCTGGGCCTGATGAACACGCTGAAGCTGGAAGGCGCCAAGAACAACGTCAAGATCAACGCCATCAGCCCGGTCGCCGCCACCCGCATGACCGAGGGCCTGATGCCGCCGGAAGTGCTGGAGAAGCTGAAGCCGGAATATGTCACGCCGGGCGTGGTCTATCTGGTGTCGGAAGACGCCCCGACCGGGACGATCCTTACGGCCGGCGCCGGCGCCTTCGCCCTGTCGCGGATCTTCGAGACCGAGGGCGTCTACCTGGGCGAAGGCGGCCTCTCGGCCGAGGAGGTCCGCGACAACTGGGACAAGATCGCCGCCGAGCCCGACCAGAAGGCCTACTTCAATGGCGGCGAGCAGGGCGCGAAGTTCTTCCGCAAGCTGGCCGGCGGATAGGCCCAACAAAGCGGGCGATATTTGAATTGTAGCGTGAACAGGGCTGGCGTAGATTTCCCTTACGTCAGCCTATTCGCGCTCATTTCAGGCAATTTCGAGCACAACTGACAGAACGCTGAAATACAGACACGGTCCAGACCTCAAATTTCTTGAACGCTCTGCACAAAATTCACCGTTTTGCGAATAAATAGCAACGGTTTTTGACGGAATGCGTTAGAGCGACGGCAACCGGCGCCATCAAGGGCGCCGGAACCTCCTCCCCAGAAGGTCGTCTCTCATGTCCCTTTCGCGTATCTCCCTCGCCGCCGGCGTGGCGCTCGCCGCCCTGGTCGCGGCTTCGCAGGCCTCCGCCGCCGCTTTCTACCTGCAGGAACAATCGGTGCGCGGCGCCGGCCGCGCCTATTCGGGCGAGGTCGCCGACCGCGGCGCCGCCAGCCTGTGGTGGAACCCCGCCTCGATCGCCGGTCTCGACAAGAACGAGATCTATGGCGGGATCCACCTTGTGCAGGTCGACTCCCAGGTCAACAACGCCGGCTCGACCCTGACCCGCCCGGTCATCCCCGGCGGCCTGACCACCCCGGTGGGCGGCGAGCCCTATGCCGGCGGCCCGATCAACAACGGCATCGTTCCCAACTTCGCCGGCGCCTTCCGCGTCAACGACAAGCTGGCCGTCGGCCTGTCCGTCGCCGCGCCCTACAACTTCACCACCGACTACAACAGCCGCAGCTGGACGCGCTACGACGCCCTGAAGTCGAACCTGAAGACCATCGACGTCAACGGCGTGGTCGCCTATCGCGTCAACGACATGCTGGACCTGGGCGTGGGCGTTTCGGCCCAGTACACCGACGCCGAGCTGTCCTCGGCCCTGCCCAACCTGTCGCCCCTGCTGCCCGACGGTTCCTCGTCGCTGAAGGGTGACGGCAACTGGGACTACGGCTGGAACGTCGGCGCCCAGTTCCACGCCACCCCGGCCCTGACGATCGGCGCCTCGTACCGCTCGGAGATCAAGCACAAGCTGGACGGCCACGTGGTGGTCTCCGGCCTTCTGGGCCCGCTCACCGCGGCCAATGTCGACACCGACGGCCAGGCGAAGATCACCACCCCGTGGATGGCCAACCTGGGCGCCCGCTGGCGGGTCGGCGACAAGACCACCCTGAACGCCTCGGTCTCACGCATCGGCTGGAGCGAGTTCGACAAGATCGTCATCACCTATACGGGCGGCGGCAGCGTCAGCCAGCAGAACTACAAGGACACCACCACGGTGGCCGCCGGCGTCGACTATGACGTCAATCCCAAGCTGACCCTGCGGGCCGGCGTGGAATACGACCCGACCCCGACCCCGGACGTCGGCCGCACCGCCCGCGTGCCGGACGGCGACCGCATGCTGTACGCCATCGGCTCGACCTGGAAGGCCACCGACAGCATCCAGTGGGACGCGGCCCTGTCGTACATCAGCTTCGACGACACCAAGATCAACCGCACGGAAACGATCTACGCCGGCACCCCCGCGGCGACCACCCTGAACCTCAAGGGCGACGTCGGCGGCTCGGCCGTGGTCCTGTCGACGGGCCTGCGCTGGAGCTTCTAGGCTTCGGCGTGTGCTGAAGAACGAGGCCGTCCGGGCGACCCGGGAGGCCTTTTTCTTTTCCACCCTGAAGATCGCTCATCCCGGCGAATGCCGGGATGAGCGATCTTATTGAATTGCAGCCCACAACGCCTTCGCCGCCGCCACGAAGGCCCTGGCCGCCGCGCTGTCCGGCGCGCGCAGCACCACCGGCGTCCCGGCGTCGCCGGCTTCGCGCACGGCGATCTCGATCGGGACCTGGGCCAGGACCGGCACGCCCAGGGCCTTGGCCTCCGCCACCCCGCCGCCGGCCCCGAAGATCGGGATCGGGGCCCCCGTGGCCGGGTCCGCGAAAAAGGCCATGTTCTCGATCAGGCCCAGGATCGGCGTAGCGGTCTTGCCGAACATCGCCGCAGCGCGGCGGGCGTCGATCAGGGCGATCTCCTGGGGCGTGGTCACCAGCACCGCGCCGTCGATCCGCAGCTTCTGGACCAGGGTCAGCTGGATGTCGCCGGTGCCCGGCGGCAGGTCGACGACCAGCACGTCCATCGGCGCGGCTTCCGAACCCCAGGCCACGTCGTGGATCATCTGGCGCACGGCCGACGAGGCCATCGGGCCGCGCCAGATCATCGCCTTGCCCTCGTCGACCAGGAAGCCGATCGACATCAGCCTGATACCATGGGCCTCCAGCGGCTGCAGCTTGCCGTCCTCGAAGCTGGGCTCGCCGTCGATCCCCATCATCCGCGGGGCCGAGGGGCCGTAGACGTCGGCGTCCAGCAGGCCGACGCGCAAGCCTTGGGCGGCGAAGGCGCAGGCCAGGTTGGTGGCCACGGTCGACTTGCCCACCCCGCCCTTGCCCGAGGCCACGGCGATCACGTGCTTCACATGGGCCGGCTTCTCGGCTTCCGGCGGCGGGACCAGCCTGGCCTGTCCGTCTTCCGAGACCTTGGCGCCCTTGCGCACCCTGGTCGCGCCCTCGGCCGCCTGGGCGGTCAGAACCACCTGGGCGACGTCGACGCCCGCAAGCCCCGCCAGCACCTTTTCGGCCGCCTCGCGCACCGGGGCGTAGGTCGCCGCCTGGGACGCCGGGACCTCCAGCATGAAGCCGGCGCGGCCGGCGCGGACCACCAGGCCCTGCACCAGGCCAGCCGCCACCAGCCCCTCGCCGGAGACCGGATCGACGACCTGGTCCAGCGCCGCGCGGGCGTCGTCGAGGGTGGCGGGGGAAGCTGCGGTCACGGGATTGTCTTGCCTTGTTCTGCGGGGGCTTTCATATCCGCGTGCGGGGGTCGTTTTACAACCCCGCCATTTGGCCCGCCATTTGGCCCGCCCTTCGCTATGACCGGAAGACCAAGCCGCCCATGCCCTGGAACGACAACGCCGGCCCCGGACCTTGGGGATCCCCGCCGCCCGACGACGGCAAGAAGGACGCGGATCGCAACCGGAACGAAGAGCCACGACCCAGCGGTCCCAGGGGGCCCGGCGACCCGCCGCCTCCCCTTGACCTCAACGCCCTGCTCGACCGGCTGTCCAGCCGCCTGCGCCAAACCTTCGGCGGCCCCAGCCGGTCGCGCGCCGTGGGCGGCGCCGCCCTGGGCGTGGTCGCGCTATGGGCCCTGTCCGGCTGCTACGTGGTCCAGCCCAAGGAGCAGGCGGTGGTCACCACGTTCGGCGCCTACAGCCGCACCGCCCAGCCGGGCCTGCGCTACCACATGCCCTGGCCGATCGAGCACGCCGAGCTGGTGCCCGTCACCTCGATCCAGACCCTCGACATCGGCGGCACGGTCAGCCAGCCCCTGCCGGACGAGCGCCTGATGCTGACCGGCGACGAGAACATCGTCGACCTCAGTTTCACCGTGCAGTGGAAGGTGTCCGACGCGGCCAGGTACGCCTTCAACGTCCGCGACCCCGACACGGTGATCAAGGACGTGGCCGAAAGCGCCATGCGCGAAGTGGTCGGCCGCACAGCCCTGACCCCGATCCTGACCACCGGCCGCGGCCAGGTGCAGGACCAGACCGAGCAGCTGATGCAGCGCATCCTCGACCGCTACGACGTCGGGGTCTCGATCCAGAGCGTCAACATCCAGGCCGCCACCACGCCGAGCTCGGTGCTGGAGGCCTATCGCGACGTGCAGCGCGCCGCCCAGAACGCCGAATCCGCCGCCAACAACGCCCGGGGCGAGGCCGCCCAGATCAAGCAGGCGGCCCTGGGTTATCGCGAACAGGTCGTGCGCGAAGCCGCCGGCGACGCCGACCGCTTCAACCAGGTCTACGCCCAGTACAAGCTGGCCCCCGCCGTCACCCGCGAGCGCCTCTACATCGAAACCATGCAGCGGGTGCTGGAACGGTCCAACAAGGTGATCATCGACAACAAGGGCGCCACGGCCCCGGTGATCCTGCCGCCCGACGTGTTCCGGCCCAGGCCCTCCGTCGCCGCCAGCACCGCCGCCGCCGAGGGGACCGTCCGATGAACCGCCTCAACCCCGCCGTCGTCGCCACCGGGGTCGGCGCTCTGTTCCTGCTGATCCTGGCCAACGTCACCCTGTTCCAGGTGGACCAGCGGCAACAGGCCCTGCTCGTGCGCCTGGGCGATCCGGTTCGCGTCGTGACCACGCCAGGCCTGCACGTGAAGAGCCCGCTCGACACGGTCCTCCGCTTCGACAAGCGCAACATCGAGATGATCAACGCCCAGCCGGAGGAGGTCACCGCCGCCGACCAGGAGCGGCTGGTGGTCGACGCCTTCGTCCGCTACCGCATCACCGACCCGCGCCAGTTCTACCGCACCCTGGGCCAGGAGAGCGTCGCCACCGACCGCCTGGACCGCATCGTCAACGCCGCCCTGCGCGAGGAGATCGGCCGCTCGACCTCGGAAGAGGTGATCGCCGGCAAGCGCGCCCAGGTGATGGCCGCCATCCGCGACCGCGTCGCCAAGCAGGTGGCCGCCTCGAACCTGGGCGTCCAGATCATCGACGTGCGCATCAAGCGCGCCGACCTGCCGCCCACCAACGAGCAGGCGGTGTTCGAGCGCATGCAGACGGCCCGCAAGCAGGAGGCCGCCGAGCTGCGCGCCATCGGCGAGCAGAAGCGCCGCGAGATCGTCGCCACCGCCTATGAGGAGGCCGAGAAGATCCGCGGCGACGCCGACGCCCAGCGCGCCCAGCTGTTCGCCGAAAGCTTCGGCCGCGATCCAAACTTCGCCGCCTTCTACCGGTCGATGTCGGCCTACGAGAAGTCTCTGGGCCAGGGCGACACCACCCTGGTGCTCTCGCCCGACAGCGCGTTCTTCAAGTATTTCGAGAAGGGCCCGGCGGGCTGATCCTTCCGACTGATGAAGAAAGGGCCGGCGGATCACCCCGCCGGTCCTTTTTTTCATTCCGCGCCTTCGCCGTCCGACTAAGCCGCGGCCTTCAGCAGGTCCATCACCACGTGCAGGCTCTCGGCGACGTGCACGCACTTCTCGGCGATTTCCTCGGTGGGATCGAGGATGTCCGGCACCATGATCGTCATCATCCCCGCCGCATGGGCCGCGCGGACGCCGGGATGGGAGTCCTCGAGCGCCAGGCACAGGGTCGGATGCACGTTCAGCCGGCGGGCGGCCTCCAGATAGGGGTCCGGATGCGGCTTGTGGCGGACGACGTCGGCGTTGGCGACCACCGCGTGAAAGCGCTTGACCAGGTCGAACCGGCCCAGATAGCGGTCCACCGCCTGGCGGCTGTTGGAGGTGGCGATGGCGCGCGGCACGCCCAGGGCGTCCAGATAGTCGAGGATCTCCATCACTCCGGTCTTCAGCCGCACCTCGGCCTCGAGGATCGCCTCGACGTCGGTCCAGGTGCGGGCGAAATAGTCCTCGACCGGAAAGCCGGCGCCGTAGAGCTCGCGCAGCATCACCCCGCATTCCGGATTGGTCTTGCCGACCATCAAACGGTAGGTGGCGGCCGTGAAGTCCACGCCGAACACCTGGCCCGCCTCGATCATCGCCGCCTGGTAGACGGTCTCGGTGTCCAGCAGCAGGCCGTCCATGTCGAACACCACCGCCCGAATCTCTTGAGGAAACGGGACGCCGCGCGGGAAGGTCACGAGACGAACTCCGCGGCGGTGTAGCCCTGGAAGTAGAGCAAGGCGGTGAGGTCGGCGTGGTCGACCTTGGCGTGGGCCTGGGCCGCGACGATCGGCTTGGCGCGGTAGGCGACGCCCAGGCCCGCGGCCTCGATCATCGCCAGGTCGTTGGCGCCGTCGCCCACCGCCAGGGCGTCGGCCGGCGTCAGGCCCAGGGTCGCGGTCTCTTCCTGGAGGGCCGCCAGCTTGGCCTCCTTGCCCAGGATCGGGTCGCCGACCGTTCCGGTCAGCCGGCCCTCGGCCTCGATCAGGGTGTTGGCGCGGTTCAGGTGGAAACCGGCGGCCTGGGCCACCCGCGACGTGAAGAAGGTGAAGCCGCCCGAGACCAGGGCGCAGCGGGCGCCGTGCTCGGCCATGGTCCGCACCAGGGTCCGCGCCCCGGGATTGAGCTTCACGCGGTCGTCGTAGCAGGCCTGCAGGGCGTCGACCGACAGGCCCTCGAGCATGCCGACCCGCTCGCGCAGCGCGCCCTCGAAGGCCAGCTCGCCGCGCATGGCGCGCTCGGTGATCTCCGAAACCTTGTCCTTGACCCCGGCGAAGTCGGCCAGCTCGTCCAGGCATTCGACATTGATGATCGTGGAGTCCATGTCGGCGATCAGCAGCCGCTTGCGGCGGTTCTCGACCGGTTGGACGGCGAAGTCGACCGGACGGTCGCCGACCGCGGCCTTCACCGCCTGGTGGGTCTCCACCGGCGGCAGGTCGGCCAGCAGATCCAGCGCCCCCTCCCCCAGCGGGGTTTCGGACGAGATGGCCAGCACGGCGCGCACGGCGGCGGCGGCCTCCGCCAGGGCGGCAGGGTCGGGCGAGACGAGGGTGATCGCGAGCATGACGCGGCGGCTATTGGAGGAAGCCGCCCACGTCAACCTTCAAGCGTCGCGGAAGGGCTCAGGACTGGGGCGCGGCCACCGACATGCAGCGGCCGAACACCGCCATGGCCTGGTCCTTGCCGCCGCCGCCCTGGGTGATCTTGGCCGACAGCGCGGCCACGCCCCGGCGGTACAGCACCGTGGGCGACTGGCCCTGGGCCACGCCCTCGGCATAGGCCTTGTCCAGCATCAGCCCGCCGCTGGCGCCCAGCAGCTTGAACATCGGAACCATCGCCGCGCCGGCGCTGTTGCCCTTGGAGAAGTCCGCCGCCAGTTGCGGATTGCGTTGCAGGACTTCGTCGATCGTCACCAGCAGCACGCCGCAGCCCAGGCGCTCGTCCAGGGTGGCCGGCCCCTCGGCCTCGGGCGTCTTCTCGGCCGGGGCCGGGATCTGGGCCGGCGCGGTGCGATCGCCCGAAGCGGCCAGGGCCGGAGACGCCGCCAGGACAAGAACGCCAGCCAGGATGGCGCCGAAGGTGGTTTTCATGGTTTGTCCCCGATAACGCGACCCCTCGAGACCAGAAAAGGACTCGACCCGAGATTGCCTGATACACAGATCGTCCTTATCGCCGGGCCAACCGCCAGCGGCAAGTCCGCGCTGGCCTTGAGGCTGGCGCGCGAGACCGGCGGCGAGATCGTCAACGCCGACTCCATGCAGATCTATGCCGGCCTGCGGGTGCTGACCGCCGGGCCGTCCCCGGACGAGCTGGCCCAGGCGCCGCACCACCTGTTCGGCGTCGCCGACGCGGCCGACGGCTGGTCGGTCGGACGCTGGCTGGCGGCGGCGACCCAGGCCCTGGCCGAGATCGCTGCGCGGGGCGGCCGCGCCATCGTGGTCGGTGGGACGGGCCTCTATTTCCGGGCCCTGACCCACGGCCTGGCCGACGTGCCGCCGGTGCCCGAGACCCAGCGCGAAGTCTCGGCCCTGCTCTACGCCGCCCAGGGCGAACCGGAATTCCGCGACGTGCTGGCGGGCCTGGACCCCGAGGCCGAGAAGCGCATCGAGGTCGGCGACCGCCAGCGCCTGGTCCGCGCCCACGCCGTGGCGTTGGCCACCGGCAAGTCGCTGACCGCCTGGCAGACCGACACCCGGCCGGCCCTGGCCGCGGGAACCTGGCGCGGCGTCGTGCTGGATCCGCCCCGTGACCAGCTCTACGCCCGCTGCGACGCCCGCCTGGGCCTGATGGTCGAGCACGGGGCGCTGGACGAGGTGGCCGCCCTGGAAGCGCGCGGCCTGGATCCGTCCCTCCCCGCCCTCAAAGCCGTCGGCTACCGGGAACTGGCGGCGCACCTGCGGGGCGAGACCTCGCTTGAGGCGGCGGTGGACGCGGCGCGGCAGGAGACGCGGCGCTACGCCAAGCGGCAGATGACCTGGTTCAGGAACCAGACGCCGGACTGGGAGAGAATCGTTCCTTGATCGCCAAGCCGTGGAGCACACCCATCATGCGAAATTGGACGACAAGCTTTCTGGCGGCCGCCTGCCTGGGCGGATGCGCCACGCCTTTCCCTCCGGCGAGCCAGATCTACGGCCAGATAGCCATGGTGGTCGGCGCCGACTCCCAGGGGCGGTTGCGGCTGATCGTCGGCGGAGCGGACGATGCGGGCAGAGACCGGATCCGGATCAATGGAACGGTCATGCAGCTGACGCCATGTGCTTGGAGCGCCGCCAAGCCTACGGTCACCCCTGCGCCGGACGTGACCGTGATCGAGGTCATGGATGGCGGCTTCATGAAGGGCCCCCAAAGCCTGAGCCGCGACCTCTTGGCGGCGCTTGATCGCCGGATCGCCGCGCGAGGGCTTCGCCCGTCGCCCCCGGAAATCGCTTGCGCAAGAAGCCTGCTCGACGACATGGCCTTCAGCGAAGACAGCAACTGAGACCCGCCATGACCGAACTCGCCCGCCTCGCCGCCGCCGTCGCCGCTCGCCTGACCGAACGGGGCGAGACGATCGCCGTGGCCGAGTCCTCCACGGGCGGCCTGATCTCCTCGTCGCTGCTGGCCGTGCCGGGCGCGTCGAAGTTCTATGTCGGCGGGGCCGTGGTCTATACCGCCCGCGCCCGCCTGACCCTGCTGGACATCCCGCAGAAGGCCATGGACGGGCTGCGCTCGGCCAGTGAGCCCTACGCCGTGCTGCTGGCCCGGGTGGCCGGCAAGAACCTGAAGGCGACCTGGGGCCTGTCGGAAACCGGCGCGGCCGGGCCGGACGGCAACCGCTACGGCGACGCGGCGGGCCACAGCTGCGCCGCCGTGGTCGGCCCGGACACGGAGGTCAGTCTTACCGTCGAGACGGGCCTGGACGACCGCGAGGCCAACATGCGGCGCTTCGCAGAGCACGCTCTTGCCCTGCTCCTGGAACGCTTGGGTTGAATTTCGCCTGACAGAACGCCGTTGCGTCCGGGCAACGGGTGGTTTCTTGCGTCAAAGCGCGCCTTGACGCCCCTTTGCGAGCATGGCATTCCCCGATCATCCATTTGGAGCAACACTCGTGCGCAACACCATGATCGTACTTATGGAGCGGCCGTTCACGGCGTGACCTCGAAGTCACGCTGATAGATCGGTCGCGCGCACAAAAGGTCCTTCGGGGCCTTTTTTCTTTTCCGGCTTCCTTCTTCCCCACCGCCCAGCTTCCCAACCCAGGGATCACCGTCATGACCGCCCACCAGACCATCGAGAGCTCGACCACCGTCGACACCGCCTCCCGCGCCATGACCGGCGCCGAGATCGTGGTCCGCGGCCTCGTGGACCAGGGCGTCGAGGTTCTGTTCGGCTATCCGGGCGGCGCGGTCCTGCCGATCTACGACGCGCTGTTCCACGAGCCGCGCCTGCAGCACATCCTGGTTCGCCACGAACAGGGCGCGACCCACGCCGCCGAGGGCTACGCCCGCAGCTCGGGCAAGCCGGGCGTGGTCCTGGTCACCTCGGGCCCCGGCGCGACCAACGCCATCACCGGCATCATGGACGCCCTGATGGACTCCATCCCGATGGTGGTCATCACCGGCCAGGTCCCGACCCACCTGATCGGCACCGACGCCTTCCAGGAAGCCGACACGGTCGGCATGACCCGCTCGTGCACCAAGCACAACTACCTGGTCAAGGACGTCCGCGACCTGCCGCAGATCATCCACGAGGCGTTCAAGATCGCCACCACCGGCCGCCCCGGCCCGGTGCTGATCGACATCCCCAAGGACGTCCAGTTCGCCAAGGGTGAATATTACGGCCCGGGCGAGGTCGCCTCGACCCACGCCTACAATCCGCGCGTCAAGGGCGACCAGAGCCGCATCGCCGAGGCCGCCCGGCTGATCGCCCAGGCCCGCCGGCCGATCTTCTACACCGGCGGCGGCGTCATCAACGCCGGCCCCAAGGCCAGCGCCGCCCTGCGCGAGTTCGCGGCCCTGACCGGCGCGCCGGTCACCTCGACCCTGATGGGCCTGGGCGCCTTCCCGGCGGCCGATCCGGCCTGGCTGGGCATGCTGGGCATGCACGGCACGTTCGAGGCCAACAACGCCATGCACGATTGCGACGTGATGATCTGCGTCGGGGCCCGCTTCGACGACCGGGTCACCGGCCGGCTGGACGCCTTCTCGCCGGGCAGCAAGAAGATCCACATCGATATCGACGCCTCGTCGATCAACAAGAACGTCCGCGTCGACCTGCCGATCGTCGGCGACGCCGGCAGCGTGCTCGAGGACCTGATCGCCGCCTGGAAGGCCGCCGGCCACCAGGCCAACAAGGCCGCCCTGACCGACTGGTGGGCCCAGATCGACCAGTGGCGCGCCCGCCAGTGCCTGAACTATCGGCGCTCCGACACGGTCATCAAGCCGCAATACGCCATCGAACGGCTCTACGTCCTGACCCGCGACAAGGACGTCTACATCACCACCGAGGTCGGCCAGCACCAGATGTGGGCCGCGCAGTTCTTCCGGTTCGAGGAGCCCAACCACTGGATGACCTCCGGCGGCCTGGGCACCATGGGCTACGGCCTGCCGGCCGCCCTGGGCGTGCAGCTGGCCCATCCGGGCAGCCTGGTCGTCGACATCGCCGGCGAGGCCTCGATCCAGATGTGCATCCAGGAGCTGTCGACGGCGATCCAGTTCAACCTGCCGGTCAAGATCTTCATCCTGAACAACGAATGGATGGGCATGGTCCGCCAGTGGCAGCAGCTGCTGCACGGCGAGCGCTACAGCCACTCCTATTCCGACAGCCTGCCCGACTTCGTGAAGCT
>Ga0209758_1002858_pt1 | contig 16762 bp, 13 predicted proteins | sample AraplaMF_Col_mMF_FD_184258 | JGI IMG/M metagenome (GOLD analysis project Ga0209758, IMG submission 184258) | Arabidopsis root microbial communities from the University of North Carolina, USA - plate scrape MF_Col_mMF (SPAdes) (version 2) | ecosystem: Host-associated > Plants > Roots > Endosphere... | reverse complement strand
CCTTCGAAGGTCGACATGCCGTAGAAGGCGACGGAGACGACGAGCATACGAAGCACGGGATCGGTGCGCAGCTTGTCCCAGGCGCCCGACAGCGTCATCAGGCCGTTGATCATGCCGCCCCAGGAGGGCATCCAGAGCATGATCGAGAAGGTCATGCCGAGCGTCTGCGTCCAGTCCGGCAGCGCCGTATAGTGCAGATGGTGCGGGCCGGCCCAGATGTAGAGGAAGATCAGCGCCCAGAAGTGGATGATCGAGAGCCGATAGGAATAGACCGGCCGTTCCGCGCGCTTCGGAATGAAGTAGTACATGATGGCGAGGAAGCCGGCGGTCAGGAAGAAGCCGACCGCGTTATGGCCGTACCACCACTGGAACATCGCATCCTGAATGCCGCCCCAGACGATGTAGGACTTCGAACCGAACACCGACACCGGCAGCGCGGGGTTGTTGCCGAGGTGCAGAACCGCGATCGTCACGATGAAGGCGAGATAGAACCAGTTCGCGACGAAGATATGCGGTTCCTTGCGCTTGAGGATGGTGCCGAGGAAGACCAGCAGATAGCAAACCCAGACGACGGTGAGCCAGAGATCGGCATACCATTCGGGTTCGGCATATTCCTTGGACTGGGTGACGCCGAGCAGATAGCCCGTGCCGGCGATGAGAATGAAATAGTTGTAGCCGAGCACGACGAACCAGGGCGCGAGGTCGCCGGCAAGGCGCGCGCGGCAGGATTTCTGCACGACGTAGAACGACGTGCCGATCAGCACGTTGCCGCCGAAGGCGAAAATCACCGCGGAGGTGTGCAGTGGCCGGAGCCGGCCGAATTGAATCCATTGCAGGTCGAAATTCAGCGCGGGCCAGGCCAGCTGCGAGGCAATGATGAGCCCGACCAGGAAACCTGCGATGCCCCAGAACATCGCCATGAAGGCGGTGAACTTGATCGGGCCCAGATTGTAGTTGGGCCGGCCGTTGATCTCCTGGGGCGGCAGCGCCGCCGGGCGGTCGTAATAGCGGTTGATGATGAAGAACACCGCGGCCAAGCTCGCCGCCGCACTCAGCGCAGCATGGAAGGCGAACGGCGCATCGAGCGCCTTGGCCGAAGCGATCAGGCACAGGAAGGCAGTGACCGCGAATATGAACGCCAGGCCGCTTTCGCCTGTCGTCATGGTTTTCGAGATGGAGGGCTGGGGCATCGCGGATTCTCTCTGAAAGAACACGCTGCCAGAAACCACATTCGCCCTCGCGGGGAATTGATTGAAATCAAGATAGATGGATTTCTGTTAATGCGCGGCTGCTTCCGGTCGGCGAGCGATATCAATCTCTTGGATGTCGGGCCGAGTCGATGACGTGCCACAACCTCCGGAAAATCACGGAGGTGGAACCGCAGGATTCAAGGAGGTCGCGTCAGTCGTTCGCGGTCGCCTTCAGTGCTGCGATGACATCCTGGCGTGCGACGATTCCGACCAGCTTTTGGCTGCTGTCGAGCACGATGATGCTCCGGATGCGGTGTTCGACCATGATCTGGAGCACGCGTGTCAGCCGCGTGTCGGGGCTGACATAGATGAATTCCGGCGTCATGACGTCGCCGACCTTGCGGCTCATCAGATCGCGATAGCGCGGCAGCATCTGGCTTGGTGTGAACGCAAAGCACTTCAGGATGTCGAACTTGGTGACGATACCGACGACTTGACCATCGTCCTCGACCGGATAGGAGTTGAAATCGTCCTGCTCGAACATCTCGCTGAGCGCGAGCAGATTCTGGTCACGCTGCACCGTGCTGACGTTGCGCGTCATGTAACCTTCGACGGTCTGCTCAAGAAATTTGTACACGGCGCGTCCTCATCGATTGTTCTCCGCCGGTCTTGCCGTCAGTGCGACAACAGCACGCAGCGGGCGGTTTGCGTGACCAGATATTCAGTGACGCCGCCGAGAATGAGCTCGCGGAAGCGGGAATGACCGTAGGCACCAGCGACGATCAGGCCGGCGCCGAGATCGTCTGCTAGTCTCTCCAATTGCACGGCGGCGGCTTCGTTCCCCGCTTCCGGGACGCGCGCCGTCGCGGTGACGCCGTGGCGGGCGAGCCATGCGGCGACGTCGCTGACATGCGCCATGACCGCCGAGCGGTCGTCGTCCGCTTCCGGAATCTCGATGATGACGACGTCCTTGGCCTTGCGCAGCAGCGGCAGCGCGTCGGCCACCGCCCGTCGCGCCTCCGGCGTGTCCTTCCAGGCCACCAGCACGCTGCGCGCATCGAGCCAGTTGATCCGGTCGGGCACAACCAGCAGCGGTCGGCCGGTCTGCATCACCAGATCCCTGGGGCTGACCAGCGAAAAGGCGTCGGAGAAGATCGGGCTCTGCCCGCCGCTGACGATGATGTCGGCGCAGCGCGCCTGCGCCAGAACGTATCGTGCGGGAAAATCCATGGCGCTTCGCCATTCGGCGCGCGCGCTGCGCGTCCTGGTCGCGGCACGAAATTGCGTCTCCAGATCGGCGAGGCGCCGCTTGACCGAGCCCTCTCCCTGATCAATCAGTCGCTGGGCCGCGATACCATCAGTGAAATAGAGCGGCGGGGCGTAGCGCGCCGCGGCGATCCCGACGATATCAGCCTCGAATCGTTCGGCAAGCTCGCCTGCGACCTCGAGGCGCGCGTTGTTCGGCTGATCCAGCGCCAGGCTGACCATCACGGTCGCGTATGTCATGTGGATCCTCCAGTGCAATCAATCCAAGCAAATTGTACGCCTGCCCCCGTGCCGGGAGATGAGATAGATCAATCGCCGGTCTGCCGGGGCGCGACACCAGCCGGGGACAGACGACGGACCTTGCCTCCGGGTCGGGCTTGGGCGACATTGCGGCAAGCGGTAACGGCATCCGGAGCCGCCGCATCAGGATAGGAGCATCGCTTGTCGCCGACCCGCGTAACGCATCCGCCAGACGATCATCGCGGCGAGCATTTCCGGGTCCGAATCGAGGGGTTCGGCGTCGGCACCTGGGATCTCGACCTCACGACGCGTGAGCTGGAATGGTCGGAAACCGCGCGGATGCTGCTCGGCGTCGCCCAGGGTCAACCGGCAAGCTATGACCTTTTCCTGTCATGTCTCGAGCCGGCGGACCGCGAACGGGTCGAGAGCGCGATCGAGCAGGTCACCGGGCATGGCGGCGGCTTCGACGTTTCCTTCCGGATTGCAGGAACGTCCGACCGGGGCAAATGGATCAGGGCCCGCGCCGGGCTGATCCGCGACGAGGCCGGCCTCGCCCGCCATCTCAGCGGCATCTTCCTCGATATCGACAACGAGAAGCAGGTCGAGGAAGCGCTGCGCACCCGCGAGACCCATCTCCGGTCCATCCTTCATACCATTCCCGACGCCATGATCGTCATCGACGGCCATGGCATCATGCAGCTGTTCAGCACGGCCGCCGAGCGTCTGTTCGGCTGGTCCGAGCAGGAGGCGATCGGCCACAACGTCAGCATCCTGATGCCGGAGCCGGACCGCACCCGTCATGACAGCTACATCGCGCGTTATCGCACCACCCACGATCCGCACATCATCGGCATCGGCCGCATCGTGACCGGCAAGCGGCGCGACGGGACCACCTTCCCGATGCACCTGTCGATCGGCGAGATGCAGTCCGGCGGCGAGCCCTATTTCACCGGCTTCGTGCGCGACCTCACCGAGCACCAGCAGACCCAGGCGCGGCTCCAGGAGCTGCAATCCGAGCTGGTGCACGTTTCGCGGCTGACAGCGATGGGCGAAATGGCCTCGGCGCTCGCCCACGAGCTCAACCAGCCATTGGCGGCGATCAGCAATTACATGAAAGGGTCGCGGCGGCTGCTCGCCGGCAGCGTCGATCCGAACACGCCGAAGGTCGAAAGCGCGCTGGACCGCGCGGCCGAGCAGGCCCTGCGCGCCGGCCAGATCATCAGGCGGCTGCGCGATTTCGTCTCCCGCGGCGAATCGGAGAAGCGGGTCGAGAGCCTCTCCAAACTGATCGAGGAGGCCGGTGCACTCGGGCTCGCCGGCGCGCGCGAACAGAACGTGCAGCTCCGCTTCAGCCTCGATCCTGGCGCCGATCTCGTCCTCGCAGACCGGGTGCAGATCCAGCAGGTGCTGGTCAATCTCTTCCGCAACGCGCTGGAAGCGATGGCGCAGTCGCCGCAGCGCGAGCTCGTCGTCGCCAACGCCCGCGTCGCCGACGGCATGATCGAGGTCGAGGTCTCCGACACCGGCTCCGGTTTCCAGAGCGACGTCCTTCCAAACCTCTTTCAGACCTTCTTCACCACCAAGGAAACTGGCATGGGCGTGGGGCTGTCCATCAGCCGCTCGATCATCGAAGCTCACGGCGGCCGGATGTGGGCCGAGAACAACGCATCGGGCGGCGCAACATTCCGCTTCACCTTGCCGGCAACGGATGAGACCTGATTCATGACGACCAAGGGACACATCTACGTCATCGACGACGACGCCGCGATGCGGGATTCGCTGAACTTCCTGCTGGATTCCGCAGGCTTCGGCGTCACGCTGTTCGACGACGCACAGGCCTTTCTCGAGGCCCTGCCGGGCCTTGCCTTCGGCTGCGTCGTCTCCGACGTCCGCATGCCGGGGCTCGACGGCATCGAGCTCTTGAAGCGCATGAAGGCGCAGCAAAGCCCGTTCCCGATCCTGATCATGACCGGTCATGGCGACGTGCCGCTGGCGGTCGAGGCAATGAAGCTCGGCGCCGTCGACTTCCTCGAAAAGCCGTTCGAGGACGATCGTCTCACCGCCATGATCGAACAGGCAATCCGACAGGCCGAGCCGGCGGCCAAGAATGAGGCCGTTGCCCATGACATCGCTGCTCGTGTCGCGTCCTTGAGTCCCAGGGAACGCCAGGTCATGGAAGGGCTGATCGCCGGCCTGTCCAACAAGCTGATCGCCCGCGAATACGACATCAGCCCCCGGACCATCGAGGTCTACAGAGCGAACGTCATGACCAAGATGCAGGCCAACAGCCTGTCGGAATTGGTGCGGCTGGCGATGCGCGCCGGCATGCTGAAGGACTGAGGCAATCGGATTTAGGCAAATCCAATTGAGGCAGGTCAAGGCCCTTCCCAGGCGCCGTGCTAGCCAATCAGCATGATTGAGATCAGCGCGCCCCCTGAGCGGCTGCCGTCTCCCACCACAAAGCCCACCGTTTTTGTGGTCGACGACGACGCCGCCGTGTTGGGATCCCTGCGATTCCTGCTGGAGACCGACGGCTTCGCCGTGCGGACGTTCAGGAATGGCACGGCGCTGCTCAACGCCCGCGGTGCGCCCGAGGCGGATTGCTTCGTGATCGACTATAAGATGCCGGACATCAACGGCATCGATCTTGCCGGCCGGTTGCGCCAGTCCAATCGCGACACGCCGGTGATCCTGATCACCGGCTATCCCGATAGCAATATCTCGGCCCGGGCGGCGGCGGCAGGCGTGAAGGACGTGATCTTGAAGCCGCTCCTCGACGAAAACCTGATCAAGCGCATCCGCCGCGCCATCCAGGACCGATCGCGGTAACCGGGGGTAGGCCTCAGAACGCGCTTCTGTACTGTGTGATCTCGCTGCGAGGACCATAGATCCACATCGGCTCGCCGCATTCGCTCGGGCCGTGATCCGTCATGCAGGCGGCGCTCCACGGCGGAGCCGCGATCTGCCGGCCCTCGATCGGGTTCGAGTGCGGCTGGCTGTGGATGGTGTTGAGTCGAGGCCGCGCTGTCGCTGACATGTCCGGTAGCAGCGCAAGCAACAGCGCAGCCAGAAGAGGCGGGATAGATTTCGATATCATCGGGTGTCTCCGTTGGCGTGAAGGCTTCCGATGACCAGACTTGCGTTGGAGACACGATATTTCCCGGACACCGAAGTCTGAGAACACCGGCCCTGTGGGTCGCCTACGGAATACTACGTAGGTAACCCCCCTTAAGATATCTCGCGAAATTTTCGAAGCCCGGGATACCGCGTAGGAAAGCGTCATCACAACGGAGATGGCGCAGATGCTGACCCAGACGTTCAACACCCCGGCGATCAACACCCAGATCGGTGGCAAGATTGCCCCCGCCCATCCCGTCTCGGACCAGTTCGGCGCAATCGCCGGCCATGTCGGCCTGGTCGCCACCGAGTTCTCCTATCGCAAGGACGAGGAGATCTACGGTGAAGACGAGCCGGCCGAATACGTCTATCAGGTCGTCTCCGGCGCGGTCCGCACCTACAAGCTCCTCTCCGACGGCCGCCGCCAGATCGGCGCCTTCCATCTTGCCGGCGACGTGTTCGGCCTCGAATCCGGCGCCAGCCATCGCCTCGCCGCTGAAGCCATCATCGACACCACCGTGCGCCTGGTGAAGCGTGGAAGTCTCGAGAAGGCCGCCGGCACCGACGTGCAGGTCGCCCGCAAGCTCTGGGCCATGACGGCCGGCGAGTTGCGCCATGCCGAAGACCACATGCTGTTGCTTGGCCGCAAGACCGCGATGGAGCGGGTTGCGACCTTCCTGCTTGAAATGGACCGCCGCCTCGCCGTTGCCGGCATGATGGCGCTGCCGATGTGCCGCCGCGACATCGGCGACTATCTCGGCCTCACCCTCGAGACCGTCTCGCGCGCGCTGTCGCAGCTCCATGCCCAAGGCATTCTCGGCTTCTCCGGCGCCCGCCAGATCGTGCTGCGCAACCGCCAGCGCCTGCATACTCTCGACGCCTGATCTTTTCGTCCTCCCTACCGATTTGGCCGGTTGAAGTCGTTCAGCCGGCCATTTCTTTTGCGGCGGTCAAGCCCGTGCGCCGGGTTTCCGGCATCACGAAGAGGATCAGCAGCAGCCCGGTCGCAGCGATGCCCGCCAGGCCGAAGAAGGCGGTGGCATTGCCGAACTTGTCGCTGACATAGCCGCCGAGCGCGGTGCTCAGCGAGGCGCCGATCCCGGTCGCCGTGCCGACGATGCCCTGCGCCAGGTTGAAGTGCCCGCTGCCGAAGGCGACATCGGCCACGATCAGGGGAATCATCACCGCGAACACGGCCGCAGTGATGCCGTCGAATATTTGCACCAGCACCAGCAGATAGGGATCGCGCACGGTCGCAAACAGCACGCCGCGAATCGCAAGCGCGCCGAACCCGATCAGCAGCAACGGACGGCGGCCCCAGAGTTGCGCCTTGCGTCCGACCGAGGGCGACAGCAGCGCGACAATGGCCTGCGGCACGACGATACAGAAAGCGACCAGCACCGTCGCCCACTGGCTCGACCGTGCCGTCACCGCGCTTGCCATCAGCGGCATCATCGAGGCGTTGGCGAGTTGCAACAGTAATACGCTCAGCGCAAAAACAATCAGCGGGCGCTGCCGAATCAGGTGCCAGATATTGGTATCGCCAGGAACAGGCGCCTCGCGCGGCATCTCGCCGTGGCAGCGCGCGATGTCGACCTCCTCCTCGCGGATGCGCGACAGCGCGATCAGGGTCGGGACCGCGAGCAGGAAGGTGACCAGGAACACCGAGCGGCTCGAGAGAAGATATCCCGCCGTCCCCATCACCGCGGCGGCGACGCCGTTGCCGAGCGAGGCAAAGCGGGCATTGCGGCCGAGCCGCTCGCCGATCGCCAGCGGACCGACGAGGCCAAGGCTGATCGCCGCGATCGCTGGCCCCAATACGCAGCTCGCCGCCGCATGCAGCGTGGCCGCGGTCACCACCACCGCAAAGATCGGCATCGCCGCATAGGCCAGCGCGCAGCAGCCGATGGTCGCGATCGCAAGTGCCGCGACCAGCCGCTCGGATTTCGCGGCGTCGATGATGGCGCCGCCCGGCATCTGCCCGATCAGCGCGACGATGCCGCCGATCGACAGCACGAAGCCGATCTCGACCTGCGTCCATTTCTGCGTCGTCAGATAAACGGCGATGAACGGACCGAAACCGGTCTGCACGTCGGCGAGGAAGAAGATGAACCAGTCGAGACCGCGCAGGCTGCGGCGCGACGGCGCCGGGATGGCCGCAAGCATGGGGACGGCGACGTTGTCCTGTTCAACGTGTCGCTCGCGCTTCTCATGATCAGGCTTCCTCGACAAGAGCACAGGCGGTCAGCCCTCCCCGCACCTCACTGGATGGCTTGCAGCGGTTGAAGACTGCCGGACGCCCCTAGCACGACCATCGGCGTGTCTTCCTTGTATTCGGGCGCGGCCGCGACCTGCGCCTTCGTCAATTCCAGCGTGATGCTGTCCTTCTTGTTGGCAATCTTGCCAAAACGCAGCGCATTCCAGTCCACCACGATCTTGCGGCTGCCGACCCCGAGGAAACCGCCGAAATCGATCACAGCGGCGCGGACACGACCCTCGCGATCGACGATGACGTCGACGATGCGGCCCATGTCCTCGTCCGCCGCGCTGCGCACGTCGCGGCCGAGCACGCCATGGGCGTCGCTGGCCCCGATGATCGTCACCGAGGGCGGCGGCGCGGCGTCCTTCGGCGTCACGGGCACAACCGATGCCGGCGGCTGAACCGTGGGAGGCGCGTTCGCCTCGTTCGTGGCCGCGGGCTGCTCCTCTGCGGCCCGCGATACGGCAACGGTCGCACCGGCGACGATCGCCACACTCAGGATCAACCATCTGCCGGTACGCATGACTCCTCCTTGCCGGCCGCTAATGCGCCAGCACGATCGACACCTGGATACGGCCGCGCGTGCGCAGAACCTCCAGCGCGACATCATGGCCGTGGCGGCTGACGCGCAAATCGACGCTGGATTCGCCGAGACGCAGATCGCGCAGGATGACCTCGTTCAGGAACGCCGGCAGATGCGGATTGCGTAGGCGAATCTCGCAGCGCGGGACGTCGAACTCGATGCCGAGCGCCGCCTCCAGCAGCGTGAACGGCGTCGCGCTGGCCCAGGCCTGCGGCGCGCAGGCGACCGGATAGAGCGTCGGGCCGCGGCGCTTCTCCCGGCGGAAGCCGCAAAACAATTCCGGCAGCCGGCGCAGATCCATGTAGGTTGCGGCATCGAACAGGCCCTTGAACACATGCGCGACCGAGTGCTTCAGCCCGTAATGCGCGAGCCCGAGCGCGATCAGCGCGTTGTCATGAGGCCAGATCGATCCATCGTGATACGACATCGGATTGTAACGCACCTCGCCGCGCGCGACGGTGCGGATGCCCCAGCCCGAGAAGAAGTGCGGGCGCATCAGATCGGCGGCAACGAGGCGGGCGCGATCCTGGCGAATCATGCCGCTGAACAGCACCTGCCCGGCATTCGATGTGCGGACCTCACACCGGCGCTTGTTGCCGTCGAGCGCGAGCGCGTAGGTACCGAGCGCCTCGCACCAGAACGCCTGTTCGAAGCGTTCGGCCAGCGCCTTGGCTTCCGCCTCGAGCTTGCTGGCGAGATCAGGCTTGCCGAGCTTCAACGCGCAGCGGGCGGCAAGCTGCTTGGCAGCGTAGACATAGCCCTGGACTTCCGCGAGCGCGATATTGCCTTCCGCGAGCTTGCCGTCGGCGTGAAAGATCGCGTCGTAAGAGTCCTTCCAGCCTTGGTTGGCGAGGCCCTTTTCGGTGGCGCGCTGGTATTCGACGAAGCCGTCCTGGTCGGGATCGCCGGGACCGTCGATCCAGGCGAGGCCCGCCTCGATTGCCGGCCACAGCTCGACCAAAGTCTGCTCGTCGCCGGTACGTTCGAAATAGCGCCCTGCAAGCAGGACGAACAAGGCAGTCGAATCCACGCTGCCGTAATATTGCGAGAACGGGACCTCGCGCAGCGCCGCCATCTCGCCGCCGCGCATCTCGTGCAGGATCTTTCCGGGCGCGGCATCGGCGAGCGGATCGACCGCCTTGGCCTGGAAATGCGCGAGCCGCCGCAGCACGCCCTTGGCGACCCGCGGATCGACCCACAGCATCTGAAGCGCGGTGATCAACCCGTCGCGGCCGAACGTCGTCGAGTACCAGGGAATGCCGGCATAGGGATAGCGCCCCTGCGGCGTCTCCGTCATCAGCATGTTGAGGTCGGCCATGGCTTGGCACAGCACCTCGTTGAGGATGTTGTTGGAGGTCTCGATGCTCGCCGCGCCGATCGTGGACTGGCGCATCTCGCGGCGGTGGGCGAGCAAGCCCCTGAAGAAGCGCGCCGGTTTCTCCGCGACCGGCCGGTTGCAGGAGACGGCTACGAAAAGCGACTTGGCCTCATGCGGATCCAGCTCGAGCTGCCAGGTCGCAGCATTGACCGAGAGCCGGGTCGGACGCGGATCGAAATGCAGGCCGGTGGTGCGCTCGGCATCGTCGAGGCCGCGATATTCGAACAGCACGTCGGTCGGCCCGAGCAGCTTGCTGGTGCCGGTCCCGCGGCGCGGCCGCCGCTCGCCGCGGACCTCGAACAGATCGGCAAAATCGTTGTCGAACAGCAGCGTCAGCTCGAAGCTGGCGCGCTGCTCGCCGTGGTTCTGCAGCCCGATGCGCTGATACGCGGTGCCGCGCCACAGGAAGATCGTACGCACGATGTGCAGCAGGTCCTTCTGCAAGACGAGGCGGTCCTGGCGATAGATGTCGGGATTGGTGAGATCGACCGTCAGGCCCGAATTGTCGTCGCGCAGGTTCGAGCCGAGCAGCAACGGCTGGAGATCGTCGAGCACGAGCTCCAGCCGCGCCAGATAGCGCGTGTCGCAATTGAACAGGCCGTCCGGCCCGCCCGCGGAGGCGCCGATGTCGCCATGGCTGTCCAGAACGATGAAAGTGTCGTCGTGCTTGAGCGACCGCCGCGGTCGCGCGGCGGGGCCCGTCATCGGAATGTAGAACGCCTGCTCCGCGACGGATTCCACCGTCTGCGATACCGAAATGATCTTGGTGACGGCTTCGGCTGCCATGAGCTGCTCCCCTGCGTCTTGATTTCGAACGCGACCAACGCAAACGCGACTGTTTGTGTTACGCGGCGAACTTCGCGAGCCGGCTCATTTCCTGGGTCACCAGCTCGCGATAGGGGCCGTGGCTCTGCATCAGCCGGTCGGGCGCGCCATCCTCGATGATCTTGCCGCTTTTCAGAACGACCACGCGGTCGAAATTGCGCAGCGTCGCCAGGCGATGCGCAATCGCGATCACAGTGCGGCCGCGCATCAGCCGCGTCAACGCCTCGCGGATCGCTTCCTCGGATTCGCTGTCGAGTGCGGCGGTAGCCTCGTCGAGCAGCAGGATAGGCGCATCCTTCAGGAAGGCGCGCGCGATTGCGATCCGCTGACGCTGGCCGCCGGACATCTTCACACCGCGGTCGCCGACCATGGTGTCGAGACCTTCGGGGAGGCTATCGATGAAATCGCAGCGCGCCGCGATCGCGGCGCGCAGCACCTCGTCGTCGGTCGCGTTCGGCCGGCCATAGCGGATGTTCTCGCGGATGGAGCGATGGAACAGGGAAATGTCCTGCGGCACCACGGAGATCGCCTCGCGCAGGCTCTGCTGCGTCACCATGGAAATGTTCTGACCGTCGACCGTGATGCTGCCCTCGTCCACGTCGTAGAAGCGCTGGAGCAGCGTGAACAGGGTCGACTTGCCGCCGCCGGACTGGCCGACCAGGCCGACGCGCTGGCCCGGCTGCAGGCGCAGGCTGAAGCGCTCGAAGATCTTTTCACCGCCGGGATAGCCGAAGGTGACGTTGTTGAACGCGATCGCGGCGCCGCTCTTGACCAGCGGCCCGGCCTCGGGGTGATCGCGCAGCTCGTGCGGCACCAGAAGCGTCGCGATCGCCTCGGTCAGGCGCGCGACGTGCTGAGTGACGTCGACCAGCGCCACCGCGAGATCACGCGTCGCGTTGAGGATGGAGAGGCCAAGCGTGCAGACCAGCACGACATCGCCCGTGGTGGCCTCGCCCTGCTGCCACAGCGTGATCGCCCAGGCCATCAGCGCCACTGTCAGGACGACGGTCACGGCGGCGTGAGTGAGCCGTAACTTTTCGAGATAGCGCAGGCTGCGCCCGCGAGCCGTGAGCTCCCGGTTCACGGTGGCATCGAACCGTTCATGCTCGTGGCCGATGCCGCAGAAAGCGCGGACCAGCGGCATGTTGCTGATGACGTCGATCATTTCACCATCCACGACCGCCGCCTTGTCGGCGAAATCGTCATGCAGCGGCTTGCCGGCCGCGGCCAGATGGAACATGGCGACCACCATCCCGCCGGCAACCACGATCAGGCCTGCCGCCATATAGGGACTGACGGTTCCAATCAGCATGATGGCCGCAATTGTGGCGATGCACGGCGGCAACACATTCCAGACGAACATGTTTTCGACGGTGAAGACCGCGTTGGAAGTGGCCGTGATGCGGCTGGTCAGCATGCCCGGCATCCGATCCGAGAAGTAACTCGGCGCATGTCCGGTCAGATGACGAAATATGTCGCGGCGTAAATCGCCCGTGACCCGAACGAAGGTGAAGCTCGCCGTCCAGCTCGCGATCCGCCACAGAAAATTGTCGGCGGTGATCAGCGACATGAGCAGAATGAATGCCAGCCATACGCTGCCGCCATGCGAGGTTCCCGCCGACAAACTGTCGACAAGGGATTTCACGCCGTACTGCGTGCCTACCGAGCAGGCAACCGCCGCAACGACGGCGATCAGGATCACCAGGTGCGATGCCAATCGACGTCGCAGATAGCGCAAGACAAAGGCAAATGGCCTGCGCGCATACCGAGAAAGATGATCCATGTGACACTCGACCCCATCGTGATGAGTACATTTTTTCTACTGCTCGACTGAACATCGACCAGTTCGCCTCGGTTCCCGGGCAATGCCATCACGACATGCGGATGCGGACGATCTGAGAAGATCAGATGGCGGCATCGAGACACGTGCGCGATGTGTCGAATAAGTAACGTTTGCTGAGAGGAACTTCGCAACTGCGGGAACGTTCCCTTGTCGGCGTGCCGGTGCCCGATACACGGCGGGGGTTTCAACGTTCACATGATCGCAGAGGAGATGGTGAGATGCGCATCGCGCAGGTAGCTCCGTTGACGGAGGCTGTTCCACCCAAGCTGTATGGCGGCACCGAGCGGGTGGTGCATTGGTTGACGGAGGAGTTGGTTGCCCTCGGACACGACGTGACACTGTTCGCCAGCGGCGATTCGCAGACCTCGGCGAAACTGGACGCGCTCTGGCCGCGGGCGCTGCGGCTCGACGGTTCCGTGCGCGACCCCAACGCGCTGCATATGGTGCTACTGGAGCACGTGCGGCAGAAATGTGACGACGAGGAATTCGACTTCGTTCACTTCCATCTCGACTATTATCCGTGGTCGCTGTTCTACCGGCAGCCGACGCCATTCCTGACCACGCTGCACGGCCGGCTCGACCTGCCAGAGCATCAGCCTGTCTTCAACACCTTCTCCAAGATGCCTGTCATCTCGATCTCGAATGCGCAGCGCAGGCCGGTGCCGCAGGCAAACTGGGTGTCGACCATCTACCATGGGCTTCCCGAGAACTTGCTGACGCCAAAGCCCGCCAAGCAGGAATACCTCGCCGTGCTCGGCCGCATCGCGCCGGAAAAAGGCGTCGACCGCGCCATCAGGATCGCGACCCATTGCGGCATCCCGCTTAAGATCGCGGCCAAGGTCGATCGGGCTGACCAGGATTACTACGACGAGCTGATCAAGCCGATGATCGAGAACAATCCGCTGGTGGATTACATCGGCGAGATCGGCGATCACGAGAAGTCGGACTTCCTGAGCGGTGCGCTCGGTCTGTTGCTACCGATCGACTGGCCGGAGCCGTTCGGCCTTGTGATGATCGAGGCGATGGCCTGCGGCACGCCGGTCGTTGCCTTCAACCGCGGCTCGGTCCCTGAAATCATCGACGAGGGCCTCACCGGCTTCGTGGTCGAGGATGTCCTCAGCGCCGCCGGCGTGGTCAATCACCTGGCAAAGCTCGACCGCATCGCCATCCGCAAGCAATTCGAGAAGCGCTTCACCGCGCGGCGAATGGCGCTGGATTATCTCGCGGCCTATCGCAGCCTCGCCGAAGAACAGGCGCCGCGGATCAAGCTGGTGAGCAGCGCGGAGTAAGGATCGTTCTGTCGCGACATTGCGGCTGCCAGTCGAAGCGCCCTCTCCCCTTGTGGGAGAGGGCTCCGAGGTCCGGCCACTAACTCGATTGGGTGAGGGGTTGCCTCCTCATCGTAAACCATCTCCGCGGAGAGATACCCCTCATCCGGCGCTTCGCGCCACCTTCTCCCACAAGGGGAGAAGGCAAAAGAGCGCCCCTAAAGCCCCGCCCGCTTCGGCTCGACGATCTCGAACATCCGCGGGAATTCGTCCATCAGCCCCATCAGCTCGGCGAGCTTCATCGGATTGCCCGACAGCTTGACCTTGCCGGCCGTGACGGCTTCCGGAAAACTCGTCAGCTTGGCGATCACTTCATCCAGTGTCGCGCGCGCCAGCGTGAAGCTGGCATCGGCGTCCCCGGCCTGCACGCCTTCGGTATAGGTGAGCGCACAGTTCTCCAGGTTGAGCACGAACGTCTCGCCGGTATCCGAAAAGCTCCAGTTCAGCACGATGCGCTTGCCTTCCGCCTTGGGGCCGTTGAGGCGGATGCCGAGCACGTCCCACAGCTGTGAGGAGCGCAGCGCGGCCAGCGTCTCGCGCGGCATGGGCGGACGCGGCGGCGCCTTCGGCATGCCTTGCCGAAGCTCCTGGGCACCGAACAGATAGGCGTTGCGCCAGGTCGAGCTCTCGGCGGCGTAGCCGAGCTGCTCCAGCGTATCGGCAAGCAATGCGCGGGCCGCCTGGTTGTCCGGCTCGGCAAAGACCAGATGGCCGAGCGCCTGCGCTACGAAACGAAACTCGCCCTTGTCGAAATCCACGCGCGCCCGCGCGAGGATCGCATCGGCGCCGCCCATATACTCGACATATTTCTTGCCCGCTGCGACCGGCGGCAGCGGATCGAGATTGACCGGATTGGCGTCGTACCAGCCGAGATATTTCTGGTAGATCGCCTTCACGTTATGCTTGACGTGGCCGTAATAGCCGCGGCCGTGCCAGGCGCCTTCGAGGCTTTTCGGCAGCTGGATCGTCTCGGCGATCTCGGCCGCGGTGAGGCCGTGATTCATCAGGCGGATAGTCTGGTCATGCGCGAATTTGTAGAGGTCGCGCTGCTGCCGGATCATGGTGTCGATGCGCTCGCGGCCCCACACCGGCCAGTGATGCTGGCCGCACATCGCCTCTGCCTTGCCTCCCCACAGATGCAGCGCCTCACCGAGGTACTTCGACCAGGCCAGCGCGTCGCGCACGTCGGCGCCGCGGAACGGCAGCAGGTTGTGAAAATTGTGCGTGCAGTTCTCGGCGAGGTTCAAGAGCTTGTAGCGCGGCAGGAAGAAGTGCATTTCAGCCGGCGCTTCGCTGTTCGGCGCCATTTGGAATTCGAATTCGACGCCGTCGATGACGCGCCTGTCGCCGGTCGCCATGATCAGGTCGGTCGGCCGCAGCAATGCGACCGCGCCCGCCGCCATGGTCTTGCCGAGGCCGCAATCGACCTGCCCACGCACGCCCTTGGCGAGGAACGGCCCGAACTGGTACTGCGCCCGGCGCAGCATCGCAGGTCCCGCGATGATGTTCTCGGAGACGGCGTGCTCCATGAACAGGTTCGGCGCGATGATCGGTACGCGACCCGTGGCGAGCGCATCCTCTTCCAGCACGCCGCGCGCCCCGCCCCAATGGTCGGTGTGCGTGTGGGTGAAGATCACTGCCGCGACCGGCTTCAACCCGCGATGCTTGAAATAAAGATCGAGCGCGGCGCGCGCGCCCTCGATCGAGGTCAGGGTGTCGACCACGATGACGCCGCTGTCGCCCTCGATCAGCGTCATGTTGGCGATGTCGAGCCCGCGCACCTGATAGACGCCGGGCACGACCTCGAACAAGCCGTGCTGCATATTCAGCCGCGACTGTCGCCACAGGCTCGGATTGACCGTCGGCGGCGCCTCTTCAGCCGAGAGAAAACCATAAGGCTCGAGGCTCCAGACCGTCCGCCCTTGCGGATTGGTGATCTTCGCATGCTCGATCGTACCGAGGAAGCCGCGCGCAGCGTCGTCGAAATCCCGCGTGTCGGAAAACGGCAGCGCGTTCAGCATCGCCTGATGCTGCGCAATCACCGACGGCGTTGCATCCTTCGGCTCGTTGCTGGAAATCTCGGTCATTGTATCCTCCCGGCTTAATGCGGCATCTAACCGCATCTGGACGCCGATTGCCATCGATGGCGGAGGCAACAGGTCGTCTTCCCTTCTCCCCCTGTGGGAGAAGGTGGCGCGAAGCGCCGGATGAGGGGTATCTCTCCGCCAGCGAGACTAACCGAGAGGAGAGAAACCCCTCACCCGTCTCGCCGCTACGCGGCGAGCCACTCTCTCCCACAAAGGGAGAGGGTGCAACGTCAATGCATCCCGAGCACCCGCGGCAGCCAGAGCGTCAGATCGGGCCAGTAGGTCACGATGACGAGGAAGCCGAGCATGGTCAGCAACCACGGCATCACCGCTCCCGCCAGATCGGTGATGCGCATGCGCGCGATCATCGATGCGACGTAGAGGTTCAAGCCGACAGGCGGATGGCAGAGGCCGACCTCCATGTTGACGTCCATGACGATGCCGAAATGGACGAGGTCGATCCCGAGCTTCTTGGCGGCCGGCGCCAGGATCGGCGCCATGATCAGGATGATCGAATTCGGCTCCATGAAGTTGCCGGCGAGCAGCAGCAGCACGTTGACCAGCAGCAGGAAGCCGACCCAGCCGAGGTTCTGCGCCGCGATCCAGTCGGCGAGCGTCGCCGGCAGGTTCTCGTTGGAGAGCACG
>Ga0209758_1002856_pt1 | contig 16765 bp, 16 predicted proteins | sample AraplaMF_Col_mMF_FD_184258 | JGI IMG/M metagenome (GOLD analysis project Ga0209758, IMG submission 184258) | Arabidopsis root microbial communities from the University of North Carolina, USA - plate scrape MF_Col_mMF (SPAdes) (version 2) | ecosystem: Host-associated > Plants > Roots > Endosphere... | reverse complement strand
AACGTTCCCTTCCTCGGCGGCGGCACGATCTGCGTCTTGCTGCCGATCACCATTCAGGGGCAACCGGCCGTTCTCGGATGCGGCGGCTCGCTCGAGCGGATCCGGACCAACCGCACCCGGTATCTCAGCGCACTCAAGCGTTGTGCACGGGAATTGCAATCGGGCACCACGAACATCGATGCCGTCGACATCGAGTTCTAGAACATCGATGCCGTCGACATCGAGTTTGGAACGTCGGTAAAAATCACGGATATGATAATTTACATCACAAAATTGACTCGCCCCAGCGCGTCCGGCACAAGGAAACGACATCAAGAAGCAGAAATTCGAGGAAACGATGCTCGGGCTGATGCAGCCGCAGCCGCTGTTGATTTCGTCGCTGCTCCGGCACGCGGAAACCTATCACGCGAAAACGGAAATCGTCTCCCGCGCCACTGAGGCTGGCGAGCATCGCTATACCTATCGCGATCTCGGCAGGCGCGCGCGCCAGATGGCAAACGCCTTGAGAACGCTGGGCGTGCAGCCGGGCGACCGCGTCGCGACCCTGGCCTGGAACGGCTACCGCCATCTCGAACTGTATTTTGCGGTCTCCGGCATCGGCGCCATCCTGCACACGATCAATCCCAGGCTGTTTCCGGAGCAGATCGAATACATCGCCAACCACGCCGAAGACACGCACGTTTTCTTCGATCTGTCTTTCACCTCGCTGGTCGAGCAGATCGCGCCGCGGCTGAAGACGGTGAAAAGCTTCGTCGCAATGACCAATGCGGCCCACATGCCCCGCGCGGCGCTGCCCAATCTGGTGTGCTACGAAGACCTGATCGCAGCGGCAGACACCGCGTTCGTCTGGCCGCGCTTCGACGAAAATACCGCGTCGTCGCTTTGCTATACGTCGGGAACGACCGGAAACCCGAAGGGCGTCCTCTACAGCCATCGCTCGTCGGTGCTTCATGCCTTCTGCGCCTGCGCGCATGATGGCCTCAAGCTGTCGAGCCTGGACAGCGTGATGCTGATCGTGCCGCTGTTCCACGTCAACGCGTGGGGCATCCCCTATGCGGCGGCGATGTGCGGCGCGAAGCTCGTGCTGCCCGGCCCGGCGCTGGACGGCAAAAGCGTCTTCGAATTGCTGGCGGCGGAACAGTGCAATTTCTCGCTGGGCGTCCCGACGGTGTGGCTGAACTTCTTCGGCTATATCGAGCAAAATCCGGATCTGCCGCTCAAGGACATCAAGCTCGAGCGCGTCGTGATCGGCGGATCGGCCGCGCCGCGCGCGGTGATCGAAAAGTTTCATTCGCTGTTCGGGGCTTTCACCATTCACGCCTGGGGCATGACCGAGACGAGCCCGCTCGCGTCGATCGGAAACCTGCTGGCAAAACACCGCGATCTTCCGCTGCCCGACATCGTCGACGTTCAGGTCAAGCAGGGCAGAGCGATTTATGGCGTCGAACTGAAAATCGTCGATGACCAGGACGTTGCCCTGCCGCACGACGGCGAACAGGCCGGCGACCTGAAGGTGCGCGGCCCCTGGGTTGCCACGGGCTATTACAAGGGCGAAGGCGGCGCTGCGGTCGATGCGGACGGCTGGTTCCCGACCGGCGACGTCGCCAAGATCGACGACGACGGCTACATCAGGATTACCGATCGATCGAAGGACGTCATCAAATCCGGCGGCGAGTGGATCAGTTCCATCGATCTCGAGAACGTCGCGGTCGGCTGCGAGGGCGTGCAGGAGGCCGCGGTCATCGGTATCGCACACGCCAAATGGCAGGAGCGGCCGCTGCTGATCGTGGTGAGGAAGCCCGCAGCGACGGTGACGGCGGATGCCATCTTCGCGCATCTCGAAGGCCGGATTCCCAAATGGTGGATGCCGGAGGATGTCGTGTTCGTCGACCAGTTGCCGCACACGGCGACCGGAAAGATCCAGAAATTGAAGTTGCGGGAGCAATTCGGGGATTACGTGACGGTGCAGGCGGACGACACGCATCGTGCCGCAGGGCGATCCTGATCGGTGCCGGCGGCGCCCGTCACCGGCCGCGCCATCGCCCGATCGCAGATATGGAGACCTGAATGCCGCAGATTGCGCTGCGAGACGATGACGGCACGCTGACCATGCTTCGCGACAGCATTGCCGGCTTTGCGAAACAGAATCCGGGACCACCGCGGCTGCGCGCCGAGCGGAACGCGCGCCGCGGCATCGCCCCCGCCATCTGGAAGCAGTTCGCGGAGGCCGGCTGGATCGGACTGTTGCTGCCCGAGGATGCGGGCGGCCCCGGGCTGACGATCCGGGAGCAGGTCATCGTATCGGAAGCGCTCGGCCGCGCGCTGGCGCCCGAACCGTATGCGACATTGTCGGTGTTCGCCCCGGCGCTGCTCGCCGGTGCCACCCGCAACGCCGAACGCGACCGCCTGTGTGCCGGAATCATCTCGGGCGGCGCAATCGTCAGCGTCGCCTGGCAGGACAAGGCCGCACCGGCCGGCGCGGAGCCCGCCTCCACCAAGGCCGTTGCGCGCGACGGCGGCTGGTCGATCGACGGCGCAAAAGTGTTGGTCGATGCCAGCGGCGCGGCGACCGACTTTCTGGTCGTGGCGGAGACGGAGGGGACAGCCGCGCTGTTCTATGTCCCAAGCGACACCGCGGGTCTCACCGTGACCTCACGGCCCGGCATCGATGGCTCGGAGATCGCGGAGATCGCGCTCGGCAATTGCAGGGTCGATGACCGCAAACTGCTGCAGCGGGCCGCCACTGCCGACGCGCTGCTGCGCGATCCGATCCAGGACACCCGGCTGGCAATCGCCGCCGAATTGTCCGGGCTGGCCGGCAAGGCCCTCGAACTGACCATCGGCTACACCAGCCAGCGGGTCCAGTTCGGCAAGCCGATTGCGAGCTTCCAGGTCATTCAGCACAGGCTGGTTGACATGTGGATGCAGGCGGAGCTGGCCGGTGCCGCGGTTCGCAACGCCGTCGAACTGCGCTGCAAGGCCGCCACGCCACGCGAGATCGCCATCGCCACCTTCGCGGCAAAAGCCCGCGCCGCGGATGCCGCCATGATGATCTGTCGCAACGCCATCCATCTCTACGGTGCGATGGGCTATACCGACGAATGCGACATCGGCCTCTATCTGAAACGCGCCATCAATCTCGGCGCCATGCTCGGCAATTCCGACACCATGCGGCGGCTGTTCCTGCAGGCCGAACAGACGTCCGACCACTAGCGAAGCCAGCACAGGAAACCCAAGATGGAACAATTCATCAAGCGCGAGATCGCCGACAAGATCGCGGTCGTCACCATGGACGCACCGCCCGTCAATGCCCAGACCAAGGATTTCGTCGAGCAGCTCATCCAGTGCTTCGACGAGATCAACGATCTGCCCGAGGCGCGCTGCGTGGTCCTGACCGGCCGCGGCAAGATCTTTTCCGCCGGCGCAGACATCAAGAGCCGCGCCGCCGGGCCGCGCGCCCCCGGCGAGACCTTCGCACACCTTCGCCGCACCCGCGAGGTCAGCAATTGCATCATGGAGTGCTACAAGCCGGTGATCGTGGCGGTGAATGGCCCGGCGCTCGGCGCCGGCCTTGGGCTCGCCGTCTCCGGAGACATCCTGCTGGCGTCCGAGAACGCGGTCTTCGGCCTGCCCGAAATCGACATCGGCCTGATGGGGGGCGTCAAGCACCTGACCCGCCTGGTGCCCCACTCGCTGGCGCGCCAGATGATCCTGACCGGGCTGCGGGTTCCGGCGGCGGAATTCTATCGCCTCGGCATCATTTCGGCATGCGTGCCGCTCGACGATTTGATGCCGGCGGCGATGGCGATCGCCCACAACATGGCGCGCAAGAGCCCTGCCGCCCTGCGGCTGGCCAAGCGCGCCATCAACACGGTCGAAACCATGGGCCTGCGCGAAGGCTATCGCTTCGAGCAGAACCTCACGGTGGAAATGACCAAGCATGAGGATTCGAAGGAAGCCATGCGGGCGTTTCTCGAGAAGCGGGACCCCGTCTTCAAGGACACCTGATCAAGGAAACCTGACAATGACCGCCGATCTCAACGCTCTCAGCGACGGCGAGTTTCGCTCGCGCTTCGTCGACTGGGTCGAAAGCAACTGTCCGCGCGAATTGCGGTTTCTCCGCAAGCAGCGCCCGCTCTTCAACGAGGTCAGCGAATGGTACCACGCGCTGTCCCGGCAAGGCTGGCTGGCGCCGACCTGGCCGCGGGAACATGGCGGGATGGGCCTCAATCCCGGCAAGCACATCATCTACGTCGAGGAGTGGGGCCGTCTCGGCTGCCCCCGCATTCCGGATCATGGCATCGGCCTGGTCGGTCCGCTGCTGATCCAGTATGGCACGCCCGAGCAGAAGGCGACCTATCTGCCCAAGATCCTGTCGGGCGAACATGTCTGGTGCCAGGGCTATTCCGAACCCGACGCCGGCTCCGATCTCGCGAGCCTGCGCACCGAGGCCAGGATCGAGGACGGCGGTTTCGTCGTCAACGGCCAGAAGATCTGGACCACGCTCGCCAACTGCGCCAACTGGATCTTCGTGCTGGTGCGAACCGACAAGGAGGCGAAGTCACGCCAGCAAGGCATCAGCGTCCTGCTGATCGATCTGACCTCGCCCGGCGTTCGCGTCCGCCCCATACCCAACATCCGCGGCGAGGAAGAGTTCTGCGAAGTCTTCTTCGATGACGTTCGGGTTCCGCATGAGAATCTGGTCGGCAGCCTCCATGGCGGATGGACGGTGGCCAAGTCCGTGCTTGGCCATGAACGCATCTTTCTGGGAGCACCGACCCGAGCGGAATATGCGCTCGGCCGGCTCGAAAGCCTGGCGCGATCGACCGGAAAATTCGCCGAGGCCGATTTCGTCGCGCGCTATGCGCAGCTTCGTCTCGACACCTACGACCTCGCTTCCGCCTTCGAGCGCTTCGCCGACGTGTTGCGGTCGGGTGAACACCTGGGAGCGGACGTGTCGATGCTCAAGATCCTCGCGACCGAGCTCTATCAACGCATCACCGAGGAAATGATCCGCATCTCCGGAGAACAGGCCCGCTTCGCCGATGACATCGTGGCCGGAAACCAGACCATCGACGCCATGAACCTGTTTCTCGATTCGCGGGCGCCCGCGATCTTCGGTGGCTCGAATGAGATCCAGCGGAATATCTTGGCGAAGGCGGTGCTTCATCTTCCGGGCTGATCGAAAACGCTAGAGCCTTTCCGGTTCTGATTGAATCAGAACCGGGCTCTAGATTCTTGCTTTGACGCGTTTTCTTCACGCGAACCGGTATCCACCCCCGGATCAAGGCCGGGGGCATGCTTCGCTCGAAAACGCTTCAAGGCAATCTTCTACCTGCGGTAGCGCGATGGCAAGGCCTGGGGTCTCATGGTTTGCTTCCGGCGCTGCCTGGGGTTCACGACGAGTCGGCGGTCAGCGCCTCATCTCCGGGTTTGCGCTTCAACACGGCCGGTGTGACGATCAACCCCAGCAAAATCGGCACCAGCAGGCCCAGGGCGGATTCGTTCGCCGCCATGCCGCCCATCACCAGCGGTGATCCGACAATGAAAAGAATGGCAAGCGCCGGCGGTTTTCCCGCGTCGCGCAGGCGCTGAACCGTCACCGCGATCACGATCCACACCGCGAGTGCGAGCAGGGGAAAGCCGATCAGCAGGGCGCCGTCGCCGCTGCCGGTCGGCCGCGACGCACTGACCAGACACAGGACCGCCACGAAAAGTGCCGCGCCCGCCACCGCCAGGCCGATGACATACCATGCCGGGCCGATCCGGCCGGTCATGCTGAACAGGCACGCGGGAAACGGCGTGCGAAGCGCCGCGGCGGTATTGTCGTTCATCGCGAGCGTGCTCCGGCCCTAATCTGCAACAGCCGCAACGCGGCCGCGGCGGATCTTGGTCGCAAGCGGATCGATCCCGGTTCGATCCGCGCCCGCCGCAGCGTTAGACGCGGTCCGCCGGTTTACGCTCCCAGACAGGCTCCGTCGGCCTGCAAGGCCGCCTGCAGCTTGCCGATCGGCACGAGGCGCAGCATGCCTTCTGTCTCCTGGCTGGCCATGGCCGCAGCCGTCCCGCCCGCCTGGCCGACCGCCATGGAAATGGTCATGACCCGGATCGCGGCAAGCGCTTCGTGCGTCGCCGAAATGCCGCGGCCGACCGCCAAGGCATTGTCGAGATCGGCCGGAATCAGGCTGCGGTAGGGAATCTGATAGGCATGGTCGGCGTCGAAGGTCTTATAGACCAGCCCGCCGCCCGCCGAGGGATGAATGTCGATCGGATATGCGCCGGCCGCGATGGCATCGCCGAACGGCCGCGATTGCAGCAATTCATCCACCGTGAGGACGTGGTCGCCCTCGACGCGGCGTGTCTCGCGAACGCCGACCTGGGTCGCAAAAGCCTGCAGACGCCCATTCTCACAACCCGGCACCGCGGCACGCAGATATGCCGCGGCCTGCCATGCCTGCTTGCGTCCTTCGATTTCGGCCCGGCTGAGGCTCATGCTGTCGGTGGCATCGATACCGAGGCGGCTGATGTTGAACCAGCCGTCCTGCGAAAACGGATCAGGCGAGGCGTGCAAGGCGGCACGCGCGAGGTCGCCCTGCTCGAACCCGCGGCGTGCCAGCGCGGCGAGATGGACTTTGGGGATCGCTCCGAAGCGCACGAAATCCATCGGGCCGAAACGAAACATCATGGTCGCGGGCTGCAACGTCTCGCCGTCGTCGAGCGAGAGCAGGCGCACCCCCGCCCGGTTCAGCGCGTCGATATCGCCGGAAGCGTCGATCAGGATGCGCGGAAGAATGCTGAGCACACCACTTTTGGTCAAGACCTGGACGGTCGTCACCTTCCTCTCGCGACACTCGACGCCGAGGAGATTGGCGTGAAACAGTACCTGAACGCCCGCATCGACGACCATGTCATCGAGCACCAGCTTCAGCACTTCCGGCGCGTACGGCACCCGGTCCATCCGGTGGCCGTTGGACATGACGAAGACTTCGTGCTGGCCGGCCGCACCATAGGTTCGCAGCCGATCGACCACCTCGTCGGCAAGGCCCGCGATGATCCGGCGGCCAGCCGCGGTCTGCCAGCTGTTGAACTGGCCAACCGCGCCGGCCGTGGCGTTGCCGCCAAGAAAACCGTAACGCTCGACAAGGATGACCTTGGCGCCATGCCGGGCGGCCGCGACGGCGGCCATCGTGCCGGCAACGCCGCCACCGCACACCAGAACATCACAGGACAGGGTTGGATCGCTCGACATGTTCGGAGCTATTGCGGCTTGATGTTTCGCGTCTTGATGATCGTGCCATAGCGACTCTCTTCCGCCCTGAGGAAGTCAGCGGTCGCTTGCCTCGACTGCACGACGGGGGTCTGACTGAGCGCGGCCAACCGGTTCTGCACGGCCTCGATCTTCAGCGTCTTCGCCAAAAGGTCTTCCAGACGGGCCAGCCCTTCCGCTGGAATGCTGCCCTTGGGCGCCACCAGCATGGACCAGCCCTGCACCTCGAGGGACGGATAGTTCAGCGCGCGGAAGGTCGGCACGTCAGGCAATTCCGGCACGGGCTGTTGCGACGACACCCCAAGTCCGCGCAGCTTGCCCTCCTTCACCAGCGGAGCGACGCTGGGCAGATTGAGGAAACCCAGCGAGACACGGCCGCTCATCAGATCCGGCAGCAGCGTGCTTTCGCCTCTGTAAGGCACGGGCGTGAGCGGAACGCCGGTTTCCGCCATGAAAATTTCCGAGGTCAGGTGCGCCAGCGTGCCGATGCCGCTGTTGCCGGCGGTCAATGCATCCGCCTTCCCCTTATACCGGGTGATCAAATCGGAGAACGACTTGATGTCCGAATCCGTCGGCACGACCAGCATCAGGGGTTGCGCGGCGACCATACCGACCGCATCGAAATCGCGCGCCACGTCGTAGCCGATGGAAGAATTGAGAGACGGATTGATCACCATGCTGTTGCTCGCGATCAGCAAGGTATGTCCGTCGCGGCTTTGCGCGGCAGCGACCACGCCAATGGCGCTGCCGGCGCCCGGGCGATTCTCGACGACGACGGGCTGTCCGAGCTGCGGCGCAAACAGGTCGGCCAGAATGCGGGCCGCCGCGTCGGCGGGACCACCCGCGGCAAAGGGGACGATGAGGCGCACCGTCTTGGCCGGCCAGACGTCGGCAGCACCGGCGGGCCCGGCAACGATCCCGGACAAGGCGCCGGCCAGCAGCGCCAGCGCGCCGCGCCGATCCGGCTTGAACGGAAAACCCAGGCTCATCTCCCTCGTCTCCCAATCATGACATCGTCATCGCGCACGATTTTGGCGTGGCGCGCGCGACGAAAGACTAGGAGCAGACCTCGCCGTGCGGCAAATACTATTAATTGGACGTGCCATAACGTCATGTTATACGTCGTGGAACACCTGCGGCCGATGCCATGAACCTGCGCCAGATCGAAGTTTTCCGCGCCCTGATGCTCGCCGGCTCCGTCACCGGAGCCGCACGAATCCTGCGTGTCTCGCAGCCGGGCGTCAGCAGGATGCTGGGCCATATCGAGCTGCAGCTCGGCATCAAACTGTTCGAGCGGATCCGGGGAAAGCTCCACGCCAAGCCTGAAGCAGACGTCCTGTTCCGGGAAGTCGAGTTCGCTTACCGCGGCGTCAAGAGGATCGCGGACAGTGCACGCGGGCTCAAGGCGGGCACCGGCCTTTCGCTCCGGGTGCTCGCCACCCCCAGCATGGTACTCGAGCTCGTGCCGCAGGCGATCGCGGATACCGCCACCCGCTTTCCCGCGGCGATGCTTTATGTGGAGAGCCAGCTCGTCAGGGAGATCATCAGTCAACTGGTGTCCGAAGAAGCGGACATCGCGATTTCGAGCCTGCCGATCGAACATGCGCTGCTGCAGTCCGTTGCCGTCGGCCACTGGTCGGTATCGTGCGTTTTTGGCGCTTCACACCCGTTCGCCGCACGGCGCCGCGTCAGCCCGCGGGACATCTTGAAAGAGCGACTGATCGCCTTCAGCCCCGACACGCCGCAGGGTCAGCTGGTCGCCGATTGGGCCGCCAAGGCCGGTGTCACGCCAACACGCCACATCGAGGTGCGCTCAGGCCAGATCGCATGCGCGCTGGTCGCCTCGGGCGCCGGCATTGCCATCATCGACAGCCTGACGGCGCGAGCCTGGAGCCATTCGGATCTGGCTTTCCGCCCGATCACCGGAGCGCCGACGTTCAATGCGTATGCGGTGCGCAATGCGAGCGCTGCTTCGTCTCTGCTGGCGGATGCCTTTGTTGGTCACATCCGGGCGCGGTTTGGTCGCTTGCCAAAGCTTTGACGTACCCTTCGCATCTATCGCGCATCGTCACCGAGAGCGCGCGCCGGCGGCCCGAACAAGGAGGCACGCGGGATTCGTGGCACCAGCCCCGTCAGAAGGCTGGAACCGGATCCCGCCGGCGGCGCCGGTCACACCGGGTCGGCGCTCACCAAAACCGCCGCGACGATGCAAGGCTCGTTGCCGCGCACGCTCCAGGAATGATTGGTGCCGCGCTGCACGAGAACATCGCCGGCCTTAAGCAATGTCTCGCCCTTGTCCATGATGGCCCAGATCTCGCCCTTGAGCACGATGATATAATCGACGGTGGATGTCTTGTGCATCATCGGGTCGGCGGAGTCCTTATCCTTGGCATGACCGGCGCCGATCGAGCCGAAGGCCGCGCGGGCATCGGCATTTTCACGCCAAGCCGAATCCGGCGGGAATTCGACGATCCGCAGAATCGTGCCCTTGTTCGGCGGTTCAAGATGCACCGGCCGCGACACGGCGTCGGCATCACCCGTATTGCTTGCCGGAGCGGACGTCGTTTCCCATAGGTCGGTCAACGCCAGTCCCGGCATGGATTCCATTTCCTTGACGTTCGGCGCAGGTCCATCGATCACAATCCTGGATTTTCCGCTGCCGTCATGTCCCGTCACGACCCGGCGCACTTTCCAGACCATCTTGGTTCTCCCGTATCTGGTTGCTGTCTACGATCAAAAAAAGCGCTGCCCGCTCAAGGCGCGGGGACGGCGTCCACCAGAACCGCCGCCAGAACGCAGGGCCGGCCGCTCTTGTTGACCCAGGCGTGATTGGTGCCGCGCTGCACGATGCAATCGCCTTGCCTGAGCACCGTCTCGCCGTCCTCCATCAGCATCGTCATTTCGCCGGAGAGGACCACGAGGTAATCCACCGAATTGGTCTTGTGCATCGAGTGATGCTTGGCGCTGTCGGCGGGTTTGGGCTTGTTCTCGCTGCCGAGCTGCTCGAAGGCGGCCTTGGTGTCGATCGGCGCATCCGGCGACTCCGGTGGAATTTCCACGATCCGGAAGATCGTTCCGTTCGGTCCGGGATCGTGACGCATCTTGCGCGCGCCGCGGTCCTTCTGACCATGATTGTCGATGGGCATTTCCTCGCTGGTCCACAGCTCGGTCACCCAGAGACCTGGCCAGGCCGTGATCTCCGTCATGTTCGGTCCGTTATCGTCGATCATGACCATCGACCGCCCGTCCGGATGATGCCCCGTGACGACGCGGCGAGCTTTTTGTCGCATGATTGCCTCCCTTTTTGTTTTGTTACAGAACGCGATTACGCAGAATGCCGATCTTCTCGACTTCGAGTTCGACCACGTCTCCGGACTTGAGAAACCGCATTTGCTCGAGCCCGGAACCATTGCCGACGGTGCCCGACGCGAAGAACTCGCCGGGATGAACCGTCTCGCCGCGGGACACATGCGCGATGCAATCCTCGAACTTCCAATGCATTTCGCTGCTATTGCCGCTGCCCCACTCCTCGCCATTGACGCGCACCCGCATCGCGAGGCCGTAAGGGTCGCGGATCTCGTCGGCGGTGACGAGACAGGGTCCCATCGGATTGCCGCAATCGAAGTCCTTGCCTTTGCCGGGGCCGAGCTGGCCCGGCATCTCTCTGGTCTGCTCATCGCGCGCGGAGAAATCGTTGAAGATCGTGTAGCCGAAAATATGGTCGCGGGCGTTTTCCCTGGCGATGTCGCGGCCCGGCTTGCCGATGTAGCAGCCGAATTCGAGTTCGAAATCCATCAGCGTGGAATAGGCCGGCCAATGAACGTCATGGTCGGTCCCGACGACGTTCAGGCGATTGGGATGATAGAAGATCGGGCGCTCGTACCAGGCTTTCGGAATCGACAGAATTCCATTGGCTTCCATCTCCTGCATGGCCGCTTCCGGATCCGGGAATTGCTTTGCGCGTACCTTTCGCGCCTGGGTGAATGCCTGCACGAGATGCTTTTCGAAACAAAGGAAGTCGCGCATTTGCGGCGGCGCCGGGATCGGCGCCAACAGCTTGACGTCCTTGCGTTCGACAATCGTGTCGGGGGTGGCACGCTTGACCGTCTCGCGCGCACGGTCGAGTGCATCCGGACCTCCCTCCGCAATCGCCAGCACGCTGGCGATTGCGGGCGCAGCTTCCTTCCAGACACCGACATGCGCCGCCTGCAGATCGACAATTCTCCGGTCGTGATCAACCAAGACGCCGCTGCGCGGCGCTCCGCCGGTCTGGACGAAGGTGACGAGTTTCATGAGACGTTTCCCCGATTTTTGATTGTCGTTTGAGCGTGGCGGTCTTTTCTTCCAGCGATTTGACCGAGAAGCCGACGATTGCGGCGATCAATACCTCGCTGTCCTCGACATCGCAGAGGTCGCCCGACAAGCGCCGCATCCGCGCCGGATTGGCGAGGCTCAACAGCAACGCCCCGATGAAGAAATGGTAGGCCCAGTGAATCTCCGACCGCGGGCGGTCCGGCAGCGCCCGCTCCATCGCGACGAGAAATTCCCTTGCGATCGGATCCAGCATTTCCTTGACGATGCCGCGGTCCGTCTCGCGCGGATCGCCGGCCTCGCGCGCGATCAACCTGGAATAGTGCTGCCCTCCGGGCTGGTCGCGCAGCTCGACCCAGGGACGCGCGAGCGCGTCCAGTATTTCCTCGATCGACGGTGTCGGGCCGGCGCGCTGCATCAGTCCGCGCAGCATGTCGCGGCGACGCTCGGAAATCGGCTCAATGCGGCGCTGAAAGACCGCGCGGTAAAGGCCGAGCTTGCTGTGGAAATAGTAGGCCAATAGCGCAAGCTGCACCCGGGAGCGCGTCGCGATGGTGCGCATCGACACGCCGTCATACCCGTGATCCGCGAACAGCTTTTCCGCCACGCGCAGAATGCGTTCCTGGGTCTTGGCGCCTTTGGGCGATTTCGCGGTCTGCATGCCAGCCTCAATAAATTTATTAGACGACTGATCAATTTTCCTGTCAAGGGGCTCGCGCGGCGGCGCGCCGCAACCGGATCTTCATGAGCGGGACGGACACATCGGTCGTCATGTACCCCGGCGTCGGAGAACTCTCGTTGGCGGAAGCGGCGAATGGCGCGCCGTGGCCGATGAAGATGGGTACTACTGTTGCGCCGTGAGTTTTGCTATTCCATTCCACGCAGGTACCCCGCCCGCTGCAGCATGTTCATGATAGACGCGCACACCGACATTTTCCGGCGCCTGGGGCGTGGATGAGACGCCTCATTCTGATGGTCATCTTGCGCCTTGGTCGCTACGCGGTTCTGCCGGTCGTGGCGTTGGCCTGCGTGAGCGTCTTCGCTTGGCTGACGGCCCTGGATCGCCACACAATTCTGGCGTTGGCGACGGCACCCATCGTGCTCACTGCGGCACCGGCCGCGGCTGCGCTGGGGCTTGGACTGCTATTGGTGCCCTCTCGCAGGGATCGGAATCCCGAACTGGACGAGGCGGCCGCCCCGGGCTTGTGGATGATCTGGAGAGAACTCGATCAGGCATTTTCCCGACCCGACCGCACCATGCTGATGGATGACAATTGCAACGCTTCGATCGGGGAGGAGAGCCGGTGGGCCGGGTTGTTCAAGCGACGCGTGACGATGACCGTCGGCCTGCCGTTGTTGATGATCCTTGATCAACGAGCGATTCGCGCCATCATCGCCCATGAGGTGGCGCATGCACGACTTCGGCATACGTCGGGAGGCACCAACCTGCTCGACTTCATCTCGGCTTCGGAAAACGTCCTTTATTACGCCGATCCGGATCGAACCATCACGGGGCGCATTGCCCATGCTCTCCTTCATTCCCTTCTTGAATGGCTCGAAAAGGAATACCGCGCGCTGTCACGTGAAAACGAGCTTTGCGCCGACCGCGGCGCAGCCGATCAGGTGGGGCGCGACGAGATGGCGCGCGCATTGGTGCTGATCGAAGGCGCCAGCGCGCGTCTCGTCGATCTGATCTTCGCCCCTCTCGCGAACGAGCTGTTAGGCGCCATCAAGGCGCCCACGCCGCCATTCAGAAGAATTCTTGATCGGCTGGACGAAATCCGGGCGCCCGAGCAACTGGCAGCCGCTGCGGCCGCTGCCCTGGAGCGCGCGCAAGAGCCCGACTCGACGCATCCTCCTTTGGGTCAACGGCTGGCCAACCTCGGATTCACCAAAATTCCGTCCATTGGAGAGGTCGAGAACTCTGCCATCCATCAACTGCTCTCGCAGGCCGCGGTCAGGGAGCTACCGGCACGTTTCGACGACGAATGGCGGAAGAAGGCCGACGCGATGGTCGCTATCGGCAGGTGATGGCCGTCGCAATCGCAGGCGTTGCTCAGCCCTCGGCTTGCCGCGTGCACTGTCACCTCAACATCGCCATCGACAGCCTGACGGCGCGAGCTCGGAGCTATTCAAATCCGGCTTTTCGACCGATCGTCGGGGCGCCGACGTTCAATGCGTATGCGGTGCGCAATGCCAGTGGCGCCTCTTCCCGGCTGGCTGATGCTTTTCGTTGGTCGCATACGCGCGAGATTCGGTCGTTTGCCCAAGCCCTGAGCAAACTGACGTCACCTCGAACAAAGCGGGTACGTCTCCATGGGACCAACGCGATACCGGCAGGCACTTTGACTTGGTTGGCGAGATTGCTATCTTGAATTGCCTTTCAGTTCGATCACATCCGCGGAGGGCGACGTATGGACCTATCGACACACACGCTTGTCGTCCACGCCGATGAAAAGGTGGCAACGGCGCTCAAAGCGCGGCTCGATCAAGAGCCCGGGAGTGAGAGTCGCTTATCCGGACGCAGAAATCTCGACGGCGACGCTGCCGCGTGGATCGTGGTTGCCACCATCGCCGGACAGGCGCTTCCGCACGTCCTCGATTTCCTGAAGTCGTGCTTGTCGGCGAAGCAGGTGAAGAAGTTCAAGATCGGCGACATCGAAATCGAAAACCCAACCCCGGAAGATCTCGAGATACTCCGCAAGGAGATACAGAACCGGCGTGAGTGACTTCGATAACATCGCAATCGAGGAAGCTCTCAAGTCCTCGCTTGGAAGGACAGCGATTTTTCGACGCTATGACCGCGAAAATAAAACGCCGATGAACTTTGTGTTGGACGAGGTTCAGCGGCAGATCGGTCCGGGCTTCGGCGTTTATTGGGTTGATGGCGGCCATCCTGAGGTTTTCTGCCTCCCGGGATTCTCGCCGATACCGGTCGTTTTCAGCACGCGCTATCTTTCGCTGACCGCGTTTGTTCGCCGCCTTTTTGTCGAGGAATCGCTAAAGGGCGTCCTGCCGGACGTCGCCGAGCGCACGGCGCTCAAAGTGATCGCCGAATTGTCTCTCCGACACGGCGATCCTGACGTCGCAGTTCTGGCTCTTGTAAAGTCGATTACGGGAAAAGGGATCTGGATCAGTGATGACGATCAACTCATGGCCCTCGAGCATGAGCCGATCCATGAGAATTACATGGCCACATGGTTCTACGGCCTGCTGCATGAACTGGGACATCTGCACCCGGCCCAAAACAGCGCGTTTGGCGAAAAGCATGCTTTCTCAGATGCACGAATCCTGGCTGCCATTGCCGCATCGCTCGATCGGTTTCCTGCTTATCCCGATGGCATGAAGCGCGCCGCGATCGAACAAGCCAGGCAATCGCAGGAGAATTCCATCCTTCGAATCGATCATCTGCGCACCGAAGGCCTGGCGGACATGTTCGCAGCGAGCGTGCTCTTCAAGTCTACATTTGAAATCATGAAGAGGGTCAATCAGAAGCAATTCGAAGTCATCAGGTATGTCCAGGAAATAGTCGTCTTCTCGAACATCATCGCCGTTATCGACCGTTGTCGCCGGACCGCCGCTCTCGCAACACTGACCGGCGGAACCAGAGCAGCCGCATTCGAGAGCGCGCTTCACCCCGTATCAATGATGGTACGCGGCATGATGCTCCGCGAATACCTCGATCGCGCGGTCGCAGAATATCTCTATTCGAAGCCGACAACCCGGCAATTCGAAGACGTCGAGCAGCTGATTGACAAGATCAACGGCAGTTTTTCGGAAACCGTCGACACGATCGACAGCGGCGTTGCCCGCGCGATGGCGTTTTCATTGTTTCCGGAGCACCGCACCAACGGCTTGGCCGCGCTTGATGCATTTCGGATTGAGCTGGCAGAGTCCCCGCTGGGCGGCGCCGAAGCACGTCGATTCTGCGAGCTCGCAGACTCTCTATCGATCAGCGGAAAGCTGCTGACGGCGCTGAAGGGAATTCTTTCCTGAGGCGAGACGCCGTGCCGGTCCCTCCGAAAAGAGCGGCTCAGACCCGAGTTGGCGTCTCACATGCCGCGCGGGCAACAGTTTCAAATCATCGTCACCGCAATCGTAGGCGTCACTCAATCCTCGATGGAGCGGTCGCACTGGCCTTCAATTGATAGGCGCGACTGCGGTTGTTGAACGCACTTGCGTCGCACGGATTGAGCCGGATGGCCTGGTTGTAATCCTCGATGGCGCGGTCGTATTGGCCTTTGAGGGAGTAGACCGCACCGCGGTTGTTGAACGCATCTGCGTCGTCCGGATCGAGCCGGATCGCCTGTTCATAATCCTCGATGGCGCGGTCGTATTGGTCTTTGAAGGTGTAGGCGGCCCCGCGATTGTTGAACGCCTGTGCGAAGTCCGGCTTAAGCCGGATTGCCTGGCTGCAATCCTCAATGGCCCTGTCACTTTCCTGCCGTTTGTTCCACTCGCGGCAGCGATCCTTGAAAAGAACGGCAAGCTCAGCGTCGTCATATCGACCAGAGGCAATTGCGCGTGTGCAGGTGGCTATTGCTTCGCCGCCAGAAGCCTTCCCGCACGACTCGAAATCATCGGCCGCGGCGGGCGTCGCCGCCAACCAGGCTGTCGACGCGAAGGCCAGAGCCGCGAGCGCGCACCGCAAAATCGACTTCATCAGGATGTTCCCTGGGCTACCAGCTTGGGATCGGCGACGCTTCGCGCCCCGACCGACTCTCATTCATGGGTCTTGGTCGCCAACACGCGGCAAACGGTTCGAACTCAACGGAGATGCGAAAACCGCGCCGCCGAGGCTTTGTCATCGCCGCCTATCCTGACTCCGGGCGCATACGTCGAACATGCACCGCAGATCCGATCAGGAACTGCGCGACAACGCCAGGGCGCCGGAACCTCATAGCCGGCCCGGCCGGTCACTACCGCCGCCCGCACCGGTCGGGCGGGAGCGGACATATAGAGTTCGTTAACGCTACACCCCTACTCCTTGGACTGGGCACAATCGCGAAATGCCGCCGGATCGTCGATGAGAGAAGACCATGCTGCCTCGGCTTTGTCGGACGAGGTTCGCGTACGGCTCTATGATCAGGCGCTGAACGCCGCGCGCATCGGCGCCTGGGAATGCGACCTCGAAACCGAGCGCCTGAGCTGGACGGAGGGCGTCTACGACATCTTCGGCTACCCGGC
>Ga0209758_1002854_pt1 | contig 16776 bp, 14 predicted proteins | sample AraplaMF_Col_mMF_FD_184258 | JGI IMG/M metagenome (GOLD analysis project Ga0209758, IMG submission 184258) | Arabidopsis root microbial communities from the University of North Carolina, USA - plate scrape MF_Col_mMF (SPAdes) (version 2) | ecosystem: Host-associated > Plants > Roots > Endosphere... | reverse complement strand
CGCGCCGGTGAGGAACGGATTGGTCAGCCGCTCCTGGCCGATGGTCGAGCCGGGACCGTGGCCGCAGATGAAGCTGACGTCGTCGCCGAGCGGCAGGAGCTTGTCGGTGATCGACTTGATCAGGGTGGCATGGTCGCCGCCGGGGATGTCGCTGCGGCCGACCGAGCCGGAGAACAGCACGTCGCCGACATGGGCGAACCGCATGTCCTTGTTGAAGTAGACCACGCTGCCCGGCGAGTGGCCGGGGCAGTGCAGGATGTCGAAGCGCAATGCGCCGATGCTGACGCTGTCGCCTTCGTCGAGCCAGCGGTCCGGCACGAAATTGCGCATCCCGGTCATGCCGTATTTGACGCCGCTGTCTTCCACCAGATCGAAGAAGAACCGGTCGGCGATGTGAGGACCGGTGATCTCCACCTTGAGGGCGTCGCGCAGCTCGGCGGCGCCGCCGACATGATCGATATGACCATGGGTGAGCCAGATCTGCTCGACGGTGACGCCGGTCTGCTTGATGGCGGCCTGGATCTGCGGCACGTCGCCGCCGGGATCGATCACCACCGCCTTTTTGGTGGCTTCTTCCCACAGCAGCATGCAGTTCTGCTGAAACAGCGTGACCGGAATGATCACCGCGCCGGCGGGGGCCTTGCTCTCGGATTGGTCTGTCATGCGCTCACCATGCCGATTTTTGCCGGCGCGCCAAGTGGAATCTGATGGGCAAGATGGCCTGAAAACCGCTCGATTTTCGCTGTTCCGGCTTGTGGAGGACGAACCGATCCGCCATTCCCACGTTTGCTCGGCACGGCGCTCCGATGAGAAGTGAATTCCCCATGACGTCAAACGGCAGATTCTGGTGGCGGGACGGGATTTTCTATCAGATCTACCCCCGCTCGTTTCAGGATTCGAACGGCGACGGGATCGGCGATCTCAAGGGGGTCATCGGCCGGCTGCCCTACCTGAAGGCACTCGGAATCGATGCGCTCTGGCTGTCGCCGATCTTTCCGTCGCCGATGGCCGACTTCGGCTACGACATTTCTGACTATGTCGGCATCGATCCGATCTTCGGCACCATGGCCGACTTCGACGCGCTGCTCGCCGCCGCGCACGGCCATGGCCTGAAGCTGATCCTCGACCTGGTGCCGAACCACACCTCGGACCAGCACCCCTGGTTCATTGCAAGCCGCAGCTCGCGCGACGATCCGAAACGCGACTGGTATCTGTGGCGCGATCCACGCGCGGATGGCGGCGCGCCGAACAACTGGATGTCGGAATTCGGCGGCAGCGCATGGCAGTGGGATGCAGCCACCGGCCAATATTATTACCACGCCTTCCTCGCCCAGCAGCCCGACCTGAACTGGCGCAATCCGGAGGTCCGCCGCGCCATCTACGACGCGATGCGATTCTGGCTGCGCAAAGGCGTCGACGGCTTTCGTGTCGACGTGATCTGGCATCTGATCAAGGACGATCAGTTCCGCGACAATCCGCTCAATCCGCACTTCCGCGCAGGCCGCCCGCCGCATGAGCGGCTGCTGACCCTGCATTCGGCGGACCAGGCGGAGGTGCACGACGTGGTCGCCGAGATGCGGCGCGTGGTCGACGAATTCGACAACCGCGTGCTGATCGGCGAGATCTATCTGCCGATCGAACGGCTGGTTGCCTATTACGGCACCGAACTGTCGGGCGCGCACCTGCCGTTCAACTTCGCGCTGCTGTCGGCGCCGTGGCATGCGCGCGAGATCGCCAGGCTGATCGATGAATACGAGCAGGCGCTGCCGATCGGCGCCTGGCCGAACTGGGTGCTCGGCAATCACGACCGGCCCCGCGTCGCGAGCCGGGTCGGGCAGGCCCAGGCGCGGGTGGCGGCGATGCTGCTGCTGACGCTGCGCGGCACGCCAACGATGTATTACGGCGACGAGATCGGCATGCGCCAGGTGGCGATCCCGCCCGACCGGGTGCGCGATCCGTTCGAAAAGAACGTGCCCGGCATCGGTGTCGGCCGCGACGGCTGCCGCACCCCGATGCAATGGGATGCGAGCCGCAACGCGGGCTTCAGCAGCGCTGAGCCGTGGCTGCCGCTGGCGGATGATGCCGCCCGCGAGAACGTGGAAAATCTCACGGCCGACGCGCAATCGATTCTGAATCTCTGCCGCGCCTTGATCGATTTGCGCAAAGCCATGCCGCAGCTGGCGGCAGGGAGTTATGTCCCGGTGATCACCAGCAGTGATCTGCTAGCCTACCGCCGGGAAATCCGCGGCGAAGCGCTGCTGGTCGTCCTCAATCTCGGGGCCGAACCGATCGCCATCACGTCGGATGCGATGGCGCATGCGGGGACAATCCTGCTGTCGACCGGCATGGACCGCACCGGAGAAATAATTTCCGGCAGTCTGGATCTGCGCGGTGACGAGGGGGTGGTGATCAAGCTGGGATAGCGAACTGCCGCGGGATCAGGGCTTTCACTCGCCGTGCTTGGTCTGATCGTCGATGTCGCTCCGCTTCAGCAGATAATCCAGCCCGCCGACGCGATACCAGCGATAGCCGTAGGGCTCCAGCAACACGCAATGCCTGCCGCGCGCGTCGGCTTCGCTGTGATCCTCGGTCAGAAGGTTGATCAGGTGCTTTCCGGCTCCGCCCTCGAGGCCGACCGCGAACGCCACCTCGCGCGGCTTCTCGTCGAGGTTATGTACCAGCAACACCGAATTGTTGCGCCAGTCGTAGCGCATCACCAGGACGGCGGGATCGCGGGTCGCGATGACCTGGAAATCGCCCCAGCCGATTTCCGGCACTTCCTTGCGCATCCGGATGATGCGCTCGGTCCAGTTCAGCAGCGAATTCGGATCGCGACGCTGCTTGGCGACATTGACGTGCTGATAGCCATAGGGACCGTGATCGATCACCGGCGAAACCGGCTTGTCGCTTTCGGTGAAGCCGCCATGCGGTTCGGTCGACCATTGCATCGCGGTCCGCGCGCAATTGCGTTCGGGCAGATCGAGATCGTCGCCCATGCCGATTTCATCGCCGTAACGGATCACCGGCGTCCCCGGCAGCGTGCACATCAGGCTGTAGGCCAATTCCAGACGCCGGCGATCGCCGCCGAGCATCGGCGCCAGGCGGCGGCGGATGCCGCGATCATAGAGCTGCATGTTCTTGTCGGGACCGAAATTCTCGAACACCACGTCGCGCTGCGCCTTGGTCAGGCGGCCGAGGTCGAGCTCGTCATGATTGCGCAGGAACAAGCCCCATTGCGCGGTGGCCGGCCGCGGCTTGGTGGCCTTCAGCGCCTTGGCCAGCGGCCGCGTATCGGACGACGCCAGCGCATAGAACAGGTGCTGGTTGACATGGAAGTTGAACATCATGTGCATGCGGTCGCCGTCCTTGCCGAAATACTCCATGTCGGTTTCGGGGAGCACGTTGGCTTCCGCCAGGATGATGGCGTCGCCCTGCCGCCATTGCAGGAATTCACGCAAGGACCGCAGCATGTCGTACTGCTCGACCGGCTTTTTGACCTTGGCGCCCTTGGTCGCGATCACGAACGGGACGGCGTCCATGCGGAAGCCGGAGACGCCGAGTTGGATCCAGAACCCCATGATCTTGAGGATTTCGGCCTGGACGTGCGGGTTCGAGGTGTTGAGATCGGGCTGGAAATCGTAGAAGCGGTGGAAATACCAGGCCCTCGCGACCTTGTCGCGGCTCCAGGTCGATTTCTGCACGCCGGGAAAGACCATGCCCTTGTCGGCGCCGGCCGGCTTCTTGTCGGCCCAGACATACCAGTCGCGGTACGGCGAATCCGGCGAGCTGCGCGCCTCCTGAAACCAGGAATGGGCATCGGAGGTGTGATTGACGACCAGATCGATGATGACGCGGATGCCGCGCTGCTTGCAGCCGTGGGTGAATTCGACGAAATCGCCGAGCGTGCCGTAGCGCGGATCGACGCCGTAGTAATCGCTGATGTCGTAGCCGTCGTCTTTTCCCGGCGATGGCTGGAACGGCATCAGCCAGATCGTGGTGATGCCGAGGCCATGCAGATAATCGAGGCGCCGCAGCAGCCCCTTGAAGTCTCCGACGCCGTCGCCATTGGCATCCATGTAGCTGCCGACCGACAGGCAATAGAAGATGCCGTTCTTGAACCAGAGGTCGTCGATCATGCTGAGCCCGTGCGCGATGAATCCGCCACGGGTATCAAGCGATTGGGCGCGGGCTGGTTCCCCGAAGACGCAAACACCACGTCGTCCCGGCGCAGGCCTGGACCCAGACTCCCTGGCGATCGTGGCTTTCAAGGCGTCGTCGCAACGGCGTTTGCAATCAGCAAGGCCAGGGGTTCTGGGTCCCGGCCTGCGCCGGGACGACGTTTGGGGCAATCGCTACCGCTTGAGCTGGGCCTTCAGCGTGTCCTCGACGACGCGATCGAACGAGGAGCTCTTCGGCGACTTGTCGCGCCGCGTGGCGACGAAGGCGTCGCGCTTGCCGACCAGGGCGGCGAGCTTTTCGTTGAGCAGGCCACGGGTCTTCATCCGGGTCTCGACCTCGGCCATGCGCGCCTCGGGATTGAGCTTTCGCAGGTCGTCGGGCAATTCGTCATCCTTGACGCCGTCGAGTTTTTGGCGGCCCGCGGACACATCGCTGACCAGATCGCCGCCGCCGGTCACCGCTTCCGAATTCGCGCGCGACCGCTTGTTGATGTAGCTCGCCATGTCGGAGGCCTGTGCCGGTGCCGCGGCCGCGACCTTCGACAGTTGCTGGGTCTGCAGCTCGGTACGCCGCTGCAGCGCCTTCGGACCATAGGGGATCACGGTGCGGTTGATCTCGTTCTGCAGGATGATGATGTCGCTGTCATAGGGCGTCTCGATCACCACGACCTGACCACCGTCCTGCGGGATCGGGATGAAGCGGCCGCCTCCGCCCTGCGCGATATCGCGCCACACCCGCTCGGTGTCGCGGGCGTCGCCGGCCTGCACCGTGTTGACGATGATGTCCTTCTGCCTGGCGACCGCCAGCGTGGTCGGATATTTGGTGTCCTGGGCATAGTCCATGTGCGGCGGCGCGTCGCCGACCAGAAACACGATCCGCCGCGCCTCATTGCCCGGCGTCCAGTGCAGCTTGTTGACGGCGATGTCGAGCGCCTCGTTGACGCTCTCCGGCCAGTCGCCGCCGCCCCGCGCCTTCAGCTCGAGCAGATCGGCGTAAAGATCCTGGATGTCCCGGGTGAGATCGAACGTCTTGGTGACGTAATCGTCGCCGATGTCGCGATAGGCGACGAGTCCCATGCGGATCTCGGCATCGGGATTGTTGTCGAGGATCGAGGTCGCGATCGACCAGATCTTGCGCTTGGCGCCCTCGATCAGCCCGCTCATCGAGCCGGTGGTATCGAGCACGAAGGCGACCTCGACGGTGGGTTTTGCGGCGGCTTGCGAAATGGTTACGAAAGGCAAAGTGGCGGACGCGAGCGCGATCGCCCGCATTGCAACTGCAAGCGCTCGCATGGTGATGACTGACGGCATGCTTCCTCCTCCGGTGTCCTGTCCCTCGGAACCAAAGTTCCAACGGCTTCACGGTGTCGTGATGTCGAAATTGGGGCGGAGCACGGACGAATTTGCGGCTGAGTTGGCGTAGCCGCCTTCAGCTTGGGGCTCGACCTCAAATGGGCTAGGCTTTGTCGCGATGGAATCAAAAGCCGTTCATCTTGCCGTCGTCCCGGCGCCGGATCGCCGCCAGTCCGAGACCGCATTGGCGATCGCGCGCGGCACGGCGCGGCTGCTGCGATCGCTGGGTTTTTCCTGCATCAGCGAATTGCCGCTGCCGTCGGGCCGGCGCGCCGACCTGGTGGCGCTGAACGAGCGCGGCGAGATCTGGATCGTCGAAATCAAATCCTCGGTCGAGGACCTGCGCGCCGACCAGAAATGGCCGGAGTACCGGGCGCACTGCGACCGGCTGTTCTTCGCCTTCACCCAGGACCTGCCTTGCGAGATCTTCCCGCAGGATACCGGGCTGATCGTCGCCGACGCCTACGGCGCGCACCTGCACTGCGAGGCACCCGAGCACCGCATGGCCGCGGCGACCCGCAAGGCGATGACGCTGCGATTTGCGCTTGCCGCCGCGCTACGGATCAACCGGCTGGTCGATCCGCAGGGGCATGGGGAGATTTGAGTTCGCGACGTAGGGCCTGGAAAAGTGCCCCCACCCCAACCCTCCCCCGCAAGCGGGAGAGGGAGTTCGCAGCATCCAGTACGAATGCTGTGTCTCATCTTGAACGCCGTCACGCTCCATTTTGATTGCTATCGCGAACCACGTCGGCAGCGCGTCCCCTCTCCCGCTTGCGGGGGAGGGCTGGGCTGGGGGCTCTACTATCGGTGAAAGCCGCGGCCTACCGCGGCGCGCGCTTCGCCAGGATCCGCTGCAGGGTGCGGCGGTGCATGTTCAGCCGGCGGGCGGTTTCCGAGACGTTGCGGTTGCACATCTCGTAGATGCGCTGGATGTGCTCCCAGCGCACGCGATCGGCGGACATCGGGTTGCTAGGCAATTCCGACTTCTCGGTGCTGCTCGCCAGCAGCGCGGCGACCACGTCGTCGGCATCGGCGGGTTTTGAGAGGTAATCCACCGCGCCCATCTTCACCGCGGTAACCGCGGTGGCGATGTTGCCATAACCGGTCAGCACGATGGCGCGCGCGTCCGGCCGCTGGCGCTTCAGCGCCGACACCACGTCGAGGCCGTTGCCGTCACCGAGCCGCAAGTCCACCACCGCAAAGGCGGGTGCCGACTTGCCGATATGCGCCAGGCCATCGGACACGGTGTCGCATGAGGTGACGGTGAAGCCGCGGGTTTCCATCGCCCGGGAGAGCCGCTCCAGGAACGGCTTGTCGTCCTCGACGATCAGAAGCGAGCGGTCGGTCTGGCCTGTCAGTTCGGCGATGGCGTTCACGGTGTGCGGTCCTCGTTTGGCGCTAGTCTATCATATGGCGTGGCGGCATCGCGGTGCCAAGAGCGCACAAGGCGGTGAGCCGGCTTTATTGGTTAATCGAGAACGGTTCCAAGCCGCTGATTTAGCGTGATTTCTCGCTTATCGAGAAAACCGGCCAGGAGCCAGCCTGAGGCGGACCTTTCCAACAGTCGGCGTTGCGCGCATCATGAGACAAATCGTCGCCTTTCAGGGAAGGAAGCCTTCATGCCGACGCGGGCGCGCCTGGATGAATTCATTGCCGTGGTCGAAAGCGGCGACCACGCCGGCGCCATCGAGCGCTATTACACCGAAGATGCCAGCATGCAGGAGAATGCCGCGCCGCCGCGGCAGGGCCGCGATTTTCTGGTGGCGCATGAACGCGGCGTGCTGGCTCGGATGCAGCACGTCTACTCCAAGGCGGTCACATCCGTCGTCGAGGGCGACAATGTTGCCATTCACTGGAACTTCGAGCTCACCGACCTGAAGGGCAACGTGCACAAGCTGGATGAGGTCGCGCTGCAGCTCTGGCGCGGCGACCGGATCTTTCGCGAGCGTTTCTTCTACGAGCCAGCCAAACCCAACCCCTGATCCGAACCGGCATGGACGCCTCTTCCCCGCCGCCCGCCATCGACGAGACCTCGCGGCACTACCCCGGCTGGCGGGTGGTCGCCACCTGCTTTGCCGTGGCGACCTTCAGCTGGGGCATCGGCTTCTACGGCCAGAGCGTCTTCCTTGCCGAACTGCATCGGCTGCACGGCTGGCCGACATCGCTGATCTCGACCGCGACGACGTTCTTTTACGTCTTCAGCGCGGGACTGGTGGTGTTCATCAGCGACGCCATGCGCCGGTTCGGCGCGCGGGCATGCCTGCTCGCCGGAGTCGGCTGCATGGCGACAGCTACGCTGGCGCTCGGACACATCGATCGGCCGTGGCAGCTTTACGCGGTCCATGTGCTGATGGCGTTCGGCTGGGCCGGAGTTGGCCTCGGCGCCATCACCACGACGCTGGGACTGTGGTTCGATAGGCGGCGCGGCATGGCGATCAGCCTGGCGCTGAACGGCGCCAGTTGCGGCGGCGTGTTCGGCGTGCCGCTGCTGGTGACGGCCATCGGCCATCTCGGCTTTGCGACGGCGTTGCTGGCGACGGCTGTCCTGATGATCGCGCTGCTGGTGCCGATCATCCTCATCGCGATCGGCAGGCCGCCGCTGCGCGCCGCATCGGACCATGACGGCGCGCCACTGGTCGCGCTGCCGGCGTCGCGGATTCGCGCCGACGCGTTCGGCGATTTCGCCTTCCTGACCATCACCACGGCGTTCTCCCTGGTGCTGCTGGCGCAGATCGGCTTCATCGTGCACCTGGTGTCGTATCTCGATCCGGTGATCGGCCGCGAGCGCGCCGCCATCGCGGTGGCGCTGATGACGGTGATGGCGGTGGCGGGACGGGTGCTGTTCAGCACGGTCATCGACCGGCTGAATCAACGCCGCGCCTCGGCGGCCTCCTTCGTCAGCCAGGCCGCGGCGCTGCTCGTGCTGCTCGGCGCCCGCAACGAAGCCGCGATCTTCTTCGCCTGCGCGCTGTTCGGATTTTCAGTGGGCAACGTGATCACCTTGCCGGCGCTGATCGTTCAGCGCGAATTCGATTCGCGCGCGTTCGGGGTGCTGGTCAGCCTCACCGCGGCGGTCGGACAGATCTGCGGCGCCTTCGGCCCCGGCGTCATCGGATTGCTGCGCGATGCATCCGGCAGCTATACCGCGCCGCTCATCATGTGCGTCGGGCTCGAGATCGCCGCCGCGGCGATCATCCTGGTTCGCGGCCGCGGCACTGCGGCGCGGTGATCAGGCTTCGCGCTGCCGCAACAGCTCCTCGAGATCGAGCCGTCGGGTGAACATCGCAAGGCCGCCATCGGCATTGCGCGGCCATTCCTCCTGCGGGCGGTCGCGGTAGAGCTCGACGCCGTTCTGATCCGGATCGCGCAGATAGAGCGCCTCGCTGACGCCGTGGTCGCTGGCGCCGTCGAGCTGAATGCCGGCCTGTCTCAGCCGGTGCAGCGCATCCGCCAGCGCCGCGCGGGAGGGATAGAGGATGGCCGTGTGAAACAGCCCGGTGGTGCCGGGCGGCGGCGGATGGCCGCCCTTGCTTTCCCAGGTGTTGAGGCCGATGTGATGATGATAGCCCCCCGCCGATATGAACGCCGCCTGGTCGCCATAGCGCTGCGTCAGCTCGAAACCGAGCACGCCGCAATAGAAGCCCAGAGCGCGTTCGAGATCGGCGACTTTGAGATGAACATGCCCGATCCGCGTTCCCGCGACGATGGGTTTTGAAGGCTCGGGCATGTGGTCTCCTTTTGCGTCGATCGGGCCATCGGGCATCTATTCAGCCCGCCGTCACTGCGCAAGCTCGGAGACCTCGCCATTGGGCAGGCCGAACTCGTAGGTATTGAGCGTCATCGACACCAGCGTGTAGTAGCCGCACAGCCCGACGATCTCGACCAGCCCGCGCTCGCCGAGCAGCTTGGTGGCGTGGTCGTAGAGCGGCTGCGGCACCACATGGGTTTCGTGCAGCGATCTGGCGACGTCGTAGATCGCCTGCGCCTTCGGATCGTCGAAGTGCGGCGCGCGACGATGCCGGATGTCCTCGATGATCTTCGGGTCCATGCCGCCGGCGAGCGCCAGCCGCTTATGGGCATACCATTCGTAATGCGAGGTCCAGTGCCGCGCGGTGACCAGGATGGCGATTTCGGACAGTTTTGCGGGGAACACCGTGTCGTAACGCAGAAACGCGCCGAGGCGGGTGGCATGCCGGGCCATCTCGGGACTGTTGAGCCAGGCGAACATCGGCTCCGGCGGCCTGCCGCGCTTGCTGGCGATCGACTCGTCGTAGGTTTCTTTCTGGTGCTCGGACATTTCGCCAGGCGAAAGCAGTTTCAGGCGCATCTCGGTTTCCCCTTGTTTTTCAATCGCTGCGGCGATGCGCATACACGGGATTACCGACGATGACCACATCCACGGCCGCACGCAGGTGGATTGAAATCCGCCAAGCGAGCGCTAAGGTCGATGTCAAGAATGCCGGATGGAAACCCCAGACATGCCCGATCTCGATCAATTCCGCCGCGACACCCGCGCCTGGCTCGACGCCAATTGTCCGCCCGAAATGCGCCGCCCGATGACCTCGGACGAAGACACGTTCTGGGGCGGCCGCAATGCCTCGTTTTCGTCGGAGCCGCAGCGGGTCTGGTTCGAGCGGATGCGCGACAAGGGCTGGACCGTGCCGCACTGGCCGAAGCAGTATGGCGGCGGCGGCCTTGACGGCGAGGAGACCAAGATCGTGCGCCAGGAGATGGCCGCGATCTCCGCCCGCCTGCCGCTGGTGTCGTTCGGCATCTCGATGCTCGGCCCGGCGCTGCTGAAATATGGCACCGAGGCGCAGAAGCAGGAGCACCTGCCGAAGATCGCCAAAGGCCTGATCCGCTGGTGCCAGGGCTACTCGGAGCCGAACGCCGGGTCGGACCTCGCCTCGCTGCAGACCCGCGCGGAGGGCGATGGCGACGATTTCATCATCAACGGCCAGAAGATCTGGACCTCCTACGCCAACCATGCCGACTGGATCTTCTGCCTGGTGCGCACCGATGCTTCCGGCAAGAAGCATGACGGCATCAGCTTCATCCTGTTCGACATGGCCTCAACGGGCGTCTCGACCAGGCCGATCCTGCTGATCTCCGGCAAGTCGCCGTTCTGCGAAACCTTCTTCGACAACGTCCGGGTGCCGAAGGCCAATGTGGTCGGTACCGTCAATCGCGGCTGGGACGTGGCAAAATACCTGCTGCAGCATGAGCGGGCGATGATTTCGGGCATGGGCGAGCGCGGCGCCGGCCGGCCGCTCGGCCAGGTCGCCGCCGACTCCGTCGGCACCGACGCGCAGGGCCGGCTGGAAGACCCGATGCTGCGCGGCCAGATCGCCGCGTTCGACATCGACGAGGCGGCACTGGCCTGCGCCGCCGAACGCGCCGTCGATCTCGCCAAGGCCGGCCAGGCGCATCCGGCGTTCTCCTCGGCGATGAAATATTACGGCACCGAGCTCAACAAGCGCCGCCACGAGATCCTGATGTCCGCCGGCGGCATCGACGCGCTGGAATGGGAAAGCGAGCGCTCCAAGGAGGGCGCGCGCCCGCGGGCGTGGCTGCGCACCAAGGCGAACTCGATCGAAGGCGGCACCAGCGAGGTGATGCTCGGGATCGTGGCTAAGCGGATACTGGATTTGCCGGGGGCGTAGGCTTGCAACTCAGCAACGAGGACTTTCCCCGTCATTGCGAGGAGCGAAGCGACGAAGCAATCCAGTCTTTCTTCGCAGCCCCTGGATTGCTTCGCTTCGCTCGCAATGACGGACATTAGCGCAACGGATCATTGAATGCCCCTGCTCCTCACCGAAGAACAATCCATGCTGCGCGACAGTGCGCGCGGCTTTATCGGCGACAAGGCGCCGGTGTCGCATCTGCGCCAGTTGCGCGACACGAACGACGCCACCGGCTTCTCCCGCGAGCTGTGGCGCGCGTTCGCCGAGATGGGATTTTCCGGGCTGCTGGTGGGCGAGCAATTCGGCGGCAGCGGATTAGGCTGCATCGAGGCCGGCGTGGTGATGGAGGAGATCGGCCGCAACCTGATGCCGTCGCCGTTTCTCGCCACCGCGGTGCTGGCTGCATCCGCATTATCGCGCGGCGGCAGCGCCGCCCAGAAGGCCGAACATCTGCCGAGGATCGCCGACGGATCGCTGCTGGCCGCATTGGCGATCGACGAGGGGGCAAAGCATCGGCCGTTGCAGACCGCGCTCAGGGCCACGCGTTCCGGCAACGGGTTCAAGCTCAACGGCGCCAAGGCCCTTGTGGTCGACGGCCACACCGCCGACCTGTTGATCGTGGCGGCGCGCAGCGCCGGCGCGCCCGGCGAGCGCGACGGCCTGACGCTGTTCCTAGTCGACCCCAAGGCGAAGGGGCTGGCCTGCGAGCGCACCATCATGGTGGACGCGCACAATGCCGCGCGGCTCGAATTCGACAATGTCGAAGTCGATGCCGACAGCGTGCTCGGCGAAGTCGATCAGGGTTTTGCGCTGCTGGAAGGCGTGCTCGATATCGGCCGTGGCGCGGTGGCCTCCGAGATGGTCGGGCTCAGTGAGGAGGTGTTCGGCCGCACCGTCAGCTACCTGAAGGAGCGCAGGCAGTTCGGCAGGCTGATCGGCGAATTCCAGGCGCTGCAGCACCGCGCCGCGCATCTCTATACGGAGATCGAAATCACCCGCGCCGCCGTGCTCAAGGCGCTGCAACTGATGGACCAGGATGCGGACAATGCCGGCGCCGCGGTGGCGGTCGCCAAGGCCCGCGCCGGGACCACCGTGACGCTCGCGGTGCAGGAAGGCGTGCAGATGCACGGCGGCATGGGCATGACCGACCAGTTCGACATCGGCTTCTTCATGAAACGCGCGCGGGTCTGCCAGGAACTGTTCGGCGACAGCAATTTCCATGCTGACCAGCTGGCGAGGCTGAAGAGTTATTAGCGCGGACGCGCAAAGCCCGCGTCACAGCAGCAGCGTCACGCCCGACACCAGCAGCAGGACCAGCACCACCTTGCGAAAGCCGGCCTCGTCGAGCCGGCCGTAGAGCTTCAGTCCCAGCCACGTCCCAAGCAGCAGCACCGGCAGGCCGAGCACCATCAGCCTCAGCGTATCCGCCGAGATGGTGCCGTTGACGCCGAGCCAGAACGCGCTCATCGCGAAGATCGCCACCGCGACCGGCTGGAACACGGTGCGCTGCTGGTCCTTCGGCCAGCCGCGGATCACGCACCAGATGGTGATCAGAATGCCGGCGAGGCCGGTGATGCCGCCCAGCACGCCATTGAGAAACCCGACCGCCGCATCGGCCGGCGCGCCGCCCGCCGCCAGCGGCTTCATCGCCGGCCGCGCCAGCGCATAGAGGCTGTAGAGCACCAGCAGCACCGCGACGCCGATGCGGACCTGTGCCGGCGCCGCCCAGGCCAGAATGCCGACGCCGAGCGGGACGCCGATGGCGGCGCCGACCAGGAATGGCTGCAGCCGCCGCCAATCCAGCGCGGCGCGCAATTTCCAGACCGCATAGCCCTGGACGATCAGGCCGAACGCGATGATCAGCGTCGCCACCTGGAGCGGCGGCAGGATATGCAGCCAGACCGCCGCCGCAACCAGGCCGAAGGCAAATCCGGCGACGCCCGCCACCAGAGCGGCTGCAAATGTCGCGCCGAGGAAAACCGAGAGGTCGAGAACGCCTTCCATCGATCAGCCCCCTGTGTTCGTTAGATCGCTCCCGCCAGGTACAGCAGCACCCCCGCCAGCGAACATGCCGCCAGCGTCGGCAGCATGCCCGCTTTGAAGCGAAACACCGCGATCACCGCCGCTACCGACAGCAGCGTCGCCCAGACGTTGATGCTCGACAGCACCGGGGCGTCGAAACCGATGCCGAAAGCCTGCAGCGGCCTGACCTCGCGGAACATGGTGTGGATGGCGAACCACACCGCCAGATTGAGGATGACGCCGACCACCGCGGCGGTGATGGCGGCGAGCGCCGCCGACAGCGCCTTGTTGCCGCGCAGAACCTCGACATAGGGCGCGCCGAGGAAGATCCACAGGAAGCACGGCGTGAAGGTGACCCAGGTCGCCAGCAGGCCGCCGAGCGTGCCGGCCAGCAGCGGCGCCACCATTCCGGGCGAGCGGAACGCGGCCATGAAGCCGACGAACTGCAGCACCATGATCAGCGGTCCCGGCGTGGTCTCGGCCATGCCGAGGCCGTCGAGCATCTCGCCAGGCTTGAGCCAGTGATACGAGTCGACCGCCTGTTGCGCGACGTAGGCCAGCACCGCATAGGCGCCGCCGAACGTCACCATCGCCATCTTGGAAAAGAACACCGCGATCTGGCTGTACACGTTGCCGCTGCCGACCGTGACCAGCAGCAGGACGACCGGCGTCAGCCAAAGCACCAGCCAGATGCCGGCCGCGGTGAGCGACTGCCGCGCGCTGGGACGGGCATGCGCCGGCAGCTCGTTGCCAAGCAGGCTTTCGGCGTCGGCCTTGCCGGCGGCACCGTGCCCGCCGGCGACATCGAACGCGGCAAGCTGAAGCCTGCCGCCGAGGTAGCCGACCAGGCCGGCGCCGAACACGATCACCGGAAACGGCACGTCGACGAAGAAGATCGCCACGAACGCCAGCCCCGCCAGCCCGCGCATGAAATCGTTCTTCAGCGCCCGGCTGCCGACCCGCACGACCGCCTGCAGCACGATGGCCAGCACCGCGGCCTTCAGCCCGAAGAACAGCGCCGCGACGAACCCGACATTGCCGAACGCCGCATAGATCCAGCTCAGCGCCATGATGCAGATGATGCCCGGCAGGATGAACAGCCCGCCGGCCATCAGGCCGCCGGCGGTGCGATGCATCAGCCAGCCGATATAGGTGGCGAGCTGCTGCGCCTCCGGCCCAGGCAGCAGCATGCAGTAGTTCAGCGCATGCAGGAAACGGCTCTCCGACACCCAGCGTTTTTCATCGACCAGGATGCGGTGCATCACGGCGATCTGCCCGGCCGGGCCGCCAAAACTCAACAAGGCGACGCGCAGCCACACCGCAAAGGCCTCGGCAAACGACACGCCGTGGGCCTGCGGCTGCGGCGCAGCCGGCCGGGACATCGAAACCGCTTCGGTCATCTTACCTCTTCTCGGTCAGTTCAGGCTTTGACCTTGTTGGTAGGCCAATTGTGGGTCTCGGTGGTGGCGTCGCGGCACCAGCGATAGAAGGCATCATACAGATGCAATCCGGCCTCGAGCTGCTCGAGATCGTCGCTGTACATGCGCGACAGGCCAAGCGACGCCGCCAGCAGGCCCGCCGCCTCCGGCGCGAGATCGAGCCGCGCGGTATCGGCGGCGCGGACGATGGTGGCGAGCCGCTGCAACGGCGGGATTGCAAGACCGAGTTCGTCGATCATCACGTCGAAGGTGCACAATTCGCCGCGATGGCTCCAGAACACGCCTTCGATGTCGAACGGTGCCGCGGCAAACCTTTCGCCGACCGCCTGAACTTCCGACGGCGCCACGAACAGAAAGACCGCCGCCGGATCGACGAAGCGCCGCACCAGCCAAGGACAGGCGATGCGGTCGATCTTCGGCCGTTCGCGCGTCACCCAGACGGTGGCACCCCTGGCGTTGCGCGGCGGCAACCTGCCGACCGGCACCAGCGGCAGCGCCGCCGCCTGCCACGCCTCGAAGCCGCCCTCCAGGGTATCGGCGGAGATGCCGGCGACGCGCAGCAGCGCGGCGACGCCCTGGCTGAGCTTCTGGCCGCGCTGGCAGATCACGATGGCATGCGAGGAGCGGAGTTCATCGGCCCAGCCGGAGACCTCGGTGTGAGGTCGCCGGATCGCGCCCGGCAGCAGTTGCGGCGAGCGCGCATAATCCTCGTCGGTGCGGACATCGACGAGGTCAGGGCACTTTGGCGTGCCGATCAGGCGAGCGAGTTTGTCAACGGAAATGATGTTGATGGAAGACATGGCGCGTCCTTGCAGGTGTGCGGGACGCGATACTTCGGCATGTCGCCTCGTGGGGAGATCGCTGGTCCCCATGTGTGCAATATCAAGCCATCGCCGCCGGCCTGTCAATACGCGCCGGTGCCGGATGGCTTGCCAGACCGCGCCGCCGGTGCAACGATCCCGGCAACCAATAACCGGCCCAGGGAGGCAGCGATGAAGCTCGAAGGCATCGCCATCGGCGCGGCGGCGCTGGCAGTTGCGTGGTCCGGCGGCGGCGCATCGGCGCAAACCTTTCAGGACAGATGCACGGGGCTGGCGACGGCGGCGGCCGCGCCGGACATCGCACAGGCGAGCTTCGTCGCCGCGGGAAAACTCGACTTCCCCGGCCCGCCGCCGGTCAGCATCGTCGCTCCCGACCACTGCCGCATCCAGGGTGCGCTCGCGTCACGAACCGGAATCGATGGCAAGCCCTATGCGATCGGCTACGAACTCCGCCTGCCGGCCGACTGGAACGGCAAATTCGTATTCCAGGGCGGCGGCGGATCCGACGGCGTGCTGCGCCCGGCGATCGGCATCCAGGCGACCGGCGAGACGCCGGCCCTGGCCCGGGGCTATGCGATCGTCTCTACCGACGCCGGCCATCGCGACGAGCCGGGGCCGGTCGGACCTTACATGTTCGGACTCGATCCGCAGGCCCGGATCGACAAGGGCTACAACCACATTCCGGTGGTCACGGCCAAGGCCGAGGAATTGATCCGCACAATTTATGGCAAGCCGCGATCGCGGGCGTATTTCGTCGGCTGTTCGAACGGCGGCCGGCAGGGCATGGCGGCGACGCAGCGCTATCCGCAATTGTTCGACGGCGTGGTGGCCGGCGCGCCGGCCTACCGGGTGCCGCGCGCGGCCATCGAGGCGATGGCCGAGGTGCAGGCCTTCGCATCGATCGCCCCGAAGGGCGAGGACGGCAAACCGGATCTCGGCGCCGCGCTCAGCATGGATGACCTGAAACTCGTCGCGACGGCGATCACCGAGCTCTGCGACGCAGCCGATGGCCTTGCCGACGGTCTCGTCAACAATGTCAGGGCCTGCAAGTTCGATCCGCTGAAGCTGGCCTGCCCGGCGGGACAGACCGGCGGATGCCTGGCACCGGAAAAGGCAGGGGTGATCGATCGCGTGTTCAAGGGGGCCCGGCTGGCGGGCGGCGACATGCTGTATTCCGACTGGCCCTATGATCCCGGCATCGCGAACCCCGGCTGGACGGCATGGAAGATCGGGTCGCCCGGCAAGGTGCCGCCGGATGCCCGCAACGTGACGCTGGTCC
>Ga0209758_1002851_pt1 | contig 16786 bp, 14 predicted proteins | sample AraplaMF_Col_mMF_FD_184258 | JGI IMG/M metagenome (GOLD analysis project Ga0209758, IMG submission 184258) | Arabidopsis root microbial communities from the University of North Carolina, USA - plate scrape MF_Col_mMF (SPAdes) (version 2) | ecosystem: Host-associated > Plants > Roots > Endosphere... | reverse complement strand
GCCGGCGATGTCGGACGAGAGCATCATCGTGCGCAATCAGGGCACCATCTTCCTCGGCGGCCCGCCGCTGGTGAAGGCCGCGACCGGCGAGGTCGTCAGCGCGGAAGAACTCGGCGGCGCCGACGTGCATTCGCGCCAGTCGGGCGTGACCGACCATTACGCCCAGAACGATGCGCATGCGATCGGCATTGCCCGCCGCATCGTCGCTACGCTCAAGCCATCGGCGCGGCCGAACCTCAACATGCATCCGCCGCGCGATCCGCTATTTGCCGCGGAAGAGATCTACGGTGTGGTACCGGTCGATGGCAGAAAACCTTTCGACGTGCGCGACATCATCGCGCGCGTCGTCGACGGCTCGGAATTCGATGAGTTCAAGAAGCTCTACGGCACCACGCTGGTGTGCGGCTTTGCCCATATCTGGGGCTATCCGGTCGGCATCATCGCCAACAACGGCATTCTGTTCAGCGAGAGTTCGCTGAAGGGCGCGCATTTCATCGAGCTGTGCTGCCAGCGCGGCATTCCCCTTGTTTTCTTGCAGAACATCACCGGCTTCATGGTCGGCAAGAAATACGAGGCCGGCGGCATCGCGCGCGACGGCGCCAAGCTGGTGACGGCGGTGGCGACCGCCTCGGTGCCGAAATTCACCGTCGTGATCGGCGGCTCCTACGGCGCCGGCAATTACGGCATGTGCGGCCGTGCCTATTCGCCGCGCTTTCTCTGGATGTGGCCGAATGCGCGCATCTCGGTGATGGGCGGCGAGCAGGCCTCAATGGTGCTGAGCCAGGTCCGCCGCGACAATATCGAGGCCAAGGGCGAGAGCTGGTCCAGGGAAGAGGAAGACCAATTCCGCGAGCCGATCCGCGCGCAATATGAGAGCCAGGGACATCCATACTATGCGACCGCGCGTCTCTGGGACGACGGCGTGATTGACCCAGCCGACACGCGCCTCGTGCTCGGCCTGGGTCTCTCGGCGGCATCGAATGCGCCGATCGAGCCGACGAAGTTCGGCCTGTTCAGGATGTGATGCGATGGACCGTTCAAAGCTCTACCGTCGTTTTCGTACCCTCCTGATCGCCAACCGCGGCGAGATCGCCTGTCGCGTCATCCGCACCGCCCGCGCCCTGGGCCTGCGCACCGTCGCGGTTTATTCCGAGGCCGACCGCGATGCGATGCATGTCGCGCTTGCGGACGAGGCCGTGCTGCTCGGGCCCGCGCGCGCCCGCGACAGCTATCTCAATGTCGAGCGCCTGATCGAGGCCGCCCGCAAGACGGGCGCGGAGGCTGTGCATCCCGGCTACGGCTTCCTGTCGGAGAATGCCGAGTTCGCGCAGGCCTGCCTTGAAGCTGGTCTCGTCTTCGTCGGCCCGACCGCCGAGATGATGACGGCGATGGGCTCGAAGTCAAGCTCGAAGGCCCTGATGGAGAAGGCCGGCGTGCCGCTGGTGCCCGGATATCACGGCGAGGCCCAGGACGATGCGACGCTGGCGAACGCCGCAAACAAGATCGGCTTCCCGATCCTGGTGAAGGCCTCCGCGGGCGGCGGTGGCCGCGGCATGCGCATCGTGCGCTCGACGGACGAACTTGCGCCTGCGATCGTCAGTGCCAAACGGGAGGCCAAGGCGGCGTTCGGCGACGACCGCATGCTGATCGAGAAGTATGTCGACAATCCCCGGCACATCGAGGTGCAGATCATCGGCGACAGCCACGGCAATCTCGTGTCGCTGTTCGAGCGCGAATGCACGCTGCAGCGCCGCCACCAGAAGGTGATCGAGGAGGCGCCGTCCCCGACGCTCAATGCTGCCCAGCGCGAGACCGTCTGTGCCGCCGCGCGCAAGGCGGCGGGCGCCGTGAACTATGTCGGCGCCGGCACCATCGAGTTCGTCTCCGACGGCAAGGACGTGTTCTTCATCGAGATGAACACGCGTCTCCAGGTCGAACATCCCGTGACCGAGCTGATTACGGGCATCGATCTCGTCGAATGGCAGCTACGCGTCGCCTTCGGCGAGGCGCTGCCCTTGAGGCAGGACGAGATCAAGCTCAACGGCCATGCGGTCGAGGCGCGCGTCTATGCGGAGAACCCGACCAAGAACTTCATGCCATCGGTCGGCAGGATCTCGACCTGGCGACTGCCGGCGGAGACCGGCGGCCTTCGCATCGACGCCGGCTACCGCGAGGGCGATACCGTCTCGCCGTATTACGATGCGATGCTGGCAAAGATGATCGCGTGGGCGCCGACGCGCGATATCGCGATCGACCGGCTCAATCGCGGGCTGTTGGACTCCGACGTCCGCGGCATTGTCACCAACATTCCGTTCCTGTCCGCGCTGATCACGCATCCGAAGGTGCGGGCGAATGCGATCGACACCGGTTTCATCGAGCGTGAGCTGGCGGACTTGACGCAGAGCGCGCCGGCACCGGGCGAGCTCGAGCTCTGTGCCGCGGTGGCCGCGATCGTCGATGACGAGCGAAAGGCGGCGCAGACCGATGCGAGTTCTCCGTGGCAGACGTTCGGCTGGATGCCGGTCGGCCGCCGGCAGCGCAGCTTTGCGTTCCGCGTCGGGCATGGGCCGGAGCAAAAGATCACGCTCAATTACGGTAGCGGACCGTCGACGCTGGCGATTGGCGAGCGCGAGCTGGCGTTCACGGTCGTGCCGAAAGAGGGCGGGTTCGACCTGACGCTCGATGGCATCAAATCTTCGGTCGCTGCCGTGATCGACGGCCACGAGCTGTATCTTCGCACGCGAAACGGCCGCTTCGACCTGCATTGGGTCGACCCGTTCGGCGGCGAGAGCGAGGAACATGTCGGCGAGGACAAGATCGCGGCGCCGCTGCCAGGCACCGTTGTCGCCGTGCTGGCCGAGGAGGGGGCGAAGCTCGAGAAGGGCGCGCCGATCCTCACTCTCGAAGTCATGAAGATGGAGCAGACGCTGCGCGCGCCGTTTGCGGGCGTGCTGAAGTCCATCAGGTGCAAGGTCGGCGACATCGTGCAGGAAGGCGTCGAGCTTGCCGTGGTCGAGCCGTCTGGAGAGTGACATGAGCGACACGGTGCGCATCATCGAGATGGGGCCGCGCGACGGCCTCCAGAACGAGAAGACACCAGTCAGCGTCCAGGCCCGCATCGCCTTCATCGAAGCGCTGGTAGCGGCCGGGCTCGATACGGTCGAGGTCGGCGCCTTCGTCTCGCCCAAGGCGATCCCGCAGATGGCGAGCTCTGATGCCGTATTGCGTGGCGTCGCCCATTTGAGCGGGGCCGAATTCCACGTGCTCGTGCCGAATGAGAAGGGCTATGAGGCCGCGCGCGCTGCGGGCGCGAAAATCGTCTCGGTGTTTGCCGCAGCCTCAGAAGGCTTTTCCCGCGCCAACATCAATTGCACGGTCGCGGAGTCAATCGAGCGGTTCAAGCCGGTTTTGGCGCGCGCCAAGGCTGACGGCGTGAGGGTGCGCGGCTATATCTCCTGCGTGCTCGGCTGTCCCTTTGACGGCGAGATCAGGCCAAAGGCGGTTGCCGATCTCGCCGGCAAGCTCTGGGAGCTCGGCTGCTACGAGATATCGCTCGGCGACACCATCGGCGTCGGCACGCCCGCCAAAGCCAAGGCGATGCTGCGCGCGGTGGCTGCCAACATTCCCGCCGCAAAGCTCGCGATGCATTTCCACGACACGTATGGACAGGCGCTCGCCAATCTCTATGCAGGGCTTGAGGAGGGCGTTCGCGTGATCGATGCCGCCGCTGGCGGCCTCGGCGGCTGCCCTTACGCGCCGGGCGCCACAGGCAATGTCGCGACCGAAGATGTCGTCTACATGCTCGAGGGCATGGGCGTGAAGACCGGCGTCGATATGGCGAAGTTGCTGACGGCGACCAATGAGATGAGCGGCGTGCTGGGCAAGCCGCCCGTGAGCCGCGTGGCGACGGCGTTGAACGCGAAGAAGCGGGCACTCACCTAGTTCTCCGTCATTGCGAAGCAATCCAGACGGCGGGATTTTGGATTGCTTCGCTACGCTCGCAATGACGGTGGAGAGAGCGTCACCTGCTCCCATCCGGCCCCATCACCACGTCCGGCAACCAGGTCGATATCTCCGGCACCAAACACAGCAGCAGCACCGCGCCCATCATCAAGAGCACGAAGGGCAGCGTGCCCCAGATTACCTCGCTCAGCGAAATGTCGGGCGCGACGTTGCGAATGACGAAGATGTTGAGGCCGACGGGTGGATGGATCAGCCCCATTTCCATGACGATGGTCATGACCACACCGAACCAGATGATGTCGAAATTGGCGGCACGGAGTGGCGGCAGGATGATCGGCGCGGTCATCAGGATGATCGAGACCGGCGGCAGGAAGAAGCCGAGCACGACGACCATGACGAGGATCGCAAACAGCAGGCCCCAGCGAGGCAGGTGCATCGCGACGACAGATTCGGCCGCCGATTGCGAGATGTGCAGATAGCTCATCACGTAGGAATAGAGCAGCGACATGCCGATGATCATCATCAGCATGGTCGATTCCCGGATCGTCGATTTCATGATCGGGCCAAGATCGCTCGGCCGCCACACGCCATAGATTGCCGCGATCAGCCCCAGCGCCAAGAGGCCGCCGAGACCGGCCGTCTCCGATGGTGTGGCATAGCCGCCATAAAGCGCCGCCATCACGCCCGTCAGCAGCAGCACGAACGGAATGACGCGCGGCAGCACGCTGAAGCGTTCGGCGAGCGTATATTCGTCGCGGGTCAGAATGGCAGCTTCCGGGCCGCCCTTCTTGTAGGCGGCCTCAGCCGCGGCGTATTCCTGGCGGAAACGGATCACCGCATAGCCGCCGAACAGCGTGACCAGCAGCAATCCGGGGCCGATGCCGGCGAGGAACAGGCGCCCCAGCGACTTTTCCGCGGCCACCGCGAACAGGATCATGGTGATCGAGGGTGGCAGCAGGATTCCGAGCGTGCCGCCGGCGGCGATGATGCCGGCCGCGAAACCGGCGGAATAGCCGCGCTTGCGCATCTCGGGAATACCGGCGGAGCCGATCGCCGAGCAGGTTGCGGGCGAGGAGCCAGCCATCGCCGCGAACAGGGCGCAGGCGAACACGTTGGCAACGCCGAGGCCACCGGGCACGCGATGCAGCCAGGCATGCAGCGCCGAATAGAGATCCTGGCCGGCGCGCGATTTGCCGATCGCCGCGCCCTTCAGGATGAACAGCGGGATCGACAGCAGCGTGATCGATGCCATCTCCTCGTAGACGTTCTGCGTCACCGTATCGAGTGATGCCGAGGGCATGTAGATGCCCATGAACACGACCGCGACGGCGCCGAGCGCGAACGCGATCGGCATGCCCGAAAACATCACGAGCAGCGTCGCGACGCCGTAAGCGATACCGATACCGAACACGCTCATGGACGCCTGGCTCCAGCGAAAGGCAACGCCAGCTGCACGAGGATCTGGACGCAGAGCAGGCTCATGCCAAGCGCCATCAGGGAATAGGGAATGGCGAGCGGCGGGGACCACATCGAGTTCGAGACCTGGCCATCGACGTAGGCTTCATGCGCCAGCGTCCACGACTTCCAGGTGAAGAACGCGCAGAACAGGAATGTCGCGACATCGACGATCCAAAGCCGGACCCTGTTCGCCAGCGGCGACAACAGGCCGACGAAAGCCTCGATGCCGATGTGACCACGGTTCTGCTGCACATAGGCCGCCGTCATGAAAGTGGCGCCGACCAGCAGAAACACGGCGGCTTCGTCCTGCCAGTAATTGGCCGCCTTGAACAGCGCGCGGCTCAGCACGCTGTAGCTCAGGATGCCGCAGGCCGCGACCAGCGCCAGTGACGCAAACACGACGATGACGCGATTGAGGATGGCGAGGCCACGATCGAGCGCTGCCGCAAGGCCGTTCCTTGCGGTAGCATTCGCCTGATCGTCCCGATCCGGAAGCGGACCGTGGCTCATGCAGCGACGTCGGAGGCGAGCTTGAGCAGGTTCGCAGCGGTCGCAGTCTTGGCGCCGTAATCCTTCCACGCGGTGTCGCGGGCGATGTCGCGCCACTTGCCGACGGTCGCGGCATCGAGCGCCGAGACCTTGGCGCCCGCCTTCTCGTAGACCTTGGCAACTTCGACGTCGTCATCCTGCGCGCCCTTGCGGCCGAAGGCCTCGAGCTCTGCGCCCACAGCGACGAGGATGTCCTGCTGGTTCTTCGGCAGCTTGTCGAAGATTGCCTTCGACATCATCAGCGGCTCGAGCATGAACCAGTAGGACGCGCCCGCACCCGAGGTCAGCGACTTCGCGACCTCTTCGAGGCGGAACGAGATCAGGCTGGTGGAAGAGGTGATGCCGGCGTCGCAGGCGCCGGTCTGCATCGCCGCGTAGATTTCGTTGGAGGGGACCGAGAGTACCGAAGCGCCGGCGGTTTGCAGCACCATGTCCATCTCGCGCGAGCCGCCGCGCACCTTCATGCCCTTGGCATCTTCCGGTGCCACGATCGGCTTCGAGCGACTGGCGACGCCGCCGGCCTGCCATACCCAGGTGAGCAGGATGATGCCCTTGTCGGCGAGGAAGTCGGTCAGCGCCTTGCCGACAGGCTCCTTCTTCCAACGCATGCCCTGATCGTAAGTGGTGACGAGGCCGGGCATCAGGCCGATATTGGTCTCGGGCAATTCGCCACCGGCATAGGGCATCGGATATAGAGAGATGTCGAGCGCGCCCTTGCGCATCGCGGAGAACTGCGCGTTGGTCTTGATCAGCGAAGAGTTCGGATAGATCTCGGCCGCAATGTCGCCGTTGCTGCGCTTGGCAACTTCGGCCGCGAACATGCGGCAGAGCCGGTCGCGGAAATCGCCCTTGTCGATGGTGCCGCCGGGGAATTGGTGCGAGATCTTCAGCGTGGTCGCGGCATGCGCGGTGCCAATGCCGAAGCGGAGAACGGCGGGGGCGGCGACGGCGGTCGCGAGCAGATGGCGGCGCGTGAACATGGTGTGATCCCTTGGACGATGCTTGTGGTTGGTCGGGCCTCGTGAGACCGGGCGCGTAGGCCCATCCTAGCCGGTCCTTCGCCCGAAATTCTCTCATCTGATAGTTCGAGATCGAATGCCGCGGCAAGTGTCGGCTGTGCTGCGCTGCACACTTCCGTTCCCGAATGCGCGCGCCGGCCCACGCCGAATGCTGGATGGCGTAGGCTCGCAAAAATTTATCGACGAGCGCGTAACAGCGCGGGCTGGCGAACCGTCGAGACTGGATAGCGGCGTCCGTCGCTGACAAATGCAATCTCGAAGGGAAGATGAACCATGACCATTCGTACCCGCATCGTGCTCGGCGCTTGCACTGCCGCTCTCACGCTCAGCCTGGGGCTCGCACAGTCCTTCGCCATGGATGACATGAAGAAAGACACGATGAAGAAGGACACGATGTCGAAAGATGGCATGATGAAGAAGGACACCATGTCCAAGGACGACGGCATGAAAAAGGACACGATGTCAAAGGATGGTATGAAGAAAGACGACGGGATGATGAAGAAGAACTAATTCGATACCCATCATGCCGGGCGCGTTGACGAGGCGAGCCCGGCATGCGGCGCTTGCCCAAGCTCGATCGTCGCGCCGCGCGTTGCGCTGACCCGGCTCTCGGTCTTGAGTTGACCTGACGCGTGTGGGCGCCAGGTCAACTTTTGTTGACGCTTACTTCCGCTTGGCCTTGCGGGCGGCGTAGCGCGCGTCGCGCTTGGCCTTCTGCTCGGCCTCGAGTGCAGCTTGTCTGGCGATCGCTTCTTCAGCTTCGCGGGCGAGCCGTGCGGCTTCGGCGGCCTTGGCTTCTTCCTCCAGGCGCTTCTGTTCGGCCTTTTCGGCTTCGCGCGCAGCCTTCGCTTCGGCGCGCTTGGCGGCAAGCGCCTCGCGCTCGGCGCGCTTCGCCGCGACAGCAGGATCGTCAGGGCCCGGCTGCGACTTGAATTTGTTCAAAAGATTTTTGCGGGCTTCCAGCGCCGCCTTTTGCCGGTCTGCGAAGCCGGGTTCCCTAAATCCACTCATTCGACGAGCCTTGTCTTCCTCGCTTTCGATCCTACATCACTGCCTGTTGGTACGTCGGCTGGGCACAAGCAGGCGCCACGCGACGCAGAAGCGTGTACATCGCCGCGCGCCGTGAAGCCACCCATAATCGCAGCCGATCAGGTCAACGAAATCGCTTACCCAGCCGATCCTTCGTAGCCCGGAAAAACTGCCGAATTGTGATGTCCCTCATAAGGGCACCCAGCGGCGGCGCCTAGCGTCCGCCCCAACGAGACGGAGCACGGGCATGATCTCTTTCCGGCTGAGCCCGAAGGCCCTTGCAATCGCGGCCGCCGCAGCGGCGGTTGCCGGCACGCTGCTGTTGGCCGGCCGCCCGCAGCCCATCGAGAGCGCCTTTTTGGGTGCCAATTGGGAGTGCACCCAGACCGCGTTCATCCTCACGAGCTGTGCACCCCGTGCGCAGCATGCAATCCCGGCGGTCGAGACCTCGCGCAAAGAGGCGATGAAGCCGACCAGGGGCTGACGGCTGCGTCTGATGTGACGGGACGCCGTAGAGATGATACAGGGCCTCACCGAGCGACAAGGCCCCTATGTCGAAGCCAGACTCCAAGTCAGATTCCAAGTCCGACCCTACCCAGACGCCCAGCGCGCCGCCGAGGCCCCAATCCGGCGACAGCCGCCGCGGCGCAATCGCAGGGCTGATCATTGCTGCCGTTATCCTCGGTATCGGTTTGTGGCTCGCCCGCGACCTCACCGCGGCCAGCAAGATGCAGGACTGCCTGATGTCCGGGCGCAGCAATTGCAACGTGATCGAGCCGGCCCGCTAGACTGGGGTTGGTCGGCGGCCGCCGAACGAAAAATTGCCGTGATCTTAATCGTTTGTAACGGGACACAGCCGGATTGGCGGGTCAATTTTGACAGGCCATTTCGGCAGGTCAGTTATGTCAGCCGGCATCAGCCAGGTGCGATCCGAATCGTCTATCGCGCGTGGGACACGGCAATTTCTGAGGGTAGGGGGTAGGCACCCATGAGTGCGTCCAGCCGCATGAAGATCATTATTCCCATGGTCTCAGCCATGTCCTTGCTCGCGCTATCAGCGCAAGCGCAGGACGCAGGTCCGCCGAAGGGTGCTGCCCAGCCACCGGGGCAGGACGCCGGCACGTCGCCCCAGACCAACCAGAATACGCGCAAGGGACCTCCGCCGCAGCAGGCCGCGCGGCCCGCGCCCCAGCCCGGTGGCCAAGCCCGTGTGGCACCAGCTCCCGGCCACCACGCAGCCGGCGGTCCGGCTCCGAGACCCCGGCGCTACGTCGCTCGCGGCCCCGCACCGACGCGCGACTGGGGCGGACATGCCTACCGTGGCAATCTTGCCTGGGAGGGCGGACGCTGGCGTCATGAGGTCCACAATGGCCGCTCCGGCTGGTGGTGGGACGTCGGTGGCGTCTGGTACTATTATCCGCAGCGGATGGATGGTCCGCCCGCTTACATCTCCGAAGAGTATATCGACGACGTGCCGGTGGCCTACGCACCGCCCGGTCCGCCAGTCGCCTATGAGCCGCCGCCCCCAGCGCCGCCGGCCGATCCCGGCGCAAGCGCGCTGGGTGGGGCCATCGTCGGCGGCGTGCTCGGTGGCTTGCTGTCCGGCAACGCCACGGGAGCAGCCGCTGGCGCCGTGATCGGTGGCGCGACAGGCGCAATCGCAGGTGCTACCGCCGCTTCGCGCCCCGGCTACTATTGGGCCGAGGGCATTTGCTATTATCGCTATCCGAGTGGCCAGTATGTGCAGGCCGATCCGCGCGCCTGCTACTGACCCTTTAGCGCAATCCAACAGGAACGAGGCGGGCCCGGTGCCCGCCTCGTTTCGTTGAAGGAGCCGGAATTGCTCCGGAATGAGGAAAATACGAAGATCGGCGGCGCTGTGCTCTCGCGTCGGTCGCGCGTAAAATTCATCGCGGTAATATCGTGCGGAAGCGTAGCGGTGCCACTTTTGCCCTCCGCAATCATACGGACGAATTTGCCACGCACTTGTCCATATCGGCCGGCTAGAGTCGCGTCGATGTGCACGAAGTACGACCCACAGCTTGAAGCCGAGGCGGCGATGAAACGTGCGGCGGCGTCCGAAGGCGCCGACCGGCAGCGACTCATCGAGCTGGCGCTGGCTTGGCATCAGCTCGCCCGCGATCGTCGCGACAACGAGCGGAGAGACTGAGTTTCGCCTAGCAAAAAGGTTTGCCCGGTTCGGGCCTTGTGACCAGTCATGAGAAAGCCCCGTGCTCGGGGGGGATAAGCACGGGGCCCTTCAAAGCCGACCGGGGCTGGCGAGTCGGCACCACTTCAATCACCGCAAACAACACGCTGGTTGCGATCCCGTTCCACGCGATCTTTGCATGTTGCCGACCGGCTCTCGTCGTGGCCGGCAGAGGTTTCGCTTCGCCGACGCTCGGAATAGGAACATCTGTTCCCCGGCCGACGTTGGCCTGACATGACTGACCTTGAACTACGTGCACAGTCTTTTGAGATCGCCTGGAAATATCTCGACCAGTCAGGTCTGCTCACGGGCGAGCGCAAGGATGCAGCCCGCTTCATCCTGAACAGGATCGATCGCATGATGATTCGCGGAGAGCGGCGCAGACTGCTGCTCTCGAACGCTGCGATCGACGCCTATCGATTGCGGCCTGTACTTGTGCCGATTGAGGCTTGATCAACTCGAACCGCGGAAACGCGGCATTAAGACTTCTCCGGGTGGCGATTTCGCCGTCTCGATTCGCGCTGGGGGAACGAAGCGGAGTCGGATCGTGAACGAACAAAAAGCCGCCGTTGGACCTCCAGCACACGCCAGGCGTTGACGAGCGATGGAAGCTTTCCGATCGTTGCATCAAGACGCGCATGGAGACCATTGAAGCCTATCTCGATCGCAAGCACAGGGAAATCGGGCTGCTGAACGAATGCCTGAAGAACCCGCGGCGCTTGCCCCGTCCACGATCGGTGGACGAGGTGATCAAGGCAAAATTCCAGCTCGCCGCAATGTTGCATGCGGAGCATGCGCTGCAGGACTGGAAAGCGACGGAGACAGCGTGGTCGGGCTCGGCCTGTCCCACCAGCGGTCCGTTCGCCTTCAGTTATGACTACCAGCGAGCAGATCTCACTGTGACCGGCCCTTCGTTCTATGAACTCGAGCACGGCTGCATCAGCGGGACGATCTATTCCGCGTCGGGCATGGCCGCGATCTCGACACTGCTGCTGGCATCCGCATCAAGTTTCGCCAATGGAGATATCCTGGTGCTGCCCGGCTCCTACGGCGAGACGCTGGAGCTGATCGAGCGCTTTGTCCCGAGCTTGCGTCTCGTCCCCCTGAAACTGCCGCTGCCGGACGCCTTTGCCCGGATTGGCACGCCGCGAATCCTGCTGCTGGATTCGTGCGTGTCTGCCGGCGCGTTCGAGGCCGTTCTGCGCCGCGACGGGGCTGGGCTCGATCTTCTGGTGTTCGACACGACGTGCTTTGCCGGGCGGTCGGGGCGCATCCGGCGCGTGCTGCGCTGGACGAAGCGGTGCAAGCTTCCGGTCGTGATGGTGCGAAGCCACAACAAGCTGGATTCGCTTGGTGCGGAATACGGACGGCTCGGTTCTGCGGTTTTCGTCAGCTGGAGCGAGCAGGGCGCTGATCCAGGTCGCTCGATGGTCGAACGGCTTGCAGCGGACACAAGCAATGCGGTTCGGCTCCTCGGCGGTGCGGCGCTGCCGGCGCACTTCCCACCTTATGTCGGCAGCGATGCCTATTGGGCGTTAACGAAGGCGCGTGTCGCAGCCATCCTGCGCAATGGTCGGCACGCGGCCCGGCTTTTTGCGCGCGAGCTTGCTTCGCTCGCGGCCGAACTCCACTTCACCCACGGTCTCTACGTCACGCTCCGTGCCGGCCATGCTTTTGATGAGGCCAGTGCGCGGCAAGCCGCCGAAGCCATGAGCCACGATCTAAGCCGGAAGGGACATCCCATCCGCCACGCCGGCAGCTTCGGCTTCGACTTCGCCGCGACCGAATGGTTTCACGACGCGACCACGGGCCGGTACAGCGTCCGGGTCGCGGTCCCAGATCTGCCGACCGAGCCGTGGAGTGACCTTGCGGCGGCGATCGCTGAATGGTGGAGATCGAATCAATGCCGGCTCTGATCGTCGGATCGTCATGCGGCTGATGGTAACGCCGCTCGTTGCCGCGCCGGAATCACTCGATCGCCGATGGCTGCTTCTGATGGTCGCGACGCGTCCAGGCCTCGACGGCAGAGGCGAGGTCATGATGGCTCATGGCAACATGGACAATGGACGCCTGTGCCGTTTCGATGCGCTGTTTGATTGCGCCGGAGTTGAAGTCCACTGCATCGAGCGCCAGAAACGACATTGCAACGACCGCCACCGCGAGGGCAATTCCCATTCTCGTTAGTTCAGTTCGCGGCATTAACAGTCCTTCTCGGGCACACCTTGCCCGCAGCGCATATAGGGCGCTTCCGTCTGGTTCAAAGCCCGGGACAATCCAACCCACGCGTTCGTGAAAGACATGGGATCGGCAAGGCAGGGCGAGTGGCGCGTTAATGATGAACGCCGTCGCTCGTCGACAAGACCGAGGTTTTGGCGATCCCGGCAGGAATCGAACCTGCAACCCTCAGAGTAGAAATCTGATGCTCTATCCAGTTGAGCTACGGGACCGTCCTGGGCCGCCCCACCTTGGGGCCGGCTGTTCGTATAGCATGCCAATATGAAAAATCCGGCGTTTCGCCAAGTCTGAACCGAACCGTTTTCCTCTGTACCGCGACAAACGGAACGGTGAAGTGTCAGGGTGCCGGGTTGAGCGGCAGCGGACTGGACGATGGATCACGTCGCCGGCAACGCTGGCTAGCTTCCGGGACGCGGTCGCCGATCGACAGGTCCGGTATTGGCTGCGCCCCAGGACGGCGTGCGCGGCGGTATCTTGATCGGTCTCCTCTGGGCCTGCCTAGCCATGGCGAATGCGACGTTTTGCACCTCTGGTTCCATCGCCTTGAGTCTGTCACCTTTCCGCGCACTTTATCGCCGCCGCGGCGCTCGTCCGCGATTTCCGGGAGTCCATTCATGATCGGTCTGGTTCGCGCCGTTACACTTTGCGCCGCGCTGGCGTTCGGCCTGAACGCCACGCACGCCGCTGAAAAAGCCTTCAAGCGTGACGATCTCGCCGATTCCGCCATCAAGCTGGAGGCGCAGATCAAGAGCGAGGCGGGCCCGGTCGCCAAGACCAATGCAACGCTGCGCACAGACGCCGACGCAGCCTTCAAGCGCTTCGATTTCCGCACGGGTCTGTCGGTGCTCGGCCAGATCGCCGCGACCACGCCGGAGGATGCCGGCAACTGGTTGCGGCTCGCCAAAGCCATCTTTCAGATCATGCCGAAGAGCTCGAGCGAGCAGACCTTCCTGTTCGAACGTGCCTCGACCGCGGCGTACATCGCCTACATGCGCGCCGGCAACCCGGGCGAGGAGGCCGATGCGCTGGCCGTGCTCGGCAGGGCGCTGGCCGAACGGCATTTGTTCCGGCCGGCGCTGGATTCGCTGCGACTGTCGCTCGATACCAAGGAGGTCGCCGACGTCCGCGGCCAATATGAGAAGCTCCGCGACGAGCACGGTTTCCGGCTGCTCGACTATAGCGTGGACTCGGATTCGGCGAGCCCGCGTGCCTGCTTCCAGTTCTCCGAGGAGCTCGCCAAGCGCACCGACTTCGCGCCGTTCCTGGCCCTGGCGGGCCAGGACAAGCCGGCGCTGTCGGCCGAGGGCAAGCAGCTCTGCGTCGACGGGCTGAAGCACGGCGAGCGTTACAATATCAATCTGCGCGCCGGCCTGCCGTCGACCGTGAAGGAGGGTTTGCCGAAATCGGCCGAGTTCAACATCTATGTGCGGGACCGCAAGCCGTTCGTGCGCTTCACCAGCCGCGCCTATGTGCTGCCGCGCACGGGCCAGCGCGGCATTCCCTTGGTCAGCGTCAACACGCCTGCGGTGAACATCAATGTCTTCCGCATCGGCGATCGCAATCTGATCAACACGGTGGTCGACAGCGACTTCCAGAAGACGCTCTCGAAATACCAGCTGAGCGATCTCGGCAACGAGCGGGGCGTCAAGGTCTGGTCCGGCGAGCTGGCGACCGCGATGACGCTGAACCAGGACGTCACCACCGCATTCCCGGTCGACGAAGCGCTCGGCGAACTCCAGCCCGGCGTCTACGTGATGACCGCCGCGGCCAAGGGGCCTGGCTCGGACGACGATTACCAGCTCGCCACGCAATGGTTCATCGTCTCTGATCTTGGCGTCACCGCCTATTCCGGCAATGACGGCATCCACGTCTTCGTCAACTCGCTGGCGTCCACCGACCCGGTCGGCAAGGCAGAGGTTCGGCTGGTCGCCCGCAACAACGAGATTTTGGCGACCCGCAAGACCGACGAGGCGGGCCACGTTCTGTTCGAAGCGGGACTCGCACGCGGCGAGGGCGGCCTGTCGCCCGCGATGCTGACCGTCACCGCCGAGAAGGCCGACTATGCCTTCCTCAGTCTCAAGACCTCGGCCTTCGACCTGTCCGACCGCGGCGTTGCGGGGCGCGCGGTGCCCGCCGGCGCCGACGCTTTCGTCTATGCCGAGCGCGGCGTCTACCGCTCCAGCGAGACCGTCTATCTCACCGCACTGCTGCGCGACGGGCAGGGCAAAGCCGTCAATGGCGGGCCGCTGACACTCGTGATCGAGCGCCCCGACGGCGTCGAATTCCGCCGCGCCGTCCTGTCCGACCAGGGCGCCGGCGGCCGCACGCTCGCCGTGCCCCTCAACTCCGCCGTCCCGACCGGCACCTGGCGGGTGCGCGCCTTCACCGATCCGAAGGGCTCTTCGGTCGGCGAGACCACGTTCATGGTCGAGGACTACGTCCCTGACAGAATCGAATTCGACTTGTCGGCCAAGGACAAGCTGATCAAGGCCAACACTCCTGTAGAGCTCAAGGCGGCCGGCCATTTCCTTTATGGTGCGCCGGCGGCCGGCCTCCAGCTCGAGGGCGACATGCTGATTGCGCCGGCTGCCGAGCGGCCGGGCTTTGCCGGCTACCAGTTCGGCGTCGACGACGAGCAGACCACCTCGAACGAGCGCACGCCGTTGGAGAACCTGCCCGAGGCCGACGCCAATGGCGTTGCGACCTTCCCGGTGACGTTGGACAAGCAGCCGGCCTCGACGCGCCCGCAGGAAGCGCAGATCTTCATCCGCATGGTCGAGACCGGCGGCCGCGCCGTCGAACGCAAGCTGGTGCTGCCGGTCGCGCCCGCGACCGCGCTGATCGGCATCAAGCCGCTGTTCGGCGACAAGAACGTCGCGGAAGGCGACAAGGCCGAGTTCGACGTCGTGTTCGTCTCGCCCGAGGGCAAGACGCTTCCCCGCGACGGTCTGCGCTATGAGCTCCTGAAGATGGAGTCGCGCTATCAATGGTATCGTCAGAACAATTACTGGGAGTACGAGCCGGTCAAGTCGACTTCGCGTGTCGCCGACGGTGACGTCACGATCGCCGCCGGCAAGCCGTCCCGCATCTCCCTGGCGCCGCGCCCTGGCCGGTACCGGCTGGATGTGAAGTCGAACGATGCCGACGGCCCCGTGACCTCGGTGCAGTTCGACGTCGGCTGGTATTCGGACGGCAGCGCCGATACGCCAGACCTGCTCGAGACTTCGATCGACAAGCCGCAATACGCCTCAGGCGACACCATGACGGTGTCGGTCAATGCCCGCACCGCCGGCAAGCTGACCGTCAACGTGGTCGGCGACCGCCTGCTGACGACGCAGACCGTCGACGTCATGGAAGGGACCGCGCAGGTGAAGATCCCGGTCGGCCAGGACTGGGGCAGCGGTGCTTATGTGGTGGCGACGCTGCGCCGACCGCTCGATGCAGCCGCCCAGCGCATGCCGGGTCGCGCGATCGGCCTGAAATGGTTCGGGATCGATAAGCAGGCCCGGACGCTGCAGGTCAAGCTTTCGCCGCCGGATTTGATCCGGCCGAATGCGATGCTGAAGATTCCGGTCAAGCTCGAAGGGCTCAATCCAGGCGAGGACGCCAAGGTGGTCATTGCCGCGGTCGATGTCGGCATCCTCAATCTCACCCATTACAAGCCGCCGGCGCCGGACGATTATTATCTCGGCCAGCGCCAGCTCTCCGCCGAGATTCGCGATCTCTATGGGCAGCTGATCGACGGCATGTCGGGTACGCGCGGCCAGATCAAATCCGGCGGTGACGCCGGCGCGGCCGAGCTGCAGGGCTCGCCGCCCGCGCAGAAGCCGCTGGCGCTTTATTCGGGCATCGTCACCGTCGGCGCCGACGGCAGCGCCGAGGTGAGCTTCGACATACCTGAGTTCGCCGGCACCGCCCGCGTGATGGCGGTGGCGTGGACCGCAACCAAGCTCGGCCGCGCCAACACCGACGTCGTGATCCGCGACCCCGTCGTGCTGACGACGACGTTGCCGCGCTTCCTGCTCAATGGCGACCACGGCACGGTCAATTTCGAGATCGACAATGTCGAGGGCCAGGCCGGCGACTACGTCATCAAGGTGAAGACGGGCGGCCCGGTGAAAATGACAGGCAATCCTGCCACCACCGTCAATCTCGCTGCCAAGCAGCGCAACTCGTTCTCGCTCGCGCTCGAAGCGACCGCGGCGGGGCAGGCGACGCTCGACGTCGACATCAAGGGGCCGAACGGCGTGGCGCTGGCGCGTCACTACGCGTTCGACGTCAAGGCGGCGACGCAGGTGCTGGCGCGGCGCTCGATCCGGACGCT
>Ga0209758_1002847_pt1 | contig 16797 bp, 18 predicted proteins | sample AraplaMF_Col_mMF_FD_184258 | JGI IMG/M metagenome (GOLD analysis project Ga0209758, IMG submission 184258) | Arabidopsis root microbial communities from the University of North Carolina, USA - plate scrape MF_Col_mMF (SPAdes) (version 2) | ecosystem: Host-associated > Plants > Roots > Endosphere... | reverse complement strand
CGAAGCCGACGAAGACCAGCACCAGCACCAGCGGCCCGGGCGTGGTCTCGGCCAGGCCCAGGCCGTCCAGCATCTGGCCCGGCGCCAGCCAGCCGAACGCGCCGGCCGCCTGGCCGACATAGGCCAGGGCCGCATAGGCGCCGCCGAAGCTGGCCACCGCCAGGACGCTGAACACCCCGCCCATCCTGGCCAGGGTCGATCCCGGCGACACCGCCAGGGCCAGCAGCACCGGCGCCAGCCAGACGGCGAGACAGATCAAGGCCGTGCGCCAGGGGGTCCGCGCCGTGGCCTGCGGAGGCTCGATCGCGACGGCGCCACCGCCCAGGGCCCAGCCCACCGCGCCGGCCGCCAGGATGATCAGCGGAAAGGGCAGGACGGTGAAGGTCAGGGCGGCGAAAGCCAGGCCCGCGGCCCATCCTCCGGCCACGCCCTTGATCGCCCGGCCGCCCATGCGGATCAGGGCCTGCAGCACCAGGGCGACCACCGCCGCCTTCAAGCCCAGCAGGGCCGGCCCCGCCCAGGCCGCGCGGCCGTGGGCGACGTACAGCGCCGACAGGCCCAGCATCACCAGCAGGCCCGGCAGTACGAACAGCAGGCCCGCCGCGACGCCGCCGCGCACGCCGTGCAGGCGCCAGCCCAGCCAGGTCGCCAGCTGCTGGGCTTCCGGCCCGGGCAGCAGCATGCAGAAGCTCAGGGCATGGGCGAAGCGCGCCTCGTCGATCCAGCCGCGCCGCTCGACCACCTCGCGATGCAGCAGGGCGATCTGGCCGGCCGGGCCGCCGAAGCCGAGGCAGCCGACCTTGAGCCAGACCCAGAACGCCTCCCGAAAACTGGGAGCCGCCGCCGTCACGCCCGCCAGATCCGCGCCTTGGCGCCGACGTCGCCGAGGGTCTCGGCCAGCCAGGTCGTGGCCTCGGCGATCATCCCTTCGGTGGACTGGGGCGCCCCGACCATGACCATCGCGCAGCCGTTCATCTTCATGGGATCCGTCAAGGGCCTCAGGCGCAGCTCCGCAGCTAGCGCATCCTTCGTGACGGTTTCCATCGCCCGCATGAAGGCGTCGAAGGTTTCCAGGTCCTTCAGCGGCATCCAGGCGGCGATGACCGCGTCCTTGTCCCTGGCCAGCACCGCCCGGGTGGTGGCGACGATCTGGGCGTAGTCGTCGCTGCGCTCGAACGGCGGATCGATCAGGACGAAGGTGCGCCCGCCCTTCCCCGCCCGCGCCGCGGCCGTGGCGTAGCCGTCGGCCTTGACCGCCTGGGCGAAGGCGTAGGGCGCCAGGGTCCGTCGCAGGCTGTCGAAGTCGTCGGGCCGCAGTTCGCATCCGGCGTAGCGGTCGGTCTTGCGCAGGTGACGGGCGACCAGCAGCGGCGAACCCGGATAGAGCGTCCCCGCCCCGTCGCCGTTCAGCGCCCGCACCGCGGCGACCAGGGGGGCGAACACCGCCGGGACCTCGTCCATCGCCAGCAGCCGCCCGATCCCCGCGGCCGCCTCACCCGAACGCAGGGCCATGTCGCCGCCCAGGTCGTAGGCCCCGGCCCCGGCATGGGTGTCGATCACCGACACCGGAGCCTCGTCGGCGGTCAGCGCCTTCAGCAGGGCCAGCACGATCGCGTGCTTCTGCAGGTCGGCGAAATTGCCGGCGTGGAAGGCGTGTCGGTAGTTCATGTCTGGCGCGTCGCTCCCGGAACCGGCGCTCCGTCTACCACGTTGGCCGACGATAGGGTTGGGAGCGAGGCGATGGACCGGGATATTTCCGAACACGGCGGCGCGGGCCGTCCAGCGAGGCGATGACCGTGCCTCGCGACACGCACGAAACCCTCCCGGCTGAACGTACCCTGCTGGCCTATGTCAACGACCAGGAACAGGGCCTCCGCCGCCTGGCCCGCGGCAAGGGCTTCTCCTATGTCGACGAGGACGGCCGCCCCGTGAACGATGCGTCCACCCTGGCGCGGATCAGGGCCTTGGCCATCCCGCCGGCCTGGACCAGCGTCTGGATCTGCCCCGACCCGAACGGCCACATCCAGGCGGTCGGCCGCGACCAGAAGGGCCGCAAGCAGTATCGCTATCATCCCGAATGGCGGGCCGACCGCGACGCGCGCAAGTACGACCGCATGGCCGCCTTCGGGCGCGCCCTGCCCCGGCTGCGCCGGCGCGTGGCGGCCGACCTGGCGCGACGGGGCCTGCCGCGCGAGAAGGTGCTGGCCGCCGTGGTCAGCCTGCTGGAACTGACCCTGATCCGGGTCGGCAACGACGAATACGCCAAGGCCAACAAGAGCTTCGGCCTGACCACGCTGCAGAAGCGCCACCTGAAGCTGGCCGGCGGCGGGGCGGTGTTCGAGTTCAAGGGCAAGAGCGGCAAGATGCACAGGACGGGCTTTCGCGACCGGCGCCTGGCCCGCATCGTCGCCGCCTGCCAGGAGCTGCGCGGCCAGCGCCTGTTCCAGTACGTCGACGCGGACGGCCAGCGGCGGGCCGTCGAGAGCAGCGACGTCAACGACTACATCCGCGCCGCCTGCGGCGAGGACTTCTCGGCCAAGGACTTCCGCACCTGGTACGGCTCGCTGGCGGCGCTGGAGGCCCTGAGCCTGAGCCCCAGGCCGGCGACCCAGGCCGAGGCCCGGCGCACGCTCAGCATCTGCGTCAAGGCCGTGGCCGGCCTGCTGGGCAACACCCCCGCCGTCTGTCGCGCGGCCTATATCCACCCCAAGGTGCTGGAAACGTTCGAAGCCAGCCGGTTGCCGAGACGGCGGCCGACCTCGCCCAGGGGCAAGGAGCTGACGCTGCTGAAGCTGGTGGCGAGCTAAGGCGCCTCGGCCAGGCGGGCCGCCTTGCCCAGCAGGTAGCGCTGCTCGGGCAGGCTGGCCGTCAGGGCGGCGGCGATGCGATAGGCGACGATCGCCTCCGACCTGTCCCCGGCCATCTCGAGCAGGTGGGCCCGCACCGCCGCCAGCCGGTGATGGCTGGCCAGGCGCCGGTCCGTTTCCAGCTCGGCCAGCCGGCTCAGCCCGGCCCGTGGCCCCTGGGCCATGGCCAGGGCCACGGCGTGGTTCAGCCGGACCATCGGATTGTCAGCCATCCGCTCCAGCAGGGCGTACAGCGCCAGGATCTGCGGCCAGTCGGTGTCCTCGGCCCGGACGGCCTCGTCGTGCACGGCGGCGATGGCGGCCTGGAGCTGGTAGGGACCGACCGCGCCCCGCGCCAGGCTGGCCTCGACCAGGGCCACGCCCTCGGCGATCGCCGCCGCGTCCCACAGGCCGCGATCCTGCTCGGCCAGCGGGATCAGTTCGCCGTCCGCTCCCGTCCGCGCCGGACGCCGGGCGTCGGTCAGCAGCATCAGGGCCAGCAGGCCCCCGACCTCGCCGTCGTCCGGCAGCAGGGCCCGGACGGCGCGCGCCAGCCGGATCGCCTCGATCGCCAGGTCGGCGCGCTGCAACTCCGAACCGGCGCTGGCGGCGTAACCCTCGTTGAAGATCAGGTACAGCACGTGCAGCACCGACCTCAGGCGCGCGCCGCGCTCCTGGGCGTCCGGGGCCTCGAACGGCGCGCCCGAGGCCCGGATGCTCTGCTTGGCCCGGCTGATGCGCTGGGCCATCGTCGCCTCGGGCGCCAGGAAGGCGCTGGCGATCTCGGCCGTCGTCAGGCCGCCGACCGCGCGCAGGGTCAGGGCGATCGCCGAGGACGAGGTCAGGGCCGGGTGGCAGCACATGAACAGCAGGTTCAGCGTGTCGTCGCGGCCGGCCAGGGCGTCCAGGTCGTCCGACGGCGACACCACCTGGACCTCGCCTTCGGTCGCGACCGCCTCACGGCGTCGACGGGCGATCTCGCGGCGGATCTGGTCGGTCATGCGCCGCGAGGCCACCTGCGCCAGCCAGCCGCCCGGGTTGGCGGGCACCCCGGTCTGCGGCCACTGGCGCGCGGCGGCCAGCAAGGCCTCCTGCACCGCGTCCTCGCCGGCGGCGAAGTCGCGGTAGCGGCGAACCACGGCCGACAGGACCCGCGGCGCCAGGTCGCGCAGCAGGTCCGTCGTCTGGCGGTCCAGCGCCGCCCCGGTCACATTTCCTCGCCGTTGGGCGACATCACCCGCCGCACCTCGACCGGCAGGTTCAGCGGCTTGCCGCCGGGCCCGGGGCCCTCCGACCAGCGCGAGGCGATGTAATAGGCCCGCTCGGCCGTCTCGACATCGACGATCACGTAGCCGGCCAGGAACTCCTTGGTCTCGGGGAACGGACCGTCCGTGACTTCGGGCGCCCCGTCCTGGCTGGCCCGCACGAACCGCGCGTGCTCCGGCGGCAGCAGGCCGTGGGTCACCACCATCTCGCCCGAGGCGGTGAATTCCTCGCGGAACCGGCGCAGGTGTTCCATGTGGACCTCGATGTCGTGGGCGGGCCAGGTCTGGATCATGTCGGACTTCCACTCGGACAGGGCGAACTGCATCATCAGGATGTACTTCATCGTCGTTTTCCCTTCGGTTGGAGCGCCGTTCTCCCGACGCTTTCGAGGGCAAGTCGGAGCCGTCGGGCCATTCTCGACACGGCCGCGAATATTTTTCGAGCCCGATTGTCCGGCGCCGGTCCTTGCCCCAGGTCGCGGCTTGGAAATTATCGTTTGACAGAAATAAATTTCGAATGAGTTTGACATCAAGGGAGGACGCCATGAGCACCGTCGTCAAACTCAAGCCGCGCGCCGAGACGATCGCCGCGCCGGAAACCGCCGCCCAGCGCCGCGTGCGCCTGGGCAGCCGCGCCCTCGCCTGGCTGTTCACCGGCCTGCTGACCCTGTCGGCGGCCATTCTCGTCGCCGCCCTCGCCACAATGCTGTTCTACACGGGCGAACTGGTCCGCATCGGGCCCGACAATTGCTACATCGGCGACGGGCCGCCCAACTCCGTCGCCTTCGGCTCGCTGCCCCTGCCCCACCGGCTGATCTACTGCCTGGTCGGCATCGTGCGCGCGACGCCGATCATCATGCTGTTCTGGAGCCTGCGCTCGCTCTTTGGCCTCTACGCCCGGGGCCGGGTGTTCTCGCCCGAGAACGGCCGAAGCTTCAGCCGGATCGGCGGCTGGCTGTGCGCCTACGCCCTGTCGCCCTTCGTCTGCCACCTGTTCCTCAGCGCCACGGGCTACGAGATCGACAGGAACTGGGCCCACATGGCCAGCGTCCAGGCCTTGGTGCTGGGCCTGCTGGTGTTCGTGATCGGCCAGGTCATGCGGGTGGGACGCGAGATCGAGGAAGACCGCGAGGCGTTCGTCTGATGCCGATCATCCTGCGTCTCGACGTCATGTTGGCCAAGCGCAAGGTGCGCTCCAACGTCCTGGCCCGCGCCATCGGCATCACCGAGGCCAATCTCTCGCTGCTGAAGTCCGGCAAGGTGAAGGGCATGAAGTTCGAGACCCTCGAGGCGATCTGCGCCTACCTGCGGTGCCAGCCGGGCGACATCCTGGAATACGCGCCGGAAGACACGCCCGAACGCGAGCAAGACGAGTTCAAGCGCGCCGGCTGACGGCGCTTCAAACCCCGGAGACATCGATGCGACTGTTTTCAACGCCCGCCGCGGCGGTCGCGGCCGGCTGCCTGCTGTTCAGCGGAACGCCCGTCCTCGCGACCCCGGCCTTCGCCCCCGTCGAAGGCGGCAAGGTCGCCTACGAAACCTGCGGGGCCGGGCCCAAGGCGCTGGTCCTGCTGCACGACGGCATCCTGGACAGCTCGGCCTTCGACGCCGCCTGGCCCCGGTTGTGCGCCCGGTTCAAGGTCATCCGCTATGACCGCCGAGGCTATGGAAATTCGCCGGCCGCGACCGCGCCCTATGACGCCGTCGCCGACCTGGACACGGTGATGAAGGCCGCCGGAGTCGACCACGCGATCCTGCTGGGATCGTCCTCGGGCGGCGGGATCGCGGTGGACTACGCCCTGGCCCATCCCCAAACGGTGGACGGCTTGATCCTGGTCGGGGCGGCGGTGAACGGCTTTCGACCCTCTCAGCACTTCACCGATCGGACCATGAGGCTGGTGGGCCTGCTGTCCCAGGGCCGTCTCGCCGACGCGGTCAAGGACCCCTACATCCTGACACCCGGCGCCGAAGCCCAGCGCGCCTTCGTCGCCGCCGACCTGACGGCTCATCCCGGCAACTTCGGCGCGTCGCGGATGGTCAAGGACGGACCGGAGGTCATGGGTCGCCTGGGCGAGATCAAGGTTCCCACCCTGATCGTCACCGGCGAGGTCGACATGCCCGACATCCACGCCCACGCCGGCGCCCTGGAGGCCCTGATCCCCGGCTCCAGGCGGATCGTCATGACGGGCGGCGGCCACTTCATCTATCTGGAACGGCCCGACACGTTCGCGGAGACGGTGAGCGCGTTCGTGGACGAAGCCGGCGGAAAGACGCCCTAGCCGCGTCTCACGCCCCTTCGTGCGACCTCAGGGCCGTCCGCAGTTCCTCGACCATCATCTCGCGCAGCCCTGGCGGCGAGACGATCTGCACCGCGTCGCCCCAGGTGAACAGGTGCCACGACAGCTCGAGCATGCCGCTGGCCCGGAAGGCCACGGTGACCGAGCCATCCGGGTCCTGGGTCACCACCTGGTTGGGATGGAATCGCCAGCGCAGGGCGTCCTCGGCGCGGGCCGGCCCGATGCGAAGGACCACGTCCTCGATCTGGCCGTGATAGATGCCGAAGCTTTCGTCGGCGAAGGCCTGCAGCGAGAAGTTGGCCGGCGGCGGCGCCGGCTCGTCCAGCGCCGCCACCGCCTGCATGCGGTCCAGGCGGAAGGTGCGGGGCCTGGGGTCCCGCCCCTCGGTGGCCACCAGATAGTTGCTGTGCCCGAACAGGATGCCCAGGGGTGTGACCTTGCGGGTCCGCCCCGGCGCGCTGCCGCCCTCGTAACGGAACGACAGGGCCTGCAGCCCCTTCACCGCGGTGCGGATCGCGGTCAGCACCTGTTCGCTCTCGAACGGGCGAGGACCGGGATGGACGGCGATGGTCTCGGCCTGGACCAGGGCCTCGACGTCCGGGGCCACCTTGCGCCGCGCCGCGCCGCGCAGGGCCGACAGCAGCTTGCGTTCCAGGGCGTAGAGGGCTGCGGCCCGCCCCTCGGCCCCGCCGGCGGCGTTGCTGTCGGCCGCCGTGCGCAGGGCCGCCAGCTCCTCGGCGGTCGGGGTCTGGAACAGGCTGTCCAGGCCGGACGGGATGCGGAAGCGCTTGGTCGGCGGATCCTCGATCGCCTCCATCTGGGGGAAGGCGGCCCAGACGGCGTCGCGCATTCGCTCGGCCGTGCGCCGGCCCACGCCCATGGCGCGGGCCATCTCGTCCAGGGTCAGGCCCTCGGACGATCCAGCCAGCATCCGGGCCAGGTCCAGCAGTCGGGTCGCCTTGTCGTGTCGCATGGCGCGACTCTATACGACCGTTTTTGACGCAGAACACCCACAAAAGGGAGACTGAAGAACCCCCAGGGCAAGAAGCCCGATCTGGAGCCCGCCGCATGACCCGTCTCCTCGCCCAGGCCCCTCTCCTTGCCAAAGATTGGCATGTCTCGCCCGTCAGCGCCGCCATGATCTCGGCCGTGCTCGCCTTCGCCGACATCCACCGCGATCTCGGCGGCGGGCGCACCCTGATGCGGCTGAGCCCCGAGCGGGTGCTGCGGGCCGACATCATTCTGCTGCTCGGCCGCGACGCCGGCCGCGCCGCCGACATCGGCCTGGTGTGGAACGACCGCGAAGACCAGATCGTCCGGATCATCGACGACGCGGCCCTGCGCGCCTCGCGGCAGGCCGCCTGGGAAGAGGCCTTCGACCTTTTCGAAGCCGACGACCGCGACCTGGCGCCGCAGCGGCTGTGCGCCTGACAGCCTTCAGGTGGACATTTGGCCGCGGGCGCCACCCGGACGATTTCGCCCGCAAGTTGCCGCAACCCAAAGCATTTGCGGGCCGAAGCCGTTATTGCGTCAAATCGACACATGACCTTAAGATTGAAAATATAGCCCTGCAGATTTTTCCTACTCCACAGTCACGACCGAGCAAGAAGCTCCGGGTTCATCCATTTTAAACAGGCGGCCGACATCCTGGTCACGAGCAAAATGCTCTCGGCAGTCAAAACGACGCCGGACAACCTTGAATAGGAATTAGTCGGATGCCGCTGAATAGCGTCAACACCAACTCGGGCGCGATGATCGCCCTGCAGAACCTGAACACCACCAACAGCGAACTTCAGGTCACGCAACAACGCATCAACACCGGCAAGAAGATCGGCAACGCCAAGGACAACGGCGCGATCTGGGCGATGGCCAAGGTCCAGTCCTCGACCGCCGGCTCGCTGAACGCTGTGAAGGACTCGCTGCAACGCGGCCAATCGACCATCGACGTGGCCCTGGCCGCCGGCGACACGGTCACCGACCTGCTGGGCAAGATGAAGGAAAAGGCGCTCGCGGCTTCCGACACCTCGCTGAACACCGCCTCGTTCAACGCCCTGGTTTCCGACTTCACCTCGCTGCGAGACCAGATCACCAAGGCCGTCACCAACGCCAAGTTCAACGGCGTGTCGATCGCCGACGGCACAACCACCAAGCTGGCCTTCCTGGCCAACTCGGACGGCACCCAGTTCACCGTCGCCGCCAAGACCCTGTCGCTGGTCGGCCTGGGCCTGTCGGCCACCTCGACCTTCAACAGCGCCGCCACTGCCAAGACGATGATCGACACCGTCACCAAGGCCATGGGCACGGCGACCAACAAGCTGGCCTCGCTGGGCACCAGCTCGACGGGCCTGGACACCCACCTGACCTTCGTCGGCAAGCTGCAGGACAGCCTCGACGCCGGCGTGGGCAACCTGGTCGACGCCGACCTGGCCAAGGAAAGCGCCAAGCTGCAGTCACTGCAAACCAAGCAGCAACTGGGCGTTCAGGCGCTGTCCATCGCCAACCAGTCGTCCCAGTCGGTCCTCAGCCTGTTCCGCTAAGCGGTTCGGTTTTCGAGTTCAGCATCTTGAAGGGCGGGTCCTCGGACCCGCCCTTTTTTCTTTCGTCCCCGCCCGACAAGACTCACCCGCGACGGGCCGGCGCCACCCGGCCACGTATTGCCAGGAACAGTCGACCATCCGACAGAGTCAATCCCGGGTTAAGATTCACCTTCGGGACTCTCGGTCAAAAGAACTCCATTCAGCGCCACGACTTTCGTCGAATCGGAATGACTAACGAGACATTATCCACGCCGCGAAAATAGCTGCGACACTTTTACAATATCGAAAGCACGACCGTGGATGCTGGGGGCGAGCAAAATGCTCCCGACCGTCAAAATGACGTCGGCAACCTTGAATGGGAAACCGCCGAAATGGCTCTGAACAGCATCAATACGAACTCGGGCGCGATGATCGCCCTGCAAAACCTGAACGCCACCAACAGCGAACTGGGTGTTACGCAACAGCGTATCAACACCGGCAAGAAGGTCGGCAACGCCAAGGACAACGGCGCGATCTGGGCTATCGCCAAGACGCAGTCGTCGACCGCCAGCTCGCTGAACGCCGTGAAGGACTCGCTGCAACGCGGCCAGTCGACCATCGACGTGGCCCTGGCCGCCGGCGACACGGTCACCGACCTGCTGGGCAAGATGAAGGAAAAGGCCCTGGCCGCTTCCGACACCTCGCTGAACACCGCTTCGTTCAACGCCCTGAAGTCGGACTTCAACAGCCTGCGCGACCAGATCACCAAGGCCGTCAGCAACGCCAAGTTCAACGGCGTGTCGATCGCCGACGGTTCGACCACCAAGCTGGCCTTCCTGGCCAACGCGGACGGCTCGCAGTTCACCGTCAGCGCCAAGACCCTGTCGCTGACCGGCATCGGCCTGTCGGCCGCCGCCTCGTTCACCGACGCGGCCTCGGCCAAGACGATGATCGACTCCGTCAGCAAGGCCCTGGGCACGGCGACCAACAAGCTGGCCTCGCTGGGCACCAGCTCGACGGGCCTGGACACCCACCTGACCTTCGTCGGCAAGCTGCAGGACAGCCTCGACGCCGGCGTGGGCAACCTGGTCGACGCCGACCTGGCCAAGGAAAGCGCCAAGCTGCAGTCGCTGCAAACCAAGCAGCAACTGGGCATCCAGGCGCTGTCCATCGCCAACCAGTCGTCCTCGTCGATCCTCAGCCTGTTCCGATAGGCGTCGCGTACCGAGTAAGCGTAAGAAAGGGCGGGTCCTCGGACCCGCCCTTTTTCTATTGGACCGCCCCCGGCAGGACCTTGCCCATCCGCACCAGCGGCACCTCGACCCCGCTGGAAGTCGGCGCGGAGAACCGTTCGATCTCGTGATAGCCGCAGGCGCGGTACAGCGGCTCGCCGGCCAGGGTCCCGGCCAGTTCGCAGCGCGTGAACCCCTCGCCCGCCGCCGCGGCTTCGCAGGCCTCCAGGATCAGCCGCCCCACGCCTTTGCGGACGTGGTCGGGGTGGGTGTACATCGCCCGCACCCGGGCCGCGTCGCGGGCCGGATCCAGCAAGGCGGCGTCGCGGCCGGCCGAATGGTCGCCGCCGAACAGGGTGGCGCGCCGGCTCCAGCCGCCGCAGCCGGCCAGGGCCCCGTCGTCCTCCACCACGAAATAGGTGCCGTCGGCGATCAGCTGGCTGTCCAGCCCCATGATGTCGAACGAGGCCGTCACGGCGTCCGGCGCCAAGAAGGGCCTGAGCAGTTCGCCGATCGACGCGTTCATCAGGTCGCGCAGGGCGGGCAGGTCCTCGGGAACGGCGAGGCGAAGGGTCAGGCTCACGGGCGTCTCCGTCTGGATCGTCGGAAGTCTGGCGGCGGACCCCGCCGTCGCCAAGGCCGCGCGCGAGAAGGAACGAGGTTTTTCAGCCTTGCCTGAAAAAATATGATGACAACGTTGTCACGAATGGCGCGTTGCGCTATAGAGGTTCCAGCCCTTCTGGGCGTTTCCTCCTATGCGACTTTCGGCCGTCTTCTTCTCCTGTGGGAAGACGGCCTTTCTTTTGCCCGCGAGCCGGCCTCGACCGGTCAGGTCCGCCGCCCGATCCGGGCGAAGGCCCCGACCGCCCCCGCCGCGAACATGCCGCTGCGCCAGGCGCTCTCGCGATCCGGCGCCGCGCCGCTGGCGGCGACGCGGGCGTCGAAATCCATCACCTGCCAGGTCCATTCGTCGTTGCCGGCATGGACCACCACGGCGTAGTCGCGCACCTGGATCTGGGCGAAAGGCATCGGTCGGCTCCCTGTTCTGCAGGGGACAGACCTAGCGGCGCGAGGTTTTGCGGTCGTGGCGCGGGTTTCCACGAACGGGAAAGGGACCGTGGAGTTTTCGTGCAGGCCTCAGGCCGTGACGATCCGCCCGTCCTCGACCCGCACCGGCCAGGGCGACAGCCGCGCCCCGACGCAGGGCCCGCCGACGCAGGCGCCGGTCTCCGGCTCGAACAGCGCCCCGTGCCAGGAGCAGGCGATCAGCCGGCCGTCGTCGGTCAGGTAGCGGTCCAGCACCTGGGCCAGGGGCAGGCCGGCGTGCGGGCAGCGGTCGATATAGCCGAACGCCGCCTCGCCGCGGCGCACCACGAAGCCGTGGAAGCGCTTGTCGCCGATCCGCAGCACGTAGTTCCGCGCCCCGGGATCGGCGATCTGGTCGAGCGGGCCCAGCTTGACGCCCGCCGGCGTGGTCCAGACCCGCCCGCCGATCTCGGCTTCCGGCGCGGCCTCCTGGCTCAAATGCGCTCGACCGTCTGCTCGATGGCGCCGAAGATCGAATGCCCCTTGGCGTCGCGCATCTCGATGCGGACCGTGTCGTCGCCCATCAGGAACGGCGTCTTGGGATGGCCGGTCTGCAGGGTCTCGATCGTGCGAACCTCGGCCAGGCACGAATAGCCCAGGCCGCCTTCGCTGACGGGCTTGCCCGGGCCGCCGTCGGGGCCGCGATTGCTGACCGTGCCCGAGCCGATGATCGTGCCGGCCGACAGGGCGCGGGTCTTGGCGGCGTGGGCCACCAGGGTTCCGAAATCGAAGGTCATGTCGACGCCGGCGTCGGCCTTGCCGAAGTCCTCGCCGTTCAGGGTGACCAGCAGCGCGCCGTGCAGCCTGCCGTCCTTCCAGGCGTCGCCCAGCCGGGCCGGCGTCACGGCCACGGGCGAGAAGGCGCTGGCCGGCTTGGACTGGACGAAGCCGAAGCCCTTGGCCAGTTCGGCCGGGATCAGGCTGCGCAGGGAAACGTCGTTGCACAGCATGACCAGGCAGATGGCGGCCAGGGCCTCCTCGCGGGTCGCGCCCAGCGGCACGTCGCCAACGATCACGGCCACCTCGCCCTCCAGGTCGCAGCCCCAGGCGGAATTGGCCAGCGGGATGGTGTCGCGCGGCCCCAGGAACCCGTCCGAGGCGCCCTGGTACATCAGGGGGTCGGTCCAGAAGCTTTCGGGCATCTCGGCGCCGCGCGCCTGCCGCACCAGCTGCACGTGGTTCACATAGGCCGAGCCGTCGACCCACTGATAGGCCCGGGGCAGCGGGCTGGCCGCCTCGTGCTCGTGGAAGCGCTCCTGCGGCACGCCGCCGTGCTCGAGGCTCTCGGCCAGGGCCCTCAGCATCGGCTCGCAGCGCTCCCAGTCGTCGAGGGCGGCTTGCAGGGTCGGGGCGATCGTTCCGGCGTCGGTGAACCAGGCCAGGTCGTTGGAGACCACCACCAGCCGGCCGTCGCGGCCGCCCTTCAGGGACGCAAGCTTCATGGGCGCTTCCTCTTTGCTTCGTTGTTGGGGCCGACAGACGTCCCTAGGGCAGCTTGGCCTTGGGAAAGCCTGTCCAGCAGGCGTCATAGTCGGCCTGAAGCGCGGAAGTCTCCAGCGCGAACTTCGTCGGACGGATCACCCAGCGGCTCTCGAACATGAAGGCCATGGTCCCGTCGATCCTGTGCGGCTTCAGGTCCGCCTCGGTCGCGCCCTTGTGGCTGGCGACGTCGGGGCCGTGGTCGCTCATGGCGTTGTGCAGGCTGGCCCCGCCGGGCGAGAAGCCGCCGGCCTTGGCGTCGTAGGCGCCGGTGACCAGGCCCATGAACTCGCTCATCACGTTGCGGTGGAACCAGGGCGGGCGGAAGGTGTGCTCGGCCACCATCCAGCGCGGCGGGAAGATCACGAAGTCGACATTGGCCGTGCCGGGGATTTCGCTGGAGGCGGTCAGGACGGTGAAGATCGACGGGTCGGGGTGGTCGAAGCTGACCGTGTTGATCGTGTTGAACCGCGCCAGGTCGTACTTGTAGGGCGCGAGGTTGCCGTGCCAGGCCACCACGTCCAGCGGGCTGTGGTCCCAGGTCCCCATCCACAGGCCGCCCTGGAACTTCTGGATCACCTCGGTCGGGCGCTCCAGGTCCTCGAAGGCGGCGACGGGAGCCAGGAAGTCGCGGCTGTTGGCCAGGCCGTTCGAGCCGATCGGTCCCAGGTCCGGCAGGCGGAACGCCGCGCCGTAGGTCTCGCAGACATAGCCCCGCGCCGGGCCGTCCAGCTCGACGCGGAAACGCACACCCCGGGGGATGACCACGATCTCGCCGGGCGTGGCGTCGATCCGGCCGAACTCGGTGACGAAGCGCAGGGTCCCCTGCTGGGGCACGATCAGCAGCTCGCCGTCGGCGTTCTGGAACACCCGGTCGATCATCGAGCGGTTGGCCAGGTACAGGTGCGCGGCCATGCCGCCCTGGGTCGCCACGTCGCCGTTGCCGCCGATCGTGACCAGGCCGTCGACGAAGTCCGTCGGCTGGGCCGGGATCTCCATCGGGTCCCAGCGCAGGCGGTTGGGCGTGGGCGCGGCGGCGTCGAACGGACCGCTCTTCAGCCGCTCCTGGGCGTAGGGCGCGTAGGGCCCGTGGCCGGCGCTGGGCCGCAGGCGGTATAGCCACGACCGGCGGTTCTCGTGGCGCGGGGCGGTGAAGGCCGTGCCCGACAGCTGCTCGGCATAGAGGCCGTAGGGCGGCTTCTGCGGCGAGTTCTGGCCGACCGGCAGGGCCCCGGGGACGGCCTCGCTGGAGAAGTGGTTGCCGAAGCCGGACTGGTAGGTGAGGTCCATCAGCGTTCCCGTGACCCTCTGGCCATCATTATCGTTGTCATCCCGGAAGCCTCGCAGAGGCTGTCCGGGACCCAGGTGAACCGCACCGCGTCAGCCCAGTCCCCTGGGTCCCGGCCCTACGCTACGCTCCGGCCGGGATGACACGGAAGGGGAATTCGGAAGAAGGCCCCTCAAGCCTCGACCGTGATCACCCCGCGGCGGATCTGGTCCAGCTCGATGCTCTCGAACAGGGCCTGGAAGTTGCCGTTGCCGAAGCCCTGGTTACCCTTGCGCTGGATGATCTCGAAGAAGATCGGCCCGAACAGGTTCTCGGTGAAGATCTGCAGCAGCAGGCCTTCCTCGCCGACCTTGCCGTCCAGCAGGATGCGGTTCTTCTTGAGCCGCTCCAGGTCCTCGCCATGGCCCGGCACGCGCCTGTCGACCAGCTCGTAATAGGTCTCGATGGTGTCCTGCAGCTTGACGCCCCGGGCCCGCAACTTCTCGACGGTGTCGTAGATGTCGTCCGTGGTCAGGGCCAGGTGCTGGATGCCCTCGCCGTTGTACTGGCGGATGAACTCCTCGATCTGGCTCTGGTCGTCCTGGCTCTCGTTGAGCGGGATGCGGATGGCCTTGTCGGGGGCGATCATCGCCTGGCTGAACAGGCCGGTCGCCTGGCCCTTGATGTCGAAATACTTCTGCTCCTCGAAGCCGAAGACGTCGCGGTAGAAGCTCGACCAGGTGCGCATCTGGCCGCGCTTGACGTTGTGGGTCAGGTGGTCGAGCAGGTCGAGGCCCACGCTGTTGGCCGCTTCCGCCTCGGCCGCGCCGGGGACCGGGGTCCAGTCGGCGAACACCGCGTCGGGACCGGCCACCAGGTACAGCATCGAGCCGCCGATGCCTTCCAGCACCCGGGCGCCCTCGCCCAGCAGGGTCGGGCTCGCGTCGGCCGCCACGGCCCCGCGCTTCAGCGCCTCGGCACAGGCCTGCTCGACGTTCTCGACGGTGAAGGCCATGCCGTTGGCCGAGGGGCCGTGGGCGGCGCGGAACGCGGCGGCCTGGCCGGCGGGCTCGTCATTGACCAGCAGGTTGATGCGGCCCTGCTTGTAGCGGGTCACGGCCTTGGCCGGGTGGGTCGAGGCGGCGACGAAGCCCAGCTGCTCGAACAGCGCCTTCATGGCGGCCGGCTCGGGGCTGGTGAACTCGACGAAGGCGAAGCCGTCGAGGCCGAGGGGGTTCTGGGGGCTGAGAGTCATGGCGGGCTCCGAGAGGTCAGAGAGCAAGGGCGGCCGGCAGGGCGGCGATCAGGCGGGCGTTGTCGGCGGGACGGCCGATGGTGATCCGCACCCAGCCGCCGGGCACGGGCGTGGGCCGGATGATAAGCCCTTCCCGCAACAAACGCGCGGCGGTCGCTTCGGCGCCGGCCGGGCTGCGCAGGAACACGAAGTTGGCGGCGCTTCTGGTGCGCTCCACGCCCAGGGCGTCCAGCGCCGCCTCGACGCGGCCCCGTTCGGCGATCGTCAGGGCGACGGTGCGCTCCAGGTGCTCGACGTCGTTCCAGGCGGCCAGGGCGGCGGCCTGGCTGACGGCGGTGACGTTGAACGGCGGGCGGATGCGGTCCAGGTAGCCGACCAGCTCGGCCGACGAGCAGATCCCGTAGCCCACCCGCAGGCCGGCCAGGCCATAGGCCTTGGAGAAGGTCCGGCCCGAGACCCAGGTCCCGCCCCAGGCCTTCAGCAGGTCCAGGGTGTCGAAAGGCTCGTGGTACTCGCGATAGGCCTCGTCGACGAAAACCACGGTCGAGCGCGGGGTGACGGCCAGGATCTCGGCCAGGTCGACGCCCGAGAGGGCCGCGCCGGTCGGGTTGTTGGGCGTGCACAGCACCAGCAGCTTGGGACCCTTGGCCGCCTCGCGCTTGAAGGCCTCGACGTCGAGGTCGAAATTGGCCAGGCGCGGCACGTCGATCAGGCTGGCCTCGGCGCAGCGGCCGAAGATCTCGTAGGCCGGGAAGGTCGGCGAGCTCAGCAGGATGCTGTCGCCGGGATGCAGCACGGCGCGGAACAGGTAGTCGATCAGGGCCTCGGAGCCCGGGGTCATGACGATGCGGGCCGGGTCCACGCCCAGCCGCCCGCCGATCGCGGCGCGCAGGGTCTCGCAATAGGGGTCCGGATAGATCTCGGGGCTGGCCAGGGCCTCCTGCACCGCCTCGGAGACCTTGGGGCTGCACCCGAGCAGGTTCTCGTTGCTGGCCAGCTTGGACAGGTCGGCGCGACCGGCCAGGCGGCCGGCCTCGGCCAGGGTCATGCCGGCCTTGTAGGCGCCCACGCCCTCCAGGGCCGGGCGCACCGGCGAGACCAGGGCGGGCGACAGGGACTTTTGATCGACAACCAGCATGCGCCGCGCTCCGGAAAGAGGTACGGTGGCAGGATAGGACGGCGTGCGGAGCTGTATCTGGCGATGATGGCCAGCGCTCTGCCTATAACGGTCATTTTATCCTGGATGATCGGTTCTTTCGGGTCTTTTATGACCCAAGCCGAGGATATGCCCTTGGGCGTGTCCCCAACAGACGCGGCGCATCGCTTGGGGACACGCGCGAGCGCATGTCCCCGGCCGGAAAACCCGACAGGGTGGGGAGGCGCGGAGCGGTCCGGGCCGAGCCCGGATGACCGTGGGTAGTGAGTTTGCGTTTCGGCTGGACCTGACCGCTCCGCGGAACCGTTTGTCTCGAGGGACGGCGACTGAGGGCTTGTTTCATCCCGATCGACGTTCCCCCTCGGACGGGCAGGATCAGGTCGCCCGGAAGGGGCCGT
>Ga0209758_1002846_pt1 | contig 16799 bp, 17 predicted proteins | sample AraplaMF_Col_mMF_FD_184258 | JGI IMG/M metagenome (GOLD analysis project Ga0209758, IMG submission 184258) | Arabidopsis root microbial communities from the University of North Carolina, USA - plate scrape MF_Col_mMF (SPAdes) (version 2) | ecosystem: Host-associated > Plants > Roots > Endosphere... | reverse complement strand
CCGAGGTTCTGCGCCGCGTTCTTGCCGCTGCGGCTGTCACGGACCAGCTCGAAAGTCACCGACTGGCCTTCGCGCAGCGCAGACATGCCGGACTGCTCGACAGCCGAAATGTGAACGAACACATCCGACGAGCCGTCGGTCGGCGAAATGAAGCCAAAGCCCTTGGCCGTATTGAAGAACTTGACGATACCAGTATTCATGACGATTTCCTTTCAATCGCAAAGAATTACCAAGCCCGCTGTGTGCAGGCGATAAATGGTCGAGCTTGAGAGGAAAGATTAGCCAATGCGCATCTTGCGCAGAAACGAAGCTGACGAAGCAAATTCGATGAGTTGAACATAGGGAACATTTGTGTTCAGAACAAGGTATATTTTATTTTTATTAATTTTGCCGGCTATTGTGGAGGCCGCGAAAAGGGCGCATCTTGACCGCGTCAGCAGCCATTTTCACGGGCGCTGTTGGTTAAGGGCATCCATACCCTGGCCCCGACCGGAAGGAGGACTGAATGTCTTCCACGATCCTCCTGCATCCAGTCCCGATGTCCCCAATTACGATGTCTTCGGCCGGCGAAACCGTTCTTGACAGCGACGATATGAACCTGCTGGCCCGCGTGCTCGATCGAGCCGGATATGACCAGGCTGCCGAGCCGGCGCCGTTCGTGCACGCTGCAACCCAAATCCTTTCGCTGTTCGCAAGCGGCATCCGCCATGAAACGATCCTCATGGCAGCGCTTCAGAATGCCGGCGATTATTCCGGCGTGGCCGATCCCTTCGTCAAGCGCCGCTTTGCCAGCCAGGGCCTGCCGCCGGTCGGCGCCGCGCCGGCAGCATGATGCGCAAGGGAACGGATATGCCCGTACGTGAACGGCATCTGCAACTCGTGCATTCGAGACCGGCCAATGCGGCCGATCTGGAATCCGCCGTCTCGGCATCGCTTCACCGCGCCGGCGATATCGACGCGACCTATATTTTCGTATCGGCCCAGGATGGCGACATCACCCTTGCAGGATGGGTGCCGCTGTACACCCAGATCGACCGGGCAGCGGATGTGGCGTGGGGCGTCGGTGGCGTGGGGCACGTTTTAAACGAGCTGTCCTGTTCGCTCTGACACTTTGAATCTACGCATCAGGCTCTCCGAAAATCGATTCCGATTTTGGGCCGATGCTGTAGCGGGCTCGGCGCAAGCATCTTCCCTCAGGACAGAGAACCCACATGCCGGTCCCCTTCGAATCCATGCAGCAGGAAGAACGCCTCGCCATCATCGAGCTGCTGGTCGCCCACCTTGCCACGGCCTCATCCGACGCGGCGGCTGCCGGCAACGCCTCGCTGCACGCCGAAATCGGCGAGATCTCGGGACGGCTGAAAACCTGCCGCGAGCAGATCTCCGCCAGCGACCCGGCATCCGCCAGGCTCGCCGTCTCCGCAGCGCTGCGCCTGCTGTCGCGCCTGCAATCCAGAGCTCCCGGCGCCACGGCATCTGCCCGTACGGGTTTCTGCTGACATCCGCTGCCGGGCCGTCAGCACGCAGCGCGACGGCGGTTGCTTTGGATCGGGGCGCGGCTGCTCGTCTCCGCCAATGCATCCTCTCTCGCTCGGGCAGCGACGTTCACTGCTGTCCCTCCTCGTGCCGTTCAGCCCGCGGCCCCCTCACCCTAACCCTCTCCCCGCTGGGTAGAGGGGACGTGGCAAAACGACGCCACTGAGAGTGTGGAAACGGTGCGACAAAACCCCTTCTCCCCCTCGAGGAGAAGGTGGCCCGAAGGGTTTGATTAAGGGCCTCAACGTACCACGTCTCTTACATCTCACACGCCGTCTCCTCGTCGTGTCCGCGAGACCGGCAGGCGACAACCTCACTCTTCAATCCGCCCAGCCCTCGCCGCCACCTCGAAGAGCTGCGGCACGGCCGGGTTCTTCGCCGCACGCGAGGCGCACAGCACGACATCGAACTCCGGCGCATCCTCGAGCATCCTCGCTACCACCCCCTCGGCAAGATCGCTGCAAAGCGATTGCGGGATCAGCGCCACTCCCAGGCCTTCCTGCACCAGCCGGATGATCGTGTGCTGCAGGCGCGGCTCGAAGGCGTAATGCGGGATGACGCCGCCGGATGCGCAATAGAGGCCGATCGCCGTGCGCAGCGTTGGTGCCACGGTTGCGGGCGCGGCGATCAGCCTTTCGCCCGCAAGCGACTGCGGCCCGATGGTTTCGGCCCCGGCCAGCCGATGGCCCTGGGGCACGATCAGGCACAGCCGGTCACGGGCAAGCAGCAGCGTGCGCAGATGCGGCGCAGGACCGCCGCCGAAGGTGACGGCGGCATCGAGTTTCCCTTCGGCCAGCATCTCCTCGATATCGGTGGGTATGCGCTCTTCGAGGATGAGGCGCACATCCGGCCGCGCTTCGGAATAAAGCCGCACCAGAGCCGGGATGACGCTGTGGGCGGCATGCATCATGAAGCCGAGCTTCAGCTCGCCCTTCATGCCGCCAGCAACCAGCTGAACATCGCGGCAGGCGGCATCGAATTGATCAAGCACGGCGCGGCAATCGGCAAGGAAATGCTGGCCGGCCGGTGTGAGCGCCACATTGCGCGAGTTGCGCTCGAAAAGCCGCACACCGAGTGTCTTCTCGATCGCTGATATCTGCCGGCTGAAGGGCGGCTGGCTCATGTTCATGCGCGCCGCCGCATGGCCGAAATGCAGCGTTTCGGCCAGCGCCACGAAATAGCGCATATGGCGTGTGTCCATTTAATACCCCAAAAGTATCAATCAGTATCCAAGATGACATTGGATTATCTCGATCCCAGGCGCTAGAGCCCCAGCCAAGAATGACACCTGAGTTGCCCCATGCTGACGAACCTGACGATTGTCCTGCCGATCTTCGCCCTCATCCTTGCCGGTTGGATTGCCCGCAAGACCGGCGCGCTCGGCGAAAATGCGACGCGCGAGGTCAACCGGCTGGTCGTCTATCTTGCCCTGCCGGCGCTTCTCTTCGACATCATGGCCAATGCCAAACCCGCCGAGATCTGGCAGCCGGGCTTCATTCTCGCGTTTACATCAGGCTGCGCCGTCATCTTCGGCGCCACACTCTGCTGGCGCGTCGCCAAAGGCAGGCATCTCGCCGATGCGGCGATCGACGGGCTGAACGCGAGCTATGCCAATACCGGCTTCATCGGCTTTCCGCTCGTCCTGTCCCTGGTCGGCGACACAGGCATGGCGCCGACGCTGATCTCCACCATCCTCACCGTCTGCGTGCTCTTCGCCGTCGCCATCATCCTCATCGAAGGCGGGCTGCAATCCGAAAGCCGCCGGCGCGATATCGCCATCAAGACGGCCCGGTCGCTGGCGAAAAACCCGCTGCTCGTCGCCCCCGTGTTCGGCGCGCTGATCATGGTCTCGGGCGTGACGCTTCCCGCTCCCGTGCATGCCTTCCTGAAGCTCCTCGGCGGTGCCGCCTCTCCCTGCGCGCTGATCACGCTCGGCCTGTTTCTGGCCGGCACCAAGGCCGGGCAAGCAAGCGCCCGGGCGATGACAACAAGCATTCTCGTCGGCCTGAAGCTGATCGCCCAACCCGTCGTCACCTGGCTGATTGCCGCACCTTTGCTGAACCTGCCGGCTTCCGCCACCCATACCGCCGTGCTGCTCGCAGCCCTTCCGACCGGCACCGGCCCCTTCATGCTGGCGGAATTTTATGGCCGCGAGGCAAGCCTGACGGGCCGCGTGGTGCTGGCTTCCACCGTGCTTTCGGTGCTGACGATCTCGGCCTATCTGGCGCTTTCGGGGCGCTGACCGCGATGTGGGAAGACTGCTTGCGCCTAGCCGAAGAGCCCGATCAGCCGGGCCGAACTGATCATCAGGCCGGCAATCGCCACCAGCACAAAGGCACACATGAAAATGAAAAAGATCCGGTTCTTCACAATGTCTCCTTGGGGCTGCGGCGGGCAAGGCGCATCATCGACACCAGCCAATTCACCACCTCAATAACCGATCTCATCATTGCCCACTACACTATAAAGATGCGGGATCGACCCGCCGCATTCATTCCATCTGACATTGAGGGAAGCCGGGGCCAATCGATGACGGAACACCCGGCCCATATGCGGATAACGGAGCCGGAAGACGTGTTTCTGGCGCTGACCTCCTACCCGCCGGGGGATCGGGCTGGTGAGACGGAGCTTGCCGCGTTTCGCGCGGCGATCGATGAGGCGTTCCGGGCGGGCGGCGGTGTACTTGAGGTGGGTAAGGAGACGGGGTTGTTCATCAGCCGGAAGTCGGGGTGAGAGCGCTCCGGTCGGAAGGAAAACCCCTCCCCAACCCCTCCCCACAAGGGGGAGGGACTAATCCGGAGCACCGCCTCGCTCCTCCTGGAACGTCGAAGATCTACAAATCGGGTGCGGCAGGTTAAGCCCCTCCCCCTTGTGGGGAGGGGTTTGGGGCGGGGTCTTTTTTACATCGTCAAGACCGAACGGGTGAAGGTCTTGCACCACCCCACTTCACCCCCACAACCATCTCCACGCTAGCCCTACCCCAACTCAAGAGGTTGGTTCATGGCTACCGTCGTCTCTATCTGCAATCTCGCCCTTTCCAATATCGGCAAGGACAATATCAACGATCTCACCGAAAAGAGCGCCGAGGCGCGCGCCTGCAATCAGTTCTATGCGCAGACGCGCGATGTGCTGCTGCAGTCCTTTCCTTGGGCCGCTGCCGGCAAGACGCTGGCGCTGGGCGCGCTGGACAATGACAAGCCCGGTGTCTGGCGTCATTCCTATGCGCGGCCGGCCGATTGCCTGCAGGTCCGCTGGATCAGGCCGCGATATTCCGCTGATGCCGCAGCGCTGCCGGAAACGCTCAACCCTGATCTCGACGAGGCCGGGCGCGAGATGCAATATGCTTACGCGCTCGAGGGCGACCGGCTCTATTGCGATCTATCGCCCGCACTCCTGCGCTATACCTGCCGCCTGACCGACCCGACAAAATATGCGCCGCTCTTCATCGAGGCGCTCTCCTGGCATCTGGCCGTCCGTCTCGCCATGCCGCTGACCCGCGACCCGAAAATCCGCACCGATGCGATGGCACTCGCCCAAAACAGCCAGCGGGCGGCCGAACAGGCCGAGGCCAATCAGGTCAGGCATACGAGCGAGAATTTCGTCAGCGAACTGATTGCGGTGCGCGCGCATGGCTGATTTCCGCGCCTACCAGCCCTCCTTCACCGCAGGCGAACTTTCGCCCGCACTCGGCGCCCGCGTCGATCTCACCAAATACCAGAGCGGCCTGCGCACGGCGCTGAACGTCTTCGTCCATCCCCATGGCGGCGTGTCGAACCGGGCCGGGCTGCAATTCATCCACGAGATCAAGGACAGTTCGAAACAGGCCCGGCTGATCCGCTTCCAGTTCAATACCGAGCAGACCTATATTCTCGAATTCGGCCACCAATATATCCGCATCTTCCGTGATGGCGGGCTGGTGCTGTCGGGTGCGGCCCCCTACGAGGTCGCGACCGCCTATACGGCTGATGATGTGCAGGACCTGGTCTTCGTGCAGGAAGCCGACGTGCTCTATCTCTGCCACGTCAATCATCCCGTGCGCAAACTCGGGCGCCTCGCCGACAATAACTGGACGCTGACGACGGTTCAGTTCAAACCGCTGATCAATCCGCCCGCGGGCACGCCGTCAGTCACCAAGCCCGGCGATACATCAGGCAAGCCCGGCTATGTGGCAACCACATACCGCTATCGGGTCTCCGCCGTCGCCGACAGCGGCGAGGAAAGCCTGCCGTCGAACGCCGGCGCCGTCGTCAACGATCTTGCCATCCAGGGCGGCATCAACCGTGTCACCTGGGCGGCGGTGTCAGGCGCGGCACGCTACATCGTCTATCGCGACGACAACGGCATTTTCGGCTATGTCGGCGGCACGACGGGCCTGACCTTCGACGACGAGAACATCACGCCCGATCTCTCCGACACGCCGCAGACGGGCCGCAACCCCTTCAATGCGGCAGGCAACTATCCGCGCTGCGTCACCTTCATCGAACAGCGCCTCGCCTTTGCCTCGACGCTGAACGATCCGCAGGCCGTCTGGCTCAGCCAATCCGCCAATTACGAGAATTTCGGTGTCTCCTCGCCCGCCAAGGCAAGTGACGCCGTGACCTTCCGCATCCGCGCAAGGCAGGTGAACGAGATCCGCTCGATGATCTCGGTGCGCGGCCTGCTGCTCCTGACATCCGGTTCCGAATGGATCGTCACCGGCGGCTCGGCGGCGGATGCGATTTCGCCCTCCGCCATCAAGCTCGACAACCAGGGCTATCGCGGGGCCGCCAAGGTGCAGCCGATCGTCGTCGGCAATACCGTGCTGTTTGCGCAGCGGCTTGGCGGCGTGGTGCGCGATTTCTCCTATGACTATACGCAGGACAGCTATGTCGGGAAGGATCTGACCATCCTTGCCCGCCACCTCTTCAAAGGCCGCGAGATATCAGCCTGGGACTATGCCCAGGCGCCTGATTCCGTCGTCTGGGTGGTGCTGGATGACGGGGCGCTGGTCTCGCTGACCTATATGAAGGAGCAGGATGTCTGGGCCTGGACCCGCCATGAAAGCGGCCGCGGCAACGATGCCTTCTTCGAGGATGTGACCGTGATCGAGGAAAACGGCGAAGACGTGCCCTATTTCATCGTCCGCCGCACGATCAATGGCGCACAGAAGCGCTATATCGAGCGGCTGCACAGCCGCGCTTTCGAGGATGTGCAGGATGCCTTTTTCGTCGATTGCGGGCTGACCTATTCCGGGCCGCCGGCCACCACGCTGAATGGGCTTGGCCATCTCGAAGGCCAGTCCGTCGTGGCGCTTGCCGATGGCAATGTCGTGCGCAATCTCACCGTCACAGGCGGCAGCGTGCGGCTGCAGAACGCGGCGGCGAAAATCCATATCGGCTTGCCGATGACGGCGGCGATCCAGACGCTCGATCTCGATGTCGGCCAGGTGCAGGGCCTCGGCACCGTGCAGGGCCGCTCGAAATCCGTCTCTGAAGTGACATTCCGCGTAGAAAACACCCGCGGCATCTTCACCGGCCCTGCCGATGGCGAGCGCGATGGCGGCACGCTGATGGAATACAAGCAGCGCCGCAATGAAAACTGGAACGAAGCGATCAGCCTCTATACCGGCGATCTGACCATCACCCCCTATTGGGACTGGAATACCAGCGGCGCCATGTGGGTGAAACAGTTCGACCCGCTGCCGATGACGATCCTGTCCATCATGCCGGACGTCACCCTTGGCCGCTGAGATTGCCATCGTGCCCGCCCGGCCCGGCCATATCAGAGAGATTGCCGGGCGCATGCGCCGCGCCGATCGCGAGGAGGTCTTCGCCGCCTCCGGACGCTCGCCGATCTCGGCGCTCTCCTTCTCCTACCGCCACTCCTCTGAAGTGTGGACCGCGCTCTTCGACGGTCGGCCGGAGGTGATGTGGGGTGTCGGCGATATCAGCATCCTCACCGGCATCGGCGCACCCTGGCTGCTCGGCACCGATGCGGTGGAGAGGAATTTCCGGGGGTTCCTGCGGATTTCTCGCGATTGGCCGGCTCAACTGTTGGGCCGTTATCGCTTGCTCAGAAACCTCGTGGATGCGCGCAACACGATCTCCATCCGCTGGCTCGAATGGCTGGGCTTCCGGCTGTTCGAACCGGTCGAGATCAACGGCCATCCATTCCACCTGTTCGAAATGGGAGACGCGGATGTGTGATCTTGGTCTGGCGCTGACATTGGGCTCGACGCTTCTGGGTGCCGCCGGCCAGGTGCAGCAGGCGAAGGCGACGGCGGAAGCCAACAAATACAACGCCCAGGTCGCCGAAATGAATGCGCAGATCGCCGATAAACAGGCGAAGGACGCGATCGAGCGCGGCAAGCAGGAAGAACAGCAGAAGCGCCTGCAGACCTCGCAGCTCGAAGGCCGCCAGCGCACGGCGATGGCCGCAAACGGCGTCGACCTCTCCTTCGGCTCGCCGCTCGACACCATCGTCGATACCGCCAGGATGGGCGAGATCGATGCGCTGAACGTGCGCACCAACGCCTATCGCGAGGCCTATGGCTACAGGGTGCAGGGCACCAACCAGCTGGCTAGCGCCAAGCTCGACCGCATGCGCGCCGACGCCGCCGTCAAGGGCGGCTATCTCGATGCCATCGGCACCGTGCTCGGCGGCACTGGCAAGGTCTACAGCCAGGCGAAATCGCTTGGATATATCAAGTGAGGTGAAGAATGCCGACTGTTCCGACCTATCAGGATACGCAGCAGCACGTAGCACTGCGCCCCGAATATACCGAGGGCTTTACGGTGAAGGCCGATGCCGAGGCCTTCGGCTCGGCGATCGGCAAGGGCATGCAGGGCCTTGCGACCGGCATGGGCACGCTCGGCGAGGCCGTAGTAGAGGTGGAGAAGCTTGATAATGCCAATGCTGCCAAGGATGCGCAGACGAAGCTCGACGACTGGCAGCGCGACGGGCTTTACGGCAAGAGCGGCTTCCTGACGCTGACCGGCCGCGCCGCCGTGGAAGGCCGCGCCGCCTTCGAAAAGCTGGCCGAGCAGAAGCGCGCCGAATTCGGCAAGGGCCTGACGCCGGGTGCCGCCCGCACCTATGAGGAAACCAGCCGCGCCAGCATGAACACGCTGCTGGACAGCACGATCCGCCACACATTCGACCAGCGCAAGGCGTGGTTTGCCGAGACCTCCAGCAAGAGCATCAAATCCGCCAGCGCCGGCGCCGTCGCCGTCTACAGCGATCCGGCCAAGGTGGATGCCGAGATCGGCAAGGGTGTGGCTGAGATCGAGCATCAGGGCCATATGCAGGGCTGGAGCCAGGAAAGGCTCGACCAGGAACGCGCCCGATTCGTCTCCGACACGACGAAGAATGTCGCGCTGCGCATCGCCAATGACAGCGCCATCAAGGCCGAGCAATATGTGAAAGACGCCGGCGACCGGATGCTGCCGGCCGACAGCACCGCCCTGCTGAAATCGCTGCAGCCCGCCGTCACCGAGGAAAAGGCCCGGCAGAACACCACCGACATCATCGCCGGCCGGCCGCCGACCTATACCGGTACGCCTGACGCCAGTGCCTCCCCCACAGCGGCCACCGCAAACGCCGATAGCGGTACAGGCGGCCAGCCGCAGACCGGCAGCCCGGTTCAGCCCTCCACAGCAGGCGCAAGAACCACCGGCCTCGAAACGGATGACGCCGGCAGCAGAACCGGAAGCCGCACACTTGGCGCGCCGCCTTCGACGGGCAAGACCGCAGCCCCGCAAATCGTCCGCTCTCAAACAACTGGCCAGCAACCCGCCGGCCCGCAGGTATCGACCACTCAGACCCCGCCGCGCCAGCCGAGCGGCCCGGAGGATTTCCGCACCGTTGCCGCCACGCTTACCTTCCCCGGCAAGGCGAAGGACGATCTGGCGCTGGCCAGCTTCGTGAGAAATGCCGCCGGCACCACAGTCGCCCCGTCGCTCCAGCCCTGGTTGACCGACGTCACGGGAGCCCTCCTCGGCACGGCCGCAGCCCCCGCCGGAAGCACTGCGGCCGATGCCACAAGCTTCCGCCATTTCGGCCTGCCGACGCAGACACCCCGCCCCGGCGACATCGTCGTGCTCGGCCTGCCTCAAAGCAAAGGCGCCGGGAAGAACGGCGGCAACGCCCCGGACGATCGCGAGAAGGGCCAGATCGGCATCTTCCGCGGCTACGATGCCGACGGCAACATCCTCGTGCTCGGCCGCGATCCCAGACGCGCCGGCGAAACCGTGCTGACGGCCCACGCCGCAAGCCAGGTCATCGGCTTCCGCACATCCGGCATCGTCGACGAGAAGACGATGACCTTGCCGAACTACAATCCAGAGAGCTTGCGCAGGATCGAAGAAAGCCTGAACAGCATCGCCGACCCCGCCTTGCGCGCTGCCACCGAGGCACAGCTGAACGGCTATACCGTCTCGCTGAAGAAGGCGATCGACGCCCAGCGGGTGCAGGTGCAGGAATGGGCTAATAACCAGGTCATCGCCGACCCGAGCTTCGACCCGACGAAACTGCCCGTCCACATCCAGCAGGCCATCGGCCCATCCGGCATGCTGACGCTGCGCGACTACAAGGAAAAAGTCCGCGCCTACGGCCAGCCGGCGACGGACACGCAGACGCTCTACGACCTGCAGACCGAGTTCGCCAGGGATCCGGCAGCCTTCTCGCAGATCGATCTCCTTGAGTATCGCTCCATGCTCTCCGACAAGGATTGGGAAAAGGCCACCGGCTGGAGACAAACAGCGCTCACCGACCTGCGCAAAGCCCGGCTCGAAAGCCTGGATATCAATAGTGCCTTCGAACTCGCAAAACCTCAGCTGGAATCGCTCGGCTTCTTCGCCCAGGACGGCGGCTTCGCCACCTCCTACAGTGTCCCGCGCCGCGTCGCCGAGTTCCGGTTAGCGCTCCTGGATCAGATGGACGTATTCAAGGACAAGAACGACGGCCAGAACCCGACCCAGAGCGACATCCAGAAAATGATCAACCGCCTGCTGTTCCCGATCGTCATCAGCTCGCCGGGCTCATTCGTCACTGGCTGGACTCCCACAGAGAAGCGCGGCTACCTTTATCAGGCCAACTCGCTTGCCGACGATCAGAGCTACGATATCGCCGTAGAATATCAGGATATTCCACGCGATCTCAGGCAGTCGATCGAGGCGGATTTGACGAAGAAAAACCGCAGGAAGCCGTCTCAGGATGAAATTGTGAATGAATACGAAACATTCATGCTCAATCGTTGAGTGACAGGGAAAAACCTGGCGGCGGGAAATCGCGGGCACCCCGGCCAAAGCCTCACTTCCCGACCGACGCCTTCTCGAACTTCCCCTTCAGCCTTACCACCTCATCCGCCGTCCACCCCGGCGGGTCCGTGACCGCCAGCCACGCATCGATATAGTGCTGCGGCGCGTAGACATGGCCGTAGCCCATTGGCGAAGTCGTGGCGATCATCGCGTCAAAGCCGAGTTGCAGGGCGGTGATGATGGGGTACCAGCGGAAGGCGGGGGAAACGTCGGGGCCTCGCGTGCCTATCATCCAGTCCGGTTCGCGGTACAGCGCCCGCCAGTCGAAGAAGGTCACGGGATCGCTGGCATATTGCAGGAAGACGATGCGGACCGGCCCCCAGGCGGCACCGGCAGTGGTGGCAGACGTCCACTGATTGGAAAACCGGATCATGCTGCCATCGCGAAATTGCGGCAACCAGGCCGGCGATCCGGGATTGCGGTTTGCCGTCAGATAGGACCACGTGGCACTCGCAAAGGGCGGCCCGCTCCACAGCGCCCCCTGGAACGGATCGTCGAACACCTCAAAGAGATTGAAGGACGACTGGGAATTCAACGCACCGAGGCTGAGGCCGTGCAGATAGAGTTTCGGGCGATGATCGCGCGGCAGCGTGCGCCAATAGCCATAGATTTCCCGAAACAGCGCCCTTGCCGTATCGGACCCGTATTCCGGCTCGACCATCAGTGACAGCCAGCTGCTGAGATAGGAATATTGGATCGCGGCGCTCGCCACATCGCCGCGCAGCAGATATTCGACCGTATCCAGGGCTTCCGGATCGACCCAGCCGGTTCCCGTCGGCACGACGACGATCAGGGAGGGTCGCTCGAATGCGCCCTGGCGCTTGAGTTCGGCAAGCGCCAGGCTTGCCCGCGCCTCCGCACTGTCTGCGCTGTTGAGGCCGACATAGACCCGGATGGGATCTTTTGCGGGAGAGTTCAGGAACGCGCCGATCTGGTCCCGCGTCGGGCCAGAGGTGATGAAATGACGGCCCCGTCGTCCGAGCTCCTCCCAATTCACGAGAGAGGCCGCACTTCCCGTTCTGGCCGGATCGTCGGGCATCGGCGTATCATCGTCAATCAGCGCATCGGCCTCCCGAAAGGAGGAATCGACGACGCGCAGCGCGACATGGAACAGCACGCCGTCGACGACAGTCCAGAAGGCGAAGGCCGAAATCAGGATGGCGGCAAGGGCGGCGATCCGCCTGGGGACGACCCGGCTCGCGCGTTCATAACTCGCAAGCACCATCATCTTGAAAAGCCGCCCGATCGTGACGAGCAGGATGAAGACCACGGCTGCGGTGAGGATCAGCAGGAAGGGCTCGATTGTGGCATTGGGCGGAAGCTGCATCAGCGCCCGCACGGAATTCTGCCAGGATGACGCCTGCCACACGAAAAACGCCGCGATCAATACGCCGGCTATGACCGCGACCGATCGCATCATCCATCCGGGGCTGAACCGGAACGACGGGATCTCGAGATAGATCCAGAGCCATTGGAGGATGACGCCGCAGAAATAACCGACCGCAGCGCTGGTGCCCGACAAGGCACCCTGCACGAACCACGACCGCGGCATCAGGCTCGGCGTCAGCGACAGGCACAGGCAAAGCAGCGCGAAGAAAAGACCCAGCCACGAAAGCGGCCTGACGGAAACGATCGCCTGATATCGCATCATTGCCCTCACACCATGCCGAATGCTGCACTCCCCTGTTTTATGTCAAGTTTTGCATACAATCCAGAGGCGATGTGTGGGCGTATGGTGTGCCGTGCGGAGGCCGCTATGGTCTCTCGTAAAAATGTCCGTAGATTGCCTGGTAATCCTCCCCGTTTTAACGGGGTTCAGCTGTAGAATTCACGCGGCCATTTTCAGTTTCTGAGCGGGTGTAATGCCGCCAATGCCCATATTGGGCCATTCGTGGTTATATGTCCAAAGCCACTGTGTGGCGATCTCCTGCACCTCCGTTATGCTGTCAAAGATATACAGATCGAGCCATTCATGCCGAACAGTTCGGTTGTAACGCTCGACATAGGCGTTCTGCTGAGGCTTGCCCGGCTGGATGTAGTTCAACGCGATCCCTTGGGTCTCGGCCCATTCGATCAGTTTTGAACTGACGTATTCAGGGCCATTATCCACCCTGATCGCCAGCGGCTTACCCCGCCATTCGATGATCTGGTTGAGGCTGCGCGCGACCCGCTCGGCAGGCAGTGAGAAGTCGACCTCGATGCCCAGTCCCTCGCGGTTGAAGTCGTCCAATACGTTCAGAAGCCTGAACTGGCGACCATCCGCTAAGCGATCCGCCATGAAGTCCATCGACCAGACCATGTTCGGCGCATCTGGCACCGCCAGTTCCTCGGGCTTCTCCCGCTTCAACCGCCGACGAGGCTTGATCCGCAGGTTCAGTTCAAGCTCCCGATAGATGCGGTAGACACGCTTGTGGTTCCAGCGATGACCCTGGACATTGCGCAGATGCAGGAAGCACAGGCCGAAACCCCACGTCTTCTTCGCCTTCACAAGCCCAAGCAACAGATCGGCAATCTCATCGTTATCGGCATTGCGCTGAGGGCTATACCGATAACAGGTCTCGCTGACGCCGAATGCCCTGCATGCCAGCGCGATGCTCACACCGCGTTGCGCCACTGCTTTCTCGGCCAGCTCCCGGCGCTGAGCCTTACGGCGAATGCGCGCCTTCGCCTGTCGGCCAAGGGATGGCCGCGTCATTTTTTCCGAGAGCCTCCTTCAGCAGATCGGCCTGCATGCTCAAGTCGGCATACATGCGCTTCAATCGCCGGTTCTCTTCCTCCAGAGCCTTCATCTGGCTCATCATCGAGGCGTCCATACCGCCATACTTCGAACGCCACTTGTAAAAGCTGGCTGTGCTGATGCCGTGCTCCCTGCAAAGCTCAGGCACAGGTACTCCGCCTTCTGCCTGGCGCAACACGGCAATGATCTGGGCTTCGCTAAATCGGCTCTTCTTCATCAAAATCTCCTCGAGCATCTTGCCGAGAAAATTCTACTTTTGAAGCCTCTTATTCACGGGGAGGATTACCCCTGAACTCAGCGCCATGCTTCACGACTAGGTTCCCGCCTCGGTGAAATAGCGAACGCATTTATAAGCGGTCACCAGCTTCTGTACGATGCCACCGCGATTTCTGTAGGACGCCTTGTCTTCTTTCACACGCTTCTCCATCGGAAAATGGTGCTTGTAGCCTGACAACTTGGCCATTGCCAGAACTGCCAACTTCATCCTAGAAATTAAGAGCGAGCTTGCTCTCCACGATTGTCAGATGACGGCGCTTCGCCCAGCCGCTCAACCTTGTCACCCATTTCAAATCGGCTTGCCACTTCTTGGTGAGTCTCTGCCGTTTCATCTTTTAGCGCTTACCCGCCGCGCACTGCGATTTCGGCAGGTCAAGCAAACAACCTTTTTGCGCCTATAGTCGGCGAAACAAGAGGCACGACGGCATGACCATTTCAAGTGAAGTAAATCGATCCGGCCCTTATGGTGCAAACGGCGTAACGACGACCTTCGAATACAAGTTCAAGATCCTTGAGCCTCAGCATCTGCAGGTCATCAAGACGAATGTCTCCGGCACGGATACAATCCTGGCGCTCGATGCCGATTACACCGTTGACGGCGTTGGAAACGATGGCGGCGGAAGCGCGATCATCGTTCCCGCGCCGGAGACCGGCACCAGAATAACCCTACTGCTGAATGTACCCTTTACGCAGGAGACCGACCTGGAAAACCAGGGAGCCTACTATGCGGAGACTGTCGAGCGCGCGCTCGACCTGATGGTGATACGGCTGCTGCAACTCAAAGAAAGATCGGCCCGCTCCATTACCATTCCACCGAGTTACGATTCCGCCACGATCGACCAGCTTATTTCCAATGTGCTGACGCTCAGCGACAAGGGCGCGGCGATCGAAGCCGTTGCGGCTGTGGCGCAATATCTGGAAACGGTTGCCGATATCGCTGACGATATTCCAGACGTTGCAGAGCTGACGGAAATCGCCGGGCAGAAGGCTGGCGAAGCCGCGCAATCGGCTGTCAACGCAAATACCAGCGCCAATCTTGCGACCGCCTATGCGACCAATCCGGAAGATATCCAGATCCCAGGCTCGGGCGGCCTTTTCTCTTCATTTCACTGGTATCGAAAAACGCTCGCACTCTACGCCTCGGTTGCCGCCGGCATCGCCGGAATGTTTCATAGCGCGGCGGCAAAGGTTGATATCGCCGACAGCGACGAATTCGCCATTGCCGACAGCACTGACGGCTGGCTCCTGAAAAAGGTTCTAGCGGCCAGTCTTGTCAAATATGTCTGTGTTGCCACCGGTTTCGATTTTTTTACCGGATTCATCCCAACGTATGTCGGGGCTTCATCCGTCACCATCGGCCCAGGCATGGGTTTTTTTGGCGGCAAGAAACATCAGGCCGCCATTGCCACGGCAAAGACGCTTGCTCAGCTGCTCGATACCGGTTCTGTGCAGCCATCAAAGACGTATTTCCTCTATGCCATCAGGAAGGCATCGGATGGCACTACGGATTTTGTGATGTCGCTGTCGGCATCAGAAGCAGGTGTCATCAAGCCGGTCGGCTGGGAATGCCTGTCCGGAAGCCGCGTTGGCCTGATCCTCACCAATTCATCGGGGAACGTCGTTCCGTTCTGGCAGACCGGCAATGAGGTCAGCACCGACACCTACACGTGGTTTACCGCCAATGCCAATGTGCAGGGCCTGGCAATACCGAGCAATATCCCCGTGGGATTGAGCGTCGATGTCTCGGTGCTGATCGACACTGTCGTCGCAGCCCCCGGGCAGGATTGTATCGGGATCGTCTCGGATGCCGCTGCCGCCAACTACACCACCGGTGCCGCCCATCAGGTGCGGTGCCGATCACTCTCGGGCAACGACTATCCCGACCAGAGCGCGGCTGCTGGCAAGGCGCGCAGCAATGTGAATGGCCAGCTCTGGAGATACGCAGCGGTGACAAGTGCGACGGCCTGTGCAGCCTCCTTTTTCGTCTGCGGCTGGCATGATTACACCTGCAAGAGGCTATTTGCATGACTACCGTGTATGTTCGCTACGACAGCGTCGGAACCATCCTTGAAATATTCTCCCGCGATCAGCCCAACTTGGATCTCATCGCTCATGACGACCAAGAGCCCGCGATAGCGAAATACCTCCGCGACCCCACGGGATCGGAAGATCGCTTCCCCACCCTCAAGAAATGGCAGCTCTGGCTCGCCGCGCTCGAACTCGAACCACCGATTTTCAAGGCGGATGTCTTGGCCACGATCAACGACATGGCCGGCATGTCGGCCAGGGACAGGGAAACCGTTCGCATCATGATCGAAGACGCGCAGGAATATTCCCGTGAAGACCCGCGCATCGATCTGCTCGCGGTCGCCTTGGGCATCCCGCCGAACCAGATGGACGACCTCTGGCGATGGGCGGCCCAGATCGAGCCCGTGTGACCCGCACCGACCTGAGACAACGGGCGAGACCGGCTCAGCCGACCGGTCTCGCCCGGCAAATCACTGCGGCAGCGGCCTGCCCGTCTGCTCGGCCATCATGTATTCCGCATACCAGTCCGGCCAGTTCTCGTCGTGCTTTCCGCCATTGCGCTTCTCGTGCTCCCCATGCGCTTCAGCCGCCCGGCGAAGTCCCGCGGCGAGGTCTTTCGCCGTGCCGAAGGCGGCAAGGTCGGAGGTGATGCGTCCGGGCAGCCGGGCGGTGATTTCCTGGAAGAGCCAGCCATTGCCGTCAGGATCGCTGAAGGCCGCGAAGGAACGGTAGCTGCCTCGGTCCGGATCAGGGCCGCCGACCCGGCGCCGGCCGAAAAGATAGGGCACGTCGGGGCCGCTATAGACCTCCCCCTCGGGATGGAAGGCCTCGCTGACCTCGACACCACGCTCCTTGAGCTCCTTTCGTGTCGCCTCGATGTCGGAGACGATGAGATAGAGGCCCTGCGCGGAGCCGGGCGCTGCCGG